>Ga0105098_10000556_pt1 | contig 13036 bp, 12 predicted proteins | sample PPLLak21cMay2015_FD_79137 | JGI IMG/M metagenome (GOLD analysis project Ga0105098, IMG submission 79137) | Freshwater sediment microbial communities from Prairie Pothole Lake near Jamestown, North Dakota, USA - PPLs Lake P7 Core (1) Depth... | ecosystem: Environmental > Aquatic > Freshwater >... | reverse complement strand
CTTTGCCGGAGTATAACTTCACTACTCCGCTCAGGTTCGATGTTCTCAATCCACAGATGCTGGTGCCCGGTCCGGATGGCACCCCAGTTTCCCGGAAGGGGATGACCTTGGATAGGAATGAGTTTGAGTGGATGAAGGGGGAGTACTACCGGTTGCGAGGCTGGGATGTTCCCACCGGCAAGCAAACGAGAAGGAAGCTGGAGGAACTCGACCTGGCAGGCGTTGCCGTCGATCTGGAATCCAGAGGGCTTCTGCCGTGAGCAGAGTGCAAGGGTTTTTTCCTCCCGGGAGAGTCCGAGTCTGTCCGCGCATCACAGGCAAGCTTCGCTTTGCCCGTGCCACCCATCGGGGCGTGCAGTGGGGCGAAGCCCAAGGCTACGAGCTATCAGCTATCAGCTCATGGCTCATGGTCTCAGAAGGGGGGATCGGGGGGTTGAAAGGGGGTGCTGAGACGGCTCGAGAGGGGGTGGGGAGCATTGTCTTGGGCACCGTGCATCGGAAGATTGACTGTTTGAGTTGCCCGCCCTAAAATCTTGATCAAGCTAGGGGGTGAACCTTGGGCAGCACCGTCGGTCAGCAAATCGGGGAGATCATCATCACCGCCCTGTGGCCCTTGATATGGGTCATCTACGTGCTCATCGCGGTGGTGATCTTTGTGGAAGCCGCTGCGGTCTATCTCAGTTGGGGCGTAGTTGTTCGTCTAGACAGGTTGCTGAAGAAGGGCGGCCCTCAAACCGCCGGGTAGCCGTCCAGGCATCGCGTGCTGAGTGCGCTTTCTTCAAGGGGGGACAATGGCGAAGTATATCTTCTTGGTACGACCTCCGGACCGCGTCAACATCGCGGCCTTGAAATCTCGGGTGCTGGAGGATCTCGTGCCTCGGTTGCTCCAAATGGACCCGGAGAAGCTGAAGGTCGATCTCACTGAACCGAAGCGGCCCCGGCTCACAGTTCTCCCTCTGGCGAAGAACCACCTCGCCATGGTGTCCGTTTGGGATGGCCGTGCCGACCGCGCCCGGCAGTGGCAGGCGGAGATAAACAGCCTGGGCTGGAACGTCGCTGGCTATCAGGTGGCCGAGTCAACGCCGAAGGCCTGCACCAAGGATTGGAAAGACTGCGAGCCGTCTCCGGGCATTGTGATGCTGACGCTGATGAAGAAGAACCGCCGCTTGAGCCAGGAGCAATTCATGCATGAATGGTTTGACCATCATACCCCCAAGATCGCCCTGAAAGTCCATCCACTCTGGAATTACATCCGTAATGTGGTGGACTCGGTGGTTGTTGAAGGATCACCGCCGCTCGACGGCATTGTCGAAGAGCACTGTCTGAAGCGCAGTGACGTCACCAACCCGGTGCGCTACTTCGGAGGGCTGTTGAAGATGGTCCCCAACATGATCAAGGTTGGCCTGCACGCCAACAAGTTTCTGGAGCTTTCGGCAGTCGAGAACTACCTTCTCACCGAGTACTACATTCGCAGCTAGGGGCTACGTGCTGGCACCGCTCTACATCGGCTGAGAGCACTACTACTTGATAAGGCCTTTGTCCAGCGCCACACGGATGGCCCCCGTCCGGCTTTGAGCCCCCAGCTTGGATATGATGCTGCTGACGTGTGCCTCAACGGTGCGCGGCGATATGGTCAGCCGCTTGGCCATGTCCGCGTTCCTGATCCCCTGGTGCATGAGTTCCAGGACTTCGGTCTCCCGGAGTGTCAGTTCGCCCATCATGCCCTCGCGAACCGCTGACGAATCGACGGAGTAGTGCTGCAGGACCTTGGAGGCGATGGAAGGCGGTAGCACTGCTCCTCCCGCCGCCACCTCGCGGATCGCCTGCACCACCGCATCCTGGGGGGCGGTCTTCAGGAGATAGCCGGAGACTCCCACTCGAGCTACGGCGCGCACATACTGGTCGAAGTCGTAGCCGGTAAGGACCAGTATCTTGAGGTCCGGCCACTGCTGCCGCAGTCGCCGGGCCAACTCGATTCCGGAGGTTTTCGGAAGGCGGATGTCCAGCAGCACGATGGTGGGGTTGGTTTGCGGCACCTTAGCCAGCGCATCTTCAGCCGATGCTGCTTCCCCTACCACGGTTATGTCCGGCTCTTGCTCCAGTCGCCGCCGTATCCCCTCACGAAACATCTGGTGGTCGTCCACGATGAGGATCCTCAGAGGCAACTGTGATGGTTCCATTGGTAACCCCTTTCATCGCGATCTTGCTGTCATGCTAAAGGAATGCGAGCAACTACCGTTGTGCCGTGCCCTGGGGTGGAGAGAATGTCCAGGGCTCCGTTTAACTGCACCACTCGTTCGCGCATCTGGGACAGTCCCAGGCCGCTGTTCCCCTGCAGTGCGGGAGAGAATCCAAGCCCGTTGTCTCTCACTTTGAGAACCACCGAGTTGACCTCCTTGGACAGGAGGACATCCACGGAAGTCGCCTTGGCGTGCTTCACGGCGTTGTTTACCGACTCCTGGCCGACACGGAACAACGCCAACTCGACATCTGGCGCAAACCTCTCTTCCTCGTTCAACCCGAGCAGCGAGAGGTGAGTCTCCAGTCCGAACCGTTTCGGCAGGTTCTCCAGCAGCCACTCTACCGCCGGAACAATTCCCAGATCGTCTAGAATGGCCGGACGCAAGCGGGAGCTGACCTCGCGGAGTTCCGAAACTAGCTGGTGTGCGATCTGTCCCTTCTCCTGCGGCGAAATCGCATCACCATCCATAGCCAGCAGTATGGCCTTCTGAAGAGGCCCATCGTGAAGGTCCCCGGCCACACGTGCCCGCTCACTCTCCTCAGCTTTGACCAGCCGCTGGTTCAGGTTTCGCAGTTCCTCGGATATCTGCCCTTTGCTGATGGCCACGGCCAAGAACGGCGCTACTGTCACCACCAGTCGCTTCTCTTCATCCACGAAGATCTCGCCACCCTCTTTGGGGCCGAGCAGGAGGTAACCTAGATAACGACCCGCCGACCTGAGGGTGACCAAGATCAGTGAGTCAGATCCCCAGCGCACTTCTGCGTAAGCTCGGCCTTCTGCGTTTTGGGCGCTGGCTTGAAGCTGCGGACCGAGATTCGCGATGACGTCTTCGGATCGTCTGCCTGCTGATGCCACCCGCCTGGTCCGTCCAGGGTCATCACCCAGAAAGACCAGAACTGACTCCAGATGCATGACCTGTGCCAGGTGATTGGCTATTCCGCTGGCGGCATCGGGACTGCTGTCAGATGTGGCCAGGTTCTCGTGCATGCCGTCAAGGAACGTCTCATAACCCACGGCGTCCCGGTAAAGCAGGTTGTCTATCAGCCATTGGACCGCGCGCCGCAAAGGAAAGAAGAGCACCACGCCGGCGACAACCACTGCGGCGATAAGCAGAGGGTACCTGTCGCCTTGAACCTTGTCGGACAACGGGATGACAAAGGCAAAAGTGATGATGACCAGAAGGAGGAAGCCGGTGATGCCGTAGATCATTCCCTTATGTACCAACCTGCGTATTCCCAGCAATTGATGCTGCAGGATAGCGTAGGCAAAGAAGGCAGGCATAAGTCCGAAGGCCAGTGTGCTGATGTGGACAGGGAGGACAGAAGGCTGCCCCAGCGCCTCCGGGATAAGGGTGAAACTGACGAACGGCAGCGAGCTCAGGACTATGCCCCACAGGAGCAGCCGGGATTGATGGCGAAGCGCGGGATCTCTCTCCGGGCTGACCTTCAAGGCTAGCAGCCCGACTACACTGAAGACCGAGACGGACATATAGCAGAACAGCACCGGCCTTATCCACTCGTACCAGGTGGGTCTGGCAAAGACCGACACTGCGTAGACCGCGGCCAGGACGCAGCCGAAACCTACAAACAGACGTGCCGGCCAGACAAAGCTCGGGCGTGACCATAGCGATTCCCCTGCCAGAGCCACGACGAAACAAAGGAGTGATGCGCTGGCCGCCGCCTCAGTAATGAACTGAGTGACAAGTGCCCACTCATGCCCCGCTCCACCAGAGTCCGGCGCTACGGCCAGGGCGATGCTGGTAAAGGCGGTAAAGATGCCGAATACCTTGGCGGCCCGAAGGTCCGGCCGGCGAAGGACAACGGCCGCACCCAACAGAGCGAATACTGCCCCGAGGGCCAAGAGGGAGAACTTCATGGGGCTCTGACCGAGCGGTCTCGGCGTCACCTTCAGCGACAACTCCTCGCCGTTTGACTTCTGCAGAACGGCCTCACTCGCGCCTTCGGTCGTCAGAGCATCCTCATTGAGTCCGGCTAGGGCCTGACCGTTAACTGACAGGACCACCATTCCTGGTCGTGCTCCCTGATCCCAGGCCTTGCCGGCCGGCATGACCCAGGTGACATGGGCCGCATCTCCGCTAAGGCCTACTCGAAGTCCCAAGTGGCCGGGCTGCAGCGTGGAAAGGTAGGCCAGTACGGCCACGATCGCATAGACCAGGAGGAGGCTGAAGGCAAAACCCTGGGGGAGATGGAACTTCAGGAAGCGGATTGCCTTATGAGTTGACCACCTCTTGGGGAGTGATCTCGAAGGAACTGACAATCCGCTCAAGGTTCTCCACCGTCCCTACTCGGCTCCTGATGCCTGCCAGGTTACTCTTCGCTCGGTTCAAGAAAGCCTCTGCCGCGATGGCGCCGAAAACGCGAGACCCGGAAGACTCGAATCTCCGCCAGGCATCGGCTTTGGCTTCCCTGGACTCTTCTGGCGGGATTATACTACAGACGACCTCAGCGTTGCTTCCCCTCAGCGAATTGTGGAAGAACACCACCGGCAGGGTCTTCTTGTGCTGCATCAGGTCCCCCTGCAAATCGTGCGCCTTGCACGCGTCCCTCAAGTCGTCCACAAGCTGAAGGTAGGTGAACAGATTGTAACCGAACTCACCGCTCAGATTGACTGTGTCAGAATCGTCTGTAGCCATGCTGGCGCCGAGGCCGGCGGCGAACCTGCCAAGGCTGCCCGCTTTCAACGATGTCATCATGAGGGCTTCCTCTGTTGTGGCCATGGTTCGCTTCTCCAGATACGCATCCAGGAACTGGCCGGTGGAGCAATGGACGGCGCAGTCTCCAGCCCATCGCAGCAGTGACCGCAGGCCTGGACCATGCCGCCCAGACGCAAACGCAGCTTCGTATAGTGCGCTCTGCCCGCAGCTCAGAAGACCGATGGCGACTGCCAACTCTTCGGAGGGACTCAGGTCGTCGCTGGGTCCCTTATCACGGTCGGCCACATTGTCGAACAGGTAGGCGGCCTGCATGTGGAGTTCCACTGCCACTGCGGCTTGCATCGCTGCCGTGTTCAGCGGGCGTGAAATGGCGCGGTGTACTTCAAGGGTGAGAATCCCTGCCCGGCAGGGAGCCTGTGGGTGCAAGGCAAAGCCTGGGCGGCACAAAGCACAGAACATGGCCCCACGGAAGTTGGACTCACCACAGTTGGAGTCTATGGTCTTCCGAATCTCGGCCCGTAGCATTGCTACGGTGGAGCCGGTGTCAACCTGAACGGGATTCCCTTGCTCCATGGGCTCATGACCATTGTGCGGCCACGGCACGGAGGAGGCTGTTCTCTCTGGCCGGTTCAACTGAACGGCTCGCCAGTGAGTTTCTTGCAGCCTCGAATTCGGGTGGCAGTTGTGTGCTGAGCTGGCCGCACTGTCCTAGAGTGGCCAAGGCCGGCCGCATCATGCTATTTGCCGTGGCTGCTCTGAAGGCCTTTTCGAACTCGACGATTTCCATGCATGTCTCCTTTCCGAAGCGCCTTGTTCCTGTGTTTCCAGGCCCTATCGTAGTGATGCATTGGGCGGTGGGCAACCGAGGTTTCGGGTCTACCCTTACGTGGAAACCCTTATGTCTTACCGCGCATACAGGCAACTTCTACCTGGCAGACGACCACCGTGAGGCGGGTAGACGGTCAGGTCGTGATCCAAGGCGGCGGCGCTTGTGCGCCGCGTCCGCTATTCGGCTGGGTGCCGGAATGATCCCCTTCGGAGTCCTGTTTCGGCCGGGATACGGGTTTTCACTTGGGCCTCGCCTCGGGAGCACTGATGCAATGTGCCACGGGTCAGGCTATAGTGGATATCCTGTGTGATCCCCAGGACGATGTCTATTAGAACTAAAGCTGGTACCAACCGATGGGCGGACTCACAGTAGCATGACAGGAGGATATTCGGTGGATGTGAGAGGGAGTTTCGAAAAGAGCGACACTGTGCAGGGCACGACGACGGTGGTGCTCGTTGATGATCATGAACTGGCGCGTCGTGGTGTACGAAAGCTTCTCAGCAGCGATGCCAGCATCGAAGTGGTGGGCGAGGCAGAGAGTTGCTGGGGCGCTATCTCGTTGATCGCTCAGCTTCGACCCGATGTGGTCATGGTGGATATCCGACTGCGCGATGGCACTGGCATTGATGTCAGCCGGTCTGTCAAGGAACTGGCCCCGGATACCAGGATAGTGGTTCTCAGTGCATATGACGATAGTCAGTACGTGGTCTCCATGGTCAAGCTCGGGGTCAGCGGCTACCTGACCAAGAGCTCCTCCGGAGACGATCTGATAAGGGCGGTTCACTATGCTGCCGAAGGGTGGCTGGTATTCTCACCCGACATCGCTGACAAGGTAGCCGGACTGCTTCGGGATAACGGCGGCGCTCTGCAGAATGAGACCGAAGGCGAGGTTGGGTCTGAAGAAGTGCCGAAGACGCGGCGGTCGAGCCAGAGTCTCACTGCCAGGGAAGCAGAAGTACTGCAGCACATGTTCCGGGGACTGAGGAACCGTGACATCGCGGAAGCCATGGGCATCTCTACCAAGACGGTGGAGGTGCATATGCATAGGATTCTGCTGAAGCTGGGTGCCAGGAACAGAAGCCAGGCCATTGTGAACTCGCTCGGCTTGGGATACCTGGCGGGAATCGCTGTGCCCATCGGTTCAAGGGGGAACGTGCCGCATTACCCCGGTGCCTCGCGTGCTATGGGCGTCTATCCAGAGGGTGCGGAAGGCGTGACAGGACTGCAATCCTGACCCACCCGCGGTGGGTCAGGATTACGTGTTTCCACCTACGAAATCCCCCCGGCTGTCACGATGCGACATTGCTGCTGATCTGGTATTGTGAAGCTGTAGTGTGATGCACCCGACCAGCGGGGTGCACAAGAAGTAACTTCCTCCCTGTCTCCCTTGAAGCAGCTGCGGAGGTTTTCACAGAGAACCTCCGCAGCGCTGAAGACCCCTCTAGTACATCTCCATGATTGAGTCAAGCCAACGACATGGCCGGAGGCCGGTTGGGCATGTCAATGGTTTGAGGTCCTGCAGAGAATTGGCTCCCCGAGCTGGATTCGAACCAACAACCTAGCGGTTAACAGCCGCCCGCTCTACCGTTGAGCTATCGGGGAACCCGGCGCCAGTGACTGACGCTGGTCTATTTTACAACAAATCGGCTGTCCGTCAAAGGCGACGAATTCCGGGGGCATATCTGTACCGCCTTACAGGGCATTTTGGTGGCATGGCCGGCGGTTCGCCGGCTGGTGCGGCTGGGTGGGAGTTGGTGTGTTGGCCGCGTGGCATGGCGTTGCTCGAAAGGAACGAGGGAGTGGTGGATGCAGCGGTCGGCGCCGGCTGCCTGCCGCGGATTCTCGCCAAGATGCTGCCGGATGCTGACGCTGGCTGGCTTCGAGAGACCTCTTGCAGGAAGGAATGGACAAGGGGTAGTGCGCGCGGGCAGGATCACGTATAATCTGTCTACGGAGACAGCCGATTGAGCACAATCAGTATTGATTGACGATTGCACGGGGCAAGAAGGAGGTATGCCTGTGGGCGAAGTCAAGGAGCAATGTCCTCGTTGCGGGGGAAAGCGCGAGGTGGCGTGTCCCGAGTGCAAAGGCACCGGTGATGCTCGCAATGAATCCTGGGTTGTTATTGGCACGTGCAAGGCCTGTGCCAAGAGCAAGCGGAAGGGATTTGTCGTCTGCCCGAGGTGCAAGGGTACCGGCTTCGCCACCTCTGGAGAGACGCCACTACCCCCTGATACCAAGAAGTGGTAGGGCGACTCCTTCGGACACTGCGGCGCTCATCTTGAGCCGCCTCGTTTGGTCGTCATCTGCATGGCTTGCCCCCGTGTTCCTTCGGGACTCTCCCCCGCCGGGGGTGGTTCAGTGTGCGCTGTTCGACAGCCCTTGATCATCGGCAGGGAACCCCATCATGTGGCGAATGATAATCAGAAACCCTTCCGAACAGGCATCGTCACCGAACCCGGCGCAGATCGCCGGTTGTGATCCCCGCTGCATTGTCGCGGGCACGTTTGAGAGGTAGAGGCTCCATTCCTTATCTCGTCTTGCACTTCAGATGATCCGGGGTCTCCTCTATGATTTCCCACAGTCCTGAGGCCAGGATCCTCCGTCTGGTAACGCTGCGAGGCTGATGCCCGTCATCGATGACCAGAACGCCGTTCCTCTTGGTGATCCTCTTCAGCTCCTCCAGGAATGCCGTAGGGTTCTTGATGATGAAGAACATGTCGATAGCGCATACCACGTCCGCAGTCCCGTCCGGGAGAGTACTGCTGTAATCCTCTATCAGGATGGGCTGCACGTTCTTGATGGCCCGTCTGGAGGCTCGCTTCTCCACCGTCTCTATGGCGAGTTCGTGGATATCGAGGGCGTAGACCTTTCCTTCGTCACCGACGAGCTTGGCGAAGGTGAGCGTATACCGGCCGGGGCCGCAACCGTAGTCGACAACCGTCATGCCTGCGCTGATCCCGAATCTTCCGGCGCGCCGGGCTACGTGCGGGTAGACGAAATCGATGATATCGAAGAGAAGCACCATGATGCGAAAGGATGCATCCGACATCCTCTCGGCTTTCCTTCCTTCCACCATTGGCTTTGGCAGACGCATCGCCTTCCTCTAATAGCCCGATAAGGGCAAGCAGCCTCGTAATCTAGCCATTCTTCTTCCGCCGTCTCCATTGCCACAGGAGCAGTGCGGCGTACAATGCGGCAATCGAGAAGCAAATGGCGGCTATTGCTGTGTTCTTCAGGCAGACGGCCAGGACGCCGACCCCCAGCGAGAGGAGAATCACCACCAGGCTAGGTATGCGTATGCTCATGTGATCTTCTTCGGAGCGGCTGTGCGCTCGCCGAAGTTGTCTCCTTCCGTCTGTCCGAGGGACCACATTTCAATAGGGCCCTGCCCCGGGCGCAAGCCTTCATCTCATCCCAGTTGCTGTTCCAGGATGCGATAGAACTCGTCCCTGGCAGCCCGTTCGACCCAAGGGCGGTGGCCGCAATTCTCCAGAAGAATGAACGTGAAATCTGCCAGTACTCCGGACAGTGGGGTCTTCACGCCTTCGGCGGGGTGGGGGTCGCAGTCTCCGTGGATGGCCACTGCCGGGCACCGGATGCGCGTGCCGAGCGCCAGCAAGCCCCCGCTGCTTCGCAGTTGCTGGACGTCTCTCCAGACGCTCCGGTAGATGTCGTACTGACATTCAATGATCTCGCTCTCGGATGGCACCGGATCGAAGGCATCGGCCCTGGAAATAACTTCGCCGAGTTCCGCGAAAAGGCGGTTCTTGTCCGTGGTATGCGGGTCGTCGAGAGCCGTCGACAAGGAGTCGACTGACGCCACGTCCTCTTCTGTCAGGCGGCTCAGCCGGGTTGCCGTGATCTGTTCCGCGTACTTGTCTTCGAAGACGCCGCTGCTTACCAGGATGAGTCTCCTCACGAGTGACGGGCACTGAGCAGCCAAGATGAAACTGAGCATGGCTCCCCAGGAATGCCCAATCAATGTGACAGGGGGGCGGGCTTTCTGCTTCAAGACAGTCTCAAGTTCGACGATCTGCCCCTGCAGTGTCGAGGCCGTCTGAAGTGGTTCCAGAACACCGTGAGTCTTGGCCAGTTCCCTGGCTACCGGAGCCACCTCTCCGGGCGCGCCTGGCCCGCCGTGGATAACGGCCACATCGAAAGGCGGGGTGCCATAGGTCCTCACGTTGTTCATATCATCGTGCGGGCTGCGCGGGCGGGCCAACTTGCCGACAGGCCAAGTATCGCTCCGGTTGCCTGAATCTGCAAGGCCGTGCCCTGCTGGCGGAAGGTGGCATGCTCGACAGGATGTCTCAAAGGAGGTGCGGGAAGCTCTCTTGCCGGAGGTCGGCGGGTGTGTCTCTGGTCTGGCTATCCCGCGAGTGAGGGCCGGGGTAGTTAAGGAGAGTCCTGATGCAGCCAGTCTGCGCACTGGATTCCCGCCTGCGCGGGAATGACACAGAGAGTGCAGTCCGCCTCAAGCGGATGTGCTGGCGGCACTGTGGTGTCTTCCGATCCCGGAACCTTCTCCTGGCAAGAGGGGGCTTGGGGGTTCGGGTCCGGAGAGTCGAGAGATGGTGTTGACGGGGCATGCTGGCAGCAATAGAGAAGACAGGGGGCATTGGCAGAGGGACCGGGAAATGGGAGTGATGTGGGGCATACCCGGTGAAATAGAAGCGGGGGGATCGTCGATCCCCCCGCAGACTGCCTTCGTCAAGAAGGCTTGCAGAGCTGAGTAGAAGCGTGATTCTATGAAACGATTCTTCTTCCTCTCAATGATGCCCGAATTTGGCAGGGCGCTGTTCTGATGTCACGCCAGTCTCTTGCCCGAGAACAAATGCCCTAGAACATCTGAACGGGGATGGTGTATCCGCCACCCTTGCCGACCTTGCGGCTGCTCGGCTGTGGTTCTGGCTTGGATTCGTTCTCTGTCTTCTTTTGTTCTGCCATGATTCTTGATTCTCGCGAAGGCCTGAGTCGAGAGACACTTCGTGGGGTCACCTTCGCCCTCCTTTTCTCGCTGCTGATTCGAGCCAGGCGCCATTTCCGGGAAAAAGAAAAACCGACCTAAAAAGGTCGGTTTCACTATTGGCTCCCCATCGCCCAAGTGACCACGTACAGGCAATGGTTCAACGCCTCCCGGAATCGCCTGAATCTACACTCTCAGTCTTGCTGTGTCTCCTCTGCCCATTTAGTCGTCGGGTTTCCTCCGAATCCCTTGTCTCTTCTGCGGGTGCGTTTGGACGCAGTACTGCGGAGGCCGCTCCGTGGAGCGGGCCGGCCCCGTTCGGCGGCGAATGCACTATGGAGTTCCCGTTCTGCGGCGATGGAGAGAGTGCAGCAATGCGGCTGATGTAGTTGATGGAGGTGGCTGCCGAGTCAGGAATTGAACCTGAACTAAGGGATCCAAATTCCCCTGTGCTACCACTACACCACTCGGCAACTCGTGAAGCGAAACCACGAGTGTTTTGATTATAGCGGATGAGGTGGTGGCGAACAACCGGATCTCCGAGTGGGATACCGCGGCGCTATCTCGGTCAGCAGTCTTCCCGCTGTGCCCTTCGTCCGGTCAGGCAGCCCCTGATGACCCTGAATCCCGTTGGCGATGGGATCGGGGACTCAAGGGGGTTATGGTGTCTACGGCGCCTGAGTGTCCGCCTGGTGTTTCTTCCTTCTACGCACCACGATGGCCAGTGCCACCGCCGCCAGTAGCAGGGCGGCCAAGCCTCCCCATACCCACTTCCAGGGGAAGCGGGCTGTCTTCTCGAAGTTGGCGGTGATCTCAATCTCCGTGATGTTCTGAACGTAGTAACCATGTATGGGAATGACGATGGTGCTCTGGGTTGTGTCCTCTATATCAGCTACATCGCCGGTCCAATTCACGAACTTGTAGCCGGGCTTGGCAGCCGCCGTGACGGTGACATTGTCGGTGGGGAAGTATGAACCGCTAACAGAAGCAGGCTCACAGGTTGTGGTGCCGCCATTCACCGGATTGCTGACGACCGTCAGCGTCATGCACCGTCAAGCGGCGTTGGCCCGGCCGGGGAGTGCCAAAGGCATCACCAGCGCCATTGCCGCCGTCAGAATGGCGCATAGAACGAACAGCCTGGCGATTCTCATGGATGTCGTGTCCTGTCCAACTTCACATTTGCTGGGCTGGTGGGCGTAGTTATACCACTTCTCCGGTTCCGGTTGTCAATGCCGATGATGGTATAATTTTTGCATTGCGAAAGGCGGGTTGATCAAATTGAAGAAGGTACTGCTTTACGACACTACTCTGAGGGATGGAGCGCAGCAAGCGGGCATTTCATTTTCCGTGCAAGACAAGTTGAAGATCGCCCGAAAGCTGGATGAACTGGGCATTCATTATATCGAGGGGGGTTGGCCCGGCTCCAACCCCAAGGATGAGGAGTTCTTCCGGAAGGCCGGGAAGCTTCACCTCTCCAACGCGGTGGTGGCTGCGTTTGGCAGCACGCGGCGTCCGAAGACAAAGGCCAGCGCGGATGCAAACCTGGCGGCGCTCGTCGCGGCTGGGACTCCGGTGGTCACCATCGTGGGAAAGAGCTGGGATGGTCAGGTGACCCGGGTGCTGGAGACCAGCCTGGAAGAGAACCTGGCCATGATTGCGGAGTCCATTGGGTTCCTGAAGTCAAAGGGGATCAGAGTGTTCTTCGACGCGGAGCATTTCTTCGACGGCTACAAGGCCAACCCGGGGTATGCGTTGAAAACGGCCATCGCGGCTGAGGAGGCCGGGGCGGAGTGCATCGTTCTGTGCGACACCAACGGCGGCTCGCTGCCGGATGAGGTATCAACGGCAGTCCGGGCGACCCGGAAGAAGGTGGCGGTTCCGGTGGGTATTCACGCTCATAACGATGGAGAACTGGCGGTGGCCAACAGTTTGGTGGCGGTGGCTGCCGGAGCCGTTCATGTCCAGGGCACCATCAACGGTTACGGCGAACGCTGTGGCAATGCCAGCCTGTGTTCCGTCATACCGGCCCTGGAGCTGAAGATGGGCATGGCTTGCATCGGCCGCGATCGCCTGGCGAAGCTGGCTGAGGTGTCGCGGTACGTCAGCGAGTTGGCCAACCTGCGGCCTTTCCCGCGGCAGCCGTATGTGGGGACTAGCGCTTTCACCCACAAAGGCGGGCTGCATGTCTCCGGGGTCAACAAGTGGACCGAGAGCTACCAGCACATCGACCCGGCGGCGGTTGGCAACAGGAGCGGGGTCCTGGTGTCCGAGCTGTCCGGTGTGAGCAACATTGTTCAAAAGGCCAGAGAACGCGGCTTGCCG
>Ga0105098_10000554_pt1 | contig 13043 bp, 8 predicted proteins | sample PPLLak21cMay2015_FD_79137 | JGI IMG/M metagenome (GOLD analysis project Ga0105098, IMG submission 79137) | Freshwater sediment microbial communities from Prairie Pothole Lake near Jamestown, North Dakota, USA - PPLs Lake P7 Core (1) Depth... | ecosystem: Environmental > Aquatic > Freshwater >... | reverse complement strand
CGCCGAATTCCCGGGCCTTGGCCAAATCGACCTCCAGGCAGCCCACCGTCATGTCGGCGCCGGTCTCAACGTGCTGGGCGATCATGGCGCCATAATCCATCTTGTAAATGTGATCGCCGGCCAAGATGAGCAGATAGTCCGGATTGTGACTGCGGATGATGTCCAGGTTCTGAAAGACGGCGTCGGCGGTGCCGGCGTACCAGGAGGTCTCGGTGACACGCTGCTGGGCTGGCCAGAGTTCGACGAACTCACCGAATTCGCCGCGCAGGAAGCCCCAGCCCTTCTGGATGTGCAGGATGAGGGAATGGGACTTGTACTGGGTGAGGACGCCGATGCGGCGGATGCCGGAGTTGATGCAGTTGGAGAGGGGGAAATCGACGATGCGGAATTTGCCGCCAAAGGGTACCGCCGGCTTGGATCGCCATTTGGTAAGGTCCTGCAGGCGCGAGCCCCGGCCGCCGGCCAGAATCAGGGCCAGGGTGTTGCGGGTGAGACGGCTGACGAAGCGTTGAGTCGAATCCGGCATGGGAAACCCCCTCGGCGATGGCAAATTTTGGCTGGCGGCTGGCGAACCGCCGACACTGCCTTATGGTAACATCATCGGCCGTCGCGCCACCGCCCCTGCCGTGTAGGAGACCCGCCGTCATGCCCACCGGAACCCCAGCCCACATCAGGCTCCCCGAGCCGCTCCAGCAGATTCTGGAGGCGCGCCATCATGACCCCTTCGCGGTCCTTGGCCGCCATGTCGCCGAAGGCCGCTGCGCCTTGAGGCTCTTCCTGCCCAAGGCGAAACGGGTGCGAGTGGCTGGCGCCGGCCTGGAGGTCCCGCGCATCCCGGGCACGGACCTCTTCGTCTGGGAGGGCGACCCCGCCTTGGTCCCGCTGGATTATCGCCTGGACTGGACCGATGCCAAGGGCCAGATTCATCCCCTCATCGACCCCTATGCCTTCCCGCCCCAATTGGGGGACTTCGACCTGCACCTCTTTGGCGAGGGCCGCCACTGGCACGCCTACCGCTTCCTTGGCGCCCATCCAAGGCTGGTCGCGGGCGTCACCGGCACCCTCTTTACCGTCTGGGCCCCAAATGCTCAGCGCGTCAGCGTGGTGGGCGACTTTAATGCATGGGATGGCCGTGTCCATCCCATGCGGGTGCGAGGCGGTTCCGGCGTCTGGGAGTTGTTCCTGCCGGACCTGGGGCCGGGGGAATTCTACAAGTTCGAACTGCGGGACCAACAGGGCAACGTCCACGTTAAGATCGACCCCTACGCCACCGCCTTCCAGACCCGCCCGGACACGGCCTGCATCACCCAGGCCGAAAGCGACTTTGCCTGGGACGACGACGCCTGGCTGGCGGATCGCGCCCAGGCCGATTGGACTCATCAGCCCCTGTCGGTCTATGAGGTCCACCTCGGTTCCTGGCAGCGCAGCGCTGACGGCGGCTTCCTCGGCTACCGCGAGATCGCGGAACGCCTGGCGCACTATGTCCAGGAGGCAGGCTTCACCCATGTAGAGCTACTGCCCATCACCGAGCATCCGCTGGATGCCTCCTGGGGCTACCAGACCACGGGCTATTTCGCCCCCAGCAGCCGATTCGGCGCGCCGGAGGACTTCCGCTGGTTCGTGGATCACCTCCATCGCAAGGGCATCGGCGTCCTCCTCGATTGGGTGCCGGCCCACTTTCCCCGCGATACCTTCGCCCTGGCCCGCTACGATGGCTCGGCCCTTTACGAGCACGAGGACCCGCGCCTGGGGGAACACAAGGACTGGGGCACGCTGATCTTCAACTTCGGTCGCAACGAGGTGAAGAACTTCCTCCTCTCCAGCGCCCTCTTCTGGCTGGAGGAATTTCACCTCGACGGGCTGCGCGTTGACGCGGTGGCCTCCATGCTCTACCTGGATTATTCTCGCAACGCCGGCGAGTGGATCCCCAACCGATACGGCGGCAACGAGAACCTGGAGGCGGTAGATTTCCTGCGCCAGCTCAACGAGGTCACCCACAGTCAGCATCCCGGCACCCTGATGATCGCCGAGGAATCCACCGCCTGGCCCGCGGTCTCGCGGCCGACCTACGCCGGGGGCCTGGGCTTTGGCATGAAGTGGAATATGGGCTGGATGCACGACACCCTGTCCTATTTCTGCAAGGACCCCATCTACCGCCACTATCACCACGACCTTCTTACCTTTGGCCTACTCTACGCCTTCACCGAGAACTTCGTCCTCCCCTTCTCCCATGACGAGGTGGTCCACGGCAAGCACTCCCTCCTCGACCGCATGCCGGGCGACGCCTGGCAGAAGTTCGCCGGGCTGCGCCTCCTCTATACCTTCATGTTCAGCTATCCGGGCAAAAAGCTGCTCTTCCAGGGTTGCGAGTTTGGTCAGGGGCGGGAGTGGGACTTTGCGAGCGAGTTGGACTGGTACCTGCTTGAACGGGCACCCCATCAGGGCATTCAGCGGCTGGTGGCGGACCTTAATCGCCTCTATCGGCGGCAGCGCGCCCTATTTGATCTGGATTTTCAGGATGGCGGTTTCGAGTGGATCGACTGCCACGACAGTTCCCAGTCCGTCCTCAGCTATCTGCGGAAGGACCGCGGCGGCGAGGGGATAGTGATAGCCCTGTTCAACTTCACCCCTGTGCCGCGCCCGGGTTATCGCGTCGGTGTCCCCCGACCCGGCTTCTATCGCGAGGCCGTCAACTCGGACGCCGAAGCCTATGGCGGGAGCGCCTTTGGCGAACGCAAGGGCGACGCGGCCGAGCCTGTGGAGTGGATGGGGCGGCCCCAGTCCATCGTCGTGGACCTGCCCCCCCTCGCTGGCCTCATCCTGGTCCTCGATCCCTACCCTGACGCCACCGAGCCCTTGAAGGAACCCGATGACGCCCAGGATGCGGATGCGCAATAAGGTCGGTAGCTAATCCCTGGCCCGGAGGCGCCGCTCAGGCCTGGGTTGACAAGTGCTGATAGAGGGCGCGAAACCGCGCCAGGTCGGTCTCGTCAAAGATAGGCGAGATTTTTTCCTGAACCTCGGCCTGAATCGCCGCCCAGTCCTCATCCGTCAGCACCTGGCGTGCCAAGGGAAAGGCCTCCGCTTCTTCCAGGTTGAGGTGATTGCGCAGGGTCGTCACCAGATCCCGGCCCTGGACCTCCAGTTCATCACGGCGAAAGACCTCGCTGTTGATGACTCCGTCAAGGGACTGGCGGAAAAAGCGTGTCAACTGGCTTAGCACTTCGTGCTGGCGCGTCAGCACGTCCAGCACGCCCTGATGCTGTCCGGCGGCGCGCAAGCGATCAAAGATGAGTTCCTCGGTTGGGTGATGTATCTGGTCGGCGTAGTTCTCCATGAACTGGAGCAACTCGCTAAGAAGTTCATAGTCCGGCTCCTGTCCATCACGGAACATATCCAGGATTTTTTCATAGAGATCAAGCAGCAAGACAAGGTGCTTGTGGTCCTGGTAAAGGCGATCGAGCAGATGGGTCATGGGTTATTGTCCTCTTACGAGTGCGTCGCCAGGCCCCAACGGCTCGGCCGGCATGACGAGACTAAGGCGTGGATTCTTAGTATGGCACAGTTGGGGATAGCTGTTGTTCAAAGACCGGCCGATTACCCCCCATGCCGCCACTCCGTCGGGTCAGGATGGGACAGACTGGCCCGCGCGGGGGCTGGCCAACCGGCGTGATAGCCATTGCCAGATAGCCCCTTCCGGGGCACTACCGCCCGTGAGGACATAGTTGAGGGAGTGGACGTTCTGTAGGGTCCAGCCCAGGCGGGAGCGGCCCAGGGAACAGCCACAGAGAAGCAGGCGGTCGCCAGGGAGGATGCGGCGATCCTCGGGGGGCAGGAGTTCGCGCCCCTCACCTTGGGCGAGGAGCAGAGGAATGATGGGCAGGGTTTGTTCTCGCTCCCGGGGATCGCGCAGGAGGGCGCCCAAGGTGACCTCCGCGCCCTGCTCAGTCAGGACACAGATGGCATGGGCATCCTCGCCATCGACGAGTACCTCCCAGACATTCGGCACCTGGTCCTGGACCATGGCCACGATACGGCTGACCAACTCGCAGGACCAGGCTTCGTCCTGGAGCCCGACGAGCTGCTCGAACTCGGTCAATAGAGGCGTGACCAGGAGGACGCGGATGCGTTCGGCGATGATGGTGCTCGGGTGCATAACGATGTCAGCGCCAACGGCCTGGAAGAGTTCCTCGTTGTCTTGATGATTCTCCCGTACCACGATAAAGAGATCGGGGTTGAGGTCTCGCGCCGTCATGACGATGGAAAGGTTGTTGGCATCGTTGCTGGTTCCCACCACCAGTCCCACGGCCCGCCGCACGCCCGCCTGCTCCAGGGTCTTGGCCTCGGTGCCCCAGCCTAGGACCAGGGGTATCCCCTCGGGCCGCCCGGTCTGATCCGGCGCGGACTCCACTACCACCAGCTCCATGGCCCGACTAGTGAGATTGGCCGCGATGGCCTTGCCGAAGCGCCCGTAGCCACAAAGAATCCAGAGCCCTGCGGGTGGCGGAAAGAGGGGATCCTTAAGCGGGTCCCCATGGAGCCCGGACAACCAGTCCCGCATCAGGGTCAGACCTGGCGAGGCGATGGCCGTGGCGAGATAGGCGCCGAAGATGTCGAAGGGGTCGTAGATGTAATCGGTGCCAAAGGAGGCCATGTTGGCCTCCACCTCGTGGGAATCGGCGCGGCAAATAACCTTGACATCCGGGTGCATCAGCTTGGCGGCGATGGCTATCTTAAGGTTGGTCTCGTTGACGTCGGTCAAGGCCACCACGGCCGAGCACAAGGGGTGCTTGAGTCCGGCCTCCAACAGATGATGTGGTCGGCGTGCGTCGCCATGGAGGGCCGGCACATACTCCCGCAGATTCTCAAGTTGAAGGAGATCGACCCGGTCCTGGCAGTTGTCGATCACTACCGCGTGGCGGTTGCCGTCGGTAATGGCCCTCACCAGGGCGCCACCGGTCTCTCCATAACCGCAGACCAGGTAGAAGGGCTCCCGCATCCGCCGGATGCGACGCGTAAAGCGGAGCTCCGCGAAGGAGTGCTGGAAGGTCTTGTCCTGCAGCAGGGCGATCAGGGTGCCGATGGAGTAAAACCAACCCACCACCGTCAAATAAATGGCGATGGTCACCCAGGCGCGCTGAGCGTCGGTGAAGGCATAGGGAATCTCGCCGAAGCCGATGGTGGTGGCCGTGTAACTGAAAAAGTAGAAGGCATGGAAGAAATCCATATGCCAGACATTGCCCTGGTCATCCTGACCGGGGATCAGCACCAGGCCCATGATGGCGATCGAATAGATGGTGATCAGGACGATCAGTGGGGCGCGCATGCGCCTGAAGATGAGGAAAGCGACGTTATCCATGGGAACCTGCCCACCCGGAGGCTCGGCCGAGGACTCGCGTGAGACGGTCGAGAATGGTCGTGGCGTTCACTCGAAGGAAAGACCTCGATCCTAGCGCTTCAGCATGACGGTCTCGATCACCAGGAGCACGACCGAGATGACATTGGCGATCATGGCCCCGCCGCTCAGGGAGACGATACTGGCGGTGACCCCAGGCGTCATGCCCGTCGCCGAGACATGCACCGCCACCACCCAGACGACCACGGCGGCGACGAGCTGAAGCATGGCGGCCAGGCTGGTGGCCAGGAGCACGGCCCCCATCTGGGTCCGGTCGCCAAACTTCAGTACGGTGGCAATGGCGTTCACCACCACCGTGGCGAACAGCTCCCACACATGGTGGTGTTCCGGATTGTCCACATCGCCGATGAAAAAGCCAAAATTGAGAGTAAGGGCGAGGACGATGAAGAAGCCGAAGACGACCTTTTCCGGATTCATGGGGATACCTGGCTCTGGGCTGAAGGGTAACGCCGCCCGCCACCATCCGGGGGGAGGAGGACGAGCTTTGGCGAATTATCCTCCCCAGGCAAGGGAAGGTAAAGTAATCGCCACCCTTTTCATCAACCCCGCGCCTCAACCTCTCGCCCTACCCTGGCGCAGTCTCCTCCCCCTGGGCCAATCCGGACCAGCCATGGCATGCCCTTACCCCTGCTCCGCTCACCCGCAGACCGCTATTCCAACTTGCCCGGATTACTATCCCCCTCATCCACAGGGAAATCCAGGACCACCCGCCAGTGATCATCCAGGCGCAGGGAGGCGTCGAAGCGAGTTCCTCCACCACCATTAAAGCCCTGGAGCAGACCGGTGCAACCAGTGGCTATGAGGCATCGGATCTGATTCTCGTCGAGAAGACGGCCGGCAACCTCCTTCCAGACCACGAAGTCGCAACCTTCGCGGTAACGGTTGCAGCCAAAGCCGCGGCGGCCCTCGATGATATGACCAATCCCGCACTTGGGACAGGCCAGGGGCCCGGCAGGAACCTCTGGCTCCCCCTGCCTGCCTCCGGCGAGCTCTGTCACCACCGTCCTCGGGGGAATAAATGGGACGCGCCCCGCCGGCGGGCCATCGAAATCAAAACCCACCTTACCATCCTGGCCCAACCGCAAATGGGCGGCGAAGGGTCGTCCGGCCTTGGAGACGAAGCCATCAAGCTTATCCGTACGGCCCTCGGCCAGGAGTTGCCGTACCTGGTCCATGTCGAGCTTTCGCCCCGCCAGGGTCTTCCAGAGGGTCAGGCCGCAACCCTCCGCGTAACGGCTGCAACCGAAGGCCTTGGCCGTCTCCACTACCTCCCCCTTTTTGCAGAGGGGGCAGATGCCAAGAGCCGTGGCTTGCGGCGATTTGGCCGTCATTGGCCCCTCGGGTTTGCCGTTGGACTGGCTGCTTCTCGCGGCGGCCACCTGCTCGGGCGTCAGAGCCGCGCCTTGGCCCACGGTGGGGATAAGGTCGCGTACCCAGGTAACGATGTCACGGTAGAAGTCCCCGACACAACCCTGGCCCTGCTCCACATCCTTGAGCCTGTGCTCCCATTTAGCCGTCAACTCCGGACTGCGCAAGGGCTCCGCCACCAGCCCGATGAGGGCCTTGCCCTTGACGGTGGCCCGCAACTGTTTGCGCTGACGTTCCACATAACCGGTACGGACAAGCTTCTCGATGATCTCGGCGCGGGTGGCCGGGGTCCCCAGGCCGGACTCCTTCATGGCGGAGGCGAGGGCATCATCCTCGATCTCGCGCCCGGCGTTCTTCATGGCCGCCAACAGGGTCGCGTCATCATAAGGTCGGGGTGGCTGGGTCTCCTTGTCCACCACCTCCAAGCCAGTGACATGGACGGTCTGACCGGGGGTCAGTGGTGGGAGCACGCCCTCCCCGTCCTCCGCGCCCTCGACGGCAAGCCGGCGCGGCTCCACCCGTTTCCACCCTGGGTCCAGGACCCTCGAGCCGCGGGCGATAAACTCGGCGCCGCCGATATCCAGGATGACCCGCGTCTCCTCGACCTGTTCGTCGGGTAGGAAAACGGCGATGAAACGAGCCGCCACCAGGTCGAAGACCCGGCGTGCCGCATCCGGCAGGTTGGCGGACGGGTGCTTACCGGTGGGCAGGATGGCGTGATGATCGGTGAGCTTGGCGCTATCCACATAGGCTTTACCCAACGCGTGGCCTGCTTCCAGCCGTTGGAGGGCCTCGGCGGCCAGGGGATGTTCCAGGCCCTTGAGGATGCCCGGCAACTTGGGCAGCATGTCCTCGGAAAGGTGGCGGCTCTCGGTGCGGGGATAGCTGATGAGCTTGTGGGTTTCGTAGAGGGCCTGGGCTTGCTCCAGGACTTGGGCGGCCGTGAGGCCAAAACGACGGTTAGCGTCCCGTTGCAGATTGGTGAGGTCGTAGAGGGGCGGCGGACGATGGTGACGGACCTTCTGCTCGACCTGGCGCACCTGGCCGGTATCCCGGGGCGCCAGTTCCCGTTGGAGGCGATCGGCCTCGGCCCGATTGTCGAGGCGAGTCTCGCCGTCACGGCAATAGCGAGCGCTAAACCCCTCCGCGAGCGTGGCCACCAATTCGTAAAAGAAGGACTTGACGAAGCCGGCAATGGCCTGATCCCTGGCCACGACCATGGCCAGGGTCGGCGTCTGGACCCGGCCAATGGTGCATAGCACCCGGTTGTGGACCGTATAGGCTCGGGTGAGGTTCATGCCCACCAGCCAGTCGGCCTGGGCGCGCGCGCGCGCCGCCTGGGCCAGGGGATCGAAGGCTGCGCCGGGCTTGAGTTTGGCGAAGCCCTCGCGGATGGCCTCGTCGGTGAGGCTTGATACCCAGAGCCGCTGGAAGGGCTTGCGGCAGCGAGCATGTTCGTAGATGAGGCGGAAGATGTTCTCCCCCTCGCGCCCGGCATCCGTCGCGCAGATGATGGCCTGGGTATCAGGGGCATTAAGCAAGTGCTGGACTATCCTGAACTGGGCCACCGTGCGCTTGTCCGTGCGCAACCGCCAGCGCTCCGGGATCATGGGCAGTTGGGCCAAGGACCAGCGGCCCGACCAGGCCGGGCCATAATCGTCCGGCTCGGCGAAATGGACCAAATGACCCAATGCCCAGGTGACACGGTAGCCCTTGCCCTCCAGAAAGCCCTCGCCCTTACGCCCAGTTCCCAGGACGCGGGCGATGTCCCGGGCGACGCTGGGCTTTTCGGCCAGGACGAGGATGGTCAAGGCGTGGTCTGCAAGGTAGTGGCCAGGGTAGCCAGCATGGCGATCAATCGCCTAGGAGGACGCGCTTGGCCTCGTTGATCTTGGCGGCCAGGTAGTCGGAGCCGCCCCGATCCGGGTGCAGGCGCTGCATGAGGCGACGGTGGGCGTCCCGGATGGCTGTGTCGTCCGCTCCTGGCGCCAATCCCAAGACGGCCCTGGCTTCTTCTCTGTTCATAGGTCCAGAGGCCTGATGGGCTACGCCAGGGCCACCGGGCGCGGCCTGACGCCAGTCTTCGCCCTGGGTGCGATCCAGATAGGCCTCCAGCAAGGCCGCCGACTGGCCATCTTCACGGCGGCAGCGGTCCAAGAGGCGCAACAGGGCGTCCTGCTCTAATTCGGAAAGTCGCTGCCCCTGATACTCGCCCTCTAGGACCAGGCCATCCATGTCGCCGCTGGCGTGGTCCAGGGTCATCTCGAGAAAGCGGGTGCGGATGGAGGAATTCTGCCCCGCCGTGCCCGAGGACCCCGCCTGGGCGGCCCCGCCGGCGAGACCGCCGATGCCAAGGGAGCGCATGGCCTGACGGATGGCCGGCAACATGAGAAGGAGATGGATGCCGCGCATAGCGATCGGGATGGCGGCGGCCAGGGCAGCGAAGAGAGGATTGAGGCGCCCGGTGAGGGCCAAAGCGACCAGGAGGCCAATGGCGCCCCAGAGGGCACCCTGGCGTAATCGGCGAGAGACCTGGGCGGTTGGCGTCTTGCGTATCCAATGGAGGAACCAAATCAGGCCGACAATGGCAAGGACGAAAATAAGCAGACGGCCGGCCATGTTCTAACCTCGACGGATGCCTTGGGTCAACCGCAGAACCGCGCCGCCGCGGCGGCGCCCAAAGTCCTCAAGGGCGCGGCGGCCGCCGGCGGCGAAGACGGCGACGGCGCTCAGCAGGTCCCGTAGCATCCCGGGGCTGTGCGTGTCGAAGGGGCACCAAGCCCCGCCGCTCAGGCTGGCGATGGCGCGCAGGGTCTTTTCCGCCTGGGGATCGCGTCCCTCCTGGAAAACGAAGGCCGGTAACCCCAAAAGGCCGAGTTGGCCGGCGAGGTCAGCAATCTGTTCTGGTTCCTCTTCCATGGAATCGCCGACAAAGACCAGAGCATCTACCCTACCTCGCTTGTGTTCCTCTATGACATGTTCCAAGACGCGGCCGATCTGGGTCAGGCCAGCCGCGCAGCGGACATGGCTCATGCGCCCGAGCAATTCCTCGGCCCGGTCGCACCAGGACGATGTCTCGAATTGATGGAAACCGCCGAAATGGCAAAGCTGCACAGAGAGACCACCCAGGCTGGCCGTCTCACTGAACATATCGGCCTGGATGGCGATGGCCTGATCCCAGGTCGGCTCGCGGCTGGCAGTGGCGTCCATGGCGAAGATGAGCCGCCCGCGTCGCCCACCGGGCCGCGACGGCATGTCTTCCAGCTTGCGCATAAAGGCAGCCACTTCTGCCTCGCTGGCAATTGGACGCAGGTCTCGGCGGTCGCTGGTCATGGCTTGTCGATGGTCAAAATTAAATATGATCTAGCCACGCCCGCCTAGTTCCAGGCCGGGTATAAGGGTAAAGGTAATCAAATCCCCGGGCGGGGCAGCGTCTAGGCCAGGGATGTCCACGGCGGTCTTCAATCAATCGACCGCAGCGTCAAAGAAGGACAAGGCAGCCGGCGTCTGACAATCCGCCGGCCCCTTGGGCATTGACTGGCCGATCAGCCTTCCTTGACCCGCAGGTAATTAGCCTTGAAGACATTGCGATCTGCTTTCTTGGAGGGATCGTAACCCTGATCCTGCATCTTCTGCTTCATCCAGCCAGGAATGGCGCCCCGCGAATAGATATTCTCCGCGTTTTCGGGATCCACATATCGGGCATACTGACGATCGCCGGTGGCGCGGCGGGTGACAACCGGCGGACGGACCACCGCCGGACGGCCGGGGCCACGCCGCTTCCTGGCGCCCAGCAGGGGTACGATATCGTTCAGGGAATAACCTTGATCGGTGACCATATCCTTGATCGCCTGTGCCAGCTCATACTTGGCCTGCTCCTTGCGATGCTCCAGGGCCATGAGGGCGTTGTCACGATTCTGCTCGTAATCTGTGACAAGCCGTTCAATCTCCTCCACGCTCATATTCTCGAAATCCACGAAAACCTCCACAAGGGTTAGTGAGTGTTGTATTCAGCCGAATCGGAGAAAGCCGATGAGGCAATCCGATGCTTAATTTAAACCAAATGGTTTTATTGTCAAGATCGAATCGAAATTGCAGTGTCCCTAAGCCTGATTCAAGGATTAGAGACCCGCTGGGAATGATCACCCTACCTTCACCCAGGTCGGTAATTCCAAATTGGCGTGCGCGCCATCCCAGCCTCTCCCCTATTCGATCCAGTTACCCAGCTAGGTCCAGGAGCCCCAGACCGCCCAAGGCCACTCCGCCGGATCAGGAAGACCACCCGCCGCTGAAAGGATAACAGGCGCCCGGATATGGGAGACCCCAGTGAAGGGTCCAAGATCTTCCAGTGGCGACACCCCACCGCCGAGGATCCTGACTGAGCACCCCCCACCCGGCGACCGCAAATAGGCGCATCAGGGCTCGATAGGGGGGAATCCGGCGGGTGCGAACGGTACTTCTCGTCCCCCGCCCGACCCGATGGGCCTAATTGATCCAGATCAAACACCCATATCTTGGGTCTCCTATAATTGAGACCACAATATCTTGTGCCTTCACCGAGGGTACCGCCCATGCCCACCGCCTTGCCACGGTTCGCCACCTTGCCTACCCGCGTCCTCAAGCGCGATGGCGCCCAGGCCGCCTTCGACGCCGGTAAAATTCGCTCGGCCATCGAACGGGCGGGGCGGGCCAGCGGCGAGTTTGGGAAAGAAAAGGCGGAGCGGTTGACCTCCCAAGTCATCAAGGTACTCAGCCACCGCTTCCATAACGGCCGCCTGCCCGACATCGAGGCCATACAGGACCTGGTGGAGCAGACTCTTATCGCGGCCGACCACTTCGAGACGGCCCGCGCTTATATCCGCTATCGCGAACAGCATCGCAAGCTGCGCTCGGACCACCGCACCCTGGTGGATGCAGCCGCCAGCATCGACGAATACCTGGACCGGTCCGACTGGCGCGTCGCCGCCAACGCCAACCAGGGCTGGTCCCTGGGCGGTCTCATCCTCAACACCTCGGGCAAGATGATCGCCAACTATTGGCTGTCACATGTCTATCCTCCCGAGATCGGGGAGGCACACCGCTCTGGCGACGTCCACATCCACGACCTCGACATGCTCGCTGGCTATTGCGCCGGCTGGTCCCTGCGCACCTTATTACATGAAGGCTTCAATGGCGTACCCGGAAAGGTCGAATCGGGCCCACCGCGTCACATGTCCTCCGCCATCGGCCAGATCGTAAACTTCCTCGGCACCCTGCAGAACGAGTGGGCCGGGGCCCAGGCATTCTCCAGCTTCGATACTTACATGGCGCCCTTCGTGCGCAAGGACCGGCTGGAATACCCTCAGGTGCGCCAGTACATCCAGGAACTCATCTATAACCTGAACGTCCCCTCCCGCTGGGGCTGCCAGACACCCTTCACCAATCTCACCTTCGACTGGGTCTGTCCGGAGGATTTGCGCGAACAGATCCCGATCATCGCCGGCGAGGAACAGCCTTTCGCCTATGGTGATCTCCAATGCGAGATGGACATCATCAACCGCGCCTATATCGAGGTGATGACCACGGGCGACGCCAAGGGCCGCATCTTCACCTTCCCCATTCCCACCTACAACATGACCGAGGACTTTCCCTGGGACAGCGAGAACGCCGAACGCCTCTTCGCCATGACGGCCAAGTACGGTCTACCTTATTTCCAGAACTTTATCAATTCCGAACTCAGGCCCAACATGGTCCGCTCCATGTGCTGCCGATTGCAGCTCGACCTGCGCGAATTACTGAAGCGCGGCAATGGCCTATTCGGCTCCGCCGAGCAGACGGGATCCCTCGGCGTGGTCACCCTCAACTGCGCAAGATTGGGCCATGTACACGCCAGCGATGAAGCCGGGCTGATGGCGAACCTGGATCGCCTGATTGATCTGGCCCGCGACAGCCTTGAGATCAAGCGCAAGGTCATCCAGCGTCACCTGGATGATGGCCTCTTTCCCTACACCAAGCGCTTCCTCGGCACCCTGCGCAATCACTTCTCCACCATCGGGGTAAATGGCCTCAACGAGATGATCCGCAACTTCACCCAGGACCGGGAGACCATCACCACGGCCGAGGGCAAGGCCCTGGCCCTGCGCTTCCTTGACCGGACGCGGGCGCTCTTGGTGGAATGCCAGGAGGCGACAGGGCATATGTATAACCTGGAGGCGACCCCGGCGGAGGGCGCCACCTATCGCTTCGCCCGCGAGGACCGGAAGCGCTTCCCCGGCATACT
>Ga0105098_10000553_pt1 | contig 13069 bp, 12 predicted proteins | sample PPLLak21cMay2015_FD_79137 | JGI IMG/M metagenome (GOLD analysis project Ga0105098, IMG submission 79137) | Freshwater sediment microbial communities from Prairie Pothole Lake near Jamestown, North Dakota, USA - PPLs Lake P7 Core (1) Depth... | ecosystem: Environmental > Aquatic > Freshwater >... | reverse complement strand
TCATCATCTTGCGAAAACCAGAGATCAAAGTTCTCAAAATCAGAGCTTAAGTCAGTTCCGAATACAAATTGAGATGCACGACCTGTGTAGATGTTATCAAGACCATTCAATCCGTTAACTTTAACAATTCTCATGTTTGTTCCTGGAAGGATCATCTCATTCAAGTCACCAATATTTGCTGGATTATAATGGAATAAGTTATCATCAACCAAGTTCTTAGTTAAGAAATTAAAGTTCTCACGACCAGTGAAACAGATAAAGTCATTAGCCTCAGCAACATTTGCTGGAGTATTAACGAAACACTCATAGAAAACATCAAATGCATTGGATGCAGAGATGGTTGCTGTTGATGATGTGTTTAAGTTTACACAACCATTTGCAACAGTTAAGAACTGACGGAACCCATTCATCTTAGCCAAGTTACCTGATCCAGTAGCTTTGTTACCTTTCCAGATTAATTTGTCTAATTCAAATGAATGTAATTGTAATAAGTAGCTGATGATTTGAGCTTCAAATGGAAGAGTCTTATCTTCAGCAGATGCTCCTGGACGTAAACCTAATTGAGTCCAAAAACCATCAAGATCTTTTTGACAGAAAGATTTCATATAACCAAGAGTCTCAACTGCAATTGCACGATCAGTGAATACAGTATCTCCATCTGGAGTCATTGTACAATCACCATCTTGGTAAACAATTGAATCATCCATCAATTTCAATTCTTGAGACCCTTTGATTCCTTGTTGAATTGATACATATTGTAATGTGCGAGCTTCAGTAACTGACTTAACAATTAAATCCTCTCTTTGCTCATCAACATAAGCTGCAAGACCAGATACATCCCAGTCGAATTTTGTGCGTAGATATTTTTTTAACGACATTTTATTTATACTTTAGAATTTTTCAAAAACATTTGTCTGGCTGTCAAGTTGCCAACTTTGCTGAATTTCTCAGCCTCTTTGGTTTGTACTGATGGTTGAGCTTTGAAAGTCTCGAAATCACTTTTCAATGAACTCAACTCATTAACCAATGTTGTATTATTCTCTGCAATAGCTTTGGTCATTTCTGCTAAGCCTTCGACAGCTTTTGAGAATGATTCTAACTTTGCATTTATAATTGATTCAACTTTATCTGCACTCATTGCCTCAGCAACTGGCATTGTAGTCTCTTCATTTATCTTAGCTATCACAGCAGATGCTACATCATAAGCAACTCCCATCTCAAGTCCTAATCTTTCAGCAATCACCTCGGTGATATCTTCCAACACTTGTGGTAACATCTCAGCAGATATCGCTTGAAAGTCAGAGCTTGTCTCTTCGACAGCAACCTCTCCCTCTCCTTCATTCTCTCTCTCATCAATAACCTCAGTGATTATTCCTTCAGCATCAACGACAATTGAAACGCCAGCAAGATCACCACTCAATGAATGTGTTCCCTCTGGAGCTGGTATTCTTTCACCATCAGCAACAACAAAAACTGGCATACCAACCTCAAGAGCATCATACTCTATCACTGTAACACCATCAGTCAATGTTGCTTGTTCAAATGTCTCAACTGACTTTGAGAATTGTGCTTTCATTTCAGCAATCAATTCCTTAATCGTTTGCAATTCTTTGTTCATACTTATTATATTTTATTGTTCGAAAATCCCTAATTCTTTCAGCTTAGCCTCTGACCATCTCTTTGCAGCAAGACCACCCCATAATAAATATGAGATAGTTCCACAAGCTGAATTATCATCTGGATTGTAATATTCCTCTGCTCTTGATAAATAAGAATACATTCTTTTAATCACAGCAACAGATACTGTCTGACGATTTGCCAAAGTTGTTGCTCTTAATCTGCCAACCCTTGTGGCACATTTATTACCATACTTTTCATTTAGCTCAATCCCTTTCTTTGCGTTATTGGTAACAGCTTCAGGATAGTCATTGTAAAATGTAATGTATTCCTGGACCTTCTTAAGCTCTTGATATATTGTTGAGAATTCATGCTCCCAACCTTTGCCAGTCTCAAGCAATTGGAATACTCCCTCAATTGAGAATCCAGTGAACATGCCAGCCTTAGCAGCATCATAAACATCCTTATTTGTTACCTTATAGCTCACAATCCAAGAGCCATCATTCTCATCCTTGAATCTTTTTGGAGCTGTGAATCCTTTCTTCTCATCAATGATGTAGCTCATGATCATATATATACCATCAACCACTCTCTTGCTATCATGCTCAAGATTGACATTATTAAAGTTCTCTCTTCTTGCATAATCAAAGACGATGTCCTTTATTGCAGCTGGTGAAAAGTTCACATAATATTCCTCACCACTTCCAGGATCTCTTCTAAATATGGGAGTATTCGCAGATATTGCAACTCCAGTGATGACTTGCTCCTCATCATTGAATTGATAAGCAACCTTGGTTGAAAATGTTTCAAATGATTTCTCATGTGCTGGATTAGCCACAAGGCTGTTGAATGATACTGTTGTTTCTGGATCATCCAAATCAATTACAATATCATAAAGTGGTAAGTCTCTAAGCATATAAATAATATGTAAATTTGTTCGAAATGAAATTTGTTTATCCATATCACCACAAGTCCAGCTCTGACTTTGAAATAAACCTATCTATTGCAATGGTCCTCAAAGTTTATCCTGATGCTGAGATATGGACAGTTGGCAGAGCTGTGCCAGCAGTCAATAATATTCCATGCACTCAACACAATAATATCAGAGGATGTGATGTGACCAATAGAATTATAACTTTTGCCAAGCAAGTTCCTGGTGATTTTATCTATATGAATAAAGACTTCTTTATCACTAAATCATGGCAGTCTCATGTGGCCATTAATATGAGCTCAATGATTGTTAATCCAGAACATCCACCACATACTCAGATTGCTCAAACAAATACCTTGGAATTCCTCAAGCATAACAATTTTACAGCTTATAATTTTGAAACCCACACGCCAGTGATGATGAACAGCCAGAAGCTGATTGATCTATTTGACAATATCAACTGGCAGAATGACAATCATTTCATCAAGTCAATCTATTGTAATGTGTATAAAGTCCCATCAAAGGAAGGATTCAATTGTAAGGTATCAACTCCATCCATTGCCAAGGCTCAAGAGTTTATTACACTCCAGGGATGTTTCTCAACTGGTGATCAGTTCTGGAACAAGCCTTGTGTTGAATGGATTAAAAGCTTGACTTAGCCTCTTGCAATTGTACTTTATTTTGAGTCCCTGTGATATCAGATTCCAATACCACTACCTTGGCAGTTGGTACTTGTGCCTGTTGACCTTGAGTTAATTGTGCCAAGTCAGTTGTTTGAGCATTGGTATTGGCAGTGAATGAACTTGATGCAGCTCCAGCTGTACCACCACCACCACCAGTACCTAATTGTGGAGGAGTTGGTGCAGATCCAGCTTGATATTTCTGATTCATTACTGCTAATGCTTGAGTAATACCTATTAATGAAGCTGATGCAATCGCAGCAATACCAGCTGGAGATGGCGGAGGACCAAATTGAGCAATACCTTTTACAATTGCACTAGCTGTATCAATAGCAATCTGAGCTAATTTAATGGCCTTATCTCTATTGAATTGAGCTTTTTTAATCTTCTCCTCTTCATTATAAGCATTGAGTTGAATCTGATATTTTTGCTCTGCAAATTTCTTCTCAATCTCAGTTTTCTGATCAGCTGTCAATCCTTCTTGACTTAACTGAGCTTTAAGATTTGCATCAAGATTTGACAAGTCAGCTTCTCTATTGGATGCAATTCTGTTAAGTCTTGCTTGATCAATCTCATTGACAAAGGCATTAATCTTTTTAAGTTCATCCAAACCTTTCTGAGCTCCCTCAATTGCAGCTGTTACACCCTTAAGAGATTCTTCTCTTGCTTTAATTTCATTAGCCTTAGCTTGATCAGCATATTTCTTATCAAGATCAGCACGTTTCTTTTTATATTGCTCATCCAATTTTAAACCAGCTTGATAGAATTCCTCCTCATCAATAGCATCAGCTTTGAACGCTGCCAAGTTGATTGCCTCTTGAGCCTTGTACCACTCATCAAGATCAAGCAATTCATTCTGTTGCTCAGAGTTAATGAATCTTTGAAACTTATTTCTAAGATCTTTTTTCTTAGCTTCTTGCTCTGCAATCTTATCAAGCTCGATCTGGTTGTACTTATTGACTATTGCGAGCCTATCTGTCTGCTCTTGTATTCTTAATTGATATTCAAGTTGGGCATTACCATGAGCCATCTCATATCTCTTATCATAAGACATTGAAAGCTCAAATAATTCCTTCTCTTTACCTTCCTTCATCAAATCAAGACTCAATTGAAATTGATCATCTTCTGCCTTAATTCTATCTTCATTCGCTTTCTTAGCAAGTTCAGCCAATCTATCAGCCTCTTCCTTAGCAGCCTTAAGCTTATCATCTTTGGCTTTCTTGATTCTATCCATTGCTTTCTTGTGAGATTCATTGGCTGCATCAGATCGTCTCTTCTCTTCCTCAATTTCCAAGATGGTTAAATCTTGAGCATTCTTTTTATTGTTTTTATATTGCTCATTGGCATTTTTCTTGGTATCCTTTAATGACTTCTCAAGCTTCTTAGCTCTATCACTATCAGCATCACCAGTTGCTTTGAGCAATCTAATCTCATCCTCATAAGCTTTAATTTTTTCTTTCTGCATTTGAAGAATTGCCCGACCAGATTTTAAAGCTGCTCTAAGTTTTTTCTCCTCCATCTCCTCAGTATTCTTTCCAGCTGCCTGAGCTTTGCGAATCTCAAAGGATAAGTTTTCATCCACAGCTTGAGCTTTCTTTTTCTCAGCTGCAATCTTCTTGTTCATCTCCTTTTCAGTTGCATCAGTCTTGGCCTTGGCATTGGCTTTCATCTTAGCAGTGTTCTGATCATCAATGACACCGAAATATTCAAGAGCTTTAACAATGCCATATATAACTCCAATTAATGGGAACATTATTGCAATGGCAACCTTAACTGCTGGTCCTAACTTATCAAATGAATTATAAGCTTTTCGAACTGCAGCAGAAACCTTGTCAAAATTTGCAATCAATAATCCAACAGCAACCACAATGGCTCCAATACCAGTTGCAATCAATGCTAATCTAAACAACTTCATTGCTGTTGTTGATGCTGTTGTCGCTGTTGCAAGTCCAACATTGGCACCAGCTTGAGCTGTGGTTGCCGCTGTATTGGCTAATGTCGGAGCAATAGATCCTGTTAATATAAAATTCTTAGCTTTCTCAAGACCATTCAATATAGTTGTTGATATGATATTCTTTTGCCGTAACTGCTCTTGAATTATCATAACTGATGAAACAACCCCTTGCACAGCTTGGAGCCTAACCATTGTCTCTGTTAATTTTTCATTCTCAACACCAGTCAATGCTACCGCTGATTGTATTCCTTGGAATACACCAGCACCAAGCTCAACAGCACCAACTAATTTCTGAGACATTGTTGATGCAGCTTGATCAACAACTAAATCTGTAGCAATTTGAGTCTTTCGATAATTAGCAACAGTTGCTAATAAATCTTTATATTCTTGACTTGCTTGTTGACCAGCAAGAGCAAGCTCATATAATCTATCCTCAGCCTCTCCCATTCTCGCAGTAAGTGGTTGTAATTCACCATATACTTGCTCAAATGTTTTATTTACATCTTTGGTTGATTGATTAACTTGATCTGTTGAATTATTCAAGTCATTGACAGCCGCATCCATAGCTTGGATGTCATTAACACTATTTCCAGTGTTGACCTTGAGGGAAAATACAACTGATTTCTCTGCCATTAGTTAAAAGGTGGAAATGGTGAAGGCTTCGGAATATATGGACTCAAAGGAATATCTAATAAATAAGCGTATTCAGTTGGAGCTATATCAACTTCATCTTGTTCACTTAAAAATAAAAAATATACATCATTAATATCTTGAACAAAATTAAAAAATGTGTCTGCGTCAAAGAATACTCCCTGTAGTTCTTCTGCTGTTTGGTTTGTTACTATTCGTCCTTCCATTATACTTGTCTACTTAAAGTTGTTTGAAATGCTTGTACTGCTGTGTAAAAGTTAGCCGCTTCCGTATCTGTTAATCCGTCTCCTATTGAACTAAATGCTATTTGATTACTAAAATAATTCGGGTTATTCCTTGATTTACCTAAATAAATACTACTTGTATTTAAAGCTGTTGAGGCAGTCGTAGAATTAAATATTTGTGTAGTGTTTACCCTATATTTTCTAACATTAGATGCTGTTCTTGTAGCTAAATGCAACCCCCTTATATCATAAGTAACATTTGCAAATATGCTTGTATTATCGTTTATTCTAACTGAATACAATGTATTGCTTTGCTTTGGCCAAATATATAACCCATTATCATAATTACTAGCATTTTCACTACTTAATATAGGCCCAGGTGAGTCTATATTATTTCTAATATATCCTGATATGTGAGTTGAATTTAGAGATAAAATAGAATTCGGTATTAATGATGTGTCTGCATAAGTAACCAAAGGTGTCATTCCATTTGCTGAATGTGTCCATCCAGTTGCAAAAGTCAATCTAAATGCAGCATCTAAATCTCTTGGGTCTTTCAAGTTAAATTTATGACTTGCTGCTGTTCCACCTACAATTGGATAAATAGCTTTGAACTTAGTCCAAATGTTATAACCTTTTAAGTCAACTACCAAAGTATTAATAGCACTTTGTTGTGTAGGGTCTGTTATTGCAGCCGCTGTTATGAATGCTTGTGCATCGGGGTCAAATCCTCCACCTGATGCTGATCTGGCTAAGATGCCATGTGTTGCTAAAAACATACTATTGCCGTAACCAATCATAATACCAAACAAACAGATCCAGATGTCAATGTGACACCACTAAACTTTGCACCATTAATTGCTCTGATGATTGCACCAGCTTTTACCGCTGTGCCAGTTGCCGCAATGTAAGTTGACTTAACATCAGATCCAGCAACTTTGATTGAGCTGAATACTGTATCTTCCAAGACCATAATCGCATCATGGTTAACTGTTTTCTCAACAGTGTTATTAACTATAAAAGTTCCTTGTTGTGCTGTTAGCACGCTGTTAGCTATTGCCATTTTTATTTATTTTAAGTTGTTATATCACCTGATAGATACCACTCATCAGAGGCTCTCTTGATTAAAGTTGCCAATGAATATTGTGCTGATAATTTTGTCTTACCTCCAGAGCTTCTCAAAGTCACTCCAGTATCTGGCACAACAGTAACTTGACCAGCTCCATATTGAGCAATCAATATCTGAGATCCAATTGGGAAAGCTTGAGCTGCATTGGTTGGAATTGTTAAGTTGACTGCTCCAGCTGTATTCATTTCAATCATCTTGCAATTATCATCAAGGACCAATGTATATGCAACTGCTTTCGTCTCAATTGTAATATCAATCACAACAGCTCCTCTTCCATGTGGAGTGAGTTCTATATTTCCATTTGGACCATCATAGATTCTGATTACTCCTTGATTAGCTGCTCCTTGATTGGTAGTCAGAATCAAATCTCCTGTGCCATTTGTTGCAATGGTTGCATCTGTATTTGAATCACCAATCCTCACAGCATCTGCATTCAATAGAATATCTCCTGTGCCATTCGGCTCAATTGTAATATTACCATTGGATGTACTCACAATGCTGTTGCCATTGACATCTAAGTTACCACCAAGTTGTGGAGTAGTATCAAGGCTCAACTCATTAATCTCTGATCCAGTGACTTTCCTTGAGATGTATGTTGCACCACTTACTTGAGCTATCTCAATTAAATCTGTGCTTGCAATCTTAGCACTCTTGGATGTTATATCTTGTATATATATTCCCATGTTATGGATTTACGAATCTTACTTGACCATCATCTGTAATTCTTGCATCATCATCAGATGTATATCTTGCAAGTGGATCAGTGAATGGATCATAAGGTGGAGTTACTATTGTTGATTGAATACCCTCTCCTTCTATTATGCGAATCAGTTCGACAGTTGTTGGTACATTCTTACCACTTTGATAATCATTAATCTTAAGCAATCGATACACAACACCATCAATGTTGATTAAGTTCCTAAAATCAAGACTATTGATATCAGAAGGCCTCAACATAATTGAGCATGAGACTTGCTTACCGAATCTTGAGATTAATTCCTTAATGAACTTCTCATGATACAGATATAAGTTGTTGGTTGTGTATGTTGTTGTATTCCAGAATACATAATCAGGAACGCCAAAATTAAAATCAAATGTCGGAGAGTCCAAGCTGTTGAGATGACCAACATAAGGATAGTCAGTCTCTGCATGATCTGTACCAGCCTCATCTCTATGAGTCCATGCTCCAGTTCTTAATCCACCCAACTGCACAATAAATGGCTTGCCTTTTTTCTTTTCAATCAAGCTTGTGCCATCCTCATTGAATTTTACTTGGAATGACCTTGGTACAATTAAATCAGTATATGCTCCTGGTGATGTCTCTGGAATTCTTGCAAGTAACTTCTGAGAAAATGGTAATTTAAAGTTAGTATCATTAACTGAAAATTGACTTTGGCTTTGAATTAAGAATGAGCCATATTGCTCCTGGACATCATCAAGATATCTTGTATTCCAGTAATCATCATCTTGCTCAAAATTAAACTTGTAATTCTTTGAACTAAAATTAATGGTTGGCTCAATCTTAATCTCTGAGCTTCGATCTAATTTATCACTCCAATCAATAGCATCACCACTTGCATTATAGAAATCAGCCAATGGCTCAATTTCAATTATTGTTGGATCAGCAATGGATGGCTTGACATACAAGTTAAATGCTGTAAGTAATCCCTTGAAAAACTGATCACAAGTCATATCTGGAAGGAATGCATCCAAGAATACTGTGCCTCCAGATGATAGAGTTTGTGGTTGTTTTAAAATGTCAAGATTTACTGTGTTGCTTTGTATCTGGAATGATGTTGTTGCTGATGTAATAAAGTTCCTTTGAATTGAAATGCTGTTAATAAATAAACCAATCTTTATTGTAACAGAATCATTCACTAATAAATTTAACTGCCTTTGATAATCAAATGAAAATGTTAAGCTTGTTGTTGTTGATGATATTGTACCATTGTAAAGAAGATCTTGAGCTATTGGAATATTATTTTTGTATATAAATATTACAACCCTATAATCACCTTTTATATTATAAACTCCAGAACCATTACCACTAATACTGATATTGAAATCATGATCTCCATAATATTTTAAATTAAACAAGCCTTTACTTGCTGATACAAATTTCAATGGATCAGTTGTCTGAGCTTGACTCAAATTATCTTGAATAACTGTACAATCATAATTATCAGCAAATGATTTTAATGGAGTATTAATAAAACCACTTGGTATATCTGGATCAACAAAAGTTATGTAAGATCCATTAAATATATTCCCTCCAGTATTATTGTCTTCAGTTGTGAATAATGAATCAGCATCACTCTGAGCCTGTGTAATGGTTGGTAAATCCCCACCTGGATATGCAAGCAATAGCTTCTTAAATAATTGACTCTCAATAAAATTAGAATCCCAACTGATGCCACAATAATTAAAAGCCTTCTCAAGTATCTCATAGCAGAATACTTGTGGTGGAATATGCTCAACTCCAAAGGTGGATGCTGATGGACGTGTGAACCCGTAATCAATCAAGCCGTAGTAATAACCTCTACCAGTCCACCCCTGTGAGTCTTGGTTGCTGGATGGACTTCCATTCAATTGGATAGTTCCATTCCATGTATCTTGTTGGTTGGCATAAGTCAGAGTATGATTATATTCTGAAAAGCCAAGCTCATTAACTTTAATTTTTGCAAGCCTTGAGATATAGTCAATGGTATCACTTACCAAAGTTATCTCAAATGACCAGATGCCATTCATTAATTTACAGCTCATCAACTGAGCAACACCATTGAACTCAAGCAATCCGTTCTGATAGTATTGTGCCTCTGCCTTGATGCTTGGATCAAAGTCAACAAAATCTGAATCAATTGTACTGATGCTATCTGTCGCACTCAATGTATAAACACTCAGCATTAATGATGTGTTGTTTCTTGTGCCAGGTAAGGTGATAGTCTTAGAATTATTTCCTTTTCTTGCATTCAAGTCTTTAATATCACTGATATTGAATGTCAATGGAAATGGAGCATCTTGATCTATGTCAACCAACCTCCCATTTATGAATAACTCTCCAGCCATTAGTTAAGTTGTGATCTATAAGTGAATGTTCTTTCAATGCTTACTGTCTCTTGAATCAAGCCATCTCTTCTCCTATTCTTAAGAGTATATGATGAGTTTGTTACCTTTACTGGCTCAAATGCTGTGCCATTGTCCCTCTCAAGATAAACAAGTGGTGAGTCATATAATGAGTTAACCAACCATTGCTGAACGTCTTGATTAATCCAGTCCGAATTCAAAACCAATTGCTCTGACTTAGTCTTGGCAAAGTCTATCTTCTGACCAGCATAAAGTGGATATGTGTAACTTGTACCATCCCAGACTCCTGGATCACGTTGATACCCGAATGATTGAACAGTTGCTGATTCAGTTGATACCAATCCAAAAGTGAATGAATCAAAGGAGCCAAGCTTATTCAACCAATGCAATCTGTAAGTATCATATCTCTTGCAATCACTATCAAGATATATCTTAAATGATTCTGTTGCTTGATCAGTCAATTCAACTTGGACAATGTAATAATAGCAGTCATCAAAATCAGCCGCAACTAATGATGTATTATCAATTAATACTTGAGGACCAACATTAATGATATTGAATTCTGTTGATGTTAAAGTTAAGCTTGCATAAGTAGTGTTATTGTTGTTGATATCGAATATGTTAACAATTAATGTAGCAACCTCAAGACCAGTCTGCTCAAAATATCCAAGAAAGAAATTCTCATCCAATCCACACAATGCTCTTTTATTCCTTGGAAAGTAAGTCAGAAACAATGAGGATCCTGTCAGTTGTGGATCATAATCAGAATAATCCCATGAAACAAAATCAGAGTATTCAATTGATCCATTAAATGCCTTAACTGTTGAGCTGGTATCACTGGCTTGAATGCTTGGAGTTGCTCCATACTTCTCATATACAATGATGTAATATTCAACCATAGAATCAGTGGCATCATACTCAATATCAGTTGTGATTCTGATGTTGCTCAATGTACTCTGCACAGCCTCAGATACATCAATGCGACCAAGTGTATTGAATTGTCTGAATACCTCTTGAGTGATTCTCAGTAAGCCATCAATGTAAACCTCAACCACAAAGGAGAAATTAACTTGAGCAGTCTGATTACTGCTAAACGTGAACACCAATGGATTACCAGCTGGTGAAATCAATTGAGGCTCATCATATATTATTACTGCCATTTCTTGTAAAATTTATTTCAAACATTAATCCAGTCAACTCAGCCAAGTCATTACCAATCTTCTCAAGTACCTCATCAGTAACTACATTATCAGTGATCCTCTTTGGTCTCAACCCTCGCTGCTTGATGTTATAACTTACAGCATAAGCATGATCCATATCAAATCCTTTCCACTCACTGATTGCCTTAGCCATATTATGACTGACTCCAGGATATCTGAATGAGAATTGACTGCCATAGTTATTGGTGCCAACAGCGTTGACTCCCTCATCAACAAATGGATAATAATCTTCTGCCTCTAATCTGAATGATAGTGTACCAGTTGGTAGTGGAATAATTGAGGCTGCCAATGCTCCAGTGTTCTGAGCTACCTTCTTTGTGTAATCTCTGAACTCAGTTGCAAGTCTTGTTGATAACTCAGTTATAAATTTATCATAAACACTCTGAGGCTTCTCAGCTTCCTGAGTAGTGATACCAAAGTCCTCAAGAAAATCAAAGTCTGCCATTACTTAATATGCGTTTATGTTCGTTCTCATCCACTATTCTAAAATAGTTCATCCAGAACAATGTTGTCACATAAGGCTGTTGTGTAACCTTTGCCACACTGACTCCCATTTCTTTGGATAATCTATGGATGATAGTGGTCCAATTAAACCACTCTGAATCTTTAAGTCCTGCTCCATCATCATCATTTCCATCCTCTGCCTCGCCATCTGTATCCCTAATATAGCGAGCCTCCGCTTCTCCGATAAGTCTAAAAAAAAACTGAAAAAGTTCAAAAACTCATCCCCTGGAAAGTGTTCTAAAAACTCCTTATATCTATGATCATTAGGATTTAGCACTCTTCCTCTGTCATCTTCCTGACAATACTCCATGCCCTTCTCAACATACATAATTGCCAATGCTTGACATGGATCTTGGCTGATATCTTCAATCAATTTCAAATCAATAATCTGACCAGTTGAGACATGAGCAAAGTTTTTCTCAAGTTGATACATCTTACCATTAACCTCAATCTCTGACTTTGGATCCTGGTATTGATAACTTACCAATAACTGGAGCAGATGATTGGCCGCACCTTGAATGCTTTCAATATCAGCTCGCTTGATCTTGTTAATTGACTCACCACTAAATAAACTCAGCAACTGACATTGGAATATTAACAATTGAGTGATGTCATCTTTCTGCTCCTTCATTGCCTCTGCCATCATTAACCATCTGGTCATCTGTACTGGGGTGCAGTTAGCTAATGTAGTTGGTAATTTTATATCAAGTTGCTTCATACTCTTAACGCCATATATCTGCCTCGGTTAGTGAATTCCTTTCTGCTATGCCAAGCCAATGCTGTTGAGATGACACCATCATCATGTAGGCCTGATGGAGCTGAGTAAGTCACGTTCCTTGTGTTTGGATTGTAAATATAGGAAAAATTATCCAACTCATCTATCAACCATTGATCATTAACAATTGAGATTGATTGCTGCTCAAATGCAACAGCCAAGTCCTCAATTATGATCGGCTTTGTTTTGGAGCTTGTTACAAATGGATGGATTAGATTCTTGCACCTTGACTGGAGCATCTCATAGAACACATCACCTTGATTATTAACTTCCACCAATGTAGTGGCATTGTATTGCTTT
>Ga0105098_10000551_pt1 | contig 13090 bp, 8 predicted proteins | sample PPLLak21cMay2015_FD_79137 | JGI IMG/M metagenome (GOLD analysis project Ga0105098, IMG submission 79137) | Freshwater sediment microbial communities from Prairie Pothole Lake near Jamestown, North Dakota, USA - PPLs Lake P7 Core (1) Depth... | ecosystem: Environmental > Aquatic > Freshwater >... | reverse complement strand
CTGCTTCCGTGCCGCTCCAGGGAGTGGGTCCGCCGGGACCCACGGCAATGCGGATCTGGCTGATGACCGCGTCCGCGCGTTCGAGCCAGATCGCAAGGTTGATGATGGGCAGCGCCACTCCCTGCGGGCGCATGATGCGTTTGAAGCAGGAAGCCTGATTCGCTTTGGAAAGCGGCAGGTAGAAGCCGACAAGCAGTTCCTGCCCATGTTTGAGGGAAGACTTGCCGGGGCCGAGGAATAATTCTTTGAGGGGGATACAGCGCGTGGCCGCTGAGTCGCCGCCGCCCTCCTGCGAGGGTGCTTCGCGAAGGACGGCGGCTTGAGCATGGGCTATTTCCGCTTGGGCGTTGAGGGCGAGCAGGGCGATGGTCCCGTCTGCGGCGGGGAGGGCGTGCGCGACGTTGCCGCCGAGCGTAGCCACATTGCGGACCTGCGGACCCGCGATCAAGTTGCAGGCTTCGGCCAACGCCCGGGCGTGCGCGCCCACCAGAGGGTCCAGAACGATGCGGTTGACTGGGAGCGCGGCGCCGACGAAGAGTTCAGCCCCTCTCACTTCGAGGGCGTTCATCTCCGCGATGGAAGTCACATCCACCAGCGTATGGACGGGCGAATGCCGGCCTTGTTCAAGGTCGAGCAATAGATCCGTGCCGCCTGCAATGGGCAGTATCGGACCCGATGCCTCAGTAAAGGCTTTCAGGGCTTGTGATAGATTGGTGGGACGAAGATATTCGTGCCAAAGGTTCATTGGTGGCTACCTCTTTCTAACTCAGGCGGCGGCACTTTTCGATGGGGCTTTGCCCAACGCCGCGGATGCACTCTGCATCCAACGACCACCGAACCGATGGGGTTGTATTGTACTGCTTTAATTATGCAGCGGCGACCGAAGTTCCTTCTTCCGGCCGGACACCTGCCATGAGCAGGCCGAGTCTTTCCGGCGTGGCATTTTCACGGGGGAGGATATCCATGATCTGGCCTTCATAGATCACCGCGATGCGGTCGGAAAGTGCCAGGATTTCGTCGAGGTCTTCGGAGATCAGCATGATCGCCACGCCGCGACGTCTTTGTTCCAGCAGCTGCTCACGGACGTATTCGGTCGCTCCGATATCGAGACCCCGCGTGGGCTGCGCGGCAATGATGACGCGCGGGTTGCGGGAAATTTCACGGGCCAGCACCATTTTCTGAATGTTTCCGCCGGACAGATTCTTTGCCAGCGTGTCGTGCGAGGGCGTCTTGACGTGAAACTTTTCGATCAGCTGATCGGCATGACTGGAAATATCACGCAGGTTCAAAAAACCGGAGCGGGAAAACGGCTGCTTGTGATGCTCGCGCAGGATCAGGTTTTCTGCAACGGAGAAATTCTTGATCATGCCATCGCGCATGCGCTCTTCAGGGATGTAGGAAAGCATGCGGTCCGTCAGGTCGCCAGGGGCCAGGCCGGTGACATCCTGCCCTTCGAGGATCACGCGACCCTCGGTGATCTTGCGCAGGCCGGTGATCGTCTCAGCCAGCTCGCATTGACCATTGCCGGATACACCGGCAACGCCAAGGATCTCACCCGCGCAGACCTCCAGGCGGACGCCGCGCAGGCCCGGCGTACCGCGATCGCTCCCGGACGAAAGCTGATCGAGCTGCAGGCGGCATTCACCGATCTCCACGGCGCCGCGCTCGGGGCTAAAACCGATTTCACGGCCAACCATCCAGTTGGCAAGGATCTGTTTGGTCACTTCGGAGGTGGGACGTGTGCCGATCTTGCGGCCATCGCGCAGGACGGTGATGCGGTTACTGATCTCAACCACCTCATGCAGTTTGTGCGAGATGAAGATCAACGCGTGGCCGTCTTTGACCATCTGATGCATGATGACGAACAACTCATCCACTTCCTGCGGGGTAAGGACCGCGGTGGGCTCGTCGAGGATCAGCAGGGCCGCGCCGCGATAAAGAGCCTTGATGATCTCAACACGCTGCTGCTGACCAACCGAGAGCTGCCAGATATAAGCGTCCGGGTCGATTTTCAAGCCATAGATCTTCGCTAGTTCCAAAATCCGTTTGGAAACCTGATCGAGGTCGGTGAGAGGACCGCGCGAGGACGGCAATCCCAGGGCGACGTTTTCGGCAACGGTCAGCGTCTGGACCAGCATGAAGTGCTGGTGGATCATTCCGATGCCAAGGTTGATCGAATCGTTCGGCGAAGCGATCGTGACGCGTTGGCCGTTCAGAAGAATCTCCCCTTCGTCCGGATGATACATACCGTACAGGATTTTCATCAACGTGCTTTTGCCGGCGCCGTTCTCGCCCAGCAGCGCGTGGACCTCACCGGACTTCACGTCAAAGTCCACGCGGTCGTTGGCAAGCACGCCGGGGAATCTCTTCGAAATGCCGCGCATTTCAAGGCTGTCAATGCGGGGCCGGCCAGAGGGGAGTTTGTTTGGATCGGTCATCATGTTTTCCTGAGAAAGACCTGACAGGTCTGATGAGACCTGTCAGGTCTGAACACTATATTAACTACGGCAGCGGGATCGTGATGCTTCCGTCTTTAATCCCTTCAATGGTTGTCTCAGCTAACGTTTGAGCATTTTCAAGAACAACAGAGTCCGGGTTGAACTCAATCACCTCACCGCCATTTTCAAGGTTGGCTACGAAGGACTGCCCGCCGAGTGTACCGCTCTTGATAAGGGCGATCATCTCATTGAGGATACCTTCCCAGTGATAGACCTGGCTGGCTACCACAATGGAAGGAGCCAGGGACGTCTGATTCGACTGCGTTCCGAACCACAACACGTCGTTTTCTTCGGCTTTACCGATCGCGCCGACAACCATCTGAGCCGTACCGGTCAAAACGTCGGCACCGGCAGAGATGTGAGTCGTGGCGGCTTCGGAGGCCAGCGCCACATCTGAGAAGGAACCGATGTAGTTGACATTTACCTGAGCATCTGGTTTAACGGAGAGGACGCCAGCCTTGAAACCGTCTACATACAACTTGGCATCGCCAGTTTCAATGGGACCAACAACGCCGATCACATTGCTCTTGCTCAACGTTGCTGCCATCACGCCGTTGGCAAAACCGCCTTCCTGGGAGGCTGCTTCATAGGCGAAGACATTCTCCAGGCCGAAGGTATCCACCGTGGTGCCCCAGGCAAAGCTGGTCTCGGGGAAGTCCGGCGCAATTTCCTGCAGGGAGGATCCGTACTGCGAGCCATGCGCGATCACAAGATTAAAGCCCTGTGAAGCATAGTCGCGGATCGCTGCGGCAGCATCGTCCACCACGAACATATTTTCGGAATAGACGAACTCGAAATTCTCAGCTCCCATTTCTTCCTGAATGCGAGTGAGCGCATCGTACATGCTCTGGCTGAACGCCAGGTCATTGATGGCGCTGGGCATGACAACCGCCACACGGAACGTTTCCGCGGCAGCCTCTGTGGCAGTCGGCGCTTCTGTAGCAGGGGCTTCAGTCGGTTCCGGTTGAGCTTCGGTCGGGGCCTCCTGGGTCGGCTCGGGTGCCGGAGGTTCCGTGGCGGGAGTACCACAGGCGCTAAGCACGAGTGTGAAGACAAGCATCAGGGTCAAAAACCATGCGAACTTTTTCATTTTCTTCTCCTTGAGTAGATATGGATCTTTCAGGGGACAATCGATTCGATGTTGAATCGGCAGACCAGATTAAGCGGGCACCTCCTGTCAGGAAATCAGTTCTCCCGTTCAAAAGGTTTTGTCAATGCAGCGGGAGCGCGAACCCTTGAAACGGTAGCGACCAAAACTAAAATTGTCACAACGTATGGCATCATCACGGCAATGTCAGATGGAACGGGGATGCCTAATACCTGGATCCATAATTGCAGGGAATTGATCATGCTGAACAATAACGCGCCGCCAAGCACACCTATGGGCCGCCAGGCGCCAAAGTACACGAGCGCAACCGCAATAAAACCCTGGCCGCTGGTCATGTTCTGCTGAAAAACGTTTAGCAGGGCGATGGAAAGCGAAGCGCCGGCAACCCCGGAGAGTGTGCCGCCGAGGATGATCGTAAAGTAACGGATGCGCCCCACATTCACGCCGAGCGAATCAGCCGCATCCGGATTCTCTCCGACCGAGCGGATCTTCAACCCCAGCGTTGTCTTGTTCAAAACAAACCAGGCGATCGGCACCAGCAGGTACGCGCCATAGACCAGCAGGTTCTGGCTAAAGAAGATCTCTCCGATCCCAGGAATGTCGCTCAGCCAGGGGATATGGATTTTTGGAAAACCTTTGACGGTCTCGACAGTGCCCAGCAGTCTTTTGAAAAGCAATTCGCTCATGCCCAGGCCAAAGAGATAAAAGCCGATACCGCTGATCCCCTGCTCCGCATGCAGATTCACAGTCACATAAGCCATTGCCAGTCCCATCAAGGCGCCGACGAGCATGGCAACCAGGACGCCCAGCCAAAGATTCCCGGTGGTGAACGCAACGTAGAAAGCGGCGAAGGCGCCTACCAGCATCTGGCCCTCGACACCGAGATTGAGAACACCACTCCGCTGGCCGAACGTCTCACCGATGGCGGCGTACAAATACGGAGTCGCCAGGCGGATCCCGGAGGCAAGGATGCCAATCAGAACGGTGGTAGAAAGCAGGTCAGAGATCATGTGACCCTCTCCGCTTGCGGTAATTTTTCTTTATCGGGAGGAGGAGATTCTTCATCCTGTCCCGCAGCCGCCAGTCTTCGTCTTTGTCTTCTTCGTCTCAGGATCTCGCTGCTGACCACGAAGACAACCACCAGGCCGTTGAGAGCAGTGACGAACGCCGACGGAACCTGTACCACCCTTTGCATGCTATTGGCCCCCACCAGCAGCGCGCCGAACAGGACCGAAGCCGGGATGGACCAGAGTGGATGTAATTGCCCGAATAGCGCCGCTACAATGCCGTTGAATCCGGCGCTGCCGGTAAAGCCGGACGAAGAACCATCCGTGATCATACGGAAGTTCACGCCGAAGACCTGCGTCGCTCCGGCCAGGCCTGCAAATGCGCCGCTGAACAACAAAGCCAAAACGATATACCGTGGAACTTTTATGCCTGCATAACGCGAGGCATGCGGGCTCTGGCCCACAGCCCGGATGCGATAACCAAGCGTTGTGCGCCACAACAGGATATAAACGAGGATTGCCAGAACAACTGCGATCAAAGCTCCCAGATGCAGACGTGTCGGCACCAGACGCGGCAGACGGAAAATATCCAGCAGGCGGGCCGTTTGCGGGATCTTCGACGCCAGCTCCGCCTGCGAGGGATCGATCATCGGTCCGCGCAGGAGGAAGTTCATCAGCTGCACCGCGATGGCATTCATCATCACAGTGCTCAGGATTTCATTGACTCTGAAATAGGCTTTAAGGACGCCCGGAATTCCACCCCAAATCGCTCCGCCGAGAAAGCCTGCCAGCATGGCAAGCGTGATCACCAGCCAGCCCGGCAGACTCGTCAGGGTCAGACCCACCCATGTTGCAAAGATCGCGCCGATGATCATCTGCCCTTCCCCGCCGATATTGATGACATCACCGCGGAAGGAAATACAGATGCCGATGGCGATCAATAACAAAGGCGTGGCTTTGACCAATGTCTCGGCGAAGGCATTGGAGCTGCCGAACGCCCCATCCCAGAGGGCTTTGTACGCCTCGATAGGATTGACCTTCAGGAAGAGCAGCATTACCGCGCCCAAAACCAGCGCCGCCAGGGTGGCAAAGACCGGCAAAAGCGCATCGATCAGACGAGAGACCCAGTCGCTTTGAAGTACTTTTCTCATGCTGGTGTGGTCACTCCTATTCTGGTCAGTATACTGGAAGCTCTAAAAAGTTGTCAGACATTTTGTAACCGAAAAAATATGATAATTATCCGCATTCGAGCTTGAGGCTGAATCCATAGCGGAGTAAACTCCGCCGAAACTCTTGCGCCTCTCCCAGGGTGAAAGGTGGATCGGGATCACGAAAGCTAATCCCGCTCGAATGGCACGCCCAGCGCGGCCGGCGGCGAAACACGCAGGGCACGAAACGCCCTGGCAAAGAAGCGCCGCGTCGGCTCGGGTAATGCAGCCAGGGTCCGCTCCACCCATTCGGCGTCGCCGATATTGACTAGCAGCAGTGTCAGGATCATCAGCGGGAACGGAGCAACCTGCAGCACCTGGGATGGGATACTGGGCAGGCTGGGTTGAAGCACAAGCCCCAGCCATTGCAGCAGGGCGAACAAATAGGCACCGAACGCGGCACGTAAGGGATTCCATCCGCCAAAAATGGTGATCGCCAAAGCGATCCATCCGATTCCGTCCAGGCCGGAAATTGTTCCCTTCCATCCGGCTTTTACACTCAATGAATAGGCCGGTCCCGCCAAACCAATGATCGCGCCTCCGAGAACCGTATACACATAGCGCATCAGGTTGACGTTCGCGCCGCGTACGAAAGCTGCGGCGGGACGTTCACCAATCCCCTGCAACATTAAACCCGGACGCGTCCGGAAGATCCATAACCAGGACAAAAAGATAACAATGAAACTGAGATAAGTCATCAGGTCGTGCTTGAAGAACAAGGTGCCGATGACGGGGATTTCACTTAAACCCGCAATTGACCATGCTGGCAAGCGTGGGCCGGCCAGCCCCATGAATGGGTTACCGAGAAAATATGCAAGGTCACGGCAGACGAGAGCCAGGACAAAGCCCACGGCGACCTGGGACTGTTTCAATGTTATGGAAGAGAAGGCAACGATGAGCGCAACCACAGCCCCGATGAGCATCCCGGTCAGGAAACCAAGGAGTAAGCTTTCTGTACGAACCGAAATCGCAAAGCCTCCCATGGCAGAGAGCAGAATGGTGCCGTTCATCGAGAGGTTGATCACGCCTGCGCGCTCAGATAGGGTCTCTCCCATCACGGCAAAGATAACAGGCGCGGCCGCGGCGAGAACACTTGCCAATCCGATGATAATTGTAGTGGAATCCATATTAAGCCTCACGAACGCCGGGATATGCGCTGACGAACGCCTTCCATGATCAAGACAAAGAGCACCAGCATCCCCTGCAAGACGCCGGAAAGGGATGAATCCAGTTTCAGTACGATGGGTAATTGAATGCTGCCAATATTGAGGGCGGCAAAGAAAAGTGCGACCGGCGCGGCCCAGATGGCCTGATAATTTACCAGCATCGCCACCATCAGGCCAAGATAACCGTACCCGCTTGAAATCGACGGGATCAAGCGATAATAAACAGCTGTCACTTGCACGGCACCCGCAACTCCGGCCAGTGCTCCACAGATTGCAAACGATAGTAACATGTGTTGCCATGTCGGAATGCCAAGCCGATAGGCCGCACGGAAGTTCTTCCCCACCGCTTTCAAGCGCAAGCCAAAATACGTTCCCTGCAAAAGAAAGTAAACAATAACAATGGCGATGATTGCAATCACCAATGCCCATGGACTTAGCCTCAAACCCGGGAACAGGCTCAAGTGCAGCGTCTCATCGAAAGGAACTGTTCCACTCATCGATGCGACGCCGGGACGTTTCCAGGGACCAAAGATCAAATAAATTGTCAGGGCAGTTGCGACGAAATTCAATCCCAGCCCGCCAAAAATCTCATTCACGCCGCCGAACGTCTTGAGAGCACCGGCCAGCAACGCCCAGAACGCGCCACCTGCCATCCCTGCCACGATCGCGAGAAGAATAATCAATGCGGGAGGCAAGCTCGTATCCTGTAATTCACGCAGAGCCCATGTTGTTGCAATCGCGCCAAGGGTTATCTGTCCCTCGACGCCAATGTTCCACAAACCCGTTGCAAACGTGACCAGCAGGCCGGCACTTACCAGCAGGAGTGGGATCCATGAAACCAGCACATCGGAAAATTTTTTGAATGAGCCGAAGGAACCCGTAATGATGTTTTTATACGCTTCCAGAGGCGGGGCTCCCGCGGCTACCAGGATCAATGTTGTAAACAACAATGCCAGGACCAATGCGGCGATCTGAAATCCAATCATAACCCAACGGCTATTCTTTTTCACAATTGTCCTCATGAAGCCCAGCCCTTCCCGCCAATCAACTGACCCAGTTGCTCCACGCTGATCGTCGAAGCGTCCAATGGCTGTGAAACTTTACCGCTGAAGAATACAAGCACGCGGTCGCTATATTGCAAAATCTCTTCCAGATCAGATGACATGAATATAATCGCAGTGTTCTTCCTGCAACGTTCCTTTAATTTCCCCCAAATATAGATCACCGATTCGATGTCCAGTCCGCGGGTAGGGTGTTCGATCAGGATCAATGACAAAGGATCACGAAGTAATGAAAGCAGAGCCCGCTGCTGGTTGCCACCGGAAAGCGACTCGACGGTATGGACCGGTGTCCCTTTGATGTTGAACGACGCGATCCTTTCCTGAGCCTGTCTGATCCCATATTCGCGATTTATGAATAAGCCCTTCGATTTTTCGGCCAGCACGTAGTGTTCTGTCAGGGAAAGCCCGGGGATCAGCCCTTCTTCCAGACGCGCGGCGGGTAAAAATTCAACACCGTTCCTCTTGTACACGTGATACGACTTCCCGGTTAAGTCCCGCCCCCTCACCTTCACGTTACCCCCCACGGGGTGAACCATCCCGGCACAGGCCCGTAGAAAGGCCCCCTGGCCGCTGCCTTCCATGCCGGCCAGCCCAATCACCTCGCCTCCATTGACTTCAAGCGTTACGTTCCGGATCTTCAAACGGACATCTTCGATGGAAATATCATTTAATGCCAGTACGCATCCATGCTGCTCGACAACCTGTCGCGCGCCGAGCGAAATTTCCTTCCCGAACATCATTTCCACGAGCTTTTTTGTGTCGAAAGGTTTTTTTGCTTCCCCAACCAGACTCCCCTGCCTTAATACGGCCACTCGATGGCAAAGCACTTCCACATCTTCAAGTTTATGAGATACGAAAATAATCGTTTTGCCCTGCTCGGCCAGTATTCTTAACGTTGCAAACAATTTCTCTTTTTGACCGGCACTAATTCCCGTTGTCGGCTCGTCAAGGATGAGCACGCGCGCACCCAGCCACAGTAAACGGATAATCTCAAGTTGTTGCCGCTCACCCACTGTGAGCGAGTCTACATAAGACTCGGGGTCGATGGAAAATCCGAATTGTTCGGCAAGCAATTTAAATTCCCGCGCGACAGCAGCCTGGTTGGGGAAAAGCCCGCCTGCGCGGCCGATCAAAAGGTTATCGATCACGCGCATCGGGGGAAAATCCAGAGGATCCTGGTGCAGCATTCCAACACCCCATTGGATCGCATGGGCAGGTGACTGGATCAATACAGGCTTGTCGTCTAATACTATTTCACCTTCATCGGCATGGATGAAACCGGAAAGAATTTTCATCAATGTGCTTTTCCCGGCGCCATTTTCGCCCAGAATTCCCTGAATGGTACCGGCAGGGATCGTAAGCGTGATGTCACTGTTGGCATGGGTGTTGCCGAAATATTTGTGAATACCGCGCAATTCAACGTTCATAAGCTCTGACCTTTGCTGGAAGAGGATCTGCCATTCACATGCTTCGCTGTTGCACAATAAACAAAAACGGGGGAAGGCAAACGCCTTCCCCCGTGGACGAACGGGCTACTGAGGAACGCTCTGACCTTCCATGCCTTCAAGCAATTGAGGCAGATACCAAACTTGTTGGTCTGTGGCAACTTCGCCATCTGCAAGATAGACCGTACCATCCTGCAGGTTGATCGGGCCAGTCCACAGGTTCAGCCCACCGGCCAGGGCAGCGATGAACACATCCAACTGAGCAGAAGCGTCCTCACTCAGCGCGTCACCTTTTACGAAACCGACCGGGCTGGTATCAGGGTTATTGATATCAGACCAATCCGGAGCATTCCACTCGAAGGTGGATTGGAAATTACCTTCCATTGCAGCGCCGATTGCCTCTACATAATCGGGACCCCAATTGAAATAGGGAACGCCCAGACAGACACTGGCGCCTTCTTCACAGGAACCGATGAAGTCATACGGAACTGCAAAGACTTCCTTGCCGGCATCCGAGGCCTTCTTGGCTTCGGTGAGACCTTCGGTGGTATCAATACCAGAGATGATGACATCGTAGCCGGTATTGATGAAATCATTGGCAACCTGGGTTGGGTCGGAGGTGAACCCCGGGATGTTGAACCAGAATCCGATCCAGGTGACTTTGAATTTCAGATCGGCAGCGTCCTTCCCGGCTTCGGTCCAGCAATGCTTCGCGCCCAGATAGGCGGAGGCGGCCAGACGTCGGGTCTCATCATTGATCAATGGTCCAAGATAGCCGATCTGGCCCGTCTTGGTGGAAAGAGCTGCAGCACAGCCAGCCATCATCTTGCCGTATTCCATCCTTCCCATGATATTGGCCATGTTCGGGATTTCTTCGAAAGTCTTTCCTTCAGACCAAACTTGATCACCGGAAGCCATGATCACGTTCACCTCAGGATGGGCCTTTGCAAAGGTGGTGGAGGCATCTTTCATGTCATCCGAGTTGAAAATGACCAGTTGTGCGCCCTGCGAGACCAGTTCTTCTGCAAGTTGGTCTGGCGTGGTGCCCGGGCGGTCGGCGGGATTGACCTTGTCCAGATAGATCATCTTCGCGCCGAGTTTCTCTTCGACATATTGCCCAGCTTCATAGTGAGCCTGGCTCCAGCCATGGTCATTGTACGGGCCGACGAGCAGGATACCAAACACGAATTGTTCAGCCGCAGGTTCGGTGGCGGGCGGCTCCGTGGCAGGGGCCTGGGTGGGTTCCGCGGGAGCTTCGGTCGGCGGAGCTTGCGTTTCGACGGGCGCGGGCGCTTCGGTGGCAGGAGCCGCACAGGCCGCGAGCATCAACGTTACGATCATCGCCAAAAACAGGAACTTACGCATTGTCTTCTTCTCCTTGAAAAAAGTGTGTTATTGAATAGACACAAACGAAATCGTACTGATATTTCGGTGCGCCTCCTTTCGCTTAGCAGATCAAGGTTTTGTCTACACAATTCAATTATACATGACCGTTTTTGCACGATTATTGTAGGACAAATCATCAAACAAAGACAGTACATTTCTCATGGATTACAGGCGAGCATATTCTCGACTTCGGACAAAGCTACGTCGCGTTCTACTCCGGCAGTTGTCCCGCCAGGAACACCCGGGACTGCTTCGCTAGTTTCCGTTTCGATTCGTCCCCACAGCCGACACAACAGCGGTCCGACGTACTCCTTCGAGACCCTGTACGACTCGCGGGATAGTTTGACCGCGCGTTCCCACTTCCCTGTGTGAGCGTATCCTTCGATAAACACAAAACGTTCAAGAGGGTTGTTAGGATAATCACTTAATGCAAAGGCTTCATCGCCCAAACGGGTCACAGTTTCCCAGTTGCCAAGCTGCCGCGCCAGGTCTGCCTTCTGGAAGTAATAGCACCAGCCATGCGCCGGCTCAGGCTGGTAAATGGCTGGCATGGCCGCGTCTGGTGAAGCCAATATCAGATCGGAGTTGGATAACGCGGAGGCTTCCCGCATCAGACTTTCCATCTGAATAAAACGATTGTCCGTATCGATATCCGGCTCGAGCAGCCGTAAACAAGCGGGCGGATCATAATAAAAGGCGACGGCCTGTGATGTGTTTCCGATGAAATGTCCGGCAATGTAATCGTAATCGATCGGAAGGCCCGGTTCCAGCGCAGGCAGCGAATTATCCAAACGATTGGTTGGATAGAAAAACACATAATCGATTTGATCGGAGTGTTTCTCCGGCGCATAGATCCAATTGAGCGTGGGGCTGAGCGAATTATCTGCATAAAAAGATAACTCTTCATTCATCAGCACAACCGTATTGGGTTTCAGCGCGGGTACGCGCCAGGTCATTTGCCAGAACAGATTCTTGTACGCCTGCCAATCCCGCACGTAATCGGTGGACCACAGAAACTGGCGTCCCGCCGCGAGGCCGATCAGCAACGCTAAAAGAACATAGCGAGCCCGCGGCCAGGGGATCAGTTCGATCAACGCGGCAAAGATCAGACTCACAGCCAGCATGAACGGCAATGTGAAGCGGCTGGCCGGGTGCGATAGGGAAATGGAAAGACCCGTCAGCCAAAATGGAGCGCCTGCAAATGGCAGCAGGAAGAGACCCAGCCCGATGGCAAACCAGAGATCCCGCTTTGGCTTCACTTCCTGATCGGTTTTCCGCCAGGACTGGATGAGCAGAAACGCCGCGGTGGCGAGGCACACGAAAGCGAATGCGCCAAGAGTCAGCCGCCCATGCACGGCCGGGTTGGGCCCCTGGAAAGCCTGTGCCCACGCCGCGAACGTCACCACCCAGAGGCTGCTGAAAGCATCTCGAACGAGGGAAAGCAGAGTCGCCAGCGGCGCATCCTTCAATTTCGACATCAGCCCGAAGCCGTAGATCTGATTGTTGAAAATAAACAAACGGGACAAAACTGCCAGGGCGAAAACGGCCAGATAAGGGGCCCACAGCTTGAGGGTCGGTTTGACACGGTCGCGCGGGTTCGGGTATTCGTCGCGGAGCGAGGTCCAGATGAATCCCACGCGGGCAAATTCCAGCGGGAAGAAATATTCCATCATCCACAGATTCAGCGCCGAAAAAAACATCGCAGCGATCGTTTTGTCGAAGCGAAGCGAAGATCCCGCAGTGATCGTCTGCGGGACGGAGCGCAGCATCAGGAAGATGGAAAAAAGAAAGAAGAAAAGAACGATGAAAAAATGACTGTAAAGATAGGAACCCCACTGCTGATTGAACCCCGGATACAACAGGAAAAGGAGCGCCACGCTGAGCGCAAAGCCCGGCCGGGCTTTCCAGAGTTGGCGCACGATCACCCACACAGCCACCGCGCCCAGCCAGCGCCAGAGCAGCGCGAAAATCTGCCAGTAGGCCGGGACCTGCGGGAGAAGGCGCGTGGTGACCTGATACAGCAATCCCCACACAGGCCGATTCGTGGAAAAGTACCGCGTCATCGCCTCCGGACCCAACTCATAGCGAATCCACGACATGGGCAGGTCATCCCAGTAAATCCCAAGCTGCGGGATGAGCAAGCCATAAGCCAGGACGGCTACGACGAGGAGGATGAGAGCGGGAGGAACGCGTTTCATTAGGTTGGTAAAT
>Ga0105098_10000548_pt1 | contig 13128 bp, 10 predicted proteins | sample PPLLak21cMay2015_FD_79137 | JGI IMG/M metagenome (GOLD analysis project Ga0105098, IMG submission 79137) | Freshwater sediment microbial communities from Prairie Pothole Lake near Jamestown, North Dakota, USA - PPLs Lake P7 Core (1) Depth... | ecosystem: Environmental > Aquatic > Freshwater >... | reverse complement strand
TGCCGTCGTCGATGAAGGGTTGGATGACGGACATGGCGCCATCATAGAAGTAGAAGGCGTTCGTGTCGTCGGGGGAGCCGCCGAAGAGTTCGACGTTGAAGGGGCCAACGCCAGCGGGGGCTTGTTCGCCGGGTTTCAGGCCAAGGCCTTCGAGGAGCTGGGTTCCCTGGATCACGCCGACACCAAAGTTATCGAAGGTGGCGTAATAATCCACATTGGGGGTCTTGGTGATCAGGCGGTCGTAGGAGATCACGATGGCGCCGTTATCATGTGCCTTCTGGAGAACATCAGACAGGGTTGTACCATCGATGGCTGCAATCACGAGAACCTTGGCACCCTTGGTGACCATGTTTTCGATCTGGGCCAGCTGGTTGGGGATGTCATTGTCAGCAAATTGCAGGTCGGTTGCGTACCCCATCGCTTCGAATTCTTTGACCATGCTTTCGCCATCAGAGATCCAGCGGGTGGAGCTCTTGGTAGGCATCGAGATACCAACCAGTGGTTTGTCGGAAGCAGCGGGTGCAGCTCCGCCACAGGCTGTCAGAATGAAACTAGCCACCATCAGAACAGCCAGAAGCGTGTAAAGCAATTTCTTTGACATTTTCTTTTCCTTGTTATAGATATAGTATTTTACGTTGGCGTACAAATTCAGCAAGAGCAGGGTAGCCATCAAGCAACGATGGGGCCGTCTCGCCCGGGAGCATACACCTCAGACACCAAGCGCTCGTGTGTGCTGCCCACTGTGAACCTTTTTATTTTATTTCTTTTTTGGCACACCTCCTTCTGATTTCGTTTCCATTTTTGTTAGGATATACAAATACGGAAACGAGACAGAAATATAGTTAAACTCGTTTTGAACTTTCGCGAACAACAAGGGTTGGTTGGATAAACCTTGATTGTGCGACCACAGATTGGTTGCCCTGCCGGGCCTGGATCATCTCCACTGTTATTTGAACGGCCTGTTCACCAAGTAACTGGAGGTCTTGAGAAATTGTCGTTAATGAAGGATAAAAATAGGCAGACTCAGGGATGTTGTCAAAGCCAATTACCGCCAGCTGTTCAGGGATGCTGATGCCTCGACGGCAGGCCTCCCGCAAAACGCTGAGAGCCATCTGGTCGTTGGCAACAAAAACAGCATCTATATCCGGGAATGACTCAAGCAATTGAATAAATGCCTGCTCCCCGCTGGCAGATGACCAGTTCCCTTCGGCACAGTGTTGTTCAGAAGTTTGAAATCCTGCCGCCTGCAGCGTTTCAAGCCAGCCGCGCTTGCGCTCATCCGCTTCCCACCAGCCGAGCGGGCCCGAAATATGGCCGATCTTTTTCCGCCCACACTCCAACAGATGCCGTGTCGCTACCACTGCACCCTGGAAGTTATCTGTTGCCAGACTGGAAACACCCTGGCGTGGTCGCATGGCAATAAATAGCACAGGTACAGGGACTTCCTTGATTCGCCTGTCAATCCAGAGATGATTGTCACCAATTTCCGGTGCCAGCCACAATATTCCATCCACCTGACGGGCAAGCAAAGAATCAATTACATCATTAATTTTACTGGTATGGAAGTTGTCGAGTTCTCTCATCAAAAGCATGAAGCCGAGTTCGTCTGCTTTATCGGCGATACCGTTGAGAGTACGTGATGGTCCGATATGTTTCAAACCAAATGTGACGATGCCAAGGGTATAACTGCGCTGCTGAATAAGACTGCGAGCGAGTGTGCTGGGGTAGTAGCCTAATTGTTCCACCACCGTTTCCACGCGTTGACGAGTGACCTCAGAAACATAAGAAAACTTGTTTATCACGCGCGAAACCGTCTGTGTAGAGACTCCCGCTGCTTGTGCCACATCTTTGATGGTAACGCGTTTTTTTCTGTGAGATATGCTCAAATGATTTGATTGTTGTTTTTTATGTTATCGATAACATGTTATCGATAACATAATAGCAAAAATATCCGCCCTAGTCAAGAGGGAAAACCCGGGATCTGACTGACAAATTGCTCTGAGTAAAATAGTATTCGTAAAACTGCACCAACGCAGAGTTTTTTGTTTCAGCGATGCCACAATATCCCTGCTAGTTACGATGGCAAATGCACACAGAAAGGAAACACGCCATACACAACATAATATTGATGCGCGCATCAACTTCCTGCCAATCCCCTGGATAGAGGTCATCCGACAATTTGATAAATGCTTGCACGGCGCCCCACCCGGAGTCGTTTTGTTTTGAATTATGACCGGGCGATTAGCTTTGCAAATCTCCAAAAGAGGATAAACTATCCCCCGCCCTGTCCGCGCGAGCCAATCCAGCAGGGCGAAGAGGAATCAAGAATTGTCCGATCAGATTTTTTTGGAACACCCATACCAGCGCGAGACCCTGCGGCGGACGCTCTGGTATTTCTTTGAGCCGGAGCGGCGTCACCTTTTTATCGCCGTGGGTGTGTTCATCATCAAGCATAGCCCGGTCTGGTTGATGCCGCTGTTGACCGCCAACATCATCGATGTGGTTGTCAGTCATCGCCCGATCGCACAACTGTGGTGGAACGCGGCGATCCTGGTCCTGCTTTTGGGCCAAAACATTCCGATGCATGTTTTGTACATGCGCCAGTTGAGCAAAGCCCTGCGCTTCACGGAAACGCGCCTGCGTTCCGATCTTTCGCGACAGTTGCAGCGGCTCTCCATTGGATATTACACGCGCGCCAGCGCGGGCATCCTGCAGACCAAAGTCGTCCGGGACGTGGAAGCCATCGAACAAATGGTACGCCAGTTGTTCGATGGCGGCCTGTCGGCCGTCAGCAACCTGATCGGCGCGCTCGTGATCACCGGTCTGCGCGCCCCGGCCTTTTTGCCATTCTTCCTTGTGATGGTCCCGGTCTCGGCCGTGCTGGTGCGCTCGATGCGGAAAAGGCTGATGGAACGGAACCAGCAGTTTCGGGTGGAGATCGAGCGTATGGCGCAGCGCGTCAACGAGATGACGCACCTCATCCCGATCACGCGCGCCCACGGACTCGAAAACGACGAGCTGGATCGCATGGATACCACGCTTTCACAAGTCCGTGAAGCAGGTCTGGAGCTGGATACAACCACCGGGATCTTCGGCGCCCTCTCGTGGGTGACTTATAACATTTTCAACGTGGTCTGTCTGATCGTGGCGGCCTGGGTCGCTTACAACGAGATCATCCCGATCAGCGCGGGAGATGTCGTGATGTTGACCGGGTATTTCAGCAGCCTGACCAACGCCGTGCTGGGACTGATCGCGTTGATGCCCAATATCAGCAAAGGCTTCGAGTCGGTCCGTTCGATCCGAGAAGTGCTGGAGGCGCCTGACCTGGAACATAACGAGGGCAAGATCAAAGTCAGGGATGTAAGAGGCGAGATCAGGTTCGAGGAGGTAGGTTTCCAATATCCGGATACGCATGTCGATGCGATCCGCGATCTTTCGCTGCACGTTGCTGCGGGGGAAAACATCGCGCTGGTCGGTCATTCCGGCGCGGGGAAATCCACTGTGCTGAACCTGGTCATCGGATTCGTCCGCCCGACGGCGGGCCGTATCCTGCTCGATGGTCAGGATATGAGCGCCATCGACCTGCGCACGTACCGGCGCTTTGTCTCGGTGGTTCCGCAGGACTCGATCCTTTTCGAGGGTACTGTCCGCGAAAATATCACATATGGGATGAGGGACATTCGGGATGCGGCGGTGGAATCCGCCTTGCAGGATGCCAACGCCCTGGACTTTGTCCGGGACTTGCCGGATGGGATGCAAACGCACATCGGCGAGCGCGGTGCAAAGCTCTCGGGTGGACAAAAGCAGCGTCTCGCGATCGCCCGCGCCCTGATCCGGAACCCGCGCGTCCTGATCCTGGATGAAGCCACCTCGGCTCTCGACATCGAATCGGAGGCGCTGATCCAGGAGGCGTTGGCGCGGCTGATGAGGGGACGCACTACCCTCGTCGTGGCACATCGCCTGTCCACCATCCGCAACGCGGACCGGATCGCCGTGCTCGAAGACGGCCATATTGTTGAAATAGGGACGCACACGGAATTGCTCGAACGCGCTGGGATCTACGCCCGCCTACAAATGCAGCAGAACATCAAACAGGCCAAAATTCAATAAGTTGTCCGGCAGGTTTCTACAGGAAATGCTATTCCCGCCCCCACGTTCCCACGATCCTACGATTCCTTTTGAATACTCCCGGGATGCAGACGAAGCACGGTCTCGCGCAAGCGGGCAACGGTCACCGGTTTTACAAGAATTTCCTCCGCCTGGCCCTGAATGGATTTGGCAAGGACCAGGTCCGCGGTTATCACGATCACGGGTATATCCACCAGACGCGGGTCACAACGAATCTCGTGCAGGATATCCACACCACTCGCATAGGGCATGTGAAGGTCAAGAATAATCAAAGCCGGACGGATTGTGGATAGAATGTTGGTATATTGATTTCCATCCAGATCGAGAACCGTACCAAACCCTACCCGCTCTACTGCCACCTCATAAATGTCTGCCAGCCTTGGATCATCTTCGATAATCAGAACTAAAGGTTTGTCCATACTATCTCCCTGTCTTATTGATTGGTAGAATCACCAGGAAGGTACTCCCCTTCCCGACCTCGCTGGTCAATGTAATTTGACCGTCCAGCAGTTCGATCAATTGCTTCGTGATCGACAGCCCCAGACCCACACCGCGATTATCGCTCGTCAGGGAACTATTCGCTTTCTGGAAAGGTTCAAAAACAATCGCTTGAACTTCCGCCGGTATCCCAATACCGGTATCGGATACCTGCATCGCCCAATGGGCCGGGTCGGGCCGAAACATCCTGACACAGACCTCACCATGCTTCGTAAACTTGATGGCGTTCGCGACCAGATTGATCAGGATCTGTCGCAGACGCTGCTCGTCGCTATAGACCAGGGCAGGCACGTCCGGTTCAAGAATTGTCCGAAGAATTAGCCCTCTTTTTTGGGCCAGGACTGTCATCATTTCTTCGATGTCATGAAGTAATTCACCCGGCGAACAGTCACCGAAGTGCAGGACCAGTTTCTTGGCTTCAATTTGCGCCTGATCCATTAGATCGCTGATCACGTTCGATAGATATTCGGAACTCTCAGCAATCGTTTCCACCGCCTGTTTTTGATCCCTGGCAAGGGGACCAAAGGCCTGATCGCGAAGCAATTCAGCATATCCCATAATACCCGCCAGGGGTGTACGCAATTCGTGACTGACCTTGGAAAGCAAATCGCTTTTAAAGTGACTGGCCTGCTGTGCCTGGTCTCTGGCAAGCGACAATGCTTCCTGCGCATGTTTAATAGCCGTGATGTCGCGTGCAACCGCCTGAAAACCAACGATCAGATCCGCCTCCCTGATGATTTGTACATTCTGCCCCAGCCATAGTTCATGCCCATCAGAGGTAATGGTAGGAAATTCGAAGTATGTGTTTGACTCGCCGCTCAGAAATTGACAAATGTAGAAGCGCCGCGCTTTCGTGCGCCAGTCCGGTACGATGAACTCCAAATAGCTCCTTCCCAGGATGTCTTCAACTTTGTCAACACCAAACAGGCGCAGACCGGTTGGGTTCACATACGTAATATATCCTTCGGCGTTCGTCCGATAAATGAGTTCATCGGCATCTTCCACAATTTGACGGTAACGAGCCTCACTTGCCTGAAGAAGGATCTCCGTCCTTTTCCGCTCGGCAACTTCCCGCATGGCCGAATCGTACAGATTAACACTATCGAGTACCAGACCGACAAGCCTCGAAAACAGAATGCCCATTTGGACTTCTTCAGGAGTAAAGACCTGGCCCGGCCTGGAACGTCCCATCCCGATCACTGCCACACACTGACCCTCGACCATGACAGGAAAATCAGCCACTGCAATCAGTTGGGCACGGTCGTAAATCGCCCGGCGATCAGGCCACGCAGAATAATCAGCCAGAATGGCGGGTTGTCCCGTATCGTGCGCCTGCCAGGCAAGCTTCGCTGTATCCCGGCCCACGCGATCTCCTGACAAATAATCCTGGTTTTGCGTAAACGAGTGGACAACCAGCTCGTCGCCTTCCTTGAGCATGATCTCGCCATAGGGAGCATTCAGCAGATCGGCGGCGTGGTTCGCAATGGCCTGGAGCAAATCGTTCAACTCACGCCGGTTGAGGAGATCGAGTGTAATTTCATGCAAAATGGATAGGTATTTGTTTTGGACCTGCAGCTGCTCCCGCATCCGGCGCTGTTCCGTGATATCTTCTTTGATAGCCACATAGTTGGTAATGCGTCCGCCTGCATCCGCGATGGGCGAGATGGAGGCCGTCTCCCAGTAAAGTTCTCCATTCTTTTTCCGATTGCAGAATTCACCATGCCATTCCCGGCCTGAGGTAATGGTCTCCCAGAGCTGGCGATGCTCCTCGGGAAGGGTTTGATCCGTTTTGAGAAACTTCGAGTTTTTCACTTCCTGCAGGGTATAACCACTTACCGCCGTAAATTTCGGATTCACATATTGAATCCGTGCGTCGACATCGGTAATGACAATGGAGACCGGGCTGGCTTCCACAGCACGCGACAGTTGGCGGAGTCGTTCATCCGCCTGTCTTTTTATCGTTATATCGCGAACTGTGATCAATCTTCCCAGAACGGTTGTATCTTTATTATGCAAAGGTGATAAACCCAGTTCAAACCAACGTTGACTTTCCCCTTCGCCAATAGAGATTTCGTCGAGCGCCTCGAAGACACTCGCATATTTCTGCATCAAATGAGGCCAGCGATTCAAGACTTCAACAGCAGGCTTATGCATGACTTCTTCCACTGGAAGACCGATCATGGTCGCTGCGGCACGATTGATATCTGCAATCCGGCCCTGTGAGTCAATGACGATCATGCCGGCTTCCATGGCCTCGACCACGGCATCACGCGCCAGAGGCACCAGATTGATCAGCTGGAAGCGGAAGATCCCCCAGGCCGTTGCCACGACTGCCACTGTAAAACCAAATGGTGAGAGGTCGAGGTTTGGAACCGGCGTCAAACCAGACACGTAAAGAAAATTTCCCACCCAGGGTGCAACGGCGGCAATGATCAAAGTTGTAATCTGCCCTCGATATAATCCATGCTTATGACGGATTACTCGAATGATGAAATAGGCCGCGACGATCAGGAGGAAATAGGAATAGATCCAAAAAATCCAAAACCAGGCACCGTGAGTAACTCCCAGGGACGAAAAATCACCTGTGCGGCTGATATAGTATTGGCTCCAGATCAAACCATGATATTCCGTGGTAAAGACCAGAACGAGGGTAATGAGAGGCACGATTCCCAAAGCCGCAATGACCCGCAGCGGGAGCGGCCTGTTTTGATTGAAATAGTTGTAACAAAAAACCAGCCACAGCAGGGGAATTGTAGTCACGCCAATATATTCGACTTTGGACCAGAACAGCTTGGTAGCCAGGTCAGCGCCCGCGATCTCCAAAGCGTAACCAATCGTGAAATCCCCTGCGGCCAAAGCCAAAAAGGTGAGTGCCGAGGCGCCCGACACTGCACGATGAGACCAGGCATAATACGCCACCCAGACCGAGCTTGCTCCTGCAATCAACAAAGGGAGAACATAAGGGGTATATTCGAATTGCACGTTCGATCCTGCTGCAGGAACGATCAGACAATACCTGCCACAAAAACCTTCTTTATTCATTATATTTTTGAATGAAAAATCAAAAGCATGACGAAAGTTACCTCTTGATAGTTACATTTACATGTCACACAGGTCCGAACAATTTTGTCGGAGGGTTTTGGCAGCAAATCCAAATCCCGGTTTATGCCTCCGGACCGCGTGGATGTTTTTATCGAGTCCGGGAAACAGCCACGTGGGAGGGCTGTGAGAGTGATGCCTCGAGCAAAAGCAGAACTGGATGCTCCACACCCCAATATGGCTTGACGCCGCCCATTTTTATACTATACTTTCGATAGACCAAATTGGAACACTAGGACTTATGAAACTTACCGCTCGCAGCGAATACGCACTTTTGGCACTGGTGTACCTGGCCCGCAAAAAGGATGCAGGCTTTATTTCCATAGATACCATTGCAAGAGCCCAGGGCATTCCGCCAAAATTCCTTGAACAGCTCATGCTGGCACTAAAGCGCGCCCACTTCCTGCGCAGCACCAAGGGCCAGCGCGGCGGCTATGCCCTCTCCAAGGAACCGGAACAGATCACACTGGCAGAGGTCATTCGACTGTTCGACGGAGCGCTCGCGCCCACCGAATCGGTCAGCGAAAATTTCTACGAGTCTACGCCCATCGAAAAAGAGAAGAAGCTGACCAAGGTCTTCAAGGATATTCGGGACTACGTCTCTCAAAAACTGGAGAAGACCACCCTTGCAGATGTGATGAAATAAACCGCCGGCGTCCGCGAAAATCCGCCACCCTCGCCCGGGGTGGTTTTGTTTTAAGTCATGACCAATATCATGGAACCCCGGATCAAACAGCATGCTTCTGGATTTGGGTATTGACAAAACAGAACATTTGGCTAGAATCCCTATTGACTTAGTCATATAAACCCAGCACCTCTGCAGGTTCTTACGATGCTCCAGGGAAGTTTGTAACTTCATCAGCAATTACAGCCTCGACATTAAGCTCACAAATTGATTTGGAAAGGGATGCATTTTTGTTGAAATACAACTAAGTCCATAGGATAAATAACAAATCTCAATCAACCTACTGAAGGAGAAAAATGATCAATACCATCACCATCCTGGGTGGCCACAGCCGTTCAGGGATCCCGGAAGCCGTTGACCGCATCGATCTGAAAATGGGCGATGTCGTCAGCATCGTCGGCCCGACCGGCTCGGGAAAGACCACCCTCATCAACGATCTCGAACTGTTCGCGGACGCAAACACCCAGACAGGCCGCCGCGTCCTGATCAATAACGAACGTCCGCCTCTGGAGTATCGTGATAACCCCGCCCTGAACCCCATCGCGCTGATCACACAACATACCACCTTTTTGTCCGACCTGCCCGTGGCAGATTTTTTGACCGCCCATGCCGGTATCCGCGCAGTCAAGAAGAGTCAGGTGGATGAGATGATTCGGAAGACACTGGATTTCGCGAATCAACTGACGGGCGAGCCCATCGTCCTTACCAGCCGCATGACCGAGCTCTCCGGCGGACAGACCCGCGCCCTGCTGATCGCCGATGCAACCATCATCTGCAACACGCCCATCGTTCTGTTGGATGAGGTGGAGAATGCCGGCATCAACCGCACGCGCGCCATGGAATTACTACGGCAGTACCGGAAGATCTTCATCTTCGTGACTCACGATCCACGTATTGCCCTGCTTTCCGATTACCGCATTGTCCTGCAGGGCGGCTCCGTCACCAGGGTCCTTTACACAAATGAGGAAGAACGGATCTTCTCTCACAAGGTCAGCAAACTCGATGACCTGCTCTCCGCCATGCGCGACAAGATCCGCTTTGGCGAGCGTCTCACGGCTCACGAACTGGAGGGATTGGCATGAAGCTCGCCATCTGCGCCGGGCCCGCCACAACGGGTAAGACTTCCGTCCTGCGTCATATGATCCGCAAGCTGCAAGACGCAGGCGACAGGGTTGCGTTCCTGAAGATCGATGTCCAGTTTGCCGAGGAGGATGAGATCTTTGCAAAGGAATTCGGCATCCCCACTCGCAAGGTCTATTCCGGCGAATTGTGTCCGGACCACTGTAATGTGATGGTACTCGGCGACGCGATCCAATGGGCAAAAGGAGCAGGTGCGAATGTTTTGCTGGTCGAGACAGCCGGCTTGTGTCTGCGCTGTTCGCCGTATGTGGATGGCGGCCTGGGGATGATCGTCGTCGAAGCCACCAGCGGGACGAACCTGCCGTTCAAGATCGGGCCCATGCTCTCACTGGCGGATGTGGCGGTTGTCACGAAGATCGACCGCGTGTCGCAGGCCGAACGCGAAGTCTTCCGCTCACGGATCCAGGCAGTGGCGCCGAACGTCCGCGTACGCGAAGTGAACGCGTTGTATGGCATCGGCATCGATCCGCTGGTGGACGCGCTCCGCAGCCAGGCCGACACCTGGGACAAGATGCTTTTGCGCGGCAATCCGCCGGTCGGCACCTGCACGATCTGTGTCGGCAAAAAAGAGATCGGCTGGCAGGCTCACTTTGGCGTCGTCCGTGCCCTTGAAAACCAGAACTTCTATCGCGGAGAATAGACAGAAAGGATAAATGAGATGACACTTTCCACCCCATACACAGTGAACGATCTGCCCGGCCTGGACTGCGGCGTGTGCGGCATGCGCAGTTGTGCAGAACTTGCAGAAAAATTACAAACCAATCCCGAGTTGATCAAACGCTGCATCTATCTCTCGGATGACCGTTATGAAGCGCAGCAGGTTGCGACAGAAAATCAAAATCGTCCATTGCCTGCTCCCGGCATGAGCGCGCAACCTGTGACGTCCGCTACCGCGTGCCCCGGTTGCGCTACCTCTGCGGCAACTTCCTTTGTACCCGGCACGAGCCATCCCTGGCGCGACAGCCTGGGGCGTGAAATTGATTTCTATCTCGAACATTTTCCGGAGGAGCCGGGTCCGCGCGAGATCATCCTGCCGCACAACCCGCTGATCACGCGGGAAATGGATATTCAGGTCGGTGATATTTTGATCGGTCGTCCCCTGGGCATGTCCTGCGGCTGCCCCATCACCCACTGTGGCGTCGCGATGGATGTGGACAAGCGCACGGGTGTGATCGTCTGGTGTGTGACGGGGCCGTTGAACCCGCGTCAAAAGGGATTCAAGGATCTCGGGTATTACATCGCCGAAGGCTATGAAGGCCTGATCAACGAAGCGCGCGGTGAGATCAGGATTGGCATGCGTTATTTCTTCCAGCCGCGCATGTGCATGCTGCAGTGGCGTCACAGCGGACTGGTGAATTTCCTAAACCGCACATCCACTAGTTATCAGGTGCGAGTTGAAGGCTTGTGGATTGGATAGAGAATAAACTGTAACCCCGGCCCGCCCATGCTCCCTTACAGGAACCTTCGGCGGGCTGGGGAGGGGTCACTGCATCGGCGTCGCGGTGAGACAGATCGTGCCGCAGCCACCCGGACAGCCATTCGGCTTGCCACAAGCATAGTTGCCGCCACGCCGAAGGTCTCGCGCAAAGGGGGCAACGCATGCCGGGTCTCAAATGTGCCCGGGGAGTCTGATTGCCAGTTTGTATTTACTGAGATATGATTTCCCGCATGACTGGTATGGACGAAACGAACGAATCCCAGGCAAGCACTTTGTGCAAGTCGTGCGGATTGTGTTGCACCGGCCACTTATTCATCCGGACAAAGCTCAGATCTGCTGAGATGGACTCTGCTCAGGCTCTGGGGTTGAACGTGATTCGGTCTGATCCCAGGCTGCGAGGGTTTAGTCAACCCTGCCCGCTCTGGCATGGGCAATGCACGATCCATAATTCTCCTCAGTACCCGCGTTTTTGTGGCACCTATCAGTGCAAACTGCTCAAAGAACTGCTTAATGAAGATACCTCGCTGCCGGTCGCGCTGCAGGTTATCCAACAGGCAAAAGGCATGATCCGTGAGATAGAGGTTCTTTTGCCCACTTCGACTACCCTTAATTTTCGAGAGCGTCTGGTTGCCCGCCTTGAAAACCCGGAAGAAGCCGGATGGCCGGGAAACACGGACACGGAATTTCGGCGGAAAGCTGCTGAATTGTTGCATTTTTACGAAAAGGTTTTTGGCGTAAACGACCTGGTCGATCCGTCCGATGAAGAGTAGATGGGGGCACTCCTCCCTGTACGAGGACCGGCGGCAACTCCCCTGCTTGTTCCCTTCGCCATCATAGTTCACCTTTGAGCGCATTATCCAAAATGGATTGCATAGCATGTCCCACAGTGGGTTGCAAGGCGCGCAACCCTTGTCTTGCGTAGGACGTATATATCGTTAGTGTGATTGGAAACATGGAACCTACAAAAGGAGAATGCAATGGCTACGGATGCAAAACCCGCTGAGCAGGATCAGCCCAGACGCAAGGTAATTTATCGAAACCCCGCTTCGGCGCCTGTTTATGGATTGGGCTTCATCGGCGCGCTGGTCTATTACATTAGCCACGCCACTACCATCTGGCTTGGTGTACTGGGATTTTTCAAAGCCATCTTCTGGCCTGCAATGCTGGTCTATGAGTTGATGAAGTACCTGAGCATGTAAGTGAGTGCGTCGAAGAAAAAGCGGTGCTGCGATGTTTCCCGTGGCTGAGCACAACGACCATCTCGCTGCTAGAAAGCAAAGGCTCTAGCCGGATTCTTCACTGTGACGAGCTGCACCTGTTCTTCACTTATGCCGCGCTTCAATAGTCCGGGAAGGAAATCCCTTGTGAGCGCCGTATACCCTCGGAAACCTTCCTCCGGCAATCCATCCGGGCGGGCGGGATTGTACCAGCCCGCGTCGTGAGAGAGCAAAAGACGGTCCGCAAAACCGGCCTCGATGAGCGCCGCGGCGGTCTCGAGCAATTCTGGCTGTGACTGGAACGGCGCTCCAACTGCGTCAAGTTCGACGTAGGCACCGCGGCGGGCAGCCTCTTCCAGTACCGAAAAGTCTGGCTCCGTCTGGGCATGGATCCAGATAAAGCGCTGCAGATCAAGGCCTGCTTCCTCCAAAACATCCATTTCCTGCCTGGCAACTTTCCCCCCGATCGTATGGCTCGCAATCACTGCGCCTGTGTTTTGACTCGCCCTGGCTGCGGCTTTGAGGTTTCGGAGTTCCAGCGCGGTTGGTCCATCATCGCTCATCGCCAGCTTGATGAATCCTGCTCGAATGGAAGTCCCTTCGATACCTTCCGTTAGTTCTGTCGACCAGAGTTCTGCCAGGTCGTGCTCGCTGGTTCCGCGCAGGGTTTCCGGGATGTAGGCGTCCCGATACACGCCGGTCGGCGCGAGGATGTGAATGGGCGTCACCTCTGCCAGGCTTCGCAATATCGGGAGGTTCCGCCCCACCCCCACTGTCGAACATTCCACCAGGGCGGTGACACCGGCCGCAGAGACCTCGGCGAGGAAAGGCTTCAGGACCTTCACTACCTCAGACGGTTCGCCGCGGGCGTAATCAGGGACTCGGGGTCCCCGCAAATCGGTAAAGAGGTGCTCGTGAGGAAG
>Ga0105098_10000547_pt1 | contig 13138 bp, 10 predicted proteins | sample PPLLak21cMay2015_FD_79137 | JGI IMG/M metagenome (GOLD analysis project Ga0105098, IMG submission 79137) | Freshwater sediment microbial communities from Prairie Pothole Lake near Jamestown, North Dakota, USA - PPLs Lake P7 Core (1) Depth... | ecosystem: Environmental > Aquatic > Freshwater >... | reverse complement strand
GGATCGCCACCAGCAAATGGTTGCCGAAGTTTGCAATGCCGCCACCGATAAAAATATGGCTGGGATTAAAGAAATTGACCAGGCTTGCCAGGACGTCTCCGATCATTTGCCCGCTTTCGCGAATAATATCGAGGGCCGCCTGATCCCCCTCCCGGCAAGCTGCATTGACGTCTTCAGGGCGGATGATTCCACCGTTGGACTCTCGCATCTGACTCAGGGTGGGGCTGGTCCCGTTTCGAGACGCCTCCAGCGCCTTTGACATGATCGCCGGTCCCGCGGCCATTGCCTCCAGACAGCCTTTATTCCCACACGCACACAGCGGACCTTCCTTATCTATGCAGATATGACCGATATCACCGGCGGATCCGTCACTGCCACGGTGGATTTTCCCATTAGAAATGATCCCTGCTCCAATGCCGGTTCCGATCTTGACGAAAATAAAATGATCGATGCCTGCGCCGTCTCCGGTTCGCTGTTCTCCCAGCGCCATAATATTTACATCGTTGTCAACGACCACAAATGCAGACATAAAGGTCTTTTTAAAAAAGTCCCGAATGGGAAAATTTTCCCATTCGGGCATTAAAGGAGGTGCCACCAAAACGCCTCGGGCAAAATCCACCGGCCCCGGGACGCCGACACCAATACCCAGGATTTGATCGGGAGTCGCTCTCTGCACCTGGATCAATTCAAGAAGCAGTTCACTACAGCGCCCAAACACGGATTCGGGGCTCAGCTTAACATCTGTTGTTTCTGAACAGCGCTGCAGGACCAAACCTGTGACATCCGCCAGGGCAATGTCCAGGCTCGTGGCTCCTATATCAATTCCTGCAATGTAGCCAAGCTGGTTATTGATCCGCAACAGGCGCGGCTTGCGTCCACCCTGTGAGGTCCCCTCGCCGACCTCCACCAGATACCCTTTCTCCACGAGGCTTCGTATCTCCTGTGAGGCTTTTGCTTTTGACCAGCCGGTTACATTTGAAACTTCACTGCGGGAAATCCGTCCCTGCCTGCGCAATGCCCGCATGATCTCAACTTCGGCTGAGTTCACCAGAATCGGAGCCGTAAATCGAGAGAGCTTCTTTTTTGTACCACTTACGGTGCTTGAAGACATTATTTACACAGTCGATTTGGATGTGATTGTTGAAGAGCTACAGTGAGGGGCTTTTTTATTATAGCGATATGCGTTTGTAAATTCAATAGCCAAACATAGCGCAGAAATTAAGAACTTCGTTCAGATTGTGAACGAAGTTCTTTTTCGAGAGATCTTCAGGGTGATTGCAGCAGGCTGATCTCATCTCTCTGTAGATCCCGGATTCGCTCAGGCTGTTCGGAAATCGTAGAGAACAGAGACACGACTCAGCCCAGGCCCGGAATGGATACCGGCAAACGGCCTGTCATCATGCTGAGACCAAACAGGGCTTTCGCCACAGCTCGCACGGATGGCTCTAATATGCCGTACGTACACACGTACGTGGGCGCCTGCGGGAACGCGGAGAGGTCATACGGGAGGCGCATGGCAATGAGGATCACAGGCTTGCCCATTCGCAGCAATTGGCGGACAAACTCTGCCTGCTTTTCTTCTGCGCAGGCGTTGATCGTACCCATCACGACCAAGTCATACCCACGGACTTGCTCCAATACGGAAGCAGTTTCCTGTACACCTGGCGCGTATGGGATTTTGAACTCATCCGTCTGCGCATGATACGCCCGGATGGATTCGGCAAGTTTGGGCTGAATGTACGACGATGTATCCGCCGGCGTGAGGTCCTGCGGCACAGGGACGATGACCGCAATGCGTTTTTCTGCCTCAAGTTTGATGGGTAGATAGTTCTTCTCGTCCCGGACCAGTGTGATGGATTTCTCGGCAATTTCACTCGCCACCTGCATATGTTCTGCGCATTGGATGGCGCTCAAATCGGCAGATGTGGCATTTTCAGCGAGCCAGTTTTTCAAACGTGATATGCGGTCCAGGGAAGCTTGCAGATCTGGCTGTGCGAGCTGTCCGCTTTGTGCGCCTTGCAGCAAGGCTTCATAGGCGCGGGTCCAGTCCTGCGGATCGCTCGTTATGAGCAGCAAGTCTGCACCAGCCTGGGCAGCCCGCAGCGCGTCTTCACGCAAAAGCTCTCCCTGGCGAATGGCATGCATATCCATTGCATCGGTGACGACCACGCCATCGAAGCCAAGGTCGCGGCGCAGGAGATTGGACAGGATATTTTTAGAGAGGGTTGCCGGCGGCGCATCCGGACCATCGAACGCCGGGAGGGCCAGGTGCGCGGTCATAATGAGTTTGACTCTCGCCCGCATGGCTTCCTGGAAGGGCGGCAGTTCCACAGACCTCAATCGATCCGCGGAATGTGGAATACACGGAAGACCATGGTGCGAGTCACTGGAAGTATCGCCATGACCGGGAAAATGTTTTGCCGTGGCTGCGACGCCCTGGGACTGGATCCCTTCGACCATGGCCGAGCCAAGCGCGGCGACTGTCTGCGGGTCCTCCCCAAAGGAGCGAGTTCCAACCACGGGATTATGAGGATTGAGATTCACGTCCACGCACGGCGCGTAATCGACGTTGATGCCCAGCGCCGCCATTTCGCGCCCGAGCACTTCCCCTGCTTTTCGGGCAAGCTCAGGCGAGCGAGTCGCGCCAAGCGCCATATTGCCCGGCAGGGGTGTGCCGTCGCCAAACGCCATGAGCTGACCGCCCTCCTGGTCAGCGGCGATCAACAGCAAAGGCAGATCGAGTCCACGCGCAAGCTTTTGAAGCGATCTGGTCAACGCGCGGATTTGAGCAGGCGTTCCCATGTTGAAGCTGCGAAAGAGTGTGATGCCACCGGGCCTGTACTCTCGCAGGGCACGGAGGATCTCATTCGAAGGTTTGTCTTTGCCCCTGAAGGCCAGGAGTAATTTTTGCCCGATAAGTTGTTCCATCATGAAAGTGACTATCCTTTGACCGCCCCGGACAGGCCCTGGGTGAATTGTCGCTGCAACAAAGCGAAGAAAATAATGATGGGGACAACGGTGATCACCACGCCCGCTGCCATGCCGCGTGAATCAGATACGAATCCGCTTTGCAGGGCTAACAGGCCTACCGGCAAGGTTCTGTTGGTCATCGTGGGCAGCATCAGTTGGGCCCAGAAGAACTCGTTCCACATAAACACGAACTGGTTGATCGCAGCCGCAGCCAGCGAAGGGCGAACGATTGGGACCAGGACACTCCACCAGATTCGGAACTCGCCGGCTCCATCCATTTTGGCCGCGTCGATCAAATCGTTCGGCACAGCCTTGAAAGCCTGCCGCAGCAAAAAGATATTGAACACAGATACCATGTTCGGCAGGACCAGTGAGATCAACTGGTCACGATAGTGGAACACCTTGACCGCCAGGATAAAACTCGGAATGGCAGCCAGCGCCATCGGCACGATCAGCGTTGCCAGGAGGAAATAAAAAATCGCATCACGACCGGGGAATTTCATCTTTGCGAACGGATAGGCCGCCAGCGCTGCAACCGTGACGTTCAGGATTACGTTACTCGCGGTAGCAACGATACTGTTCATAAAGAAACTCGCCATCGGCAGCAGCTTCCAGACCCTCACGTAGTTCTCGAAGGTCGGATGCTGTGGAATAAACTGTGGCGGGACGGAAACGACCGGATCGGCCGGTCCTTTGAAAGACATTGCCAGCACCCAGATGAACGGGAAGGCGGCTACAATGGCTACCCCGATAAGCACAATGTACCAGAACAGGTTCTCGATGACTTTCCAGGTGCGTATTGCACGGGAGCGGACATCCAGCGGAGCGTGGGTTCGGGTGATTACTTGTGCCATCAGTTTGCCTCCGTTCCGCGTTCGATCAGTCGAATTTGCAGGATCGAAAAGCCCAGTGTAATGACCAGCAACCCCATCGCCACCGCCGAGGCGTACCCGGCATGGTTTAGTCTGAAGGCAACCCGCCAGAGATAAAGCACCACCGTGGTGCCGCTGTCTAAAATGCCGCCATTGGGGCCGAACAGGATAAAGGGCTCACTAAACACATTCAAAGCGGCCAGGCTCGAGATGACGGCAACAAAGGTGATCTGTGGGCGCAGGCCGGGAACACTGATATACCAGTGCTTCTGCAGGTTGTTGCAGCCGTCGATCATCGCCGCATCATAAAGCTCTTCCGGGATGTTCTGCAAACCTGCCAGGAAGATCATCATGTAAAAGCCCACTCCGGTCCAGACGGTCAACATCATGCAGAACATCAGCGTTAACGATGGATCTGCCAGCCATTGGACAGGCTCTTTGATCATGCCCAATGTCTGGAGAAGGGCGTTCAGCAGCCCGTTCGTATTCAGCACCAGGGACCAGGCTAAACCCACCGCAACCGTACCGCTGACAACGGGAAGATAGTACAGCGCCCGGAAGAAGTGAATGCCTCGCAGGGGACGATTGACAATAATGGCCAGAAGAATGGAAAGGACGATCAGGATGGGAGTCACCAGCAGATAAATCAATGAATGAGATAATGCCTTAACAAAAACCGTGTCCCGGAACAGGTGCTCATAATTCTTCAGACCGACCCAGGTTGGGGGAGTGATAATGTTGTAATCAGTAAAACTATAATAGACCACCGCTGCCATAGGGTAGAGGACAAAGACCGCAATGCCTAACAGTGCAGGAGTCAGGAAAAGATAGGGTGTGAGTGAAAGTCTTTTGGTCATTAGAGTCCTTCTTTTGATCAGCCCTCTCCCCGAGCCTTCCCTCACGCTTTGCAACTTCAGAGGAAAGGCTTGGGATGGCAGGGAAGAGGGCTGGCTTGATGGCGTCGACCGGTGGTCGAGTAGGCGGCTTCGCGCTGAGCGGAGGGCTGAGCGTTTGCCCCGGGCATGATTTGCTTAGCAAATCACGCCCGGGGGCGAAGCCCGCAGTCGAAGCGCCGCTATATCGAGACCAACTACTTAATCCCCAATCAGGGCATTTGCCTCGGTCACGGCATCTGTCAGAGCTGTCTGAGCATCGACATTGTTGAACAGCGCTTCCTGGACATGCCGCAGGACGATCGCGTTGACATCACCTTTTTCAGGAATGAGGGGGACGATGTCGGCCAGCTTGGAAATATATTCCTTGGCGGCCGGCTTTGCCATATCCTCGATCGCGACGGGCTTGGCAGAGAAGAACGGGTCATCATAGGCAGCTGGCGATGAAGGATAGACCGATACGACCTTGGCGAATTCGACCATGCTCTTCGGGTTGGTGAAGAACTGCGCCAGGGCGATCGAGGCGTTGGGATACTTCGTGCTTGCGTTGACCGAGATGCCCATGCCTCCCTTGGCAGCAACGCCGGACTTGCCGACGGGCTGAGGAGCAACCGCCAGGTAACCATACAGACCGGGATTATTCTCACGCACCACGCGGATCAGATTGGGGCCTGTCTGATAGAAAGGCGCCTGCCCCGTGGTGAAGAGATCCAGCGCCGCGCGATCTTGTTCCGCCACGATGATCGTCTCGTCCACAGTGCCATCCTTGACCATGCCCACGTACATGTTCAGCCATTCCACGGCTTCAGGAGAATCGAATGTGAACTTCTTGCTCTGCTCGTCATAGACCTTAACATCGCCTTCATAGACCATGTGCGCAAGCAGGTCGTTCACGGTCAGGCGGATGTCGCACAACTTGCCGGTCTTCTCCTTGATGGTCTTGCACAGAGCAGGCAGGTCCTGAACAGATGTGGGGAAATCCTCAACTTTCAGACCGGCGCCGCCTGTATACGTGATGTTGCCATCGGCATCTGTCTGGGGCGTGCCGGTATAGATCTGGGTGTTAATGAGCTCAACGCCCACGAAGTTGTACCAGGGGAATTGATAGTTCTTGCCATCGACCAGTTGCTGACTCCAAAGGTTCTCGAAGTAAACATCCTTTACTTCCTGCGGGACCGCATCATCGAGTGGCAGCAGGAGACCCTGGGTGGCGTAATCGCTGACCCAGCCTTCACCCACTGACAGGTTGATGACATCCGGGGCAGTCCCGGCTGCAAAAGCGGCTTTCAAATCATCCTGGAAACTGGCCTGGTGATCTTCCCAGTTGACTGTGACGCCAGGATAAGCCTCGTTGAAGCGGGCAATCGTGCTCTGAATGTATTCGTCGAAGGTTGGAGAAAGCCAGAAGGTCCAGATCGTGATCTCGGCGCCGTCTTCCACACCTTCGATCACGGCTTCCGCGTTCGGTCCGGGCATGGGAGTCACTTCGACAATTTGAGTCTGGACGACCGTCTTTTCGATGACCTCGGCAGTCGGTTGAACTGCCGGAGCCGGAGGCTGGCCACAGGATGTCAGCACCATGCTGACGAGCACGAGCACTGCCATCATAGCAAATAGTTTGGTTCGCATCTTTCTTCTCCTTGTGATGAAATCGGTTAGAAATCTCAAACGTTCTCTTCAAACAAAAAGCGGATGGCTCCTCTCGACCTCCTTTCGTTCGACCGGGGCAAGATGGATACAATCAGATTGATTTGTTACGGGCTAACTGAGTCTCCTCAACCGATCTTTGACATCCTGCGCGAAGTTTTGGATCAGCGATTCTGCAAAAGCGCATGGATCGATATTTGTGTCATGGATCAGTGCGGTCATTTCCATTCCATAGGACAAACCACTCGTCAGATCGACGCCATGTGACTCAAAATAGGTGGCGTTTGCCCGCCGGCGGCCCATGGAGGCAAGGTCGTAACGTTTACCTCCGGTGATCTGTGAATCGAACACACCCAGAAGGGCAGCCTGTAAATTCTCATGCTCGGACACATCCATCGGGACTTTGTCGGTGTCGACCATCCAATCCAATGCCCGCCAGACCTCGCAGCCCACGAGCCGCGCGGGACGTTCAGCCGGATCCAGTTTTCTGAGAGCTTCGATTACCCTGAGAGCGACTCCCACGTGCGTATCGTGCTTGTCTGCCAGGTTATGAGTGTAGACAATCTCCGGCTTCGTCGCGCGCAGGATCGCCAGAATGTCGTCCACAGGTTCAATGCGCGCAGCCTCCTTGATGACCTTGCTCGGAAAATCCAGCATGATTTGTGCGGAGAATTCACCCACGTAAGCGGATTTGCGCTGTTCCTTGAACCGGACCAGGCGCATCTCTTCATCGCTGTACTGTTCGTAAATGCCATTGCGCGGAGAACCACGTCCATCGGTCACGACCACGCCTGTGAACCACTTCTCCTTCTGCTGAAAGCACGCAAGGATCGGATGCGCCGCCATGATCTCGATGTCGTCCTGGTGGGCCGAAAAACACAAATGCGTAGTCCGCGCAAGTGCCTTTTCCACGGGTTGATCGTCGGGGATGAAGATCTCGGCAGTATCAAGATGAAACTTCATAGTTGAATTCCTATTCGATCACCGGCAAACTCGCCGCGGCAACGGACTGCCCCACCCGGCGTATTTTTTCGTCGGGCAAATGCAGCTCGATCTTTTGGGACAGCTCAGGGAACTCGTTGACGAATACATTCTTCACACCTTTGATCAAAAGATCGCCTCCATGCCCCGAAGTGCAACGTCCCAGGATCAAGACATGTTTGATGTCGTAAAAATCCGCGTAATGCGCAAGGCCATATCCCAGGTAAACGCCCATGCTTTCCCAGATTTTTTGCGCGCCCGGATCACCCTCTTCCAGTTTGTTCTGGACAAACTTTAACTTCTCGGCATCCGTCACACCCGTAGAGGCAGGGATTTCAATCCCCGCTTTTGGTGCAAGCCTGAATACACATTGTTGTGAAAAATACGAAGCGCCACAACCTTTATCCCCGGACCATTCCTCCACGGGCGCGTTCGGGTTGTAATCAATCGGCGCGAAGGCCAGTTCGTTCAGCCAGCCCATGAGATGACCTTCCATGTTCACGTACCCGGCCGCTTCGCTCGAGCCCAGGGCGATGCCCAAAATCCCGTTATCGCCAATGGACATGGAACCCGCCAGGGCGGTGACGTCACCGTCGTTGATCACTTCGAGCGGCACGCCCATCTCCCGGCGGATACGCAGGAACATGTCTTTGATCTCGCCAAAGCGTTCCTGCGGGATGCCGCGGAACAGCGATGCCACCATCGGACGGTTCTCCACATAAATGCCCGCCGAACTGCCGCCAATTGCATCCACCCGCGGCAATTTGCTCGCGGCGGTTTTCAAGGCGGTCATGATCTCGCGGTAGTGATGTTCGGGATCGGCTTGTTTGCGCGGTTCCCAGACCACTTCCTCACTATAGATCGCATTCCCATCCATCACGGCGCTCACCTTGCGGTCGGAGGCGCCAAGGTCAAAGCCAATGCGGCAGCCATTCAAATGGCGGCCGAGCAATTTTCCCGTCTCGCGCGCCGCGGGTACTTCAGCCGCAGTGGACGCCACCACGCAGAATTCCTTTTCGTACACCAGACTGCCCATGAAGTGGGAATCGAATTTGCGGGCGCCGCTCGACGAATACACACCGCAAATATGCTCCGCGATCGCCTTCGACGCGCCAATGTAAAGCGTATGCCCACCCCGCTGCCAGAGCAAGAACTTTACGATGCGTTCGATATATGGAAGGTTGAGTTCAAAGTCGGGATGATTCTCGGGATAGACAAGCGTCTCAAAACGCGAGATCTCGCCCCCGTTTCTTTCCAGGCCGATCACCGCCCTCACACCAACGGGCCTGGCCCTGCGCTGGAAATTTCGATTTGCCAGCACGGCCGGACGAAAGTCTTCATCCAATGGAGGTTTGACCCTCGCTTCGATCAATTCCATGACTACTTTTCCAGTCTGAACAAAAGTGAATAATCATCCAGCAACAAAAATGCCGAGGCGCCAAGGATGCAGGCACGATAATCCAGCGCGCCCAGTTCCAGCTGGGTGTTCTCCGACATGCCTGCCAGCACTGCGTTCCGCATCGCTTCATTCACAGCCTCGAGCCAGGCCGAGCCGAAACAGGTCATGTCGCCCGTGAGAACGATCTTATGAATGTTCAATGTGCCGACCAGGTTCGCGAGCGAAATTCCAAGATGATGCGCTGCATTGGCCACCACCTGCACTGCATTAGCGTCTCCGGAAGAAAAGGCTTCCCGCGCCTGGTCCAACGAATCGGTTTTCAATTGTCGAACCACCGCGCCTGCGCTGGAGACGGTCTCCAGACAGCCGCGTTTCCCACAGCGACATAACTCACTGTTCTCCTGCACCACCACGTGACCGATTTCTCCGGCGCCGCCGCCATCTCCCTGGAACAAACGCCCGTTGATCAAAATGCCTGCACCAATACCATGCTTCACATTGATGACGATCAGATTTTCATCAATGGCATGTTCGCCGCCATACACAAACTCACCGATGGCAGTCGCCTGGCTGTCGTTCAGTACGGAGACGGGAAGCTTGTATTTCTTCTCGAGCAATTGCCCAAGCGGCAAGTCCTGCCAATCCAAATTGACGGCGTTCAGCACCATGCCTTCACGCGTGTTCACCAGACCCGGCGTTCCGACGCCAATCCCTACAATGGGTGTAATCCTTTTTTTCAATAACTGGTCAATGAGTTGGAAAACAAGGTCCAGCGCCTTTTGTCCATTGTTGTCCTGGACGGGCGCTTCGACAATTTCCCTGATTTCCCCTCGCAAATTCACGATCGCGCCGATGAATTTATCCTGCGCGAGATTCAAGCCAATCAAATAACGAGAGTCCGCCACCACGCTGAGCAGGATGGGAGACTTCCCACCAATGGACTCACCTCTGCCAACCTCTTCCACGAGACCTTCCACAAGCAGACCACTGACGATCTCGGAAACCGTAGTGCGGGTGAGGTTGGTCACGCGCGCCACCTCAGCACGGCTGACGCAATCATGCGCAAAAATGGTCTGCAGTACGAGATTGCGGTTGTGTTGCTTGGTATGCTGACGGGTCGCTTTTTCCATGCGGAAAGTTCCTCGTTGATCAATAGGCCATGCAGATTGGCTAACTTTGTAAGTTCATTGGACTAACTAACTTTATTGTACTTGTGCCCCACTCAAGAGTCAAGACCGAAAATATAGGAAGATAACAGCTTTCTGCTGTCTCTTCAGAAGATCTCATGTAATCCTGCTTGCGGACTTTAGTTAAGCCTTCAAAGTCACCCCCTGGTCCTCACTAAGCATAAGAAATATGTCCAATTGTCTATATCCCTGCCCCTGCGACAGAAATACCAAAAACGAATCTCGGATGCCTCGTTCGACCGAATTGACAAGCGTAGCCGCATCGAAATCCCGCGAGGCGATTACGAAAAGCTGAGCAGCGATCGGATCATCAGAGTCTATTCGGCAAAAGTTCCAAGCAGCACGCAACAACCAACAAACCCGATTTCCCAATCACCAATTCCCAATTTACCAACTCCCAACTTACCAACTCCCAATCTCCCGATATTGTCTGCCAGCTATTCCTGTGACGGCAGACTCTGGAAGTAAAGCCACAGCGCAGACAACTCTGTATCGTTCATCTGACTGAAGGTTTTCAAATGCGCTGATGAACTGAACGATTCCCCATCCGGTCGAACAGCGGTCTGGATCGCGCGGATAAAATCTTTCTGCTCCCATCCCTTTAGTTTGTCGCCGAGGGATGTGCCATGGCACTCGGCGCAGATCGTGGAAAGATATTTGCCATATGCGACTGTGGCACCGGGCGCCGGATCTGCCGGATGCGACGCATTATGATCGATCCCTTCGGCTGCTGGCGTGAGCAATCCGATTGCCGGGGCGATGGGAAGGATCGGTCCATAACGCATTGCCGGATACTCCGCATCGACCGGCGGAATTTGTTTCAGGTAAGCGATCAAGGCGCCCAAATCCTGGTCACTCATGGTCGAGTAGTCGTACATGAATAGTGCAGCTCGACTGTTTGGCTTGACGCCATGGCGGATGGCGCGTACCCAGTCCGCATCGATGTAGGACCCGGCAATACCGCCATCACCTGAGGTCAGATTGGAGGCTGGAATCGTTCCGAGCAGCGGATCGTCGCTAAGCAGCATGCCGCTCAGATCCTCACCGTGGCAGGTAGTACATTTCCAGATGATGGCAATGTGCTCGCCGCGGTCAATGGTATCAGGGTCGCTGGGGATATTGACAGCCTCGACCTGGATGCCTGGATACGTCCGATTGAGTTTTCTCAGGCCGACGGGATACAGTGCCAGGCCCGCCAGTAAGGTCAGCCCAATCAGCCCACCAAGCAAAATACCAGTCCATTTCATAAATTTTTTCATTTCGAACTCCTTGTTTGATTTCGTTATGTCATCCGATCGGGAACCAGGCGGAAGACAGGGAATGCCGCTGCGATCTTTTCGAATTCTGCGAGCGGTGCGTCTCTCTCGACCGGTATGTGAGGCCGTGCTCCGGGAGCAAGGCGCAAGTATGCCTTCAGCACACGGCCGCGTTCTTCTACAGCCACCTCCTCGAGCAGCACTTGTTCGAGGAGTCCGTGCCGCAGCCGGGCGTGGCCGCCTGCGGCACGGACATTCCGCACCCAGGCGGCCTCCTTGCCAAGCATCGAGACGAGGTAGCGCTCGCCATCCAGGACCACCATTGCAAGCGGGAAGGAGATCACGCGCCCCGAGCGGCGCCCGATCACCTCCAGGGTGACCATGTAGTTCGGGGCAATGCCAAGAGAATGCACCACCGCGAAGCCACGGTTGAGGAAGCGTGCCAGCAGGTTAGGGTGCCCGCCTCGATAGAGCCATTGATGAAATCGCTGAATGTTTTTCATGCCCGGCGCAGGCCTCCTAATTGACCTGCGCCGGTGTATCGAAACCTAGTCAATGTTTTTCCTCCCCATCCGAGCACAACAATGAGCGCTACCAGACAGGTAATCGTACTGATCACAAACGGGTCGTAATGAGAACCGTAATTCGGAAACAAAGCCCAGCTGAGATTGTCCATCGTGTGGAACAGGATCATGGCAAACACGCTTTTTCCTGTGTTGTTGTAGATCCAGACCATCAGAACTCGTAACACGACCGTACCGATACGATGCCACAGGATCCAATCCGCGGTTTGTCCATTTTGCAGATCGGGAATGAGGTGATAGATTGCCCACACGAACCCCAGCAGAACACCGGCATTTAAGGCTCCCCAGCGCTTTTGCAGCGGGTCGATGACATATCCCATCCAGCCCAGTTCTTCCCCGATGCCAAAGATGAAGAACACCACGAAAAAGAGCGGGGCCACGAGGATCGGAATTTCCGGATCGGGAAGCGGCATCCCCCTCCAGAGCATGATGACATACGCCAGGAGGAATATCACAGGGTTCAAAAACAACGTGGGGACGTACCAGATCTGGTTCCTGATTTTTTTGTAATCAAAAATTTTCCTGACGAGTTCCTTTACGCCATTCGAGCCGGATTGCAGATAGGTCATTATTAAGGCGGCTATCACCGGGTTGAAGGCTGCAAGCGCGCTGACGGGAAGCTTAATTGGAATAGGCAGCCTGTTGCCTCCAAAAACCCAGAATGGGATGGTAATGAGGATGAGCAGCGCGAAGAATTTCCAGGGCAGACTTTCTTGCGAAGCCAAATTCTTGTGATCCCTTTTTTCAGAATCTCTGATAGAGGTGTTACCGGTCGTTTCCATGATCGATATCTCCTTTTCACAGCAACTGCTAAAGCGAAACAATCGACGTTATTCTACAGATGGAGCCGCGGGGAGTCATTCCCCATTTGGGGAATCCAATGGGGATAGATCAGGGATATGGGAATAAATGTCAGTAAGGGGGATTACGGACAGCGCAAAAGGGAACTAAAGAAGCTTCAATTCCTGTCCGCGCCTGACGGCCTGCATCCGGCCGTGCACAGCGAGCTTTCTACAGATATTCTTCAAGTGCTGTTTGACTGTGCCCGGGGCGACAATCAGCCTGCCGGCAATTTCCTTATTCGAAAGACCCTCAGCGAGCAGGTGCAAAACTTCCAGTTCACGCTCGGTCAGGGGATCGATCAGCGCCTCAGCAAGAGGCGCCGACCGGGGAATCGCATCCGCGCCCTTCTCCAGCTGGAGAGCGTTCAGAAGCGCGCGCACATTCCCGCCGGCGTCAGTGCCGCGCTCCGCCGATCGGTCCAACAATTCACGCAGGGGCCGGCCTGGGTCAAGAAAGACGCGCAAATATCCTTCTGGGTGGGCCAGGGAAATCGCCTGAGACAGAGC
>Ga0105098_10000543_pt1 | contig 13160 bp, 12 predicted proteins | sample PPLLak21cMay2015_FD_79137 | JGI IMG/M metagenome (GOLD analysis project Ga0105098, IMG submission 79137) | Freshwater sediment microbial communities from Prairie Pothole Lake near Jamestown, North Dakota, USA - PPLs Lake P7 Core (1) Depth... | ecosystem: Environmental > Aquatic > Freshwater >... | reverse complement strand
CGTCTCCCCTGCCTGGTATTGCCCAAAACCATTTGCCTGTCCGACTCTGCGACAATGCCCGTGATCCCGTTGGAAATGACTGGTGGTGGTGGGGTGCCGGACCGCTGAACCGCTTCTGGTTCTATTTCCGCCGATCAGTGCTGAAAAGGGGATGGAAACAGAAGAGGATGGTCTCATCTCTGCCGGATCAATGGAAGCAGAAGCCGTGGTTCGAGGGGTTGTGTTGGTCTTATTGGCGAGGAATGGGGAAGGAGGTCCTTTGTGACTTGGTCAGGGTCACTCATGCGCTTCGGAATGGCTCAGCCCGAAATATATTCTGTTGTTCCTCCTCCCCATTCCTCCCCTGGGGGGTGTGACGATGGGATCGTCAGTACGTAGTGTACCCCGGCGAACTCACCGCTGTGTCTCGGAGGGCGCGAAGGATTTCACCGGACTCCCTCAGAATGGGCCGAAGATGTCACAGGACCCTCACAGCGGCCGTGGCGAAGATCGGGGCCTTTGTCGGTCGACGGCGCTGCATTCTGGAGGCGCTGGTGTTGGGAGGGATCTCATCTTCCCGTGACCATGCAGACGCCGTCAGTCAGGCGGAGAATCTGCCTTGTGTTGGGAAGGCGAAGAGCATGGAGGGGCGCTGCGCCTCTACTTAGCGAGTTCCCTGAAGCGGTAGCCCAGGCCGCGCTCGCTGAGGATGTACTTGGGGTTCTTGGGATCCTTCTCTATCTTCTGCCTCAGGTATGTGATGTACAGCCGCACATACTGGTCCTCATCCCGGTACTCCGCTCCCCATACCCGGGAAAGAAGCACTTCATGTGTCAGCAGCTTGCCGGCATTGGTGACCAGTTGATAGAGAAGGCGGTACTCCGTCGGCCGGAGACGTATCTCTTGGCCTCGCGCGATGACCTTTCGCTGGTCGAAGTTTATCTGCAGTTCGCTGTCAACGACGATGCTGGAACTGGCCACAGCCGCCGGCTCCGTCCTTCTGAGAACGGCGCGGATACGAGAAACCAACTCCCTGGGACTGAAAGGCTTGGTGATGTAGTCATCGGCGCCCAGGTCGAGCCCTTTGATGCGGTCAACCTCCTCGCTCTTGGCAGTCAGAAAGATGACGGGGACAGATGAGGTCCCACGCAGTCCCTCCAACGTCTCGAAACCATCCATTTCCGGCATCATGATGTCCAGCAGCACCAGGTCCGGGTGTTCCTTGGAGGCCTTCTCCAGTGCTTCGGAGCCGTTGGCTGCCCTGACGACCCGGAAGCCCTCCAACTCCAGATTCATGGCTATGAATTCCACCATGCGCGATTCATCATCGACGACGAGGACGGTCTTGCCGGAGAACCCTGACACCATAATAGCCTTCTACAACCTCATCCGTTCCTGTTGATTGGCAAGGTGAACGTGAACCGCGAGCCCTTGCCAACCTCACTGGATACCTCTATCTTGCCGCCGTGGGCTTCGATGATCGACTTGCAGATGTACAATCCCAACCCCATTCCCCTCACGTTCTGGACCTGGCTGTTCTCTCCGCGACGGAAGCGCTCGAAAACCCGGCCCAGTTCCCGCTGGGGTATGCCGATGCCCTCATCGGCGACTGTCACCTCTACGTTGTCCCCGCGGGGCCTCCCGGTTATGGCGATCCTTCCGCCCTTCGGCGAGTATTTGATGGCATTGTCCACCAGATTGGTCAGTACTTCCTCCGTCCGGTCGGGATCAGCATACACTACCGGGAAGTCTGCGGCGAAGTCCACCTCAAACCTGTGAATCGTGGTCACCGACTCCAGTCGCCTGACCACCTTCCCTGCCATTGCCGGCAGTTGGACAGGCTCTTTCTTGAGGGTCACGGTGCGGCTCTCAATGCGCGATGCCAGCAGGAGCCTGTTCACCAGCTTGCTTAGACGGTCGCATTCCTCCTCGATCACCTGGAGCCCTTCATGCAGCGTCTTCTTGTTCCATTTTGCATCACTCCGGGACAGGGTGCTGGTGTATCCCTTGATGATAGACAAAGGGGTCTGCAGCTCATGACCCAGCATGGAAAGGAAGGCCGATCTGAGGTTCTCCACCTCCCGCAAGCGCCTGATGTCCCGGACGTTGATTACGGCGCTGTGCGCCCGGCCAGCGGCCCGGGAACGCGCTACTGAGTAGACCATGGCCACCTCGATGTCCTGGCCATCCGCCGACTGGATCTTGCCCTGGAGTTCGCAGGTTGACGGGTCGCCGTCCGGACGTGTCACCATGGGGCATCGGGTGGAATTGCAGATCGACCTGTCTCCCCAATCACGGAAATTCAAGGCTTGGTAGCAGGGCAGGCCAAGCACCCGTTCCCGCGGATGTCCGGACATCCTCTCCATCGCCGCATTGAATCCGACGACGCGGCGCCGGGCGTCTATGCTCATGATCCCCTCGGCGCTGCCTTCGAGCATCGACTCCATTTTCGTTTTCTCGTCGACCAGGTTGTGCACCAGCTTGGCGTTGTCAATTGCAATGGCCGCTTGCCGGGCAAATGCATGCAGTGTCGACTGGTCGATCCCCGAGAAGGAGGCGGCACCACGGGATCGCATCACGTAGATCAATCCCAGGGACTGTCGCCCAACTTGCAGCGGCAGGGCGACAATCGGGTCCAGGATCAAGCCCTGGTCAGACTTGGGCAGCGGGGGACCGAGTATGGCAGACAAGGCGTTGAAACTCCGGGAACTCACCGCGAGGTCGGGTATGGCCTCGTCCAGCAGTGGGAAAAGCCGTTCGAGCGCCCCGTCATCCAGACCGTAGGAGCCGCTGGCAATGAAGCAGTGCTCCTCCTCGTCCCAGGTGGCGACCACGCCGGCGCTGCCGCCGAGGGCCTCAGTGGCGTTTCTGAGGATCATGGTCAATGTGGCCCGGAGGTCGGACTCGTGCAGCAAAGCATCTGAAAAGCTCATAGCGATGAAAAGTCGCCAAACCGGGCGCAGCTACTGCCCTGGAATTCTAATGGAATTCTAACAGTGTTCTAGCGTTATTCTAACACAGCCCACACTATACTTTTAAATGCAGCGTTCCTGCAGATCATGCGTGTGCGGGGATAGAGCCTGGCAGCCAACAGCAATGAACAACAGAGAAACAGGCCACAAGACATAAGGAAGGAGGAATGCATGGCAACCAAGGCAAAGACCAGTAAGCTGGAGCCGCTGGGAGACAGGGTAGTAATCAAGCCCTCCAAGCGGGAGGAAGTGTCCAAGGGGGGCATAGTCCTACCGGACACGGCCAAAGAGAAACCACAAGAGGGCGAGGTAGTCGCTGTCGGGCCGGGGAAGATGACTGACGAGGGCAAGCGGATCGCGATGGATGTGAAGGTGGGAGACATCGTTGTCTACGCCAGGTACGCCGGCGCCGAGCTCAAAGTCGATGAAGAAGAACTGATCGTCGTTCGAGAGAGCGACATTCTGGCGAAGAAGAGCTAGGGAAGGAGGAGTAACACATGGCAGGAAAACAGATCATATTCGGTCAGGAAGCCCGGAGAGCCCTCAAGAAGGGCGTGGACACACTGGCCGATGCCGTTAGACCTACTCTGGGACCCAAGGGACGCCCAGTAGCCATCGACAAGAAGTGGGGACCGCCCACGGTCATCAACGATGGTGTCAGCATTGCCAAGGAAATCGAGCTTCCTGACCCATACGAAAACATGGGGGCCCAGCTTCTGAAGCAGGCGTCTGCCAAGACAAATGACAAGTGCGGTGACGGCACCACTACTTCCACATTGCTGGCTCAGGCGATCGTTGCCGGCGGCTTCAAGAATATCACTGCCGGAGCGGATGCCATGGCCATCAAGCGTGGTATCGAGAAGGGCGTTGGCATCCTGGTAGAGGAACTGAAGAAGAAGGCCATTTCAGTCTCCGGCAAGGAGCAGATCGCCCAGGTGGCCACCATTTCCGCCGTCGATGCTCAGATCGGCAGTCTTATTGCCGATGTGATGGAGAAGGTGGGTAAGGATGGAGTCATAACCGTAGAGGAATCCAAGGGACTCCTGTTTGAGACCGAGTTTGTGGAAGGCATGAAGTTCGACCGCGGCTACATCAGCCCCTACTTCATCACCAACCCCGACCGCATGGAGACCGTCATTGATGATCCGTACATACTGATCACGGACAAGAAGATCTCCGCGGTGTCCGACATACTGCCGGCTCTGGAGAAGATACTCCAGGTGAGCAAGAACCTGGTCATTATTGCCGAGGACATCGAGGGTGAGGCACTGGCTACACTGGTGGTCAACAAGCTGAGAGGCACCATCAACTGTCTGGCCGTGAAGGCCCCTGGATTCGGCGATCGCCGCAAGGCCATGCTGGAGGATATGGCTATCCTCACCGGTGGTCAGGTAATCTCCGAGGAAGTCGGCCGGAAACTCGACTCGGTAACCGCTGCCGACCTCGGCCGATGCCGCAAGGTGGTCGCGGACAAGGACAACTGCACTGTGGTCGAGGGCAAGGGCGCCGAAGACAAGATCAAGGCCAGAATGAAGCAGATCAAGGCTCAGGTCGACGAGACTACTTCCGATTTCGACCGCGAGAAGCTGCAGGAGAGACTGGCGAAGTTGGCTGGTGGTGTGGCGGTCATCAAGGTTGGCGCAGCCACCGAAACCGAACTGAAGGAGAAGAAACACCGTGTTGAGGACGCTCTTTCGGCCACCAGAGCCGCTGTAGAGGAAGGCATTCTGCCCGGTGGCGGAGTAGCTCTGCTCAATGCCTCTGCTGCTCTCGACCAGTACATCAAAGAGGGTGGCGACGTGGCAACCGGCGTCAAGGTCTTGAAAGAGGCCATCGAGGAGCCGATCAAGTGGATTGCCTTCAACGCTGGTGTTGAGGGATCGGTGGTGGTGGACAATGTGAAGAAGGGCAAACCCGGCAACGGCTATGACGCGGCGAAGAACGAGTACGGTGACATGGTAAAGAAGGGCATCATTGACCCGCTCAAAGTAGTCAGAACGGCCCTGGAGAATGCGTCCAGCGTGGCTGTGATGATACTGACCACTGAGGCGCTGGTCACGGACATCCCGGAGAAGGAGAAAGCTTCGGCAGGGCCATCCATGCCGTCTGAGTACTAAGCCGCAACTAAGGAAGGGCAAAACTTGGGGGCGGTCCTTGTCAGGACCGCCCCCACGATAAGACTGGAGAAAGACGGTGCTCGCGACGGAGATTCCAGGGAAAGCTCAGATCAAGTGCGCTATCCCGTGTCTTCGCTGCGGTGAGTGCTGCCGCCGTTACCAGGTTCGTCTGGACTTGGCAGAGGCACAGCGGATTGCCGGTCAACTGGGTTTGACTGGGGAGGATTTCCGGGATAGGTATGCCGACCCGCGGTGGCCGGGAGAGAGAAGCGTCCTGGTGCGGCAAGAGAATGGCTGCTGTCCTTTCCTGCAGCGCGCAGACGAGAACGGCGACGAGCTTTGCGGCATCCAATCCTTCAAGCCGTTGAGCTGCCTCGAGTGGACGTCCGGCCTTGATCGACGCGAGTGCCAGGCCGGGCTGGGTCGGCGCTGGGGCATAGTGGTTGACGCTTCGGGAGAACTCAGCGGCCCGGATGAAAGAATGCGGGATTTTCGTTCCTTTTTGGGTTCGTTGGCTAGCGACAGGAGGATTTGATATGCCGATCTATGAATACAAGTGCAAGGCATGTGACTTGAAGTTCGAGGTCAAGAGGGGCTTCAACGAAAGCACGGGAGCCAGTTGCCCCCAGTGTCAGTGCCAAGCACAGCGCATTTTCTCGCCGGTCCCCATTGTCTTCAAAGGCCCTGGGTTCTATGTCACCGACAACGCGTCCGAGGGGAGGGGCGGATACAACAGCAGCAAGGGGGATGGGGAGAAGCCGGCAGAGAAGGCGTCGGCGTCAGAACCTGCCAAGAACAACACCGGCGAAAAGACGTCAGAGGCGGAGACTGCGAAGCCGAAGCCAGCCGAAGTCAAGGCATGACAGCCTGTTCAGAGATGAGCCGCCCGGGTGGCTGGCAGTCAAGGTATCTCAAGCAACGACGATAAGAGACATTTGACACCATTCTTTTGGTGTTCCGGGCATCAGGGCCGTCCCCTTGTGTGAAACCGTACCCCATTTGACCTGTTAAGCAGCAGATTGCGATGACAAAAAGGGACTACTACGAGATTCTAGGCGTAGGCAGGGACGCCGATCCGGCCGCCGTCAAGAAGGCCTACCGCAATCTGGCCATGCAGTATCACCCCGACAGGAATCCGGGCAACGGCGAAGCGGCGGAGATGATGAAGGAAGTGAACCAGGCCTACGCCGTCCTGTGTGATCCGCAGAAGCGCAGCCTCTATGACACTTATGGCCATGCTGGGTTAGAGGGCTATACCCAGGAGGACATCTTCCGCAGCGTCGATTTCAGCAGCCTGTTCCAGGAATTCGGCTTTGGTTTTGGCGACAGCATATTTGACGGGTTCTTTGGCCGGAGAACGTCAGGCAGAAGAGGGCCAAGAAAAGGATCCGACCTACGTTATGATCTCAGTGTGACTTTGGAGGAAGTGGCATCTGGTGTGGAGAAGACCATCCAACTCCCCAAGTCGTCTATCTGCTTATCATGTAGCGGGAAAGGGGCGCAACCCGATGGACTGGAGACCTGCCACCGATGTCAAGGGAAGGGCCAGGTCGTCAGGGAGCACCGGTCAGGCTATGGCGTAGTCCGGCAGATTGCGGGTTGTGGCGAATGCCACGGCCGGGGGAAGGTTGTCAAGAAGGCCTGCAAGGACTGCAACGGGAAAGGCGTGATCGAAACAGAGAAGGAGATAACGATCGGCGTCCCTGCCGGTGCGGACACCGGCTACAGTGTCAGGGTCGAAGGTGAGGGAGAGGCCAGCGCCGCGGGCCCGTCCGGGGACCTGTACTTTGTCGTCAATGTGGAACGGCACTCTGTCTTCGAAAGGCACGGTGATGACATCTACCTTCAGCATGATATCACCTTCCCGGTAGCAGCCCTGGGTGGAGAGACCACGGCGCCGGGCCTCAACGGCGAAATCAAGATTGATGTAACCAATGGCACCCAAACCGGTGCAGTGATAAGGATCCCTGGACAAGGCATGCCGCGGCTGGGAAAGCGTGGCAGAGGAGATGAGTACGTGGTGGTCAGGGTCGTCACTCCGACCAACCTTAGCCGTGAAGAGAAGGAACTGCTCAGGCAGTTCCAGGAGTTGAGGCAGAAGTCCGATGGCGGCAAACACGGCAAAGACAGAAAGGGCTGAGTTCAGAGAGACCGCTGGTGCGGGCCATGTCTTCGTTGGGCAGAACCGGGTGCTATACTCTGGGATGAATGGCAGGCTGTAAACTTCGGAAGAGGAGGGCCGACAGAGAGTGGGCGAGGAACTGGGTCATATAGAGAGGCCTTCGGTGGAGTCTTTTGGAGAACAGAGGAAGCTCTTTGTTGTGCCCCTTGTGCTGCGGGGCAACGATGCTCCGGCTGACTACACCGAGAGGTTCGACGCGTATTGGCAGCAGGTCAGAGAGCAACTGGTCAAACTGGAAGAGAAGGCCGGGCCGGTGCAGTGCATCTATCATGAGGCCATTGTTGCCGGGGGCGAAGACGGCTTGATGATATTGGAGAAGATGAACACAAGCAGTTGCTCCATAGTTAGGGAGAGGTGTGCAAAGGGCGCCAGGCTTGAGGCCACGGATGACAGGGAACTCGCGGAAGAGAGCATGGATTGGGAGAGGATGTTGCTGGGTGGATTCCTCAGCGAGAAGGTAGCCAGGATGGTGAGCCAGTACTATGTGGAGGCTTCGCGCAAGAGATACGACCACATGGCCAAGAGGATACACGAGTCATTGAAGCCGGGAGAAAAGGGGCTGCTCTTTATCACGGAAGGGCATTCCCTGCAATTCCCCGGCGACACGCAGGTCTTCAGCGTGTTTCCTCCGGCGCTGGACCAGATTCACAAGTGGTTCCGCGACGCGTCGGAGGCAAATCCGGGCACGGAGTAGGGGCCTGGTGCCAGCCGCTGGCTTGTCCAAACCCGCAGGAGTCTGGACAACGGCGCGGCAATGTTAGCAGAGGGTATTGACAGGGCACTATGGTGACTATGATATAATCAGCCATAGCGGCATATACGAAGTCCTTATAAGGGGGTGGGAGGGAACGAGAGTTGGTGCCGTCTGCGGTGGCCTCCCCAAGTCGCTTTTCGCCCCAGGAAATGGAATCGGAGATGGTTTGCGCAAACCATCTAACAAGGATGAGGTGAAGTAGTAGTGACAGCAAGGGACCACTTGTATTATCCTTAGTAATGTTGTACGTCCCCCTCTCCGGGCCGCTGCGCCCCCTCTGCTGCGCGAGTGGACTTTCTCCCTCACTGGTGGCCCGGAGGGGGTCTCCTTTTCTCTCAAGTCTCCTCTTCGCCTGGCATAGGACGTGAAGTCGACCACACCCCCTGTTCACCGGAAATGCGTGGTCTTCCATCTCCTGCACAATTCTCATTCAAAGATGTCCGCTGCCTCCCGTCTTTCCGTTCTATGGGCTTGACCACCGGGCTGAGTCCGGTTGGCCGGCAGGCTGTTTCACGACGCGGTGGTTCACGTGACGAGGTGTCTGTCTTGGGAAATGCGAACTCGGGAAGCGGTGTCTCGGCGGTGGTGATCTACTGAGCACGGGCGCCGAAGCAGGTGGGGGATGCAAACCGGTGTGCGGTTGCTTGGCGTGTGGAGACTGGAGAGAGAGGCGCAGTCCGGGTTTCCTGCGGGGTCATCAGCCAAGGTGGTCTTGGTAGATGGCAGTCCGAGTCTACTCCTGTCGTCCTGAGCTTGGCGCGTCCAGGGCCTATTCCGGCCTTGTCCGGACGCGTCCTTCCTCGCCGGTTTCGGTGGGGGCGGAAATCGGGGCGAGTTGGGGCTCCTGTCTGGACGGTAGCGGGTCGATCTCCGCTGCGCGCCTTCCCCACTTGAGAATGCTGGGCAGCAGGAGAATCACGGCGATCAGAGAGACCGGCAATATGTAGTATTGGATGCTCTGTCCAACGTTCAGCGTCAGACCGCCTGCTATGACTACCTGACCGCCAAAGAGCGGCATGACCATATAGGTGAGCAGCAGCCCACTGAGGACGGCGCCAACCGCCCGCCTGGCCCAGGAATCATGGAACCACCAATCCCACCAGGTTGGCCGTTCTGACTCCATCTGCTGCAGGGCCTCCTCTGCCTCATGGAAATCCTGAGATTGCTGCAAGGCAATCCGAAAGTGGCGCACCGCTTCCTGTTTTCTTCTCAAACGCTGCAGCACTACTCCTGTGTGGTAGTGGTACATGGCATTTGCGGGGCTTATCGCACAGGCCCTCTCGAAAGCCGCCAGGGAATCCTGAAGCGAACGCAGCTGCAGTTGCAGGCATCCCTTCATATCCCAGGCATTGGCATCAAGCGGCTTCGCCTTCAGATAGTTCTCGATCGCACCCAGCGCAGTCTTGTCCCGGGACATGGTGAACTGAACGGAGGCAATATTGAACTGGTAGCTGGGATTGTTCTGGTCGATCGCGGCCGCTCTTTCGTAACTGCCCAGAGCTTCCTCAAGTGCGCCCAGGTTGTTCAGTGCAACGCCGCGATTGTTCCAGGTGTCAGCCTGAGTAGGGTCAAGCGCCTTCGCCCTGTCGTAGCTCTCCAGGGCTTCCTGGTGACGTTCAAGATTGACCAGAGCGTTGCCGCGGTTGTAGCAGGTGGCGGCATTGTTTGGATTGATGAGTAGGGCTCGGTCATAGCTCTCCACGGCTTCCTCATAGCGCCCCAAATAGGCCAGCGCCGTGCCGCATTCATTCCAGGCATCTCCGTAGTTCGGGTCCAGCGCCAGGGCTTCGTTGTAGCTTTCGACGGCGTCCTGGTAATGCTCCAGTTGGACCAGAGCGTTGCCCCGGTTGTTCCAGGCTCCCACCAGCGTAGCATCAAGCACCAGCGCTTCATCGTAGCTGTCGACGGCATCCTGGTCCCGTTTCATCATGTAAAGGGCGTTGGCGCGGTTGCTCCAGGTGGACGAGTTCTCCGGCTGAATCGAGAGCGCCATGTCATAGCTTTCAACCGCTTTCTGGTATTGCTCCAAGCGAGACAGCGCATTGCCGCGGTTGTGCCAGGCTCCGGCGTTGCCGGCATCTATGGAGAGTGCACTGTCATAGCTTTCGACGGCCTTCTGGTAGCCCTTCAGGATATAGAGGGAGTTGCCGCGATTATTCCACGCTGAGGCATTGTTTGGGTCTTGCGACAGGGCTTTGTCGTAGCTCTCGGATGCCTCCAGGTACCGCTTCAGAGTGTACAGGGCGTTGGCCCGGTTGTTCCAGGCTTGAGCATCATTGGGGTCCAGGGCGAGGGCTTTGTCATAGCTTTCGACGGCCTCTGAGCACTTCTTCAACTCGTCCAAAGCACTGGCCCGATTGTACCACGCGGAAGCATCGTCGGGAGTGAGTGAGAGGGCTTTGTCGTAGCTCTCTACAGCCTCCTCGTATCGCTGGAGATGCACCAGGGCCGAAGCGCGATTCCTCCATGCAGCAGCATCCGCTGGGTTGGTGCTGAGTGTCTTGTCATAGGCCTCAACAGCCGGTTCCCACTTGCTCTCACCGAAGAGTTTGTCGCCCTTTTCAGAAAGCTTCCGCCTTTTAGTCGCTACCACCATGTCACTCCTTATCGATAAGGGCTCGGTTCCGGGTGACGATGCGATCCGAGCCAGACTCGCGTGGCGACGGTTGACGCAGGGGTACCACCGAAAGACAAGCGTAGCATCAGGGGCACAGGCTCTTCTAGGGGATGTGTTCACAAATAGCTCACGAGGCGCGGTCTTTGCATTACAAGTAGTTCTCAGACCACTGGGATTCGTCAGAAGTCGGACTCCTGCCATGGTCGGCCTCTGACCCGGACGTGGATCGTTTTGACAGCCCTTGCTGGGCGGTGATAGGCTTGGCCGAAATAGGCTTCTAGCCAGCGGTGGAGGTGCAGGAATGCCTCGGGCCAATGTGAATGGAGTCAAGCTGTACTACAAGACCCATGGGCAGGGAGAGCCCCTGGTCCTGATACCAGGCCTGGGCGCCGGTCACACCTCGTGGTTTCGCCAACTCACGGCTTTCAAGAAGCACTTCAAGGTCGTCACCTTCGACCCCAGAAGCATCGGAAGGAGCGACAGGCCGAAGCAGCCCTATGGCTTCAGAGCTTTGGCCGATGACGTGGTCGCGCTGATGGATCATCTGGCTATCGAAAGGGCGCACATTTTCGGGCAGTCTCTGGGAGGTCTGGTGGCACAGGAGGTGGCCATTGACTACCCCGAGCGTGTGTTCAACCTGGTTCTGGTCAGCAGTACGGTGGCTGGAGACAACGTTAATCCGACCAACCCGGCACTGATGAAGGAGATGGGTTATGCGGAGGGGACCAGCGAGGTTGATTTCTCCAAACTGGACACGCGCAAGACCATGAATGTGGTGATCGGAATGTCATTCAACAGGGTGCTGTACCGAAAGTCGATGCAATGGCTGTCCAGGTTCTTTGTCAAGCCGGAGATGTTTGATGGCTTGTCGGACCAGCTTAGAGCTATCGCGGGACACAACACCATCGATCGGCTTCAGTTGATCAAAGCCCCTACCCTGGTCATAACCGGGGCCGAAGACAGAATCGTCTCACCTCGTGCTTCAGAGGTGTTGGCGGCCAAGATACCCAACGCCAGGCTGGTCATGGTGGAGGGCGGGTCTCACGGGTTCAACGTGGAGATGTCCTCTCGGCTCAATCGCGAGGTGCTGGACTTCTTGCGAGCCCGCTGAGGCGGCTGCGGTCGTGACGCGCGAGAGCAAGGACGACGTGCATTGCCAATGGGAATTCAGGATCGACGGCTAGAGGCCCAGGCTCGTAGAGCCGGCCCAGAGAAAGGACATCCAGATGGCAGAGAAAGCGTTTCAGGACTACTACCCGGAGCAACTGAGCCACTGCTACGGCTGCGGCTGGCTGAACGAATCGGGGCTGCATATCCAGAGCTATTGGGATGGGGAGGAGTCTGTGTGCCGGTTCCAGCCAAGGCCCTATCACATCGCCATTCCGGGGTATGTGTATGGCGGCTTGATCGCTTCTCTCATCGATTGTCACTGCACCGGCACAGCGGCGGCTGCCTCATACCGGGCTGAGGGGCGCGCCATGGGCACGGAGCCTGCCCTGCGCTTCGTGACGGCCTCGCTGCACGTCGACTACCTCCGGCCCACGCCGCTCGGCGTCCCTCTGGAAGTGAGAGCGATAGTCAAAGAGGTCAAAGGACGCAAGGTCAGCATGTCGGCGACGCTATCGGCTGAGGGAAACGTTTGTGCCAAGGGGGAAGTCGTGGCCGTGAGGATGCCGGAGCACCTGGTAGCCAAGTAGAGCCGGGGATTCTACCGGGCGTCCCCGGCCAATCGAGCCCTGATCCGGGAGTAGGCGGCGCCCACCGCGAGCGCCTTCACCGCGGTCTCCAGGTCCAGGTAGACAGGCAAACCCAGAGCTTCTATCTTGCGTCCGGATTCCTGCATGTCTGCTAGATCGATTCCGTAGCCAAAGACGGTCACGGGCTTGCCGGTCTTCGCTATCGTGGGTGCCAGCTCGGTGAGCACCTTCACGATCGGTTCTCCGAAATGACATACAACGGCGAGGCAGTCCACGTTGGGGTCTGACAGAATCACCGGCACTACCTCCGAGTAGATGGCGAAGGGGTTGTCCCGGAGAGACATCAGCGGGCCGACGTCGGCCGGATTATTGGCCAACCTGGGGGAGAGAGTTCCCAGTTGATTCCGTGTGGACGGTGTGAACGCTGCCGCAACCAGCCCGGCGTCAGCAGCGGCGTCAGTCAACATAACCCCCGCCCCACCGGTGGCAGTGATGATCGCCACCCGATTGCCTTTGGGCAGAGGCTGCAGTGAGAGTGCCTTCGGTATGTCCCAGTACTCGCGCCAGGTTCTCAGCCTGATCACGCCGGCTTGCTTGAAGGCGTTCTCGTAGATGAGATCGTCTCCTGCCAACGAGCCTGTGTGTGAGGAAGCGGCTTTGGCCCCGGCTTCGGTGCGGCCCGGTTTCAGGATCAGGACCGGCTTACGAGCCGCGGCTTCCTTGGCCACCTGTCCGAATCGTTGCCCGTCCTTGATTTCCTCAAGATGCATGCAGATCCCGCCTGTGCTTGGATCCTCCGCCAAGTAAGGAAGGATATCCACCTCGTTGACCTCGCACTTGTT
>Ga0105098_10000542_pt1 | contig 13162 bp, 13 predicted proteins | sample PPLLak21cMay2015_FD_79137 | JGI IMG/M metagenome (GOLD analysis project Ga0105098, IMG submission 79137) | Freshwater sediment microbial communities from Prairie Pothole Lake near Jamestown, North Dakota, USA - PPLs Lake P7 Core (1) Depth... | ecosystem: Environmental > Aquatic > Freshwater >... | reverse complement strand
GCACTGGCTGCCGAGATCACCCGGCTCGGGGCGGACGCGACGGTCGTGGATGACGAGCTCATCATCGTGCCCGGCGTCCTTCACCCCGCCCGTGTGCAGTCCTACGGGGATCATCGGGTAGCGATGTCCTTTGCCCTCGTCGGCCTCTGCGTCCCCGGGATCGAGATCGCAGACCCGGAGGTCGTAGGCAAGACCTGGCCATCCTTTTGGGACATGCTCTCAGGCATCGCCCAAACGATTGCGTGAAGAGACGACGCGCCGCCGGCGCGCCGCGCTAGGTTGCGCCCGACGGAGAGGACCCGACCCGGTCCCACAAGCCCCCATTGTCCGAATACCCCCATAAGGACACCCCTCGGGATCGGGTCCCTCTCCGCCTGCCGGATATGCTCCCCGCCCGTGACGGACCTGATAGTGACCCTCGACGGCCCGGCCGGAACCGGGAAGAGCACGGTGAGCGGGAAGGTCGCGTCACGTCTGGGCGTCCCCCGTCTCGACACAGGGGCGTTCTACAGAGCGGCCGGCCTTGCCGCCATGCGAGCCGGCGTCGACCTCGCTGATCATGAGGCAGTGGCGAATGTGGTCGCCGGCATCAGCCTCGATCAGGACGAGGGGAGGATGCTGCTGGATGGGTTGGATGTCTCACGAGAGATCCGGAGCCCGGCGTCCACCGAGGCATCGTCGCGGGTCTCAACCCACCCAGATGTGCGGGGGCTTCTCGTGGTGTACCAGAGGGAGTGGGTGGCGCGGCACGACAACCGTGCGGTCGTGGAAGGCCGCGACATCGGGTCGGTCGTCTTCCCCGAGGCAACCGTGAAGGTCTACCTCGACGCCCGTCCGGAGGTCCGGGCGCAGCGGCGAGCCGATCAGACCGGCAAGGAGCAGGCTGGCGTGCTGGATGAGCTGAGAGCGAGGGACGAGAGGGATTCCACCCGCCAGGCTTCCCCATTGATCGTCCCCGAGGGCGCCGTGGTGATCGACACGTCGGACATGACGGTGGACGAAGTGGTAGACAGAATCGTCGAGTTGGCCCGCGAGGCGGCCGTCTGAGGCAGACGAGTCAGGGTCGGTTGGATCCTGGCCCCACCTACCATTGACCCATGAGTGTTGAGCGGGTTCTCGTTGCCGAGCCCAGGGGGTTCTGTGCCGGGGTGGACATGGCCATCAAGGCCCTCACCTGGATGACCCGCATCTTCGACGGGCCTGTCTACTGCTATCACGAGATCGTTCACAACGAGTGGGTGGTGAGGGCGTTTGAAGGAGTCGGTGTCGTGTTCGTCAACGACATCGACGAGGTCCCGGAAGGCGCCCCGGTGATGCTCTCCGCGCACGGCTCGGCCCCTGAGGTGGTTGCCGGGGCGGCAGCGCGGGCGGCTGTAGTCATCGATGCCGTCTGCCCTCTGGTGACCAAAGTCCATCACGAGGTGAAGCGAATGGCCCGGGACGGGTACGAGATCATCTATGTCGGTCATGAGGGCCACGATGAGGCGGTCGGCACCGTGGCGGAGGCCCCTTCGGCTATAAGGCTCGTCGAGCCGGAGACGGGTCTCGGGGAGTACGCCCCGGCCGACCCGGCCAAGGTCGCTCTCCTGGCTCAGACGACACTTGGTGTCCACGAGTGGACGGCAGTGATGGATGATGCCCGAGTCCGCTTTCCTGATCTGGCCATGTCACGGAAATCCGACCTCTGCTACGCCACGACCAACCGACAGGAAGCGGTGAAGCAACTTGCCGGTGAGTGCGACCTGGTCCTGGTGGTCGGGTCGCACAACTCATCCAACACCCAAGCCCTGGTCAGGGTGGCGCGTGACCACGGGGTGACGGCACACCGCATCGATTCGGCCGATGACATCGACGCCAGTTGGTTGGAAGACGTGTCGGTAGTCGGGCTGACCGCGGGCGCATCGGCGCCCGATCACCTCGTACAGGAGGTGATCGATCGTCTTGCCCCGTCATCGGGATTCGAGTTGTGGTCGGCCATAGAGGAACAGGAGTACTTTCCACTGCCACCCCAACTCCGCTCGTTCGTCACCACACTCCAAAACCTGGTCGAGGCCGGGGTCACGGCCCGCCATCCAGGAAAGGACGGCTGGCTGCAGAGGGACCGCGAGTGGACTGCCACCGAAGCTCTCGACGTCGTCAGCGCCTGATCGACGGCAGTGAGCAGACTTTCCGTCGTCGCTGTCGTGGGTCGTCCGAATGTGGGTAAGTCGACCCTGGTCAACCGGATCATCGGTTCGAGATCGGCGGTGGTCGAAGAGCTCTCCGGCGTCACCCGCGATCGCCGTGAGTTCGACGGCGATTGGTCCGGCCGCGATTTCGTGCTGGTCGACACTGGTGGCTGGGAGGTAAAGCCGTCCGACCAGATCGGCGTCTCGATCAAGGAACAAGCCGAGGCAGCAGTGTCGGGTGCGGACGCTGTCATCTTCGTGGTCGACGGGACTGCCGAGCTCACCGACGACGACACCGGCGTCATCTCGGTGCTCAGGTCGGCGCAGATTCCGGTGGTGCTCGCCGCCAACAAGCTCGACAACGAGACCCTGGAAGGCAACATCGACCGTCTCTGGGGTCTCGGCCTTGGTGAGCCCCATCCCATCAGCGCCTACCACGGCAGGGGAGTGGGCGAGCTCCTGGACCGGGTCGTTGGGGCGCTTCCTGAGCAGGCGGATGTCGAGAGCGAGGACGAAGTTCCTCGAGTAGCAATCGTCGGCCGCCCCAACGTCGGCAAGTCGACCCTCTTGAACAAGCTGGTTGGCGAGCACCGTGTCATCGTCTCCGAGACTCCCGGGACCACGCGTGACCCGATCGATGTCGACGTGGAGCTTGACGGGAGCCGCTACCGGTTGATAGACACGGCCGGGATCCGTCGCAAGCCTCAGATCACAGAAGATGCCGATTTCTATGCGGTGCTGCGTGCCCGCGAAGCCTTGGAGGGGGCAGACGTGGCCCTCCTTCTGGTCGACGCCACCGAGGGTGTGACCCATCAGGATCAGCGCATCGCCAGTGAAGCGGTTCAGGCCGGGGTGGGCCTGGTCATCATCCTCAACAAATGGGACGCCCTCGACGATGAGCAGAGAGAGCTCACCGAGCGTTCGTTGCCAGATCGTTTCGGGTTCGTGGGATGGGCGCCCGTTCTCCGGATGTCAGCGCAGACGGGGGCGCGGATCCAGCGACTGCCCGGGGCCATCGAGGCCGTCTTGGAGGGCCGGGTCACGCGTCTTCCCACCGGTCAGCTCAATCGCGCCGTGCGAAAATGGGCGGCGGCCCATCCTCCTCCCGTCCGCAAGGGTCGTCGCCCCAAGATCCACTACGTGGTCCAGGCCGGCACCGCCCCGCCGACCTTTGTGGTGTTCATCTCGGGCGGGACGCTTGGCGATGACTATCTGCGGTTTCTGGAGAACCGTCTCAGGGACGAGGCCGATTTCACCGGCAACCCCTTGCATATCTTGTCGCGCGCAGGTGAGCGTCGATGAGCGACGAGTTCCTTCCCGACACCAATCCCGACGAGCCACCGGAAGAGGTCCGGGCACCGTTCAGCTTCAAGCTGATGATCGCCCTCACCGTTGCCTACTTGGGGTGGCGACTCGTCCAGGGCATCGTGTGGGTGGTGGAGCGGCTGAGCTGAGCGCCCATGTTCAGATGCCAAGCATGGCGGCTGCCCGGAGCAGGGCTGCCACCGTCTTGGCGTCGGTGATGTCGCCATCGATTGCTCGCGAGACGGCCTCGGAGAGCGGGACGCGCTCGACTTCCAACACCTCGTCGTCCTCCAGAGCAGGGCCCCTTCGGGTCGGCCGCAACTCTCGCCCGAGATAGAGCCAGATCCGCTCATCGGTGAACCCGGGGGTGGTCAGGATCGAACCGAGGGCGATCAGCTCTCCGGCCTCATGCCCGATTTCCTCTTCCAGCTCGCGCCGGGCGCACACCTCGGGGTCTTCCGGTCCGTCCAGCTTGCCCCCCGGAACCTCCAGCAGCCAGCCATCCGCTGCGTACCGGTACTGGCGGACGAGAAGGGCGTAGTCGACTCCATCCTCTCCGGTCTCTATTGGCAACACGACGGCCGCACCTGGATGCCGGATCATCTCGAGATCGGTCTCGTTCCCATTGGGGAGCACCACCCTGTCGAGGGAGAGATCGACGACCCGGCCCTTGTAGATGGGCTGACTCGAGATCAATCCTGCCGGGGGAGCGTGTTCTGATTCCATCGGGAGATCGTAAGCAAGCGCCAGTCCGGAGTCAGTCGCTGTGGGATCCGGGGCCAGGGATGAACATGCCGGTTCTCTCGTCGTGGGGTCGTCCGCTCACTGCGATCTCCCGGCCTCGCAGGTAGGTGGCGACTATGGAACCCTGCAGCTCCCTGCCCGAGTAGGGACTCCACCCTGCTTTCGACAAGATGTCCTCGTCCCGTACCTGCCATCGCCCGCCTGGGTCGACGAGGACGAAATCGGCATCGAAGCCGACCTCGAGCGAGCCCTTCCCCTTCAAGTCGTATCGCCGGGCCGGCGCCGACGAATAGAGCCGGGCGATGTCCTCGAGCTCGATCAGCCCTCGCAATGCAGCGTCGAGAAAGAACGGAAGAGTGGTGTCGAGCCCGGGCAGGCCGAAAGGTGCAGTCCAGATGTCACCGCTCGCCTTCTGAGCCAGGGTGGACGGGGCATGGTCCGTCGAGATGTGCGAGAAGCCACCTGTCCTGAGCGTGTCCCACATCGCCGCTCTGTCGTCGTCGTCTCTGATGCGGGCAGGTGGCGTGAATTTGCGCAGAGCGCCATGCTCGATGACCTCGGATTCATCGAAAGCGAAATACTGAGGGCAGGCTTCTGCGGATACATCCGCGCCTCGGGTCCTTGCCGCGGCGACCACGGCGGCAGCGGCCGGATTGGAGACGTGGGCGATGGTGGTCCGGGCACCACGGGCGCCTGCGAGCGCGACGATGGTGTCGATCGCCTTCAGCTCGGCCTCGCGGGACCGCCATTCGGGGAGCACCCCGGGGTCGTCCCGGTCCAGTTCGGTGAGTGTCTTCTCAGCGAGAGCTGTCAATGACTCGTCTTCGCAATGGACCAATGCGCTCCCACCGAGGGAGGCGAGGATTTCTAGCGCCCGGCCCGCTGTGGATGCATCGAGCCCCGGGACGCCGTGGGTCGTGCAGGTGAAGATCTTGAAGAACGAGATACCGGCCCTCCACATCGCGGGCATGCCGGCAATGTCCTCGGGCCAGAGATGGGCTGCCAGACCGAAGTCGACATTGGATCTTCCCTGGAGATAGGCGACCTTCTCCGCCAGCTCGTCCGGCGTGCGCACAGGGCGAGGGTGGGTGTGCTCGACGACTGTGGTGACGCCCCTGGCGGCCGCGGCTCGGGTCCCGTGGGGGAAGTCCTCCCGCTCGGTGGGCCCGGGGTCCATCAGGTGGACATGGGTGTCAACCATCCCCGGGAACACGAGCAGGCCCGAGGCGTCCACCACGGTTCCCACCGCCTGGAGATCACCCGCTGCAACGATTCGACCCCTCATCACGCCAAAGTCGGTGAGGGCCCGCCCAAGGGGCGATACGACCATCCCGCCCTTGACAGTGAGATCGAGCTCGACGGTCCTTCGCTCCTGACGCCCTAGCGCCCTAGCGCTTCTTCGAACGCCTGTACGAGACCGAGCCGGCGATCCAGCTTTCACGCGCTGTTTTCCTGGCGGCCATCCTGAGCTCCTCTGTGTGCCGCCGGAATCTAGGCGGGCGGTCATGGCACAGGGGTACGATCCGTCCAGCGGTCATTTGAACCAAGGGAGAATGATGAAGAGATATCTGATAATCGGTGTCGTCATGGCGGCACTGCTGGCTGCCTGTGGAGGCGATACAGACACCAGCACCACCGCTGGCGCCACCGAAACGACGGCCGGGGCCACCGAGACAACGGCCGGCGCCACCGAGACGACGGCCGCGAGCACAGAGACCACGGTGGCGGCCGCCGGCGGGATGGAGGAGCTCATTGCGGCTGCCCAGGAGGAGGGCACGCTGACCACAATTGCCCTGCCTCACGACTGGTGCGGCTACGGGGCCGTGATCGAGGGCTTCAAGGCGGAATACGGCCTGGAAGTCAACGAGCTCGATCCAGGTGCCGGATCTGCCGAGGAACTGGAGGCGATCGAGGCCAACAAGGAGAACCCGGGGCCACAGGCACCCGATGTGGTCGACGTCGGTCTCGCGTTCGGGCCCCAGGCCAAAGAAGCCGGCCAGATCCAGCCCTACATGGTGTCGACGTGGGACGAGATCCCTGAGGGCGCCAAGGATCCCGAGGGTTTCTGGTATGGCGACTACTACGGCGTGCTCTCCCTAGAGGTCAACACCGCCGAAGTGGCCTCTGCGCCGGCGGAATACGCCGACCTCCTCGACCCTGCTTACAACGGGCAGGTGGCGCTGTCGGGCGACCCGCTCACCTCGAACGCCGCGATGCTGTCGGTGTGGGCCGCAGGGCTCGCGACTGGAGCGACCGGGGAAGAGGCGGCCCAAGCCGGACTCGACTTCTTCGCCCAGTTGAACGATGCGGGCAACTTCGTGCCGATCGATGGCGACTCGCGCACGGTGGGAATCGGGGAGACCCCGATTCTGATCGACTGGTCCTACAACTCCATTGCCAACGACGTCGCGTTGGCTGGGAACCCGGACATCGAGACCGTGGTGCCGTTCGACGGCCGTATTGCTGGTGTCTATGTGCAGGCGATCAGCGCCTATGCGCCTCATCCCAACGCCGCCAAGCTGTGGATGGAATACCTGTACTCGGATGCGGGCCAACTTGGTTGGGCGGCGGGCTACTGCCACCCGATCAGGTTCGAGGCCATGTCCGCGGCGGGCACTATTCCCCCCGAAGTCGCTGAGCAGCTGCCCAGCACCGAGGGCGCCTTCTTCCCCTCGATCGACGAGATAGCCGCCGCGCAGGCGGTCATCGTCGAAGGTTGGCCGAGCGTGGTTGGTGTGACCGTTGAGCCAAGCCCAAGCGGAGGCTGATCGGACGCAATCGACGAAGGTAGTGGGGGGCGCCAGGCGCCCCCCACTGACCCGTTTCGGGAGCTGGTTGGGAGTGCTCCCGTTCTTTCTCTTCTCCGGAATGTTCCTGATCGCGCCGGCGATCGTCCTCGCTTACCGCAGTCTGGAAAGCCCGGATGGGACGCTAACCCTGGACAACTACCGGGCTCTGACCGACGCCAACGTTCTTGCAGCCTATGGCATGTCGATCCGGCTCAGCTTGCTTACAGCCCTCGTCGGCGGAGTGTTCGGTTTCCTCCTCGCCTGGGCAGTATCCATGGGCGGTCTGGGCCGTTCCACCCGTTCCGGTTTGAGCACTTTCTCCGGTGTCGCCTCCAACTTCGCCGGCGTCCCGCTGGCTGCCGCCTTCGTCTTCACGCTGGGCCGGGTAGGCGTGATAACCGCCTTGTTCGAGTGGTTGGGCGTCGATCTCTACGACACCGGCTTCAGCCTGTACAGCTTCTGGGGGTTGGCAGTTGTCTACCTCTATTTCCAGTTTCCCCTGATGGTCTTGATCATCCTCCCTGCGATCGACGGGCTGAAACAGGACTGGCGAGAGGCGGCGGAGAACCTTGGGGCCACCCCCAGGCAGTACTGGCGCCGAGTGGCATTCCCGGTCCTGCTCCCCTCGATTCTCGGAACCATGATCCTGCTGTTTGGCAACGCATTCGGTGCCCATGCCACGGCGTACGCCCTCACCGGCGGTTCCATCCCGCTGGCCACCCTGCTCATCGGTCAGCAGATCTCCGGAGACGTCCTCAACAATCCGGGTCTCGGCTATGCCGTGGCGATGGGCATGGTGTTCATCATGGCGCTCTGCATCGTGATCTATTCGGTCCTGCAGCGCCGCTCGGAGAGGTGGCTGGGATGACCATTTCCACCACGCCGCTCCCGGTCGGAATCGAGGCCGAAGCTCCGCCGACCCTGGCCAAGGCAAGCCGGTTCTGGGCGTGGGTGATCCTCATCATCGCTGGGCTCTACTTTCTCGTGCCGCTGGGGGCGACGTTTTGGTGGTCGCTTCGGGCGACCGAGGGAACTCTCGGTTTCGAGGCATATCGCCGGCTCTTCGACGACGCCAATTTCTGGCCCTCGTTCACCGAGTCGGTGATCAACGCAATCGCGGCCATCCTTCTCAGCCTGCTCATCATCGTCCCCACCGCCTATTGGGTAACCCTGAAGCTCCCCAAGCTCCGCCCGGTGGTCGAGTTCATCACCCTCCTCCCCTTCGTGATCCCGGCCGTCGTGCTGGTCTTCTCTCTGCTCCGTCTCTACGGCCGGCCTCCGTTGCTGCTCACGGCCACTTACGACAGCTCGCGAGTGCTCCTCGTCTGTGCCTATGCGACCCTTTCATTCCCATATATGTTCCGCTCTGTGGACAACGGGCTCAGGGCCATGGACGTGCGCTCGCTGACCGAGGCCGCCCAGAGCCTGGGCGCGGGGTGGCCGACGATCCTCCGCAGGGTCATCTTCCCCAACCTCCGGGTTGCCGTGCTTTCCGGCGCCTTGCTGACTTTTGCCATAGTGATCGGGGAGCTCACCATCGCCCTCTTCTTGGCGCAACAGACGTTCGGGCCCTACATGGCCAACCTGACCCGGAGCAAGGTCTACGAACCGTCGGCGATGGCGATCGTCGCCTTTGCCATAACCTGGGCGGCGATGGGGATGATCGCGCTCATCTCCAGGTCGCGGGAGCGCCGATGAGCGGTTTTCTCAGCCTCCAGGGCGTGCGCAAGGAGTTCAACGGGGTGGTCGCCGTCGAGTCTTTCAACCTCGAGGTGGAGCCGGGAGAGTTCGTCAGCTTCCTGGGACCATCCGGGTGCGGCAAGACGACCACGCTGCGCATGGTGGCCGGGTTCGAGCCACCGACGTCGGGCACCATAAGGCTGGCCGGGGAGGACGTCACCTACGCCAAGCCGAACGAGCGCAACATCGGCATGGTGTTCCAGTCCTATGCGCTTTTCCCGAATATGACCGTTGCCGAGAACATCGCCTTCGGCCTGAGGGTGCGCAAAGAGGAGGGGGCCGCTCGGGGCGAGCGCGTGGCCGAGCTCCTCGACTTGATCCACCTCCCCGACAAGGCCAAGGCGTACCCGAATGAGCTGTCCGGGGGCCAGCAGCAAAGGGTTGCCCTGGCCCGTGCGCTGGCGATCCGTCCCCAACTCCTCCTCCTCGACGAGCCACTCTCCGCTCTCGACGCCAAGATCCGCGACGACCTCCGCGCCGAGATCCGGCGCATTCAGCGCCAGCTCAGCATCACGACCATCTACGTCACCCATGACCAGGAAGAGGCCCTGGCCCTTTCCGATCGCATCGTGGTGATGAGCAAGGGCCAAATGGAGCAAGTCGGCGAGCCCTTCGAGATCTACAACAATCCGGCCACGGGGTTCGTCGCCTCCTTCGTGGGCCAGCTCAACCGTCTGCCGGTCACGGTGGTCGATCCTGCTTTGGGCCGCCTTCGGGTTGGCCGCAGCGAGATCCGCACCACATCGCTCATCGAGTCGCCGGAGGGCGCCGAAGTATCCCTGATGATGCGGCCCGAGGAGGTCACACTCGATGCCGAAGAGGAGAACGTCCTCGAGGGCACGGTCGAATCCGTCACCTTCCTCGGCTCGATCGTGCGGGTCCAGGTGGCGGTGGACGGTGGCAGGCTCACAGCGGATCTCTTCAACGAGCGCCTGCTCGAGCTGCCGGTGGTAGGAGACGGCACTCAGGTCTCCTTCCCCTCGCACGCCTGCTGGGTGTTGGCCTGAATCTGGCGTGCCACAGGTCAGAGCCGGTGACGTGGTTTTCGACGTAGACGCAGTGGCGTTCGACAAGGACGGGACCCTGATCGACCTGGATGCTGCATGGGGTCCCGCAGCTCTCGCCTGGGTGATGACCGCCGCCTCCGGTGACCCTGTGCTGGAAGAGACGCTGGCCGCCAGCCTCGGATTGGATCTCTCCACCGGGCACCTGGTCGCAGGCGGGCTGTTTGCCGTGGGTACGGTCGGACAGTTGTACGAGACAACGCTCAGGACGCTCTCTGAAAACGGAGCCGCTGAGGCCCAGGCCAGGGCTTCGTCCGACCGCGCTCGGGAGATGTCTGCACTGGCGGGGGAGAAGGGCAATCTCGTGGCCCTGGGGGATGTGGCCGGGACGTTCCGATCGTTGCAGGAAGCGGGTTTACGGCTGGCGATCGTCTCCAGTGATGACAGAAGTGCCATCGATTCGGCCATCGAAGCTCTAGCCGTCGGCCTGCTGATCCAGGGCGTGGTGGCGGGTGACGAAGGGCTGGAGGCGAAGCCGGCGCCGGCCGCGCTGATCGAAGCCGCCCGTCGCCTGGGCGTGGAACCCGCTCGCCTCCTCTACGTGGGCGACTCCTGGGTCGACGCTGAGGCCGCCCGTGCCGCCGGGGTGGCAGGAGTCGTCCTGGTTGGAGACCAACCTCCTGATACATCGGTCCTGGCGACAGTGGTGGTGCCTGGAATCGATTCCCTCCACGTCGTCTGACCGGCGGTCGGGCTCAGCCGATGGCGATGAGGGCGATGCCGGCTACGGCAGCCGTCACTGTCCCGATCTGAGATCTGGTGACCTCCTCGTGGAGAAGGAGCCTCGAGGCGATCACGGCTATGAGCACGGATGTCTCTCTGACTCCGGAGACCAACCCCACCGGGGCACTCAACGCGGCGACCATGACCAGCAGGTAGGCGGTGCCGGTGGCGAAACCCCCGACTGCTGCCTTCCTCCAATCGTCCCTCACCATGCCGAGCATCGATCCGGGGCCACGCACCACCAGGACGACCGTTCCAAGGGCAATCGAAAGCAAAACGAACTCGGCTGCTATCACCGAGAGCGCAGATCCCTGCTCACGAACCGCCGCGGCGTCGACCGAGGTGTAGAGAGAGATCAGCACGCCTGTGACCAGAGCCAATGCGAGCCCCGATCGATCCGCTCGCCGCCACGCCAGCCACGTGAGGGCCACGGTGACGGTGAGCACACCGATCCAACCGAGGGCCGAGATCTCGTCGCCGAGGAAAGCGACTCCGGCGAGGGACACGAGGATTGGCGACGTTCCCCGAGCGAGGGGGTAGACGAAGGAGAGGTCACCGACCCGATATGCGGCCGCCAGCGTCAGCACATAGGCCACCTGGACGACCGTCGAGATGAGGATCAGGTCCCACACCGACCGGTCGGGGAGGCCTGCGAACATCAACACAGGCAACGCGAGGATGGCGGCGCCGGCCACGACGGTCCAAGCCGCCACCAACTGGTCGTCGCTGGCCTTGACCAGGAGATTCCAGACCGCATGCATGAGCGCTGCGAGAAGTGCGAGGGTCAGAGCGAAAAGGCTCAAGCGGATTGGCCCGCTGGATTGACGTCGTGGCCTGCGAACACTGTGACGATTTCAGCACCCGTCGACGACGGTTTCCGACATTCACCGGGTTGTAACCCGATTGCCCCGAAGCGTTCAGGGTGCGCTTCTAGGTTGTTGATGCCCGCCGAAAGGAGCCGCTGTGGAAGTCTGGCGACGTTCGAAATGGGTCCTGCTGATGCTGCTGGCCCTGGTCCTTCTGGTTGCGTCCATCCTCGGACCTTCAATCCCGGTCTGATTTTTCGGGTCCGAGGCTCAAGGTCGGGCCCACTCTTGCCGAAGATCAATCGGGATGGTTTCCGTGATTGCCATAGGGTTGGGAATGCCGGCGTGGTCTGGACCTGCAGAGGCCGACGAGACGCCCGGCTTGAAGGTGTTTGCCCTGCGCGGCGTCGTGGCGGCCGCCCTCACCACCATCCGAGAGCCCGTCGAAACCGTTGTCGAGCCACCCCGCACCAGTCGTAGCCCGAGGCCATCGGATCAGACTTTCCCGATGCCCTTCATCAGATAGAAACCGTCAGCGGCTCGAGCCACCTATCGGGAAGGTTGGGGTAGGACGCTCTCGATCGCGGTGATCACCTCCGGTGCGTCCGGCTCGGTCGTCGGGCGGAAGCGCAGTACCTCGTCGGATGGGGAGACGAGGAACTTCTCGGAATTCCAGATGATCCGCCCCGCCTTGCCGGCACTGTCGGGTGTCTTGGTCAACTCGTTTGTACAAGGGATGCTGCGACCGCCCGTTCAACCTCACCCGCTCGAACAAGGGAAAAGTGATTCCCCACGTCGACGAGCAGTACTCCTGCTCAGCTCCTGGAGGAACTGGTTGCTAGGGAATCCCAGCACACTGAACCCCTGGTCCTCATAGGTGCGTTGGAGCTCCTCGAGTTTCTCGTATTGAGGCGACAATCCGCATCTCGAGGCGACATTGACGATCAAGACCGCCTTGTCGGAGTAGTCCCTCAGGGAAGTGTCGACCCCATCGATCGTCGTGATGGGGATAGCTCGGATGCTCATTGGTCGGGCTGGCGGGATTTGAACCCACGACCCCTTGGCCCCCAGTCCAGGGATAGCCATCCCAGCCAGTAACAACCTGACACGCCGAGTTTACGTTTGAGTAGGTAGCACAAGGGGATTCTCGGCGCTTCGACCCATCCCGTCCCACCCTATCACAGCCAGTTTTGGGATCGTTAGGCGGCGAATAGGCGGCGCGGTACGGTCGGCACGAGCCGGTTCCGTGGCTTACAGGTGGCGTAGAGCGTGGCCGCGTAGAGTCGTTAGGAGCGGAGCGGCCTAACGACAGACCCCCTGGCCCCACACCCCAAACCCGCCAGGGGGTCATGTCGTCCCGGAAGCGCCCTCGGCCAGTTGGTGAGACCGGGACCTTCCTCGAGGACTTGGACGCCACGGAGTCCTCATCTACGCAATCGCCTGTGGCGTCGTTTTGGCTTCATCCCTTTTTCGCGATTTTCCTTTTGCTCGCGTCGGTGAGGCGCGCCTTGCGAGAAGGAGGCCCCTGCGGGCCTCTCTTTGGCGACGAGTCCCACGTCACACCCTCAACGTATTCTCGAACCATCTTGTCGTGCGTGCCGATCACCCCCACCATGGCCCACCTGCTCGAAGTCTGCCGCACCTGGCCGATCAGCCCTGAAGTCCTCGACCAGCTCCAGGCAATGCCCGAATGGGAGGAGGCTCGAGCATGAGGGTGGATGCGGAATGGGCACAGCGTTAGGAGGAAGGTCGATGTGCCGCGGTTGAGACTCCTGGCGGCGGGATGCGCAATCCGAGGTGGCGGCTCGAGGTCGTGCCGTGCT
>Ga0105098_10000539_pt1 | contig 13168 bp, 12 predicted proteins | sample PPLLak21cMay2015_FD_79137 | JGI IMG/M metagenome (GOLD analysis project Ga0105098, IMG submission 79137) | Freshwater sediment microbial communities from Prairie Pothole Lake near Jamestown, North Dakota, USA - PPLs Lake P7 Core (1) Depth... | ecosystem: Environmental > Aquatic > Freshwater >... | reverse complement strand
GGGTCTCGAGAGCGCAAGCAGATCGACAGTCGAGCTAACAGACGTACTTGAGACGGCCGAGAGACTCACACCATATCTCGTCCAGTACCTGAAGGATCACGAGTCAGATTTGGGGAAGTTGCCCTGGGACGTTTTCGAGCACTTGATCGCCGAGTTCTTTGCAGGTTGGGGCTACGAAGATGTCCGGCTGGTCGGGAGAGATCCCGGAACCGCTGCTGATATCTTCGCATTGAGAAAGCCAGATCCATCGGGAATTCCAATCCGGTATTTCGTCGAAGTCAAGCATTGGAAGAAGCGAGTTGGTGTGGAAGTGATCGATGGAGTCTATGGCGCGTTCTCGCAGGAAAGGCCTAGACTCGGCTGGCATGCAGCCATGATAGTGTCCGTCACGGGTTTCAAGAACCTCCAGAGATACACAAATCATGAATTGGCCCTCAGAGGCGTGGAACTCCGCGGGTATGATGAGGTCAAGAAATGGCTGGCCGACTACAAGCCGAGCGACAAGGGTCTGTGGCTCCCTAACCCTCTTAGAAACTTGCCATGATCTAGCCGCAGCATCAAGCCAAAGCCCAGGATCGGCGCCAACACGAATAAACGCGGTATTGGCACATCACGGCTTTGGGGTAAATCGGAGGGCCACGCTCCGTCGTGGCCGCAAACGAAATGGTACCTGATGAAACCGACGAAACGACATAACGAACCGGGACACGACAAACAACGCGGACGCGACAGAGCGCGTCCCTCCGAGGGATCACGTGAATGAACGGCCGCAACGCAAGACGCCGGTGCACCTGCCCGCACGGGAACCGGCTGTCGGCGCTCCGATCATCTTCCTTACCGTCTGCACCGATAAGAGACGGCCAATCCTGGCCCAGCCTGACGTTCATGACCTCCTGAAAGACATCTGGATTGGCGCCGACCAATGGCTGGTGGGGCGATATGTCATCATGCCGGATCACATCCACCTCTTCTGTTCTCCCGGCAGCCCGGACTGCCGTTCTTTGGCACGATGGGTGCATTTCTGGAAATCCACCGCGTCGCGCCGGTGGCCCCGAAGCGAGGAACGGCCTGTCTGGCAGAAGTCCTGTTGGGATACGCAAATGCGCGCCGGGGAGCAGTACTCAGTCAAATGGGACTATGTGCGGCACAATCCGGTTCGCGCCGGTCTGTGCCAGGCGCCTGATGAATGGCCCTTTCAGGGCGAGTTGAACGTATTGCCGTGGGAATGACTTCACATGTCTAATGCAATTCGGAGGGCCACGCTCCGTCGTGGCCGAAAATGGAACCAACCCAACGAAACGACATGGCGAACCTGAACACGACGGATTACGCGGACGTGACAGAGCGCGTCTCTCCGATGTCTCTAGATCTTCGCACGATGGTATGATGGAGACTTGGGCAAGCCTATGACTCAACCCCAACGCAGTGAGATTCGTCCCGGGATGAGGGTGCAGATTGTCGAGAAGCAGAATCAACGCACCGGGGCTCTGTCGGCCGGTGTTGTCACCCGCATTCTGACCAGAAGCCCCACACACCCGCACGGCATCAAAGTGATGCTGGAGGATGGAAAGGTGGGACGGGTACAGGCAATCCTCGGAAGTTGAACCCAACCCTAGTTCGCAGCTTGAGACCGGTGTGGCAGTCTCCACCCGGTCTCAGTGACTTACATGAACCCAATCGCCAGCCTCACTCCTCGCATGCCTCTTGACATATATGTATCAATGATGCATACTGACGCATATGAGGACAACCTTGAACATAGACGACGAAATCCTGAGAAGGGCCTCTGATCTGACTGGCATAAAGGAGAAGACCTCTCTGGTCAGGCTGGGCTTGGAGGCACTGATCGCCCGCGAGAGCAGCAAGAGGCTGGCCGATCTCGGAGGCACCGAGAAGGATCTGCAGCCCATCTCCAGAAGAAGGACCGCAGGAAGCTAGGCCGTGGTCCTGGTTGACACATCCATCTGGGTATCCCACCTGAACGCCGGCGACGCCCATCTGAAATCACTGCTGGAACGAGGAGAGGTCGCATGCCATCCTTTCATTATCGGGGAACTCGCCTGTGGGAACATCCGGAACAGGGCTGAGGTACTGTCCCTACTGCGGGCTCTGCCGATGACCAGGATGGCTGAGCATGACGAAGTGCTTGACTTCATTGATCGCCACTCTCTGGTGGGCACGAGCCTAGGTCTCATCGATGTGCACCTGCTGGCTTCGGCGCTCCTGTCAAGAGCGCCTCTGTGGACGGTGGATAAGCCATTGACAGCAGCGTCCATCCGGATCAACGTCAACTATCAGTAGGCCGTCTTCGTGCTCTACCCGCGGGACGAGTCCAGGTTGATGATAACCACACCCAGCCACCACGCTCCGAGTTTGACACTCAAGAGCACCGGATGCTAAATTTAGGATTGGTTTGTTGTATACAAATCCCTGTTAGTATCGACCACCAGAAGGAGGACATCGTTTATGGAGTTGATCGTCTGTGTGAAGCAAGTTCCCGACCCGGAAGCACCCCCCGCCAGTTTCAAAGTTGACGCCGCCAGCAACAAGGTTGTCCCCCCGCCAGGAGTCGCCCCCGTAGTCAGCACCTACGACGAGACCGCTGTGGAAGCAGCCCTCAAAGTCAAGGATGCCAATGCGGGCAGCAAGGTGACTGTCCTCAGCCTGGGCAACAACCTGGTAAGGGATGTCGTCAAGAAGCCCCTGGCCATGGGCGCTGACCAGTTGATTCTCCTGGAAGACCCGGCCTACGAAGACGGCGACAGCTACTCTACGGCTTTCGCGCTGGCCGCCGCCATTAAGAAGATCGGCAAGTTCGACATCATTTTCTGCGGGCGGCAGGCCGCCGACTGGGACGCCGGTCAGGTTGGCCTCGGCATAGCCGAAATGCTGGGGTTGCCCTGCATCACCCTGGTCAAGAAGATCACGATCCTTGATGGCAAGGTGCAGGTTGAGAGACTGGTCGCCGACGGCTTCGAGGTGGTCGAGGCCCCGCTGCCGTGCCTCATCACCGTTACTAGCGAACTGGGCGAGCCTCGCTATGCACCACTCAAGGGCATCATGAAGGCCGCCAAGATCCAGCCCATCATCTGGAAGCCGGCTGACGTCGGCCTGGATCCCGCCAAGGTCGGCGCCAAGGGCAGACGCACCAAGCTGGTCAAGCTCTTCCAGCCGGTCAAAGAAGGCAAGTGCGAAATCGTCGAGGGCGAGAATGTGGCCGATGCTGCTGCCAAGCTGGCCGTACGCCTGAGAGAAGCCAAGGTTCTGTAGGAAGAGAAGTCGTCAGACAGGCAGAGATGATGACAGGTAGGGGAATCTAGAAATGCCGTGCGGAATGCCTATCGATGACCTGATCGCCAAGATGAAGGCCAATGGAGTGCCTGGCTCGATAGAGGCCGAAGGAATCCTTGACCAGCTTCTCTCTGCTGACACGCAAGCACCTATAGAGGCCAAAGGACCGCAGACAACAACCCAGGAAACTGGTTCAGAGAGGATAACAACTTAAGGAGGAACGAATGGCAGACAACAAAGGCGTACTAGTTGTTGGAGATATCAACGAGGGAAAACTCGCCGCCATAACCGCGGAAATGCTGGGCGCCGGCAAGAAGCTGGCCACCAAGCTGGGTGAGCCTCTATGTGCCGCTCTGCTGGGCAGCGGAATCAAGGGCCTGGCCGCCGAGGCCGTCGCTTTCGGCGCCGACAAGGTCTTCGTGGTGGATGACGCCAATCTGAAGGACTATCAGAGCGATGCCTATGTCACGGCGGCAGAGAGCGTGATCAAGCAGGCGAATCCCCGGATCGTCCTGCTGGGCCAGAGCACCGTGGGCCGCGACCTGGCGCCGAGGTTGGCCTTCCGGTTCAACACGTCCATCTCTATGGACTGCGTGGACCTGGACATCGATGCCAACAAGCTGCTCGTGCAGACCAAGCCGGTCTACGGCGGCAATGCCAGGGCCATCTTCACCACAGAGGCGCTGCCGCAGATGGCCACCGTCCGGCCCAAGGCCATGACCGCACTGCCGCGCGATGCCGCCAAAACGGGCGAAGTAGTTGACGTAGCGTCCGGCATAGACCCGGCCAAGATCAAGACCAAGTTCGTGAAGAAGATCAAGGAAGAAGTGGCCGGTGTGAAGCTGGAAGACGCACCGGCGGTCATCGCGGGAGGCCGAGGCATTGGAGGCCCGGAGGGCTTCAAGCAACTGGAAGAGTTGGCAAGGCTGTTTAAGGGCGCCGTCGGCGCCACCAGACCGGCGGTGGACAACAACTGGGTGCCAGCCACTATTCAGGTTGGTCTCACCGGCAAGATCGTGGCTCCGGAACTCTACATCGCCATAGCGCTCTCCGGCTCCAGCCAGCACATGGCCGGCTGCTCCGGATCGAAGACCATCGTCGCCATCAACAAGGACCCCGAGTCCAACATCTTCCGCGAGGCGCGATTCGGGATCGTCGGCGACTGGAAGCAGGCTCTCCCGGCCTTCACCGCGAAGGTCAAAGAACTGATGAAGGAATAGGTCGAGAGTCCAGCTCGTTGCTTCGAGGGGCCATGCGCAAGCGTGGCCCCTCTGCTTTGGCTGAGACCCCAGAAGCAGAGACATGCTTCCTAGGTTCCCGCTTCTGCAGGCAATGACAGATTGGGTGTTCTCTCAGGCGGGCTTGAAACCCGCCTCTACCTTCACCGAGGGCCGATTGTTGTCCACGCATCACGGGCAAGCTCCGCTTCGGCCGTGCCACCCATCGGTGCAGCGGAACGCTGCCGGGAGTTTGATGGTGTCCCTCAATTCCGCTTTTCTACCCTCAAGGTTGAGGGATCAAAGGGAAAACGATGGCGTTCATCCCGATAGGCTCCCAGGCCAGGTCTTGGACCTGACACTCACTCCGACGGCGGGTTTCGCTTCTCTACCCGCCCTACAACAGTGCGCGTAACCATCGGGGCGTGCAGAGGGGCAGAGCCCCTCTGCGTTCTTCTCTTCCCCCAAAGATTGGGGGCAAGGGGGTTGAAGTAAGACAGCCTCTCACAGGGCAGCCCTGTTGTTAAGTCCATTCTGAGACATTAAACTAGTGGGCCATGACCTCCAGAATAGACCTGGGCTCAGTCAACCGGTTCCGGCTTCACAAACAGCACCTCGCCGACGAATCCCAGACTGAAGACATCGTGCAGATCGCCAGAGACATCTACGGCTTGCACGCCACCAATCCGACGACGCCCTACGTGTCCCTCTTCGCCAGGGCCAGGGGTTTCACCAGGGACAGGCTGGACGAAGAGCTTTATGTCAATAAAACTCTGGGCAAGATCCGGTGCGTCAGAACCACCGTCCACGTGCTGCCCAGAGAAACGATCCCCATCGCCTTTGCTGCCACCAAAGCCATCGTCGAACCCAATTCGGAGAACTTCCTGCGATACACAGGCGGCGTCACCAAGGACCAGTATCAGGAGGCATCGAAGGCGGTCCTGAAGATGCTCAAGGGCAAGGGGATGTCGACACTCCAGATCAAGAAGGAACTGGGGAGCAAGCTCAACATCTCTATCATCGTCAACCTGATGTGCGACCAGGGGCTGCTGATGCGCGGCCGGTCGGACAAAGGATGGAAGAGCAACACTCACACATACTTCTTGTTCAGCGACTACTTCCCAGGCATGGACCTGAACGCAGTCGACCCGGCCCAAGCCAGACAGACAACCGTGAGGCAGTACCTGGCCGCCTACGGGCCGGCCACCGTGAAGGACATCTCCTGGTGGTCGGGATTCACCATGACGGAGGTCCGCCGCATACTCCAGACCCTGGCACGCGAGACGGCGGAAGTGGAAATCCCGGAGTTGAAAGGGTCATACGTGATGCTGACGATGGATATGGCCGATCTGAAGCGCTTTGAACCCCCAAGCCGACCTGTAGTGAACCTGCTGCCAGCGCTGGATCCGTACGTCCAGGGCTACAAGGAGCGGGAGAGTTACCTGGACAATCAGCACTACAATCTGGCGTTTGACCGCTCCGGCAACTCAACCTCAACGATCCTGGTTGAAGGCAGGGTGGCCGGGGTCTGGGACATCAGCCAAGGTCCCGAGCCCACCGTCAAGCTGTTCCTGTTTCACAACCTGGAGAAGAAGGTGCTCCCCGTGGTGGAGTCGCGCGCCCGCGCCATCGGCCGGTTCATCGCCGACAAGGCCGTGGCAGTCGAGATGTGCGATCGGATGGTGCCGCTGACACAGAGGAACGCCGGCGGATTCATGTCACCACTGGCGCCTTCGACAGGGAAGAGAATCACTCCATGACGCTCCAGTACGCACACGGGCAATCGTCTGACGCGATTCACCCGTGCCACCCATCGGGGCGTGCAGAGGGTTGAAGGAGAGTTCTGATATAGCGATGGCAACTCAAAGCCAGCGCTCACACTGACAACAGAGAGGTGATCGGATGACTGACGCTAGAGAGCTGATAGCCTACTGCGGGCTGTACTGCGGGGATTGCCCCAACCACAAGGGTGAGATCGCCGACCTGGCCCGCGACCTGAGGAAGAAGCTGCGCGAGGCGAAGTTCGACCGCACCGCCGAGGGCCTGTCCAAGTACTTCAAGGAATTCAAGTACTACGAGCAGTGTTACCAGGTGCTGGGGGGGATGGTCAGGCTGCGCTGCAAGAGAACATGCCGCGGTGGCGGCGCAAACCCCTCATGCAAAGTAAGGATCTGCTGCACCAAGAAGGGTATCGAGGGCTGCTGGGCATGTGAAGAATTCGAGACCTGTCAGAAGCTGGACTTCTTGAAGCCGATCCACGCCGACGGCAACGTCAAGAACCTGAGGAAGCTGAAGAAACAGGGCGCTGCAGCCTTCGTGGCCGGAATGCGGTACTGGTAGAGACAACTTCTGGCCCGACGCGCTAGTCTGCCGCCGGATCCACCGGGCAGCCTGCATCGACCAGGCTGCAGTCCGAGTTAGACCTTCTCTTTTTCCTTGTCTTCCGCTCGCGCGTCGATGATCTTCTGGGCCTGGAAAGCCGGCACCTCTTCGTAGTGGTCGAACTTCATGGTGTAGGTGCCACGTCCCTGGGTCACCGACCTCAGATCCACAGCATACCTCTGTACTTCGGCCAGCGGCGCCTGCGCGTCAATCACCTGGAGGCCACCCTCCTGGATCATGCCCATGACCCTGGCGCGCTTGGTATTGAGGTCAGAAATGATATCACCCGTGAACGAATCGGGCACCATCACCTTGAGGTGCATGATGGGTTCGAGCAGGACGGTGAATCCCTGCGAAAGAGCTTTCTTCAGCGCCTGCGCTGCGGCGATCTTGAAGGACATTTCCGAAGAGTCCACCGGATGAGCGCTGCCATCATAAAGGGTGACCCTGACATCAACGATCGGGTAACGGGCCAGGACGCCCTCATGCCGCGCCTCCATGACACCCTTTTCCACAGCCGGAATGAAGTTCCGGGGCACCGAACCACCCACGACCTTGTCCGCGAATTCGAACCCGGTGCCTCGCGGCAGCGGCTCCACCCGGATCAAGACATGCCCGTACTGCCCATGCCCGCCGGTCTGCTTCTTGTGCTTGTGCTCGGCGTTGACCAGTGTAGTAACGGTCTCCCTGTAGGGAACCCTGGGAATCTCCAGGTTGACGCCAACACCGAACTTGCGCTGCATGCGCTCAGCCAATACATCAACGTGCGCATCTCCCATTCCGGCCAGGACGGTCTCGCTGGTTTCCGTATCTTTTCGCACCCGGAGCGTCGGGTCTTCCTCGGCCAGCCTGGGCAGCACGGTACCCAGTTTGTCGACATCTGTCTTGGTCTTGGGATGCAAAGCGACGCTGTATATCGGGTCAGGGAAGACGATCGGCGGCAGTTTCACCGCACGCTCCTTGACAGCCAAGGTATCACCGGTAACAGTAGCAGCCAGCTTGCCCACCGCGCCAATATCGCCGGCAACCACCTTGGGCGCTGCCTCCTGGTTCTTGCCTTTGAACATGAAGAGCTGCCCTATGCGCTCCGCCTGCGCCTTCGAGCTGTTCCAGACCTGCGAGTTGCTGCTGATCGCGCCGGAATAGACCCGGAAATGGGTCACCTTGCCTACAAAAGGATCGGCGCTGGTCATGAAGACCAAGGCGGCCAAGGGGGCATTCTCGTCAGCCTTGATCGGCTCCGGCTGCTGGGTATTGGCATTAGTGGCTTCTACGACCGCAGCCTCCTGCGGCGAGGGCAGGTACTGGCAGATAGCGTCCATGAGACCTGAGGCCCCGAGGTTCTGCAGCGCTGACCCGGCCAGGATCGGGACCAGCTTGCCACTCTTCACCCCCTGGGTCAGCACACGACTGAGGTCCTGAGGCGCTATCTCCTGGCCATCCAGGTACTTCAAGGTCAGTTCATCATCGAGTTCCGCCACCGCCTCCACGAGCTTCTCGCGCATCGACTTGGCTTGGGCCGCAATGAAGGCCGGGACTTCCTCCACCTTCTTGTCTTTCTTGTGAGCCTTCATGGACAGAAGGTCCACGACGCCCTCGAAACCCGAATGCGCTCCTATGGGCATGGCCAGGGGCACGCAGTGCCGCCCGAACCTCTTCTGCACTTGCTCCACGACTTTGCCGAAGTCGGCATTCTCCCGGTCCATCTTGTTGACGAAGATGAAGCGGGGCAACCCCCTGCCATCCGCCATCTTCCACATCAGTTCAGTGCCCACCTCGATGCCCGACGCGGCACAGATGACGATGACCGCCGCATCAGCCACCGCCACCCCCGCCACCGCCCCAGCCACGAAATCAGCGTAACCAGGAGCATCCAGGACATTGATCTTGTTGCCGCTCCATTCAAGCGGAAGAATCGACAGGTTGATGCTGATCTTGCGCTTGTTCTCATCCGGGTCGTAGTCCGACGTGCTGCTGCCGTCGTCCACCCGGCCCAGGCGCGGGATGGCGCCAGATGTAAACAGCATCGCCTCCGACAACGAGGTCTTACCCGCTCCGCAGTGTGAAAGCAAGACCACGTTACGTATGTGGTCAGTGCTGTAGTTCTGCATTACACCATCCCCCTTTCGCCGGTTATTGAAATGAAGGTGAGGCAAACAGAAACAAGTACCCCAGTATAATCAAAAAGCATCGAAAAGTGAAGGCGAACCCCGGCCCCCACCGCGCCTTCAACCCCCTGGCCTGACCCGCCAGCATCCTGCTGCACCTGCTCGGCAACGGGCACGTTGCCGCTGAGAGGACGCCTCTGATATAATCGGGCCGCACTGCAATTCAGGAGCAACCGCTTTGAAGATCGTCACCGTTGAAGAGATGCGAGCCATCGAGCAGGGGGCCGCCAAGGTGGGCCTGCCTTCCGAAGTGCTCATGGAGAATGCCGGACTGGCCGTGGCGCGGCACACCAAGGGATGGCTGGACAGCGTGCTAGGACGGCGATTCCTGGTGCTGGTCGGCCCGGGCAACAACGGCGGCGACGGGCTGGTGGTCGCCCGGCACCTGCACGACTGGGGCGCCAACGTCACCATCTACTCGCCTTCACCTAGAGCCAACTCCGATCCCAACCTCCGGCTTTGCCGCCGGAGAGAGATGCAAGCTCTGGAGAGCGGGGCATCGCTGGACAGCCTGCTATCGTCGGCTGACGTGGTCATCGACGCCTTCTTCGGCACCGGCGGGTCACGGCCTCTGGACGGCGCCTTCAAGCAAGCCTTGATGAAGGTCAGAGCGGCCCGAGCCAGAAACAAGCACCTGAAGCTGGTGGCGCTGGACCTGCCGTCTGGCCTGAACGCGGACACGGGAGCAGTCGATGAGGCCTGCGTCCCGGCTGATCTCACCATCACCCTGGGCTATCCCAAGCACGGGCTGTTCCTATTCCCGGGTGCAGGCATGATCGGCCATCTGATCATAGCCGATATCGGGATACCGCCGGAACTGGCGAAGCACGTAACGACAGAGGTCATCACCCAGGACAAGGTCAGAGCAATACTGCCAAAGCGCCCTCTGGATGCCAACAAGGGGACCTTCGGCCGGGTGCTCGTCTGCGGCGGCTCCGTCAACTACATCGGCGCGATGTACCTGGCCTGCGAAGCCGCCTTGCGCGTGGGCGCCGGGCTGGTGACGCTGGCCACTCCGATAAGCCTGCAGCCCATCCTGGCGTCCAAGCTGACGGAGGCCACCTACGCGCCCCTGCCCGAGTCGGAGCTGGGCGTAGTGGCGGCCGAGGCCGCCGAAACCTTGCAGCCGCTTCTGGCCAGCGCCGAGGTCCTGCTGCTCGGCTGTGGACTGGGGCAAAGTGCTGCGGCATCGTCCTTCATAGAAGCGCTGCTCCTCGGACCGCTCAAGCTTCCTCCCCTCGTTCTGGACGCCGACGCCCTCAACCTGCTGGCCCAGATTCCGCACTGGTGGCAGAGACTGCCCGGCGATGCTATACTCACTCCACACCCGGGGGAGATGTCCAGACTCACCGGGTTGTCCGTAGCCGAAATCCAGTCAAAGCGATTGAGCGTGGCCAGAGATTTAGCCGTGTCGTGGCAGAAGACGATCGTGCTCAAGGGCGCTTGCACCGTAGTCGCCAGCCCCAACGGAGAAGCCAGCCTCAATCCAACGATTAATCCCGGTCTGGCTTCAGGCGGCACGGGCGATGTGCTCGCCGGAGCGATAGCGGGACTGGCAGCTCAAGGGCTTTCCCTGCGTGACGCCGCCGTCGCCGGGGTCTTCCTTCACAGCCAAGCCAGTGAAATGGCCCGCCAGGAAATGGGCCATGCCGGCATGTTGGCCAGCGATCTTCTGCCGCTCCTGCCGATAGCCATCAGAGACACGAAAAAGACTGGTCCAGCTTGAAGCGGGACCTGTGTTGAGGAACGAGACATGTTGCTTGCTCTAGATGTGGGAAACACCAAGATTGCCTGCGGCATCTTCGAAGGCAACAAGCTTAAGTCCAACCTTTCGGTTGCCACCAGTATCCACCGGTCGCCGGACGAATATGCCGCTCTGTTGTTCAACCTGCTGCCGCACCACAAGGTGGCCAAGGAAGACATCAAGGAAGCCATCATGTGCAGCGTCGTGCCTCCCCTGGTGCCGGTTTTCGAGGATCTGTGCCAGGGCTACCTCGGCATTACCTTGCTAGTCGTCGAGGCGGGAGTGAAGACGGGAGTGCGCATCAGCATGGAGAATCCACGGGAGGTCGGCCCCGACCGCATCGTCAATGCCGCTGCCGCCTACCGACTATACGGCGGCCCGGCGATCGTTATCGACATGGGCACGGCCACCACCTTCGACGTGATCTCTGCGGAAGGAGACTACATTGGCGGTGCAATTGCCCCGGGCATGGAGATGGCCAGCGAGGCCCTCTTCACACGCACCGCCAGGCTGCCGCGCATAGAGCTGGTCCGCCCGACAAATGCCATCGGCAAGAACACCGTCAACGCCATGCAGTCCGGGGTCATCTTCGGCTACACCGGCCTCGTGGAAGGTCTGGTGAATCGTATCACCAAGGAGATGGGGGCCAAGCCGAAGGTCATCGCCACCGGCGGCTATGCTCACGTCATCGCCAAAGAGACCTCCGTGATAGAGGTGGTCAATCGCCATCTGACCCTGTACGGCCTGCAGTTGATCTACGACCTCAACAGGCGTTAGGCTAACGCCACGCCATTCCCCTCCCGCCCGGGTTGGGGTTATCCGCAAGGGCTTGATGAATCAAGCCCCTACACCGATTCGCCAAGCCAGCATCACGGACCAGCTTCGCCCTCGCCACTCATCGGGGCGTGCAGAGGGGCGCAGCCCCTCTGCGTTCCTTTCTATCCCCCCAAGATGCGAGGTCGAAAGCGCGTTTCCAGGCAGCGCTGGTGGGTTTCGCTTCGCTCTACCCACACTACCAGATCAACCGGCGCTAACCCAGCCGTCTTTCGTATTCACACCCGCGCCAACCAGCGGGGCGCGGAGAGGGGCGCAGCCCCTCTCCGTTCTTCTCTTTCCCCCAAGAGTGGGGGCCAGGGGGTTGAAACAGACCTCCGGCCAACTGGTTCAAATATGGAGTTTTTGCCACGTTTAGGCTAATATTGGTGCCATGATGCGGGATAGGACAGTGCTCCTGGGTGTTACCGGGAGCATCGCAGCTTACAAGGCGGTAGACTTGGCCAGCAAACTGACGCAGGCCGGCGCCAAAGTGGACGTGGTCATGACCGAATGCGCCACGGAGTTCGTCACGCCTCTCAGTTTCAGCAGCATCACCCACCGGCCCACGGTCACCTGCATGTTCGACGCGCCCGATGAGTTTGAGATCGAGCATATCGCGCTGGCGGAGAGGGCCAACGTGGTGGTCATCGCCCCAGCCACAGCCAACATCATCGCCAAGCTGGCCGCCGGCATCGCCGATGACATGCTCACCTGCTCCGTGCTGGCGACCAGAGCACCAATCATCGTGGCACCGGCCATGAACGTCAACATGTGGGAGAACAGCATCACCCAGCAAAACGTGACCAAGCTGCGGGCACGAGGATTCAAGATTGTTGAACCGGGCAGCGGTTCCCTGGCCTGCGGCGCGCAAGGCAAGGGCCGCTTGGCCGATATTGAAGACATCCTGACGGCCATCAACCAGGCACTGCGCGTGAAGACGGATCTCGCCGGCAGGCGCGTGGTGGTCAGCGCCGGCGGCACGCAGGAACCAATTGACCCGGTCCGCTACGTGGGCAACCGCAGTTCGGGCAAGATGGGATTCGCCATGGCCGAGGCGGCGCGCGATCGCGGCGCTGAGGTAACCCTGATCACCGGGCCCACAGCTCTCGAAGGACCTGTCGGCATGGAGGTGGTCCGGGTGCAGACAGCCCTCCAAATGCAAGACGCCGTCAACAAGGCCGCCTCGAAGGCAGACGTCCTCATCATGGCCGCCGCTCCGGCAGACTTCCGCCCGGCCAAAGTGGCCAAGAGCAAGATCAAGAAGGAATCGACTCCCCAGTTGAGTCTGGAGCTTGTGCCCAATCCGGATATCATCAGTGAAGTGAAGGGCGATATCATCAAGGTGGGCTTCGCCGCCGAAAGCGAAGACCTGGTCAAGAACGCCACCGTCAAGCTGAAGAGGAAGGGCCTCCATCTGATCGTGGCGAACAACATAACCGAGGCCCGGAGCGGCTTCGGCACCGACACCAACAAGGTCACCCTGATCGATAGCCAGGGCAAGATCGAAGCCCTGCCCCTGCTGCCCAAGTCCGAGGTGGCCCACAAGGTTC
>Ga0105098_10000538_pt1 | contig 13169 bp, 7 predicted proteins | sample PPLLak21cMay2015_FD_79137 | JGI IMG/M metagenome (GOLD analysis project Ga0105098, IMG submission 79137) | Freshwater sediment microbial communities from Prairie Pothole Lake near Jamestown, North Dakota, USA - PPLs Lake P7 Core (1) Depth... | ecosystem: Environmental > Aquatic > Freshwater >... | reverse complement strand
GCGGGGTCGCGATCGGTAAGGTCGAAGAACGCTCGCCCACCACCCTCGAACTCAATGAGCACCACGGAAGCCGGCGGATCGATCACGGCGGCCAGGTTGTCCTGCGTGTAGCTGAATACCTTCGCTTTTCGCCCGGCGAATCTGTAGTCCTCGAAGGTGTCCAGAGCCTGGCACTCGGCGCAGATGCGGATGGGCCCGGTTGTGGCCGCTCCGTTGTCGTACTGCACGGTGCCGCACTTCTTGCACTTGACGCCCCAAAGACCCAGCAACTGCTTCCTCTCGCGCCAGTTGGCTGACATTCGGATATGCTGTTTGTCAGGCCTTCTGGCAGCTTCCTGAGGAACAAGCTCCCGCCATTTCAGGTAATCGTTGTAGTTGGCCATCACGACCTTGGAAGCGACGTTGTTCTTGATACCGCGGCGCGGCCCCAGTTTCTTTATGGCATCGGTGACCTGAAACACAAAGGCGTCCGCCCCGTTGCCACTGCCGGCCAGGAGTATCTTGTCTCCGGGCTTGGCCTCTTCAAGAGCGCAGATCAGCATCATGGGAGCCATGGCGCATCCTGCTATGCCAACGTTCAGGAACAGTGCAAAGGGATCCTGCACTTGGCCGGCTTCGAACCCCGCCTGCTGTCCCGCTTTGGCATGTCTTCTCGGGTCCCCAGGGGAGTCGAAGGCTACCTTGGAGATGTCCTTGGCCGTGAGGTTGCATTTCTTGAGCACACCCTGGATGGCCATCGGCAGGTATTTCGCGTAGCCTTCGTCCAGGACGAAGCGGTCTTCACCGGAGCGAACGAATTTGTCCTCGTCAGACCGCCATGTCCCGGCCAGTTCATCAGATACGGTGTACGTTCCCAGAATCTCGGCAATGACGTTCTCCTTGCCGACAAGGAGTGCGGCAGCACCATCGCCGAATTGCTGCTCCGTCATCCCCGCAGGAGCGCCCAGGCGCATGTCGGCCGAAGCCACCAGTACGCTGTTGGCCGAACCAGCCCGGACGGTGTCATAGGCCAATGCCAGGGCGGTGGTGCCTGCCCGCAGAGAGGTGCCTATGTCCGCCGTGCGAATGTCTTGGCGCATGTCCAGAGGAAAGGCAATGAATGCCGAGCACTGCTTCTCTTTGTAGGGAGAAGTCGTCGTGGCGAAGAACAGGCCATCGACCTTCTTCGGGTCCACGCCGGTGAGACAGTCAACGGCTGCTTCCACAGCCATGCTGACGCTGTCTTCATCGTAGTAAGCTACCGCCCGTTCTCCGGGCATGGCAAAGCCTCCCCAGGCCTTGACGCAGTCTTCACGTTTCATCCTGTGCCATGGTATGTAGGCGCCAAAAGACGTTATGCCTACCATTTCCACCTCCTGTTCGAGAATTTTCTGCGGAAGGAAACGTTATGGCATCTATTATAGATGAGTGTAGTGTCCATACTCAACATAGGTCAAGTTGACGACGACCGCTAACGACGGCTGTAGCACAATGCCATGATTCCGTGCCGCCTGATTATACAAGTTGCTATCGAATCAGGTCAAACTGTCTCAATATTGAAGAAAGGCGGGTCGGTGGTTGTCCACCGACCCGCCTAGTGGTTGCACTGAGACGCGGGAAACTGCCCTAGATCATGGCCTGGCGCTGGCGATGGTATCGGAGCACCATGTCAGCCACCTTCATTCCGGAGTCAGTCGCCTGTTGCGTGCCCACACCGATGCCGCCGGCGTCACATCCTACGTAGAACAACCCTTGGATCGGGGCTCTGATCGATGGCTTGTGGGATCCGCCCTGTCCGACCACCTGTCCCAGGCCGATGCACTCACCGCCGATTCCAGGCAGCACCGAATCACGCGTCAGGTTGCACACGTCATGAGGCGTGTAGTACTCCTGGGCCTCTATGGCCGCCTTCAGGTCGGGGAAGGCCTTGAACATCATCTCGTCGCCCTTGTCCAGGAATGGCTTGAGCTCTTTCTCCGTGAGCTTGGGGTCGCAGGGTCCGAGGAACCCCGTCATCACTATCTGCTTGCCCTTGGGGGCCGCGCCAGGATCGTAGTTGGAGGGCACCTCATACCAGACACTCATTTCCTCCGGGATATGGCCGGCTTTCGCCTTCGTCCACTTGTCGATACTCCAGGGGCTGTCCTTGGAGAAGATCACCCCGAATGGCACCCTGGGAATGATCTCCTTGTTGAGGAAATAGCGGGCGCCAATGAATGAGAGAGACGGCACCAGATCCTTCACGTAGTTGATGTAGGCCTTGTCGAAGTGCTTATCTCCCACCAGCTTCAGCACCGTGGGTTGAATTCCAGCATTGCTGATCACGATTGGAGCGCGGAACGTTTCCTTGTCTGTCGACACTCCGACGACTCTACCGTTGTCAACATTGATCTTCTCGACTCGGCTGCGCAGCATGGTCTTGCCGCCGAACTTCTCGACCGCCTCAGCAAAGGTCTCCGCCACCCGCCCAACACCACCCTTGAAGAACACGCCACCGCCGCGGAGGAACATCTGTTGCACCACTGTGATGGCCTCAGAGGCTGCCACGGAATCCACCGGAAGCACGAAACAGCCGTCGCAAACACAGCTGATCAGGAAGGCATACAGGCCCTTGTTTATCTTCTTCTGGCTCAACCACTCGCCGAAGCTGATGTCATCGAGCTTCGCTATGTCCTGCGGACTCATCAGCGTCAACTCGCCGAGCAGTGTCAGCGCATCTACTCTGTCCGCCTCCGGCACTTCCAGCCAGTCGAAAATCTTGTTGGGATCGGGAGTCTCTGACTGCGGACCCACCGTCCACTTGCCCGAAGACTGCTTGAACATTGCACCTTGAATGCCGGGGGCCACCAGTTCGACCTTTCCCTCCATGCCCAGCTCTTTGAGGACCACCTCAAAGACATTCCCCATGGTGGGAGCGGCAATAACCACCCACGCCGTGTAGGTGAACCCACCCTTGGAGAAGGCCATGGCCTTGCCACCAGCCTTGGCGTTCTTGTCCAGAAGCAGTACTTTCAGCCCTCTCTTGGCCAGAAGCGCGGCGCTTGTGCTACCGCCGAAACCTGCACCGATTACAATGACATCATAGGAATCTGACATGCTTGTTTCCCCTTTCTGTGGATAATCGCTCAGTTTGGAGTACGGAGCCCCTCAGTCTGACAGAGCACACAGTGAATGTGCCTCCCTCCGACTCCCCCCATAACTTGAACTTCGGTAGATAATACGTGCCGCACTAACCTTTGTCAAGCTGGCCAGAAACCTTGTGTGGGCCAGGCCCTGGGGCCACATCACGGGATCAAAGGACAGCTGTCTTGGCAGCATCCGGCGTCGGTTGTTGGAGCTTGTCCAAAGAGAGCACATCGATTCGCTTCTGCCGGTGGCTTGGGCGTATCCGCCAGTCCGTTGACGGACGGCAACCGGAAGGAAGCTGACCGCAGACAGCCCAAACAAACCACAGTCAACGGCTCGAGATAGCGCGGCGGGACCGGCGAAGAAATCGGGGTAGCGAGGTGCGCCTGCGTGTATGCATTGCGCGAAGGGGTATTGCGCGTGTGAGGGATAATATAATCAAGTGATAGACTCGAATGGTATTGCCACGGACGTTGTTGAAAGGAGCGATCTCGCCGGTTGGAAACGCGGTTCCAGCCACGGACCCGTACATATCGTCAAGGGTCAGCTTCACAGCGCTTTGCGTCATCCATTCCCACCGACGTGCTATGAGTAGAGCCACTTGGGTCATGAAACCTGACCCATTGAGTCTTTCCATTCTAGCGCCGACTTCGGAGAATGTAACTACCGGCCTGTAACGGTTTTGTAACAGATGGTTCCGTGAGCTGCACGGGCGCACACACTGATTCCAGCTCTGAGCGATAGGTAGTGTGCCATCAGTGAGAATGGCCATTGAACTGAAGGGAAGGTAAACCATGAGAAGGATAATCGGCGTTGCCCTGTGCGTTCTCGGAGTGGCCCTGGCGATTTTCGGCGTAGTCTGGATCACTGTTATCTGGCCCAGCCTGGCCAGAGTCCCCGCGGATCTCGACCAGGAGACACTGCAGCAAGGGACCGTGACACTGTATGACGCTGAGCATGGCGCGAACGTGACCTTTGACATCATCAACAGCAGGCACTATGTTGCGGTGGGTGCCTCGAAGGACATAGTCTACCTCAATGAGACCATAACCTTCACCAACACGGCCACTGACCAGAAGATACCGTCTCTCGATGCCAGCTATTTCCTGGGGATTGACCGGGTGACCCGTGAGAATGTGGAAGGGCGCGGGGATGGACTCGGTGGAGGACACTACGCCTTTCCGTTCAATGTAGACAAGGACGAAGTCTACCCATTCTGGAATGAAGGAAATCCGGAGAATCTCGAATGTAAGTACGACGGCGAAACGAATTATGAGGGATTGCACGTCTACATCTTCAAGATGTCCACGCCAGACGAAGGGCTCACGACACCGGCCAGCTTTGACATGCCGGAGATGAGGATTGACCAGGAGATCACACAGTATATTGAGCCGGTCTCCGGTGTGACGGTTTACTTTGAGTCAGTCACCAAGAGAAGTGGACAGATCCCGGTGCAGGACGAGTTGTTCCCCACTACCACCCCAGTCACCTACAAGCCGGTGACTTTCTACGCAGACAACCTGACGTTTACCCAGGGCACGACAGACGACCTGGTTGGACAGGCGAAGAGTGCCAGGACGCAGGTCGCCCTGGCCAAGAACCTCTTGCCATGGCTGTCCCTCGGCATCGGGATTGCTTTCATCGCCATTGGCATCTTCCTGGCAGTCAAGACGAGCAAGCCCGAATCGACGCCGGCGCCGCAAGCCACCGGCGAATCCAAGCCCGAATAACACAGAAACCAGAGCACATCGGATCGTGTTGGGAGGAGCGGCACAAACCGCTCCTCCCCTTCATTTTGCCTCGCAATCTCATTCAGGTGGATATTGCCCCGCCTTGAAGACCCCCCGGTCAGCCGGGTGGGATCTGCCCGCGGCGCGGAACGACTAAGCGCAACAGAAGTGCGGAAGCATTCGGAAGAATTCCAGCGAGACACGTTGCCGGAACGGAGAACCACGGCGGGCCGTACCGGGCTATGTGAGGTCCGGACCGTCGACCGCACCCGCCAGGCAATATGATCCCATCAGCAATTGACCGACTGTAATGCATTTGATATACTTCGTCGCGATCTAGAGGAGGAACTGAACGCCGGCGGAGACTGTTTTGGGAAGGACAGTGCTTGACTGCATGACAGCTGTGCAGGCCGCTCGCAGGTGGGAGCAGTGTGAGGCCAAGCTGGGTTGGCCACCATCGAATGATCCTCTTCGCTATCGCCTTCATCTCGCCGATTCGATGCTGTTGATGATGATTCTGCCAGACTTCCTATGCCCGGGCTATCGGAGTGAGCCGCATGTGTCCGTGACCGCCGAAGACCGTCAGTCGGAGGAGTAAGGGGGTACTATGGTCAGGCCAATCGACCTCTTGCGTCAGGGCAGGAAGAACGAACTCTGGCTAATGTGCTGCGGGTTCATTGACCTCTCCATGGACCACTTCATGGCTATCCAGAACAGACTGCTTCTGGAACAGCTTGAGCTCCTGAAAGCCTCCCGCATCGGCACGAGAGTCATGCGGCGGGCAATGCCGGACACCGTCGAAGGATTCAGAAACGAAGTCCCACTCACTACGTATGGTGATTATTGCCCCGAGTTGCAGGAGCGCCGCGAATACGTTTTGCCCTCCAAGCCAACACGCTGGATTAGAACGTCAGGGTATAGCGGCACCTATGACATCAAATGGATACCCTGGTCCCAGCGCTTTGAAGCAGAGTGCGAGAAAGTTGTTGCTGCCTCCGCCCTTCTTGCCTTATCACGGTACCGCGGAGACATCTCCGTGTTGAGGGAGCACATGAAAGTCCTCTACACCATAGGTGGGCCGGAATACGCGTCCGGCGCCGTCGGGGGACTCATGCAGAGGGCACTTAATATCGATTTTCTGCCGTCAGGCGCGGAGAACCTGCCTTTCACCGACAGGATCAAGACCGGTTTTTCCCAGGCTTTGTACGAGGGGCTGGATGCCTTCGGCGGGCTGTCGTCGGTCCTGGTCGTGGTCGGAGAGCAGATAAAGGAGCGGCAGAGCAGTGTGGACGCTGGTTTCCTCATGGCTCATCCCAGGGCTCTGCTGCGCCTGGCCAGAGGAATGGTCAGAAGCAGGCTGGCCAACCGTCCGATGCTCCCCAAAGACCTTTGGGACATCAAGGTTATCATCGGAGGCGGGACGGACTCAGCCGTCTTCAAGAAGAAGGTCGAAGAGATGTGGGGCCAGCAGCCACTCGAAGTATACGGAGGCACCGAAACCGGCCTCTGTGCCATGCAGACATGGGATCACCGGGGCTTGACCTTCGTCCCCAACCTCAATTTCCTGGAGTTCATACCCGAGGACGAGCACCACAAGTGGCAACTCGACCATTCCTATCGTCCAAAGACCGTGCTTATGGATGAAGTCCAGCCCAACCAGAACTACGAACTCATCATCACCAACTTCCACGGCGGATCCCTGGTCAGATTCAGGATCGGGGACATGATCAGAATAGTTTCCCTCCGAAACGAGGAATCGAAGGTGAATCTGCCCCAGATGATCTTCTACGGCAGAGCAGATTACCTCATTGACATTGCCGGATTGGGCAGGCTGACGGAGAGAATAATATGGGAAGCCCTGGAGAACACCGGGTTCCCCTACGTTGAGTGGATGGCCCGGAAAGAAGTGATCGGCGAGAGGGCGATGCTTCATCTCTATATTGAACCCAGGCACACGAATAGCATGGCCGATCGAGCTATCGCCGCGTCGTTCAGTCGTGAGCTGCAGAAGCTCGACAAGCAGTATCATCACAACCCCTACAATATCTATGACTCAGACAGTGAGACCGAAGCAGCGAACCGTTCGAGACAAGTGGAAGTCACGCTGTTGCGCCAAGGCGCCTTCGCCGACTACATCGCCCGGCGGCAGGCTGAGGGAGCTGATTTGGGACATCTCAAACCACCCCACATCAACCCCACGGACAGCGTTCTCGCTGCGTTCGGTCCGCAGCCATCTCCCAAACACCACGCTGCCACTTGAGCCAGACCGCTAGCCCTCTCTACCCAGGCATCTGGTTCTCCGTGTCCTGTCAGGCCCGCTTTCCCCCAAACCGATGCACCGACGCCTATTCGAATCTTCTCGCCGACTCTCACCAAGATGAAGCCTCAAGGCGTTGACCCCTGAGAAGTCCGTGAAGGTGGTAGAATGATAGATCGGTCAGAACTTGGGTGCAGCGTGTCAGGATCGACCGCACCGGCAAGACAATACCAGGGGAGACAATCCGTTGCTCAGTCAGGCAAGCCCAAATGAGAACGAAATGCGCATATGCTGTTTAGGCGGTGAATACAGCATGCTGGCTTTCAGACCAGCCGCCTTCTTCCAACCATCATGAACACGGTATCCAAAGCCGTCGCCGTCTCGAAGGCCAACAAGCGTTTTGGAGACGTGGAAGCCGCCAAGGACATCTCCTTTGAAGTGGAGGCCGGGGAGATATTCGGGCTTATCGGTCCCAACGGCGCCGGGAAGACGACGGTCATCCGCATGCTTATGGATATCATCAAGCCGGACTCTGGGGACATCAGGATACTGGGAGAGCCGTTCAGAGAAGCTACCAAGAACAGAATGGGATATCTCCCTGAAGAGCGCGGCCTCTACAAGAAGCTGACTGTTGTCGATACACTCTCCTACCTGGCATCGCTCAAAGGGACATCCGGATCCGCAACACGCCAACGGGCGACCATGCTCCTTGAGCGCACAGGCATGCTTCCGCACCAGCACAAGAAGGTGGAAGAACTGAGCAAAGGCATGGCTCAACTCATACAGTTCATCGCCACCATACTGCACGATCCTGACCTGGTCATCTTCGACGAGCCCTTCTACGGTCTCGACCCGGTGAACACAAAGCTGCTGAAGGACATGGTGAGTGAACTCCGGAAGCAGGGGAAGACCATCATCTTGAGCACTCACATGATGAATGAAGTGGAAGAACTCTGCGACAGGATACTCATGATCAACAAAGGGCGATCGGTACTTTACGGGGACTTGAAAGAGATCAAAACCCGGTACCGGACCGACTCGGTTTTCATCTCCATCGAAGGCGAGCTTGGACGAATCGACGGCGTCGTGACCACAAGGGACCATGGGACTTACCAGGAACTCGTGCTGGACGGGAAGACATCGCCGCAGAGTGTGCTGGCCAACCTGGTCAACAGAAATGTCACCGTGAACCGATTCGAGGTCGCCGTACCGCCACTGAGCGAGATCTTCATCCAAATCGCCAAGGGGCAGGGTGAATGAACAAGACTCTCACCATATTCCGGCATGAACTGCTGGTAACCCTCAAGAGAACCTCTTTCATTCTGGTCACTCTGGCGGCTCCGTTGCTGATGCTGGTGGGATACGGCATATACCAGGGCGTACAGAGTTGGTACCATCCCAGCCAACCAGAAACAAAGATGATCGGCTATGTAGATCAGGCCGGCGACTTCGATCAATACACGAGCCTCGGCGCCACTTTTGTGCCATACCCCGGAGAGGAAGAGGCCAGGGAATCCCTCCTGTCCGGAGAGATCAGCGAGTACTTCGTCATTCCCAATGACTACGTCAGTACGGGGTTGATTGTCAGATTCACCATGAAGAGGGCACTGGAAGCACCGCCACAGACCGTGGAGACGATAGAGGGGTTCCTGATCTCCAACTTGATTGGCGGTGAGACAAGCACAGAGGTCCTGGAACGGGCCAAGACGCCCATCATTCTGAACTCCATCAGACTGGACGAGGCCGGTAATGAGATGAAGGGCCAGGATCCGTTCCTGCAGTTCTTCATGCCGTACATCTTCGCCATGCTGCTGATGATCTCCATCTTCTTCGCTTCCGGGTATCTTCTTCAGAGCATCTCCGAGGAAAAGGAAAACCGACTGATCGAAGTGCTGCTCTCTTCGGTATCGGCCAGGCAGATCCTGGTTGGCAAAGTGCTGGGTTTGGGTGTGGCAGGGCTGGCGCAGATTGTCCTGTGGGTGGTCTCCTTGTGGGTCGTAGTCGATGTCGGCCTGGCCAGTATCCCCGGGCTGGGCACCATATCAATGCCACCCAGTCTCCTCATCCTGGCCATTACATACTACGTCCTGGGCTATCTGCTTTTTGCGGTCATAATGGCCGTCATAGGTTCAATAGGGACAACGGCCAGGGAATCCCAGAGTTGGTCAAGCATTGTAGCCCTGACTGCAACGCTGCCCATGTTCTTCCTCACCGTGATCATCGAGAATCCAAACCATGCCATCGCGGTGGCTCTCACGCTCTTTCCCATGACGTCCTCGGTCACTGCCATGATGAGGCTGCCATCAGGAGGCATCCCCGTCTGGCAACTCAGCGTCAGCTTGGCCCTGCTGGCAGCAGCGATCCTCTTCTGCATGTGGGCCGGCGCCAAGATCTTCCGGACCTGCCTCCTGATGTATGGCAAGAGGCCGAGCCTTCGGGAAATCGCCAGGTACATCAGGGAAGCATAGCCTACCCCTCGTTGACCGCCGGCATTGGCCCCCAGCGGGCAGCCATTCCGACTGACGCAGTTGACCCACCATGGAAGCGAGGAACCAGCCTGATTGGGGTACATGAGTCTGTCAGACTCACATGCCGGCCACCGGTGCAGAAGATGAGTGCGACCCCAAGAGAATCCGCCGGTCCTGCGGTTGCCTCCGATCCGCAACCGTGATCAGGGGCACACAGAATGGAGGACCGGTTGGTCCATCACGCACAGTCGAAGAGTCCTGGCAGCTTCGAGGAGCTAGGGATACGGTAGAGGCTGTCTCATCCTCAGCTCTTCCAGGGCTTTGCGGCGCAGTTTCAGCAGGGTATCCTTGAGGGTTTCCTGTTCTTTGGAGGACAGGCAGGACATGATGCTGTTGATAGCATTCACTTCCCCCAGCTTCCGGTAGGCCTTCTCACCCTTGTCTGTGATGGCTATCCTCACCATGTTCTTTCTCTGCAAGTCTCTGACCCTCTTCACGAGGCCCTGCTTCTCCATCCGCGTGAGAAGGCCAGAGATTGTGTGGGGTTCCCTGAACAGGGATCGAGATATCTCTGCGGGGGTTACGGGTCCATCCTCACTCTTGACGATCATCAGGACCTCGGCGTGCATCTGCGGTACGCCGAGTTGCCTCAGCTCGGTCTCTGAGGCTCTAATGGCTGCATGCTGAGCTTGATTGAGCAGTGTCCAGAGTTCGCCTTCCCGGCCGACGCTTGCCTTTGCCTTCATCGTCCCACCTCCCAGATTAATAGTGTGTGCATCTCTCTGAATCCCGAAGCCAACTACCAATGCTCCACAAGGGAGCTTGGATTCTGCGCTAATTACTCCGGGTCCCCGCCACGATCCCCAACGGCAGGCAAGTTCTGCTAAGCAATTACCGAACAGTCGGTAGAATGGTACCAAGCACTACGCCCATCTTAAACGACAAATTCATCAGATGTCAAGAGGCCTGCGGTGGTTTTGTTGGTTTTCTGCGGTAATAGCGCCGGCCAAGCGTTCAGCGAAGACGCTACCCTGTGAGTAAGGATACGATTTCGTGGAATCAGGAGGGTGGCAGTGGCCAGTTCTATGGAACCAGGTAGAAAACGGTGATCTTGCCGGAAGGGAGGGAAGGGAGTCTCGACCCGGGGCAATTCGGGGTGTCGCCCTGTCCATACCACCGGCCGAGGTGGTGAGGAGGCAGGTATTGGCCCTAGCGCGAGGCTGATATGCCAACCTCAACCACCACTCAGCTCAACTGATGGCTGCGCGAGAGGGGAAGGATGTAAGGCAGCCGTCGGTATGGCATACTCTGCCCGCTGTTTCGGTGTCAGAGAACTCGAAAAAGGCAGACTGTCGGATACTTGCGGAGAATAGAGCGACAACTAGACAGACTCCAAAGAATCTGTCTAGAATGCTAATCCTTAGCGCGAGGGATGGTTAGCAGTTGACCTTAGAGGGGGCAACGGTAACCCGGCGGCGTAGAGTCTCTTATGACGGGCTTCCAGTCTCACCTTACGCTTTGTTGAGGGTACATGGCAGACAACAGTCAACCAAAACAGGAACCCAGACCGGCGCCGAAGTCGGACGGCGGGAAGACCGCGAAGAACGGCGGCCACAGCATCCCTGTTCAGATGTTCTAGGGAGCCCTTCTTTCTCTGATCCCATTGTCGAGACTGAAGCGGCCTGTGGAGCACCGGATCATCCTCACCTATCACCGGATCGACTGAGGAGTGTACTGGCTATTGGCTTATCGCCGGCCAGCCACTCGTGAGAAATGTCCTGGAGGCATGGATGGAGGTCGCTGTCTGCCCGGATGCTCTGTCCGAGACCGAGGAGCTGCGGTGATGGCCGTCGCAGCAGCCATCATGCTGATTGTCCTTCTGTAGAAGCGTGCGGCTTGCTACTCCGCCGGACAACGCGCCCGCTATCCTTGAGCGGGTCATTGACATGTGCCACGCCGGGCATTGCGGCCGATGAGAAGACTCGTCTGGAAGAGATACTCCCAACACTGGCGTTCAGTGCCGGCAGCGTTCAGTTTGCCCGATCTGTCAAAACTGCCTGGGAAAACCGCTGGTCGCATTCCATGTTCCCTGCTGACGGCCGCCGACTTCGTGATTTGAAAAAGGGCCCATCGTCGTCTATGCTGAGTTTCTATCGGTGCCCGGGTTCCCGGTCCAGAAGAGATGAAGTTGGCTGCCAAGATTCCCTCCATTGTTGAGATACGCACCCCAACGGGCAAAGTCTACCTACTTGAAGGAGAGCGGCGCTCCATTCTGGTGGACGCCCTCAACGACTGGTACGAGAAGAAGATCATCAAGTCCATCAAACAGAGGGGCAGCGACTCTCTCAGCAAGGTGAAGCTGATCCTGCTCACCCACGGGCATCTCGACCACTTCGGCGGTGCGCCGGGATTGAAGCGCAGGCTCGGCTGTATGATTGCCATTCATGCACTGGACGTTGAGGGGCCGCGCAGCGGGCGAAACCTCCCCTTGGCAACGCGAAACACCTGGGAGAGAATGGCGAAGCCCTTTGTGGGCCGGATCAGAGCCGAGCCCTTTGAGCCGGATATGACGCTCGAGGGAGACGAGGGAGACTTGTCGGACTACGGGATCGAGGCGAAGTGGATTCGGACGCCGGGGCACACCGAAGGATCGATCTCCATCGTCTTCCCGGGGCACACGGCCATCGTGGGTGATCTGGTGGTGGGGAGATTCAACGCTCCCAGGAAGCCGGCCTATCCCTTGTGGGTGAAGGACCCGGAACCGGTCAAGGCCAGCGTCAGGAAGGTGTTGGAGTACTCGCCGAAGACGCTGCTCTCGGGCCACGGAGGACCACTTGACGCCGATGAGGTCAAGAGGTTCTTCCTGCGTTGAACGTCTAGCCCGAACGCGCCATCATCCAAGATCCACCATCCGCGCCAGGTTACGCAGCCACGACAGAGCGTGGCCCTCCGAGCAATCCCCCCAGACTCATCTCGATCTCAATTGACAAGAGAGGGGTGCCAGTCTAACATTGCTTTGGGTCGTGCTAGGCGGGGAGTTAGCGGTGCCCTGTACCCGAAATCCGCTATAGCGGGGCTGAATTCCCGTCCGAGGCCCGATGTCTTGTGGGACTGCCTTTGTCGGGTGGTATTGAAGATCGGGCCCTGTGCGGCAGAAAGCTATGAACCCCGTCAGGTCCGGAAGGAAGCAGCGGTAAGTAGCCGCTTCTGGGTGCCACAGGATCTCCTGGTCGGAGCTGTCCGGCTGAGGAAAGCCACAAGGCAGGGTCGAAGGCAGGTGCACGACCCTGATTCTATTTCTGGGGGGACCGTTTGTCTGAACACGCGGAGCTGCCGGCGACCAAGGCCAAGGCCCTTCTGGGCCAGTTCGGCCTGCGGGCCAAGAAGGGACTCGGCCAGCACTTCCTGGTCGACGGGCGGGTGCTGAAGCGCATTGTCGCCGCAGCCGAACTGACTCCCGAGGATACGGTGATCGAAGTCGGCCCGGGGCTGGGCATTCTGACGCAGGAGTTGGTGCAGCGCGCCGGAAGAGTCATTGCCATCGAGGCTGACAGCGAGATGGTATCCGCACTCGGTCAGCTTGCGGCCCGATCGCCCAACCTGACCGTT
>Ga0105098_10000537_pt1 | contig 13170 bp, 13 predicted proteins | sample PPLLak21cMay2015_FD_79137 | JGI IMG/M metagenome (GOLD analysis project Ga0105098, IMG submission 79137) | Freshwater sediment microbial communities from Prairie Pothole Lake near Jamestown, North Dakota, USA - PPLs Lake P7 Core (1) Depth... | ecosystem: Environmental > Aquatic > Freshwater >... | reverse complement strand
GGCCATGGCCCAGCAGGAGTTGTCCCAAGACCAGGCCAAGCTCGGGGGAGGCATCATCAAGCCAGCGCAGGAGATCGTCACCGAGCTGGCCAAGGAAAAGAAGTTGTCCGCTGTCTTCGAGCGTAACCAGAGTGGCCTGCTCGTTATCCAGTACGGGCTCAATCTGACCGACGAGGTGATCAAGCGCCTCGACGCCAAACCCGCCCAGCCGACCAAGGACAAGAAGGAAAACAAGGACGCCAAGCCAGCCAAGGGCAACTGATCCGATAACCCGACGTGGCATCCCAGGATGGGACATGGCATTCCCGACCGTCCCAGCCGCTCCTGCCCCGATGAATCTACCAGGAAGCTCGCCATGCCCAGCCGTCTGCCCACCGAGGAAAAGGTAGCCCTGACCCGCAAGGTCCTGCAAGTCCTTGCCAATTGGAAGCTGGAGCCCATGGATCAATGCGAACTCCTGGGACTGCCGACGACCCATGCCGGCCAGAATTTCCGTCGTCTGAGGATGGGGGCCAGCCTGCCCGACGATACCGAGATCTGGACCCGGGTCGCCCTGCTCCTGCGCCTGGATAACGCCGTCCGCCAGGTCTTCCCGCACAGTGCCCTCTCGGCGGACCTTTGGGTCACCTCGCCCAACCCCCGCTGTTCCCACCAGACACCCCTGGCAGTCATGCTGGCGGGGGGCCTCGAGGGCATCCGCCAGGTGGAACGATCCGTTGACAATTTAGATCCCCTGTCCTTGGCAAGCATGGATTTAATAAAAAAACAACCTATTGATTATATACATTAATGCTAAATTATCGCATCCTGCCCGTAACCCCCTACCAGCAAAACTGCACCCTCCTTTGGTGCGGGCAAACCAATAAGGCCGTCATCGTGGACCCTGGCGGGGAAATGGAGCTGCTGCTGGATCTCATCGAAAAGACCGGCGTGAACCTCGAGAAAATCCTGCTAACCCACGGCCACCTGGATCATGTGGGCGCGGCGGGCCTGATGGCGAAGCATCTTGGTGTGCCAATCCTGGGGCCCCACCGGGACGATGAGTTCCTGCTGCAGGCCCTTCCCAGCCAGTGCGTCACCTTCGGTTTTCCGCCCATTCCTGCCTTCAGCCCCGCTCAGTGGCTGGCGAAGGGCGACGTGATCGACGTGGGTGAGATACGCCTCGAAGTTCTTCATTGTCCGGGTCACACCCCAGGACATCTCGTTTATTACGCCCCCCAAGATCGCCTGGCCCAAGTCGGCGACGTGCTCTTTCAGGGCTCCATTGGCCGCACCGACTTTCCTCGCGGCAACTACCAGGACCTCATTGCTTCCATTCGCAACATCCTGTTTCCTCTAGGTGATGACCTGCGTTTCATCCCTGGCCACGGCCCCATGTCAACCATCGGCGCCGAACGGCGCAGCAACCCTTTCGTCGGCGACCTGGCCAGGCGCCAAGCGGGGTAGGGTTAGCTGTGCTTTAATTAAACCAGTACCCGATTTCCAGGGCGAATGCCAGGGTGCTATCCAGAGATCAGCGGCGGACGACGGGGTAACATCATGGGTCCGGAATCCTCCCTCTTGACGCGCAGCGGCCGAACCTACTGGGTTCGTGCCAACCTTCCCTCGGACTTGGCGGTGGATATCACCCCTGCTTCTCCCAAAAAGAGCGGCAAGCGCTTCTTGGAGCCCTTCCGCCTGGGCGACGCCCAGCGCGGGTCTCTGGTTGCGGCACTGGCGCACCGTGGCATCGGCGATGAAGAGAGCCGAAACCTCTATATCGCCGCCATGGAGTATGATCTAGCGGGATGCAGGCAACTCCTCGAAGGCGCGCCACGGACACCGGCTTCGCCAGAGGCCAACCCGCACGCGGCGCCGGCGACAGATCCCGCGTTACTGAAACTGGCCGGGGCGGCCAAGGCCTTGGCCGATTCTCTCAGCGCCCTGGATGCGGCCCAGCGGGTGCTGTTGGCGCGGGAGCTAGAAAATACGGATTGTTTCGCCCGTCTCTATGGCGAGGCTTATATTGACGCCCTGCGATTGGAACTGAACCGCCTGGGAACCGCCATCCAGGCAAAAAAGGTGGCACTTGAAGTAGCGAAGCCGGCTCCCGTCACTCGGGAGATTCGGGATTTCCTCCGGCGGGCCGCCGATGCCTTTGGCGACTGTTTCGAGACCAATCCCAGTACCCAGCCCGACTCCCCTTTCCTCCACGCCCTGCGAGCCTTGAGCGAAGTGACTGGTCTGGCCCTGCCCCTCGACGAGCCCAGCCTGACAGATATCCTGCGGCCTGGTGGATGAGACGGGATGGATGAAACTGGATGGATGAGGGGAGTGCATGCGGCGGCACTTCTCCGCTTTCCTCGGTTACAATCCCCCATCCTTTTCCACCCCGGCCAGCGCTGATCGTGCGGGCCGAAGAGCCCGAGCACTCTCGCCCGCCCATGCCCGGCCTGAGTTCGAATCTCCAGGAGTTCCAATGATCTTCAAGCGATTTCTGTTTCGTCGCCAGCAACCAGCGGATACTCCGGAGAATCAGCATCAGAAGGCCAAAGCCGCCCTGGCCGCGGGTGACCGGTCCGAACGGCTAGAGGCATGCCGTCACCTCCTTGATCTGGTCGAGCTACGCAACCTGGCGGAGGCCGACGCGGAGGCAGGGGTTCGCGAACTCGCCCAGGCGCGTTATCGCAAGCTCCTCTGCGGTCAAGAGATACAGGTGCCGACCCTCACCGCCCGCTTGGCGGAACTATCCCACCTCGATGATCAGCGCACCCTGGTCCAAGTGGCGGCGCACGCCAAGGAACCGGAACTGCGCCTGGCCGCCATTCAGCGACTCACTGACCAGGCCGCTCTGGCCGCCTGTACCCTGGACGACGCGGCGACCGCCAACCGCTTCGCCGCCGCCGAGCGCCTGCGGGAGCGAGCGCCCCTGGAGCTCGTGGCGCGCCGCATCGGTAAAAGGGACAAAAATGTCCTCCGGCTGGTCCGCACCCGGATCAAGGATCTGGCCGAGGAGGAAGCGAGGCCGGCGCGGGTCCAGGCCCAGTTCCAAGAGATATGCTTCAGGCTCGAAGGCCTGGGGCGTTTCGAGAGCTGGAGTCAGGATCGTGGTCTGCTCGATCTGCTCGACCAACAATGGGCCGCCATCCAGGACCAGGCAGAACCGGAATGGCGAAGCCGCCATACCAGGGAACGGGAGCGTTTCCTGACCGCCTACGAGGCCCATTGTCAAACTCTGGCAGAACGGATCGACACCGAGAAGGCCGAGGCGGCCACCCAGGCGACGCGGGAAGGTCTTATCGCGGAGCTGGCCTCCGCCGCCATGCTCGCAGGGGAAGAGCCCCTACGCGATCTTCTCAGGGACATCTCGGTGCGCTGGGACGCCCTGGGCCCCGCCACCAGCAGTGCTTCGCGGAAATGCGAAGGGGCCTACCAGGCCGCCTTGGGCGCCGCCAAGTCCCGCCTGGAGGCCATGGCCAGCGAACGCCAGTCCTCGGAACAGGTCAGGGCCTGGCTTGCCGCCGCCCGCGAGGCCCTCCACCAGGCCAAGCCCATCGAACACCCTCGTCTGGCCGCTCTTCTATCCCAATCCCCGCGCCAGCCTGGGCTAGATCAGGACCTGGCCACCGCCTTCGCCGAGGTCAGAAGCCAACTCGAGGAGCGACATCGCCATCAGTTGCAGATGGAGGAGAAGCGGCTGGACCAGGCTCGGGCCAGGTTGGCGGAACTGGAATCCGCCCTTGGGGGCGGAGAACTCCGGCACGCTGAATCCCTGTTCCAGAGCCTTCAGGCGGCCCTCGATGCGGCCATGGCCAGGGGCTTGCCAGCGCGCCAGACCGCTACCCTCAAGGAAGGCCTGCAGGCCCTGGCCCCGCGCCTGCGGGATCTTCAGCAATGGCGCCGCTGGGGCGCGGACGCTCATCGCGAAGGCCTTTGCCAGGCCATGGAAGAAGTCGCAATGAGTTCCCTGCCTTTGGCCGCCCAGGCCCAGCGCCTGCGGGATCTGCAACGGGAGTGGAAGGGGCTGGACCACAGCGGCTCCCCTGTTAATCATCCCCTCTGGGATCGCTTCCATGCGGCCTCGGAGCAGGTCCATACCAACTGCAAGCCCTGGCTCGAACAGCAGGCCGCCGCGCGCGAGGCCGCACGTGTCGCGCGGGAGGCCCTGTGCGCGGAACTCGAGGACTTTCTGAACCGGGTGGATTGGGACCGGGTCGATTGGAAACAGGCCCTGCGCGCCGAGCGCGAGACCCGCGAGGGTTGGGCCAGGCTGGGCGAGGTGGAGGGCCGTCACCGGCGTGGGCTGGAGCGGCGCTTCCACGCCGCCCTCAAGCGGCTCGACAACCGCCTAACCGCCGAGCGGGACACCAATCAGGGCCACAAGCGCGAACTCATCGCCCAAGTCCAGGCCCTTGCCATTGCCCCCGATCTGGCGATGGCCATTGAGGAGACCAAGCGCCTCCAGGGCGAATGGCACACCACGGTCCCCGCCCGCCAAAAGGACGAAAACCGCCTGTGGCAAGAGTTCCGCGCCGCCTGTGATGCCGTCTTCGAGCGCCGTCGCCAGCACCACGAGGCCCAGACCGCCGAATTGGTGGAAAATTTACGTGCCCGCGAGGCGATCTGCTCCGAGGCCGAGGCCCTGGCGCAAGTGGGGGAGGCCCTGGACGCCGCTGGCCCGTTCCAGGCGATCGAGAACCGATGGCGCGACGCCCTCCACTTGCCGGTGCCGCGCCAGGCTGCCTCCGGTCTGGAGCAACGCTGGCGTCAGGCCCTCCGGAGTGTCGAGACACGGCGCCGCGAACTGCTGACCAAGGGACGCCAGCGGACCCTGGACCTCCTTGCCCGCCAGGCCCAGGTCTGTTGGGAGCTGGAGCAGGTCATGGAGGCCGGCAACTTCGGATCGGACTCCATCGCTGCCGCCAAGACTGCTTGGGGTGCCCTGCCCCATCAGACAGACCCAGATCTGCGGTTCGGCATGGAGACCCGTTTCCGCCGCGCTTGCGAGGCGCTGACCCCTGGCCTGACGTCCCCTCTGGATCTGGCGGATGAAAGGGCCGCCACTGCCCGGAAACGGGCCGAAATCTGCCTGCGCCTGGAGATCCTGGCCCAGATCGACTCCCCGCCCGCCTACGTCCATGATCGCCTGGCCTTCCAGGTCAACCGCCTCCAAGAACACATGACCACCGGCGAGCGGGACCCTCTCGCCGGGGCCTCGCGCCTAGTGGAACTCTGGTATCTCACTGGTCCGGCCCCCGCCACCGCCATGGCCGACCTGGAGACGCGCTTCGAACGCGCTCGCGCCGCCTTGTCGGTGACTCAAGCCGACATCCCGGAACGTTGAGGTAACCGCGCCATGGCCCATGTCATTCGCCAATCCCCCGCCGCCTTGGAGGCCGCCTTCTATGACGCCTTTGCCCGGCTCGATCTGAGGCTCATGGCCACCATCTGGCTGCCAGGCCACCGGGCCGTCTGCATCCATCCCGGCGGTCAAATGCTGCGCGGCGCTGACGCCGTCCTCGAGAGTTGGCGCCACATCTTCGATGGCGCTGAGCCGCCTATCGTCGAGCATCGTCTCATAGACGCCTTTGCCGCCGCGGACCTGGCCGTCCACTTGGTCGAGGAAGCCATACGGCCGCGCACGACCTCCACCGAGCGCGCCAACCGGCTCATCGCCACCAATGTCTATGTGCTTGAGCATGGCCTCTGGTATCTCGCCGAACACCACGGTTCTCTGCCCTTGGTTAGGCCACCCCGGGGCGAGACGGCAAGGGAGAAGCCACGCCTCCATTGAGCCTGGATTGGGAGGGGGCTTTCCCCCCAGGGATCAGGAATTCCCAAAGGCCAGCGGCTCCCTTTCACCCCCCCTGCCCCGCCGTTATACTGGCTCGCATTTCCACCTCAGCGATACCCGCGATGGACGACCCAGTCTCCCAACCCCAATCCCAGACTCAACCCCAGGCACCAAGGCGCCGTCGCGGCGTTTACCTGCTGCCGAACCTCTTTACCACCGCCGCCCTCTTCTCCGGCTTTTACGCCATGATCGCCGCCGTGCAAGGCAAGTTCGAGGCCGCCGCCATCGCCATCTTCGCCGCCATGATCCTCGATGGCCTGGACGGACGAGTGGCTCGCCTCACCAACACCCAGAGCGACTTTGGCGCCGAGTACGATAGCCTGTCCGACATGGTCGCCTTTGGCGTCGCCCCAGCCCTGGTGGCCTACGAATGGGCGCTGAATGGCTTGGGCAAGGTTGGCTGGCTCGCCGCCTTCATTTTTACCACCACCGCAGCCCTGCGACTGGCACGCTTCAACACCATGATCGGCATAGCCGACAAGCGCTTTTTCCAGGGCCTACCCAGTCCCTCCGCCGCCGCCATCGTCGCCGCCGGTGTCTGGATCGGCGCTGATCAAGGCATTCCAGGTTCCAATGTCAGTTGGCTCGCCGCCTTCCTTACCGCCCTCGCCGGCCTCTTGATGGTCAGTAACTTCCGCTATCGCAGCTTCAAGGATTTGGACCTGCGCAATCGTGTCCCCTTCGTCGCCGCCATCGTCATCATGCTTGGCTTCGCCCTGGTCTATCTGCATCCCCCAGTCATTCTCTTCCTCGGCTTCCTGACCTACGCCCTCTCGGGTCCCGTCTTCGCCCTGGTCCGCTTCCAACAGAGGCGCGCGCGGCGGAGGGAGCGGTGACAGTCAGGGGGCAAATTAACCATGGTTCTGAATGTCGACCACCTCTGCGTACCGGGAGATGGCACCTGATTCTTTGATAAGGCGGAATGAGCATGAAGGCAACCAAGCAGTCCGCCGGCATCGTGATCCTGCGTCAGTTCGAGGATGGTCCCCGCTATCTGCTGCTGCGTTGTTATGGCTATTGGGACTTTCCCAAGGGCGAGGTGGAATCAGGCGAGGATCCCCTTGCCTCGGCCCGACGCGAGGTGCTCGAGGAGACGGGGCTGTCCGATCTGAGGTTTTGCTGGGGCGAGGGCTTTGTCGAGACCTCGCCCTACGGCCGGGGCAAGGTCGCCCGCTACTATCTGGCCGAAAGCCCCAGCGGCATGGTCCATCTCCCGGTCAGCCCAGAATTGGGAATGCCCGAGCATCAAGAATTTCGCTGGGTCCGGCTTGACGAGGCCCTGAGTCTGGTCAACGGCCGTATCCGGGCCGTGTTGGAGTGGGCGGAGAAGGGATTAAGGGTCTAACCCTGGCTCCACTTACCCCACCCCTACCTGCCCGGCCCCTTTAGCAGGCTTGCCATATCCCGCACCGCCCGGTCCAGACCAGCGAAGAGGGCGCGGGCGATGATGGCGTGACCGATGTTCAGTTCGCGGATGCCCGGGATGGCGGCAATGGCCTGGACATTGTGGTAGTCAAGGCCATGGCCAGCGTTGACATTCAGTCCTAGGCCGGTGCCCAGGGCCACGGCCTGGTAAATGCGGTCCAACTCAAGGGCGCGGGTGTAGGGGTCGTTGGCATCGGCATAGCCGCCGGTGTGGATCTCCACCACGGGGGCGCCGATGGCCAGGGCGGCCTCGACCTGGATAGGGTCGGGATTGATGAAGAGGGAGACGCGGATGCCGGCCTCGGCGAGGCCGGCGCAATAATCGGTGAGTTCAGTCTGGCGGCTGGCGACGTCGAGGCCGCCTTCGGTGGTGAGTTCCTCGCGGCGCTCGGGCACCAGACAGCAGTCGGCGGGCCGGATGCGGGTGGCGACAGCGGCCATCTCGGGAGTGGCGGCCATCTCCAGGTTCATGCGTGTATGGAGGATGTGGCGCAGGGCCTCGACATCCCGGTCCTGGATATGCCGGCGATCTTCGCGCAGATGCAGGGTAATGGCGTCGGCTCCGGCCTGTTCGGCCACCAGGGCGGCCTGGATAGGTTCGGGATAGCGGGTGCCACGCACCTGGCGTAGGGTGGCGACGTGGTCGATGTTGACGCCCAGCAGGACGGGGTGGGTGGACATTGTCTTTGGGGGCTCCAGGGAGTGGCGGCGGCGCGAGTCGATGGGCGAGGCTGATCCATCCTGCTTGTCAGGTTAACATTTTACCCTTAGAGGAACGAAACAGCTCCCGACTTTTGAGGGGCTTTGGACCAAGAAGGGGCGCGAGGAGCCGGCGCAGGAGATGACGGGCTTCGCGTGTCTTCTGCTCGTCGTCCAGAGGTTCACCATTGGCGAGGGCAAGCAGGCTCCCGCCGCTAATGGCATGGGCCCCGCCCTGCCCTGCTGGCATTCGGCGTGGATGCTGGCCGGCTTCGCAAAGATAGCGTTCGCCAACCAAGACCGGACCCTCCTCGGCCTGATCGAGCAAGGGGCCATAGCCGATCTCGCCAAGGAGGCGCAGTTCGAACTGGCGCAAGGTAGTTTCCAGATGCTCGCCAGCCGACAGGCTGGCGAGGGCGGCGTGGTAGAAAGCGAAAAGGTCCGGGTGGGGATCGCACCGCCCCAGCACCCGCGTCAGGAGTTCGTTGAGGTAGATGCCGCAAAAGAGGGCCTTGCCATTCAGTTCCAGGGAGCAGCCAGCGGGCTCGGCGCTGATCAGGCCTCGCATCTCGCCCCGGCCGCTCCAGCTCGCCCAGAGGGGGCGAAAGGGCTGGAGGATGGCGGCGGCGGGCGCGCGCCCGCGCTTGGCGCCCTTAGCCAGCACCGGCAGGCGCCCGCTCTCGGCGCAGAAGAGGTCGAGGATCAGGCTGGTATTGCCATAATCGCGCCGGTGCAGAACAAAGCAGCGCCGCAGGGGTTCACGGCCGACGGATCCCATGCCCCCAACCTCTGGCTCAGGCGTCTCCGTAGCCGAGGCTCGCCAGGGCGGCCTCGTCGCTGGACCAGCTTTTCTTGACCTTGACCCAGACCTCCAGATGGACAGGGCGGCCGAATAGCTTTTGCATCTCCTGACGCGCCTGGCTAGCGGCGGCCTTGAGGGCTTCGCCCCGCCGGCCGATGAGGATAGCCTTCTGGCTATCACGCTCGACCCAGACCAGGGTATGGATGAGATAACGCCCGCCTTCCTCTTCGACGAAACGCTCGATCTCCACCGTGGTCTTATAGGGCAATTCCTTGCCATAGCGCTGCATGATCTGCTCGCGCAAGAGTTCACCGGCCAGGAAGCGCTCGGATCTGTCCGTGAGCTGATCCTCGGGATAGATGTTGTCTCCCTCGGGCAGGGATGCGATGACCAGATCCAGCAGTCGATCCACCTGATCGCCCCGCTTCGCCGAGACCGGTACCAGGTGAAGGAAGGGGTGCCGCGTCGCCAATTCCTGGAGATAGGGCAGAAGCCGTTCCTTGTTGAGGATCCGGTCGATTTTGTTCACGACGGCGATGACGGGTGTCCCTGTGTCGGCCAGGGCCCGCAGGGCCTTCTCATCCTCGCGGGAGAAGCGCCCGGCCTCGACGAGGAACAGGGCCAGATCGACATCGCCCATGACCGCCCGCGCCGTGCGATTGAGGTAGCGGTTGAGGGCGCCCTCGCCGCGCTGATGGATACCCGGCGTATCGACGAAGACGGCCTGTCCCTGCGGCGTGGTCCGGATGCCAAGGATGGCGTGCCGCGTGGTCTGGGCCTTATGTGAGGTGATGGCGAGCTTGATGCCGAGGATGCGATTGAGCAGGGTCGATTTGCCCACGTTGGGGCGGCCGATGATGGCGACATGACCACAGTGGTTGGGGGTTTCAGGCGTCATGGGTGATCAGCTCCAGCATGCATTCCGCCGCCTCTTGCTCGGCGCGGCGGCGGCTGGTGCCGCTGCCTTGGGTGGTTTGGCCGGTGTCCGGGAGCAGGCAGGAGACACGGAAGGATTGCTCGTGCTGACTGCCGCCTATGGCGAGGATTTCATAAATAGGCAAGGGACGCTTGAAGGCTTGCAGGCTCTCCTGGAGCCGGGTCTTGGGGTCCTTGACTTGGTCCTGGCTCACGGCCTCTTCCAGGGGCTCGCGAAAAAGGGCCATGATCACTGCCTGGGCGGCCTCGAAACCGCCGTCGAGATAGATGGCCCCGAACAAGGCCTCCAGGGCATCCTCCAGGATGGAATCCCGGCCATGCGCGCCCGTACGCGACTCCCCAGCACCCAGGCGCAGATAATCGCCAAGCTTGATCTCGCGGGCTATCCGGGCCAGGGTCTCCTTCTTGACCAGGGAGGCGCGGGTGCGGCTCAGGTCGCCCTCGTCGGCCTCCGGCAGGCGCCGCCAGAGATCCCCGGCGATGACAAAACCCAGGAGGGCATCGCCGAGGAATTCCAGCCGTTCGTTGTTGACACCCCCGGCACTGCGATGGGTCAGGGCCTGGGTGAGGAGGCCCGCGTCCGCGAACGGATAGCCGATAGTCCGCGCCAGACGGCCAGCATCCCTCCGCATGCTCAAGGGATCAGTGTCTGGTGATCGAAGGTCAGCACGGCGTCCCGATTGCCAAAGAGGTGCTCGCGAACTTCGTTATGATCGGATAGCAGCCGGCACCTGCCGCGAATCTCATTTGATCAGGTTACCCAGGCGGGTCCAGTCAATGGGGAAGTCATCGCGCAGGCCATCCCAGTTCATCCAGATGGCGAAAGCCTTGCCGACCAGGTTGCCTTCCGGCACCAGGCCCCAGCAACGGCTGTCATTGCTGTTGTCACGATTATCGCCCATGGCGAAATAATAGCCCTCGGGGACCTTGATGGGGCCCTTGAGGAGTTCGTAGCATCCCGGCGCCAAGTCGGGGGCGCGGGGATTGGTCAGGATTCGGTGCTCCACTTCACCCAGGTGTTCGTCGGCAATGCGCGCCCCTGTCATGCTCGCCCCGGCGCCAACGCCCGTAAAAATGCCGTCCGGCGTCTGGGGCACGGGATTTCCGTTTAAATATAGCGTCTTGTTGCGATAGGAAATTTCGTCGCCAGGGATGCCGACGATGCGCTTGATGTAGTCAGTGCCAGGCTCCAGTGGAAAGCGAAAGACCGCCACGTCACCCCGCTGGGGCTCCCCCGCTTCGATGAACTTGGTATTGAGCACCGGCCAGCGCAGGCCATAGGCGAACTTGTTGACCAGGATGAAATCGCCCACCAGCAAGGTCGGCATCATGGAACCCGATGGGATGCGAAAGGGTTCCACCAGGAAGGAGCGCAACAAGAGCACGATGAGGATGACGGGAAAGAAGGATCGCGCATACTCCACCAGCACAGGTTCCTTCAGACGCGCCTTGGCCCGAATATCACCCTCTGCTTCGCCCGCCAGGGCGGCCTCCGCCGCCAGTCGGCGCCGGCGCGGGGCGAATAACACGGCATCGAGTAGCCATATGCCCCCCGTCAGGGCACTGGCAAGGACGAGAAAGGCCGGAAAGTCGAAGTTCATGAGCCGGATACGAATTTCAAAGAGAATGGGTTAATTATCCTTGCCAAACTGAAGCACCGCAAGGAAGGCCTCCTGGGGTATCTCCACCTTGCCGACCTGCTTCATGCGCCGCTTGCCCGCCTTCTGCTTCTCCAGCAACTTGCGCTTGCGGGTGATATCGCCACCATAACACTTGGCTGTAACATTCTTGCGCAAGGCCTTGACGGTAGTACGAGAAATGATCTTGCTGCCAATGGCGGCCTGGATGGCGACCTCGAACATCTGGCGCGGGATCAGGTCCTTCATGCGCACGGTCAGGTCATGTCCCCGGTAGGCGGCGTTATCGCGGTGGACGATCGTCGACAGGGCGTCCACCTTCTCGCCATTGATAAGGACATCGAGCTTGACCAGGTCCGCCGCTTGAAAGCGCTTGAATTCATATTCAAAGGAGGCATAGCCCCGGCTCACGGATTTGAGGCGGTCGAAAAAGTCGAGCACCACCTCGCTCATGGGCAGTTCGTAAGTCGCCTGAATCTGTCCACCCAGGTACAGGATATTCTTCTGAATGCCGCGCTTTTCGATGCAGAGATTGATGACGCCGCCCAGCATCTCCTGGGGTAGCAGGATGTGGGCCTCGATGATGGGCTCGCGGATCTCCCGCAGTACCGCCGCATCCGGCAACTCCGCCGGATTATCGACCTTGACTACCTCGCCATTCGACAGCAGGACCTCATAGATGACGGTGGGGGCCGTGGTAATGAGGTCGAGATCGTACTCCCGCTCCAGGCGCTCCTGGACTATCTCCATGTGCAGCATACCGAGGAAACCACAGCGGAAACCGAAGCCAAGTGCTTGGGAAACCTCGGGTTCGTAGAACATGGCCGCATCATTGAGACGCAGCTTGCGCAGGGCGTCGCGCAACTCCTCGTAGGCATCCGAATCCACGGGATAGAGGCCGGCGAAGACCCTTGGTTGCATCTCCTTGAAACCAGGCAGGGCCTTGTCCGCGGGGCGGTCGGTAAGGGTGATGGTATCTCCCACCGGGGCGCCATCGATTTCCTTGATACCCGCTACCAGAAAACCGACCTCGCCGGTGCCGAGGGTCTTGCGCTCGGTCTTCTTGGGGGTAAAGACGCCGATACTGTCTGCGTTATAGCTGCGGCCGGTGGACATGATCTGAATCTTGTCGCGGCGGTTGATGGCGCCGTTGACCACCCGCACCAGGGAGACGACCCCGACGTAGGAGTCGAACCAGGAGTCGATGATCAAGGCCTGGAGGGGCCCGTCCGGATTGCCTCGGGGTGGCGGGATGCGCTTGACCAGGGTATCCAGCAATTCGGGAATACCCAGGCCCGTCTTGGCACTGACCTTGAGGGCATCCTTGGCCTCCAGGCCGATGATCTCTTCGATCTGTTTGATAACCTTTTCAGGCTCGGCGGAGGGCAAATCGATCTTGTTGAGCACCGGCAGGACTTCCAGGCCCATCTCGATGGCCGTATAGCAGTTGGCCACGCTCTGGGCCTCGACGCCTTGGGCGGCATCCACCACTAGCAGTGCCCCCTCGCAAGCAGCCAGGGAGCGCGACACCTCATAGGAGAAATCCACATGACCCGGAGTGTCGATAAAGTTGAGCTGGTAAATTTCCCCATCCGAGGCCTTGAAGTCCAGGGTCACGCTCTGGGCCTTGATGGTGATCCCCCGCTCCCGTTCCAGGTCCATGGAATCGAGTACCTGGGCCGACATCTCACGGTCGCTCAGGGTGCCCGCAAGCTGGATGAAACGATCCGCGATGGTCGATTTTCCGTGATCGATATGGGCGATGATGGAAAAGTTGCGGATATGACTCAGATCGACCATCGAATTCCGTAAGGCTGCTGTGGAGGTTGGGGCCTGGG
>Ga0105098_10000536_pt1 | contig 13185 bp, 19 predicted proteins | sample PPLLak21cMay2015_FD_79137 | JGI IMG/M metagenome (GOLD analysis project Ga0105098, IMG submission 79137) | Freshwater sediment microbial communities from Prairie Pothole Lake near Jamestown, North Dakota, USA - PPLs Lake P7 Core (1) Depth... | ecosystem: Environmental > Aquatic > Freshwater >... | reverse complement strand
TTGTTTATGGCAATCGTTGCACTCTTTGCCGATGTAGGTCATGCGCTTGGTTGCGAGAGCGTTGCGTAGCCATGCCCTTGTTTGAGATAGCGTAGCCAAGCGTTTGAAGTCCTTCCGTTCTTTTTCGGTGTTGCAGATGGGGCAAAGCATGGGCGGTTCTCCTTGAAAATGTCCACTTTTTTCCGGTTTTGTCCACTATGTCCACTTGGTAAAAATTTAGTGGACGCCGTGAGAGCGTTATGAGGCTTAGGTTTGAGGGGTAAGTGTACATGGTATCTACCTTTTTTAAAAAAGTGTATGAGAGTAAATAAATGTAAATTAGTAAGCGAGATTTCTGTCCATTAGTCTAGTAGTCCATACATACATATACTCTTTAAAAAAATATAGATATATAGTGTACTAAGTGGACAACGCTAATACGGGCGCGGGTTTGGAGGTGTCCAGAAAAAATTTCTGAAGTGGACATAGTGGACTAATGTCCAAATGGGGTCTAAACACCTCCTTACTGTTAACGCGTTAAGAGGAAGCACGCATTAGTCTTTCTCGGCGGTGCGCTCAAGCCATGAGATGAATTGGACTTCGCGCTTGAACAAAGCGTTGTCGGACTTAGCCTTTTCCCGTTTGAATCGGCGCATAGCATCTTTCGGGCGCTTCACGCTCAGAGTTTTGTCCAATGCCTTGAAGGCGCGTAAATCTTTGTAGGTCTTTGACATAGCAGTTCTCCTTAACAAGTTAAAAGTAGTTGTGGACACGATGTCCACAACTCGTCAACAACAACATCAAACGATTGCGTTAGCGATAGCGCGCCGTTGCGAAGCAGGCAACTTCATGATCGCGTCAACATAGCGGTCTACTGCTGACTTCTTATGGCGAACAGGTGATGCCTTGCGCTCGTAGTTGTGGTGTGGCGCGATTGTGCGCTCCCATTGTTTCTTCGCGCTCTCGTGGTAGTTCTCACGAGTCTGTTGCTTGGAGTCGTCAGTCGTGTAAAAGAACCATTGACCTGTGTCCTTCATGACCGCGTGGCATTTGTAGGCTTGCTCGTGTGCTCGTGCTAACTTGTTAACCACATCGCATGGCAGATACTGCTTGCCCTTGAGTAGTTTGGCGAGATGCTCTCGCATCTTGATACCTGACGCGATGAATGTTTTGTAGTCACGAACGATTGCGTTGATGTCGTATTGCATAGTAGTTCTCCTTAACAAGTTGTGGACAGATGTCCATAAGCATCGACTGAGCCAATCCCAATCGACACCTCTATTATACCATTACCGTTAGTTTCTATTGTTTGTTGCCGAGGGTTTTGCTGTCCTGTTTACCCCACCCGTACCCGACCCCCCAAGATATGTGACGAGGCAGCGGCATGGCACGGATACTATTCCGTAGCCACACAGCAAATTTTTGTCCAATGCTGTAAAAAGCCGGGAAAAATCACCCCACCCCTTCGCCACAGATAAATAAAAACAAAGGGGGAAACAAAAATGCTAAAAATTTCTATAAAAATCCGCATCAAGCTTGTCAAATATTGGACAAAGTAAGATAAAAAAAGCCCCCGGGGCTGAGTCCGGGGGCGTTCAAGTGGGGTAGAGGAGCTACCCCGAAGGAGACATGCAAAAGGAGACGACCCTTGCGGGTTGTCAAAAGTAATTGTACACTCGCCGCAACTGAGCGCAAGCTCTGCGACACGGGGGTACCCGCTTGCTGGATCATTTGAACGAAATTGATTTTGAACCCGAGGTGCTTGACACCCCGGACGAAGGCTTTGTTACTCTGAAAAAGGCCGACGCCTCGCTATTGCTGGAGGCTAAGATACGCACGGCTGATTGGCTAAAGGAGCTTGGGGCCGCAGACGACGAGGAAATTATTACTGGCGCTGAAAAACAACAGGCCAGCGAGGTTTTCCATGCCTTGACGACTGCCTCAGACCAAGCCAAGCAAGCAGTTACTGGACTGACGACGCCCCCGCAGATAAAAGCACTGGTTGGTATGCTGACTGCGTACGAGTGGCAGTTTGTGGAGGAGGCCCAGCGCTTGCGTTCCATGGCGGTGGCTAAGCTGGTTGAGGAGACCGAGCACCCTGATGCCAGAATACGGCTAAAGGCTATAGAGTTATTAGGTAAGGTTACTGAGGTTGGGCTGTTTACTGAGCGAGTAACCGTTAAGAAAGAAGAACTTGAGGATCACGAGCTTGATGAGCGCATCCGCGAGAAGCTAAAGCAGCTACAAAAGACGGTGGACGCCGAGGCAACGGAGAAGGAAGAGCGCAATTCAGACGCGGAAGATGTAGAACTGAGTTTAGAACCCGAAGCGGGCGAAGACGGCGATGCTGCTGAACCAAGTTGAGATCGACGCCGTACTGGCGACGATGACTCCGATGCAGAAACTTGAGTTTTTGAGTGAACTTGAGGAGCAGGAACGTCGGATTGGGTTAAAAAAGGCCCAGACTTCGATGACAGACTTTGCTCGCATGGTCTACCCGGGGTTTAAAGAAGGCCCGCACCACAGAAAGTTGGCGAAAATCTTCAAAGATGTAGCCGATGGGGTCAAAAAGCGCGTGATTATCAACATCGCGCCCCGTATGGGTAAGTCTGAATTCAGTTCTTACCTGTTCCCGGCGTGGTTTTTGGGGCAGTACCCAGACAAAAAGATCATTATGGCGACCCACACCGCCGGTCTTTCAGAGGACTTTGGTAGACGGGTCAGAAACTTATTGGACGATGAGGATTATCAAAAGATTTTTCCAAAAACCGTGGTCGCAGATGATCAGAAAGCTGCGGGAAAATGGTCTACTAGTGCTGGCGGTCAGTACTACGCTGTTGGTGTTGGCGGCGCTTTGGCTGGTCGCGGTGCCGATCTTTTCGTTATTGACGACCCACATTCCGAGCAGGACATTAAGGCTAACAGCCGAGCTACATTCGATAACGCATGGAGTTGGTTCCAGACAGGTCCGCTCCAACGACTGATGCCTAACGGCGCAATCCTTGTAATCATGACCCGATGGTCGCTTGTTGACCTAACGGGGCGGCTGCTCAACTACCAGATGAAGAATCCCGATGCGGATAAGTGGGAGATCGTAGAGTTGCCTGCCATTTTGCCAAGTGGCAAGAGTCTTTGGCCTGAACAGTGGCCCATCGAGCAGTTGGAGCAGAAAAAGGCAGCTATGGACTCACGGTACTGGAACGCCCAGTACATGCAGCAGCCCACATTGGACTCGGCGGCATTTATTAAAAGGACACATTGGCGTGTTTGGGAGCCGGAAGAGCCGCCTCGGTGCGAGTTCATCATTCAGAGTTGGGATACGGCCCACGAAGCCAAGACTACGGCTGACTATACGGCGTGTACGACGTGGGGTATCTGGTATAACGAAGAAGAAAACAGTAAGCCCAGCATAATACTGCTCGATGCGTTTAAGTCTCGCATGGAGTTCCCAGAGCTTAAGGAAGTAGCGCTTAAACAGTACCGAGAATGGCAACCAGACGCGTTTTTGGTGGAGAAAAAAGCTGCTGGAGCACCTTTGATTCAAGAATTACGTCGCATGGGCATACCAGTCGATGAGTTTACGCCTACAAGGGGTAACGACAAGATTGCCCGGGTGAATGCAGTAAGCGATTTGTTTGCCTCGGGGATTGTGTGGGCACCGGATCGGCGGTGGGCTAAAGAAGTAATTGAGGAAATTGTGGCGTTCCCTGTGGGCGAACACGATGACTACGTGGACACAATGACACAGGCGCTGTTACGCTTTAGAAACGGGGGGTTTATTACGCTGCCAAGCGATGAACCAGATGAACCCATATTTTTTAAATCAGGCCGCAAGACGGCGTATTACTAAGGATAAATCATGGCTGTAGATAAAGCACTAACACGGGCACCCCAAGGCATCGAAGAAGATATCGGACTCATGGAAGGGCCAGAGCTTGAAATTGAGATCGAAGATCCAGAAGCTGTTCGTATTGGCATAGACGGAATGCCGCTATTAGAGATCGAAGAAGCCGATGAAGATGCAGAAGATTTCTATGAAAACTTGGCAGAAAAGATAGAGCCTGATGAGTTAGATATCCTTGGCAGCGATCTGCTTGAGGATATTAAGAATGACTTAGGTTCACGCAAAGACTGGGAAGATACGTACAAAGAGGGCATCACACTGCTTGGTCTTAAGTACGAAGAAAGAACAGAGCCATGGAACGGCGCATGTGGCGTGTTCCACCCCATGATTACGGAAGCAGTCGTACGCTTTCAGTCAGAAACAATCATGGAGACTTTTCCTGCGCAGGGGCCAGTTAAAACAAAGATCCTTGGCAAGCAGACCCGCGAGAAGGATGAAGCAGCGGCTCGGGTTAAGGAAGACATGAACTATGAACTGACCGAGCGCATGCCTGAGTTCAGAACTGAGCACGAGCGGATGTTGTGGAATCTGCCAGCCACGGGTTCGGCATTTAAGAAAGTATATTACGACCCATCAATGCAGCGTCAGATGTCGGTCTTTGTGCCTGCAGAAGACATCATCATTTCCTACGGTGCGCCATCTATTGAGACGGCAGAGCGTGTAACGCACCGGATGTTTAAAACCAAGAACGAGATTCGTAAACTGCAAGTGGCTGGGTTTTACCGCGATATTGACATCGGGGATCCACCTAAGATTAAAAATGAGTTGCAGGAAAAGAAAGATAAAGAGACAGGGTTTAATAGCCTTAATGATGACCGCTATGTACTTTATGAGTGCCACATTAACTTGGACTTGCCGGGGTACGAAGATGAAGAAGACGGCGAGCCAACAGGCATAGCACTGCCATATGTACTAACGGTGCTTGAGGGCACGGGTGAAGTTCTAGCCATCAGACGTAACTTTTACGAAGATGACGAGACCAAAGCCAAGCGTAACCACTTCGTACACTATATTTACATCCCGGGTTTTGGTATTTACGGATTTGGCTTATTCCACTTGATTGGTGGGTTTGCTAAGTCCGCAACGTCAATCATCCGGCAATTAGTAGACGCGGGCACGTTATCGAACCTCCCCGGCGGTTTGAAGTCCAGAGGACTTCGGATTAAAGGTGACGACACGCCTATTGCTCCGGGTGAGTTTAGAGACGTAGATGTTGGCTCCGGTGCTATTCGGGACAACATCCTACCGCTGCCATATAAAGAGCCAAGCCAGACGCTCTATAACCTGCTGGGCACAATCGTTGAAGAAGGCCGTAGGTTTGCCGCCACGGCTGATATGAAGATCAGCGATATGTCCGCACAGGCGCCAGTGGGTACGACGCTTGCCCTGCTGGAGCGGATGCTCAAAGTTATGTCGGCTGTTCAGGCTCGGGTGCACTACGCCTTTAAGCAAGAGCTAAAGCTGCTGTCGGTCATCATTCGGGACTACACGGACGATGTTTATGACTACCAACCCGAGGACGGAGAACCACGGGCCAAGCGGTCAGACTACGACATGGTCGAGGTCATTCCTGTAAGTGATCCCAACGCGGCAACAATGTCACAGCGAGTGGTGCAGTACCAAGCGGTCATTCAGTTGGCTCAGGCTGCGCCTCAGATATATGACCTGCCTCTCTTACACCGGCAGATGCTGGAGGTCTTGGGGATCAAAAACGCAGCCAAGCTCGTACCGGTTGAGGATGATCAGAAACCACAGGATCCTGTGTCGGAGAACATGGCAGCGCTTAATGGCAAGCCCATGAAGGCGTTCATATATCAGGACCACGAGGCTCATATCCAAGTCCACATGAACGCTATGAAGGATCCAATCATCATGCAGATGGTGGGTCAGAGTCCCATGGCGAATCAAATTGGAGCAGCCATGCAGGCACATATCGCGGAGCACTTAGGCTTTGCGTACCGCCGTCGTATCGAAGAAGCCCTTGGCATGCCGTTGCCTAAGCCGGATGAGGAGATGCCTGAAGAACTTGAGTTGCAGGTCTCACGCCTCGTAGCTGAAGCCTCCAAGCGGGTTCTAAGTAATAGTCAGACCGAAGTGGCGCAACAACAGGCTCAACAGCAGGCTCAAGACCCGCTGGTGCAGATGCAAATGCAGGAACTGGCTATCCGCCAGCAGGAAACAGCCCTTAAAGATAAGAAAATCGCCGTGGACGCAGCCGCTAAGGCCGATGAACTGGCGCTCAAGGAGAAAGAACTCGCGTTCAAAGCCGCGCAAGCAGCCGACGAACTAGAGCTAAAGGGGCAACTCGAAGGCGTCAAAGTAGGCGCTGAGATTGCCAAAGCCCAAGCCGACATGCGGCGCAACCCAAAAGGGGGTAACACCAAGTGATACAAGCCTTCGCAGACAACCTGCGCGCAAGAATCCGTGAGGATCTAAACAACTACGCCGACGACATAGCCGGTGGGGTTTGCCAAAATTTTGAGCAGTACCAAAAACTCTGTGGCGTTATTCAAGGTCTTGCGCTCGCAGAGTCCTATGTTATGGACCTTGCCAAGAAAGTTGAGGAATCAAATGATTGAAGAAATTGAAAAGCCTGCGGAAGTAGAGGACGAAAGCGCCAAAGCTACGCAATTGCCAATACCGCAAGGGTGGAAAATCCTTTGTGCTGTCCCTGAAGTTGAAGACAAGTTTGAGTCGGGCATTCTTAAACCTGACTCCCTAACCAAAATTGAGGAATACAGCACCACGGTGTTGTTTGTCCTGAAAATTGGGGCGGAAGCCTATAAAGACCCAGTCAAGTTCAGCACCGGAGCATGGTGTAAGGAAGGTGACTTTGTGTTAGTAAGGGCTTACTCCGGCACTCGTTTTAGAATTCATGGACGTGAGTTCCGCCTGTTAAACGACGATCAGGTCGAGGCGGTTGTTGAAGATCCTCGCGGTTATACCCGCGCTTGATGGAGATTATAAATGGCTACTAATGGTAAAGCTAAAGATGGGTTTACTTTTCCTGATGAACAGGACGAAGTGGATGGTGAGCAGGGGTCAACTGAACTTGAAGAAGGCGACATTGAACTGGAGGTGGTAGACGATACACCGCCCGAAGATCGAGGCCGCAAGCCGCTGGACAAGGATGTTGAAGATCCTTCGGACGATGAAATTGCAGAGTACAGCGATAAAGTCCAAAAGCGGATTAAGGAGTTGAGCCATGCTCGTCACGACGAGCGACGTGCTAAGGAAGCAGCCTTACGGGAACGCGAAGAAGCTGCCCGCATAGCCCAACAGCTATTTGAGGAAAACAAAAAGCTCAGGGAAAGCTACAACGCGGGAGCCAAGAACTACACCGAAATGGCGGCTTCAAAGGCGGACATGGAGCTTCAAATTGCCCGTCAAAAGCTGCGTGAAGCCCAAGAAAGCTACGACAACGACGCCATTATTGCAGCGCAAGAAGAACTGTCTGCGGCTAAGTTTCGTTCGGAATACGCAAAAACTTTTACGCCTAATGCTTTACAAGAGCAAAAAGATGATGTATATATACAACCTACGCCACAGCAGCAGTCTGTTCAGGTCGATGAAAAAGCGACCCGATGGCAAGCCCGAAACGGCTGGTTTGGACAGGATGATGAGATGACCAGTCTCGCGCTGGCGGTGCATAAAAAGCTGGTCGAAACTCGTGTTGATCCTAGATCGGACGAGTATTACGAGCGGATTGACGCTCGCATGCGTGAAGTGTTTCCCGATTATTTCGGTGAGGCAAAGAAGGAACCGAAACGTTCGGCTAACGTAGTAGCCGCGCCAACCCGTACTGCGGGTAAGAAGAAAGTGACGCTGACTAAGTCAGCGGAAGCGTTAGCACGCCGCTTTGGCCTTACCAATGAACAGTATGCAAAAGAAGTTCTTAAACTTAACTCGGAGTCCTAACTATGTCTGAACGAATTAGCCGTGATGGCGCTAAAGAGCGCGAACCTAGAAACCTTCAAACACGTGAGAGTTCTGCTCGTGCGACCTATAAACCGCCGAGCGCTCTTCCAGATCCTGATCCTCAACCGGGTTGGAAATTCCGTTGGATTGCAACAGCCATATTAGGCCAGCCAAATCCAGCAAATGTTTCCAAGAAAACCCGTGAAGGTTGGGAACCGGTCAGAGCTGCTGACCATCCCGAGCTTATGCTCGCTGCTGACAAGAATGGAAACGTTGAGCTTGGTGGACTGATGCTGTGTAAACAACCTGAAGAAAGTGTTGCTGCACGCAATGACTACTACGCCCGACAAAACAAGTCTCAAATGGAGTCTGTGGATAACAGCTTCATGCGAAATAATGACCCACGCATGCCTCTGTTCAGCGAGAGAAAATCCTCAACGACACGCGGTGTAGGGTTTGGTAACGGTTCTAAATAACTTTTTAGGAGTATTAAATGGCATATCCTTCCGTATCAGCCCCTTACGGGCTAATCCCGATCAATTTGATCGGCGGACAGGTCTTTGCTGGTGCAACTCGTCAAATTCCCATCGAATCGGGTTCTTCGACAGCCATTTTCTTTGGTAACGTCGTTAAATTCAACGGTGCTGGATATATCGAGAATGAAACCAACACGTCCGCGTCCACCCCAGTAGGTGTTTTCCTTGGTTGTACTTACACAGATCCAACCTTTGGAACCACTTTCCGTCAATATTACCCCGGTAACGTAGTTGCTGATGACATCCAAGCCTATGTGCAGGATGATCCTGATGCACTATTTAAGGTCGCCGTAACTGCTGCTGGCACGTCCACCATCAGTTTCATGACCCGTACTGACGTAAACCGTAACTCGGCACTCGTGCTGACAACCGGCAATACGTCTACTGGTAATTCCTATCAGTCTGTAAGCGCATCAACTGACACTGGTTCGGGCCTCCCGGTTCGTATCATTGACTTTGTTCCTGAGACTGCAATTGCTGGTTTCCCCGGTTCTTACACGGAAGTTATCGTGAAATGGAACTTTGGTGTGCACCGGTATTACAACGCCACTGGCGTATAAGGAGCATATTAAATGGCTATTTCTCGTGCACAACTACTAAAAGAACTCCTCCCGGGACTGAACGCATTGTTTGGTCTTGAGTATGCTCGCTACGGCGAACAACATAAAGAGATCTACGAAACTGAGACCTCTGAGCGTTCGTTTGAAGAAGAAACCAAGCTGTCCGGCTTCTCAGCCGCTCCTGTCAAAAACGAAGGTTCTGCCATCGCTTATGACAATGCGCAGGAAGCTTTCACAGCTCGCTATACTCACGAAACAATTGCTTTGGGCTTCTCCATTACGGAAGAAGCAGTTGAAGATAACCTGTATGACAGCTTGTCCTCACGCTACACCAAGGCTTTGGCCCGTGCTATGGCTTATACCAAACAAGTTAAGGCTGCTTCAACCTTAAACAACGGTTTTGACTCCGACTACCCCGGTGGCGACGGTCAGCCCTTGTTTAGCGCTTCGCATCCCTTAATTTCGGGTGGTGTTAACAGCAACGTTCCTTCGACCCCTGCAGACCTGAATGAGACTTCGTTGGAAAACGCAGTTATTCAGATCGCTGCTTGGACGGATGAGCGTGGCCTGCTGATTGCTGCAAAGCCACGTAAATTGGTTATTGCTCCCGCAAACATGTTCGTTGCAACCCGCCTGTTGGAGACTGAACTCCGCGTGGCTACGGCTGACAACGACATCAACGCGATCAAGAGCAACGGTTCGATTCCAGAAGGTTACACTGTTAACAACTTCTTGACCGATCCAGATGCTTGGTTCCTTTGCACAGACGTTCCTAACGGTCTGAAGCACTTCGTTCGTACCCCGCTGCAAAACAGCATGGACGGCGACTTCGACACCGGCAACGTTCGTTACAAGGCCCGTGAGCGTTATTCGTTCGGCTGGTCAGATCCGCTAGGCGTCTTTGGTTCTTCAGGCGCTGTTTAAGTTGTAGGAGGGGGGTTGCAAAACCCCCCTTTTGTTGTATCCTTCAGGTACTAGGATTTATTTAGCCCATACGACTGACCTAGCAGACGTTATAGAGACTTATGGGCGATGTGCTATAACACGAAAGGTTTATCATGGCTATTACCACGTTCAGCGGCCCAGTGTCGTCACAAAATGGCTTTATTGGTGGCACCGCTACCGACCCAATTACAGTAACTACTGCTGAAAATATTTCCAGTTTCTACGGCACGGCCTCGAATACTACTGGTGATACACGACTTTCTTATAACCGTCTGACCTTTACATCTACTGGCTCTGGTGAGACTATCCGCGCTCTTACTCGCGTTACCGGTGCAAACGCCGCTACTGGCGGTACAGTTAACGGTGCCCATATCTCTCTGTCAGTTAACTCTGGTGGTTCGATTTCTGGTGCTGCCAATGGCTTGCGTGTCACCCTTGGTGGTGCTGCTGGCGTAACAATGGGCGGTACTGTTGCTGCTTTGCAAGTAGATTCGGACATCACTAACACCACAACATTGCCCGGAAACGCTTCGTTCATCCGTGTAACCAACAGCGGCGCAAGCACAATTACCAATCTGTTTAACTTGCCGGATGCAATGGTTCAAGCTATTGGTGCTACGTCTACTACTGCTACCCAAAAAATCCGTTTCGTTGATTCGGCTGGTACTGCGTACTTCTTGTATGCAATCGAAGCCTAATGCAGATAACGAAAGAGTTTTTGCAATCGGAGATCAAGAAAATGGAAGAGCAACGGAATAACGCACATGACGTAGCCGTTGCCTCCCAAGCGGCTATTGACACCATGACGGCGTTAATAGCTCGCCTCGATCTCCCCGAACAGGAAACGGAGAAATGATATGGGTATGCAATATGACGTTAAATCGCAATACGCGATTGCGTCCGGCTTAGTTGTTCCGTTCCGAACTCGTGTAAAAGCGTTTCAGTTTGGCGCTGCAACATCGAGTGCTGGAACAGTTGGGCTATACGACAATTTTGCAATCGCGGGTACATACACTCGGACAACGACTGTTGCAACGGTTACAGCGGCTAGACACGGTTTGATTGTTGGCGACTGGGCGTTTATTGATTGGTCTGGTGGAACAAACCCCACTGATGACTTTTATCAAGTTGCGACGGTAGTAAATGCAAATACGTTTACGGTAGCGGTTGCCAATACTGGAGATCCTTCTGGTGTTGCCACTGTGTATAACGACGTGCTTGTGATTAGCACGGTTTCAACCGGTAATGACGTGTTTAATATTATCCCCGGCGAAGGTATCTTGGCTCAAAATGGGATACGTGTTTTTTTAGAAAATAGTGTCCCATTAACCGTCTACTACGGGTGATTCATGCAAAATCAAAAAGGTTACACGCTTGCTGGCAGAAAACTGTTCATTGCACTACCTGCTTACGACTTTAAAGTTTCTTTGAAGTTGGCTGTATCCCTAGCTCAGGTTGCCCAAGAGGCTCCTAAGCACGGGGTTGAAATAGCCATAGGTAGCATCTGCGGATGTTCGGTTGTCTCCCGAGCACGTAACCTTTTGGTTCAGGACTTCTTAGAGTCCGATTGCACGGATCTGATCTTTATTGATGCGGATATTAACTTTGAGCCGGAGCACGTTTTTAGACTACTGGCTTGGGCTTCAGAGCCACATATTGGTATTGCCGCTGGTGTTCCTAGAACTCGGAGCACCGACAAGGTTTACATCACATCCTTGGATCAAGATGGCGATACTTTGACGATGAATAACATGGGTCTTGTCCGCGCCAAGCGTGTGGCTACGGCCTTTATGCTGGTCAAGCGGGAAGTATTTGAGACAGTAATCAAGGCTCACCCCGAGTGGAACTACTACGATTCCAAAACAGACCGTAACTTGAGTGCGATATTTGACTTTGCCCTCAAGGAAAACAGCTACATTGGCGAGGACTTTTTATTCTGTGACCGCGCCCGCGAGCACGGATTCCAAGTCTGGATCGACCCAACAATCAAATTAGGTCACATGGGTGTGCAAGAGTACGAAGGCGACTTTGGACGCGATTGCCTGTACCCAATGATCGTAGAACAAAAACAGGTGTCAAATGGCTAAGACTCCTGCGTGGCAACGCAAAGAGGGTAAGAACCCAAAAGGTGGGCTAAACGCCAAGGGGAGGGCATCGTACAACGCCGCTAACCCCGGTAAGCCCGGTTTGAAGGCTCCGCAACCCGAAGGCGGTTCACGCAAGAAATCTTTCTGCGCCCGTATGACAGGAATGAAAAAGAAGTTAACTAGCGCCAAAACCGCTAACGATCCAAACAGCCGTATCAATAAGAGCCTGCGGGCGTGGAAATGTTGATATGGAGATGATGCTTTGGAATACGTTGTTGACAGCGCTAATGGGTGTTATAGCCTACATAGGCCATGAGAAGATATCTGAACTACAGCGTTTAAACATTTTGATTAACCGAACCAGAGAAGAGGTGGCCCGTGATAACGTCACTCAAGCAGAAATGGACAAGTTTGTTGAACACATTGACCAGCGCTTTAACAAACTTGAAGCAAAAATTGATCTCCTTATGCAAAAGGGGTAAATGATGGGTAAAAATACTCAACGTGAATCGCTTATGGCTCGCCACGAAGAAGCAGCAGAAAAAGCAGATAGGGGTGAAGTAACCAGCGATTATTTGCGTTTAAAATCGTATGCACCGTTTTATCAAGGTAAAAAAGATACGTATGAAAATACGTTAAAGGCTTTACAAGAAGCGGACACTGATTTAATGCGTGAAGAAAAAAAAGCAACTCGTGCTAAGGGTATGAAAAAAGGAAATTCTGGCGGTGCAGATTCTGATGGCATGAAAAAAGGTGGTTCTGTATCTTCGGCTTCTAAACGCGCAGACGGTTGCGCAATGCGTGGTAAAACTAAAGGAAGGATGGTTTAAAAATGGGTATGAAAGAAATAATGGGGACACTTAGCCCTGTATATGGAATGGCAACTGGTAAAGGCATGTTTGGTAACGCTGTTGGGTTGTTACCTGCAATTGCCAAAGACATGCGTGATGATAAAGCTGAAGAAAAGAAAAAAGCTGCTATGGCGGCTCAGACAGGTGCGTCTGCCCAGCCCGGTATGAAAAAAGGCGGTTCGGTATCTTCGGCTTCCAAGCGAGCAGACGGTTGTGCAATGCGTGGTAAGACCCGTGGAAAGATGGTCTGATGCCTGCTGTATCAGCCAAGCAAGAAAGATTTATGCAAGCGGTGGCTAATAACCCAAAGTTTGCAAAGAAAGTAGGTGTACCAACGTCCGTAGGTAAGGAATTCACTAAAAAGGAAGGTGGAGTCATGAAAGAGTCAAAGGCAATGATGAAGAA
>Ga0105098_10000534_pt1 | contig 13196 bp, 12 predicted proteins | sample PPLLak21cMay2015_FD_79137 | JGI IMG/M metagenome (GOLD analysis project Ga0105098, IMG submission 79137) | Freshwater sediment microbial communities from Prairie Pothole Lake near Jamestown, North Dakota, USA - PPLs Lake P7 Core (1) Depth... | ecosystem: Environmental > Aquatic > Freshwater >... | reverse complement strand
GGAGAACCCGCTGTATGCTGAATACGATTATCTGCTGGAGATCCTTGCGGAGTACGACGTGACGATCAGTTTAGGGGATGGGATGCGCCCCGGCTGCCTCCAGGATGCAGGGAAACTTGCAAAGTCAGTAGAGTATATTACGCTCGGCACGCTGGCAAAACAAGCGCTGGCAAAAGGGGTCCAGCGGATGATCGAGGGTCCGGGACATATACCGCTTGACCAGGTAGGCTATAATGTACGGATGATCAAAGAGATAACCGACTATGCCCCCCTCTACCTTCTCGGGCCGATTGTTACCGATATCGCGCCGGGCTACGACCATGTCGTGGCAGCTGTCGGAGGGGCAACGGCTTGCCTGAATGGTGCCGATTTCCTCTGTATGGTCTCACCCAGTGAACACCTCGCCCTGCCGGATGTTGCGGATATCATAGAGGGGACACGGGTGGCAAAGATCGCTGCCCATATCGGCGATACCGTACGGAAGCATGGTGGCTGGCGGATGGAACGCGAGGTTCAGATGGCCGAGGCCCGTCATAAACTCGACTGGGATGCCCAGTTTAAACTCGCCCTTTTTGGCGACTATGCGAGGAAGATCCACTGCCGCGACGGAGATATGGAGACCTGCTCGATGTGCGGGGATCTGTGTGCAATCAAGATAGTCAATGAACTCTTTGGAGACAAAACGAAGAGAAAATAAATCAGTTTATTTTTATTAACTTCAGAATCCTGATTGCCAGCCACGCAGCATTCTCGCCATTGTCAACACCAACACACGCAACCGGCACGCCTTTTGGCATCTGCGCAATCGCCAGGAGCGCATCGAGCCCGTTGAGGGTGCCGCTGACCGGGACCCCGATCACTGGTTTAACGGTCTTTGAGGCAATCACTCCGGGCAGGGCTGCGGAAAGGCCGGCTATTGCGATGAATATTTTTGCATCACTGGTCTTGATGAAAGCATCCAGCGTATCAGGATCCCGGTGGGCCGATATAATCCGGGCTTCAAACGAAACCATGTTTTCTTCAAGGATCTTTTTTACCTTGTCGGTAATTGCTGAGTCAGAAGCGGAGCCCGAAATAACAGCCACGTCAGTCATACTTACCATCCAAACATATATTGTGCTTATCTAGATATACTATGAGCAGATCCACATGGAAAAAGAATTACTTCTGATGCTGCCAGGCCCGGTGCCGATGCCGGAACGGGTACGGTATGCAATGATGCGTCAGGCAATAAACCACCGCAGCCCCGAATTTGGTGCTGTCTATGCTGACTGTGTACGAGTGTTAAAGACCGCTTTTGGTACGACAAACGACCTTTTTGTAATCAGTGGATCCGGAACTGCCGGTATGGAAGCCGCGGTTGCAAACTTTGGCAGGGACAAGGACATTGCCTGTCTTGTCAACGGAAAGTTTGGTGAGCGGCTCTATAAAATCAGCCAGCGTTACGGAAAGGCAGCCGAAATTAAATCAGACTGGGGAACGCCGCTCAATCTTGATGCACTCGAGGAAAGGCTTGAGCAGGGTGCGCAGGTAGTGACGCTTGTACACAATGAAACCTCTGCAGGCATCAAAAACCCGGCAAAAGAAGTCGGGAGAATCGCCAGAAAGCACGACGCCCTGTTTTTGATGGATGGTATTACCTCTGTCGGTGGTGACGTGGTCGAAGCAGATGCATGGGGTGCCGATGTTGCCATCGTCGGATCCCAGAAATGCCTTGCAGCCCCACCGGGGCTTGCCGCAATCTCAGTGAGCAACCGGGCATGGGAGAGGCTTTGTAAGAACCCCCCCTTTTATCTCGACCTTGCGGCATACAAAAAAAGTGCCGCGGGAAAACCGATGGAGACTCCCTACACCCCGGCAGTCCCGCTCTTTTTTGCACTGCGGGAAGCATGTCTTATCATTGAAGAAGAAGGTATGGCCGGCCGGATAGAACGTCACCAGAAAATGGCACAGGCGGTGCGGGCAGCCGTGAATGCATGGGGCTTTTCGCTTTTCCCGAAGATCGATGCAAAGCACGAATATTCCAACACGGTCACCGCGGTTTCCTATCCCCAGGGTATGAAGGATGACGAGGTGCGGCCGATTATCAAGAAGATGGGGATTGTTATTGCTGGTGGCCAGGACCATCTGAAGGGAAAAATCTTCAGGATCGGGACAATGGGTGCGGTCAGTGCACCGGAGATACTGGCAACGCTTGCAGCAACGCAGCATGCAATAAAGAAAACAGGTTACAAGGTGCAGGGTGACGGTGTGCAGGCTGCCTGCGAGGTGCTGGGATGAGGGTGGGCATAGCTGACACCACCTTTTCACGTGTTAACATGGGAGCGATAGCGATCGATGAGCTGAAAAAACATGCAAGCGTGGCGATTGAGCGGGTGACTGTACCAGGCATCAAGGATCTTCCGGTCGCATGCAAAAAGCTTATAGATCAGCGGAAGTGCGACATCGTTATAGCACTGGGTATGCCGGGAGGGAAGGAGAAGGACCGTCTATGTGCCCATGAAGCCTCACAGGGGCTTATCCTTTGCCAGCTCATGACCAACACTCACATCATCGAAGTATTCGTGCATGAGGATGAAGCAAAAGACGGGAACGAGCTCGCGTGGCTTGCTGAACAACGTACCCGCGAACATGCAGTCAATGCAGTAAAACTGGTCCTTTACCCAAAAGACCTCGAAAAAGAAGCAGGGACCGGCCAGCGCCAGGGGTTTTCCGATGCAGGTCCTGCACGCCGTTAGAATAAAAGTACAAATTTATCAGGTTCAATTGACAAGAGATGATTGCTATGTGTGATACAAAGCCGATAAAACTGGGATTTGTCGTCGCAGAGTTCAACCGCGACATCACCTACATGATGGAGATCGAAGGAAGGGAGCACGCAGCGTTTCTCGGTGCAGAAGTTACCGAATGCCTGTACGTTCCCGGTGCCTATGATATGCCTCTGGCAATAAAAAGGATGCTGCAGGCAGGAAAAGTCGATGCAGTCGTCACAATAGGCTGTGTCATTGAAGGTGCTACGCAGCATGACGATATTGTCGTGCAGCATGCAGCCCGCAAGATTATCGATCTTTCGCTTGAATTCGGTAAACCGGTAACTCTTGGTATTTCCGGGCCCGGCATGACACGTCTTGAAGCAAATGAGCGGATCGATTATGCGAAGAGGGCAGTTGAATCCGCGATCAAACTTGTCCAGCGATTGAGATGAAACACCTCTCGGAGAAAATAGCCCGTGTCGCCCCATCCGCAACCCTGGCGATTTCCAATAAGGCAAAGAAGATGCAGCGGGATGGCATCGATGTTATCAGTCTCTCGATAGGTGAACCTGATTTCGATACTCCAAGGCACATCAAGGATGCCTGCATTGATGCATTGAACAGAGGAGTGACGCATTATGCGCCGAGCAATGGTATTCCCGAACTCCTGAATGCCATCAGTGAAAAAATAACAAGAGACAATCATTTTTCGTGTAGTCCCGAACAGGTTATCGTCGCCTGCGGTGCAAAGGACGCGATCTATGAAGCCATGGAGGCGGTCCTGAACCCGGGCGATGAGACGATCCTGCTCACACCTGCATGGGTATCGTATGAACCCTGCGTCCAGATAGCTGGGGGAACAATCGTCAGACATGCGGTCAATCAAAAAACGTTTCAGCTCGATGACTCGCTTCTGGAGCAGGTGAACTCAAGGACAAAGATGATCGTGGTCAACTCCCCCTCCAATCCGTCAGGCGCTGTTTTTGATAAAAAATCCATGCAGCTTGTCGCAGATATCTGTGAGGATCATGATATCTATGCGATGTCTGATGAGATCTACGAGAAGATGGTGTACGGAAAGCAACACCTCTCGCTTGCTGCAACCGGCGACATGGCGCAACGCACCATCACCATCAATGGTTTTTCGAAGTCGTACGCGATGACCGGCTGGAGACTGGGATATGCCGTCGCCTCACATGAAATCATCCGTCAGATGTCCAAGGTACAACAACACTCGGTAAGCCAGGCAGCCACGTTTGCGATGTGGGGGGCAGTGGCAGCTCTTGAAGGAGACCAGCGATGCGTGGAAGATATGCGTGCTGAGTTCGACCGCCGGAGAAAATACGTCATCGGTGAGATGAACCGGATGGGATATGAAACAGCACCTGCTGATGGAGCATTCTATGCATTTGTCAGAGTTTCCGGTGATGATCTTGAAGTTGCCGACAGGTGGTTGCAGGAGGGAAGAGTTGCCGTTACCCCTGGTAGCGCATTCTATGCACCTGGATGGATTCGGCTCTCCTATGCAACCTCAATGGAGAAATTAAGGGATGCTATGGATCGGATCCGGAATCTACGTCAGAATTAATTTCCTGAAAATTTTAATTTCGTTTTTTCGTATCTTTTTTCCACCAGATATGGGCAAAGGTTGAGTCACCGGAGATCACGACTTCGCGTCCTTGCTTCCGTATGAATGGGTTAATGTAATCATCAACAATCCGGATTTGTTCCATTGTTTTTGCATTGAACCTTCTCCGGAAGAACGCCAGCATTTCGTCCCGGCTCCCAAACCGGTACTCCTTTTTCAAAGGTAACATACTCACATCAGCATAGATCCCCATCTGGTAGAGGACTCCGAACAGGCAGTCGACTTTTGGTCCGGAGTGATACAGGCTCCCATGTAGTGGTTCCCAGAGATCGGCGTACATCCTCTCCCAGAAAGGCATATCTACAAACCAGAAGAGGTGGACAGACCCCGAAGATGTAGCATTCATTTTCAAAAGCGCCTCCTGGATATCATGCATAGTCAGAGAAAGTGATGCAATCACGACATCGTAGGGACTTGTCAGGTCATGGGAGAGATCAACGTCCTCCCAGAGTTTCTGAACAAAGGTAATGTTCCGGATCTCCTGTTTTTCCACATTTTTTTTAAAGATCTCCACCATACCAGCGCCGGGTTCCACAGCAGTAATCTCCTTAACCAGCGGGGCAATGGGGATTGCCAGAGTCCCGGGCCCGGAACCAATGTCCAGTACTCTCGAATTCCGGTTGATATCGAGTGTAGCAATGGTTGTCTTCACTCGTTCATCGTATTCGCTCCGGGCATTTGCATCGTACCGTTCCGCGTTCTCTTTCCTGTTCCAGTCATGAGAAGGATCATCGGAAATTTTCGAGGACTCGTGCAATTTCTGTCGCTGCTTCCAGATCTCATTCCAGTCGGGATCCATGAGTACCGGGGAACTCATACCAGACTGTATGCACACGGCCGGTAATAAAGGCACACGTTCCAAAAAAAGAAAGGGAAAAGAAGGTGATTTATTCGTGCCTCAATGCTTCAATGGGGCTGAGGTTCGCTGCTTTCCATGCCGGATAAATGCCACACGCAAGACTGATGATGATCCCAAAACAGACCCCCTCGACAATGGGTATCGCGCTGGACCAGACAAACAGGTACTTTGTGGTGTTCAGCAACAGGGCACTTATAGCATATCCGGCGAGTATACTTAATACCCCCCCGATGAGGCTCCCGATGGTGCCAAGGATAGCTGCCTCGAACATGAACATGCTCATCACTTCCCGTTTCTGGGTACCAATACTCCGCATGATGCCTATCTCCTTGATGCGCTCGGTCACTGACATCATCATGATATTGAAGATTGAAACGCCGGCGACGATCATGGAAATTCCTCCGATTGCTGTTACAAATGTGGTGATCGCCCCGAATGCAGAGAAAATTGTCGCGAGGGTAGCTTTGCTGTCCATGACGGTGACGACCTTATCTCTCTTGTTCATCTGTTTCTCGATGGTGGTTTTTACGACCGCAGAATCCACACCCTGGTTGACTTTCACGACAACAGTATCAAAGTCAATCCTGTTATAGGTAGTTTCAAACCAGTTCTGGGTCACAACAACAGCAGAGTCGGTACTGATATCAAAACTTATCCCCCTCTCCTCGATGATGCCGGTTACCCGCAGGGTTCCTTTATCCCCGTCCGTCCCGATGGAGATCCGCGAACCGATTTTAACATTGTGATCCGTGGCAAATGTTGATCCGACCAGGCACCCGGAATCCGAACGGCTGTAACTCCCCGCCTTCAGCTTCATAATGTTGGGCACATCATCGGGGTTAAGACCGTAAATAGGGGCTACAATCGTATCGCTCCCGACGCCGAGTTGCATGATGTCCGCGGTTTGAAGGACAGGAATAGCAATATTAGGTGCAACTGCACGTTTAATCTGCTGAAACTGCTGGTCCGTGATCTTCAGGTTTGCCGAACTGCTACCTCCACCACCCGGCCCGAAGCCGGACCCGCCGCCGGTATAGGGAGAAACAATCACACTGTCTCCGACGGTATGAAGGCTGTCTGAAACGGAGAGGACGAGAGTATTGCCAAGGATGCCCATCGATGCAATAGCGACGACCCCGATCACGATGCCCAGCATTGCCAGCGTGGACCGCAGCAGGTGAATCCGGAGATTGCGTTTTGCGATTTCCCAGAAGATCATGCAACGATCCTCCCGTCCGCGATACGGATCGTCCGCTTGGAATATTCCGCAATATGGGGGTCGTGGGTAACCATGATGATGGTAGTACCTTTACGGTTGAGTTCTGTCATCAGGTCCATGATGCCGGCACCGGTCTTTGAATCAAGATTGCCGGTTGGTTCGTCGCACAGAAGGATGTCGGGATTGTTGACGAGTGCCCGTGCGATGGCAACCCGCTGCTGCTGGCCACCGGAAACTTCCGTTGGTGTATGGGTGAATAATTTGTCCTCAAGCTGGACCGACCGGAGCACTTCTTTGCCTTTTTCCGGGTCCACCTCTTTCTGGGATTTCAGCATCATCGGAAAGGTAACGTTCTCAATGATGTTGAGCAGGGGGAACAGGTTGAAATACTGGAAGATAAACCCAATCCGGTCTCTCCGGAGATTGGTAAGCTCGACATCGGACATATCCCCGATTCGGGTTCCGCTGATAAATATATCACCGGATGTTGGTGTATCAAGGCAGCCCATGAGGTTCAGGAGCGTAGACTTGCCGGAACCGGACGGCCCCATGATCGAGATAAACTCACCCCGATCTACCCGGAAGGACACACCATCCAGTGCGATAACATCCCCTGCCGGAAGCGGGTAGACCTTGACCACGTCCCGGAACAGCATGACCGGTTGATCGTCCATAGGACCGGTCACTTCTTGTTCCTTCTCACGTAGAAATACCATCCGCCGATACAGGCACCGATAACGATTACTATTGCGATTATGGGAAAGAGGAGATTCGATCCGCTGTTATTCTGTGACGTTGTAGGAGATGCCGTAATAGTTACGTCCTGCACGGTACTATACTGGTTTCCATTGGTGTCTTTGAAGGAGAGCTGGAGGGGTATACTTGGGGTGCCGTTTGCGGAAAATGTTACTTCAAAACTTCCGAAGTCATCTGGTTTGAGCGCCCCGACAACATAGGTCTTGTACGGGTCCTGGGGAATTGCCGGGGGAAGAGAGGTAACCGTGACAGTGTTTGCGGTCTCTAATCCGGCGTTATTTACATCTCCGGTGATGTGGTAGATGCCACCTGAAGAGGTCACCTGTACGTTACTGACAACAGGGTCTGCCTGCAATTTGTCAATCCCGAAGGTGATGGGGAGACCCATCGTCACCGTGTGAGGATTATTTCCATTGTTATACGTTACTGTCATCACCAGCTGCGACTCCTGGTCGGGAGACACCGTAAAGTTGACCGGTATTTTGGTCCCTGCTGCAAGATTTCCGATGAAGATCCTTGCCGGGCTGGCGGTAATGCCGGCTCCGGAGACATCAAGCACCACGTTCCTTACATCATTTTTCCGGGGGTTGGCAACCTGCAGGGAAATGGTCTTTTTCTTGCCCTGGGTAAAAGCATCCGGCTTTTCGACAACGGTCAGTTCAAGGGGAGTGTTATCCACCTCAGCAGTTGCCCGGTAGTAAAGACTGTTAGCCTCTACGAAACTCAACGAGAATGTCGGGAAGTATGTCCCGTCCGGTGCAGTGGCAACTACGGAAAAGGTGAACGGCTGTCTCTGGAGGGGACCGATATTTGCCGAGGAATCATAGGGCGTGCTGGTGAGCAGGATATTCTTGTCACCGAACGTGGCATGATTTACGACGACGCTGGTGTCGGAGTTGCTGTTAGTGACATAGACCATGACGGTCCCGGTATCATCGGTAAAGAACGTTCCCGGATCGAATGTTACATTGGATACATAAACATTGTTTGCAGCCGCCAGGGAGTCAGACGTCTGTTGCGCAGTGACTGCCCCGACTCCGATGCCGAACATCAGGAGGATTGCAGAAAGTACAATAAATCGTGTGTTTTTCATTTTTAAATCCCTGTCATGGAATATATCATATAAAGAATGTATAAGACAACCGGTATGCCGACACAAAGTGCGGCATCTCTCACCGGGAGTTTACGGGAGTGCTGTAAACCGGAGATCCAGATATGGGCGCTCCAGAGAAGAAATACGATTGAAATAATGGAAATTATCTGGGTCATTTCCCTCATTGCAGGATCATGCATCAGTGCATTGACCGCTTCCTGAATCAGTTGTGGGTCCTCGATGGCAGCCGAAGTAATCCGGGGAACAATTACTCTTGGAAGATATTGAACCGCTACAACAATGGATAGTAATGCTCCGAAAATCTGGGGAAGGTAACCGAATCCGACAAACTCAAGGGTTCTTTTGAAGGTCCCTTTACCCTTGAATATTGAAGACAGAAGGTAGAAAACTCCAGCCCATATCACCCAGATTATGAATACTGCAATCAGGGCACCAAGAATGGTGGAAATGGCGATTATTGATTCCATGCCAGAAAACATTCCAGCCATCATCTTCCCTGTCAATCCGCCAACCAGATAGGCGTTTACAGCGGAGACAATCCCAAGTGCCAGGACGATAAGTGCCGGAATTTTAAGACTTTCGTTTTCAGCTGATGCATCCTTGAAAAATGCACCTGGATTAATCAATATGTTAACCAGTGATTTTACCATCATGATATCTTCCGTCTTCTATGTGTTGTTGTGTTTGCGACAACTCTAATAAACATGTGATTCGCTTTGTATTAATTTTATTTATTGCGGCTTTAAGGAAAATCATTTTGAAAAAGTGATTCGATTATAGGAAGGATCGTGTTTTCCATTTAATTGTAATATTCTTATATGCAGGATCCGACATGGCTTTCTCTTACGTTTTTTATCATGTAGATACTAGAGGAGTTCTGGTTCAGTGTTAGCGTACTCTTCTCTCTTTAACAATATATGGGGTTATTGTACAACTCTCCTTGTGTCGATCCTTACCTGGAGTTCAGTTCCCTCTCTTTGCTACATCGATCCCTTCTGCAAGGGAGGTATCTATAAATTTCATTCAGATACCCTTAATATTCTTCTGGGTCAGAGGACTCTTCCTCATATTTTTAGTTTTCAGGTTCTTTTTGATCAGCTATCAAATGTTCAAAAATAATTATTTGATTTTTTTATCCGATAATTCATATTTCTACTCCGGTTTTCCCTTGGATTTACATAACCCGATAATCTAAAAATAATGTTCACATAATGTACTATTAACAACACTCTGTATCATAATTGTTGCACAATGTATATATTTATACAAAACAATTACTTACGTTGTATGCAGACAAAAATCCTCCTCGACGAGGAGCAGATGCCAAAAAAGTGGTACAATGTCCAGGCGGACCTGAAATCCCCGCTCGACCCACCACTCCATCCCAAGACCCAGAAACCTATTGGTCCTGAGGATCTCGCTGCCATCTTTCCGATGGAGCTGATACGACAGGAAGTGACCACCGATCGTCATATCGATATTCCGGAAGAGGTGCAGGATGTCCTGAGACTTTGGAGGCCGAGTCCCCTGTATCGTGCCCATCGCCTTGAAAAATTCTTAAAAACACCGGCCAGGATTTACTACAAGTGGGAAGGTGTCAGCCCGGCAGGGAGTCATAAACCGAATACCTCTATTCCTCAGGCATACTACAACATGAAGGCCGGGGTTGAGCGGATTGCAACAGAGACTGGTGCAGGACAATGGGGATCAGCATTGGCATTTGCCACGATGCTCTTTGGTCTTCAGTGTACCATCTATATGGTTCGCTCAAGTTATACACAGAAACCTTACCGAAAATCGATGATGCATGTTTGGGGGGCCGAATGCATTCCCAGCCCGAGCACCAAAACAAACGCCGGTCGTTCGATGCTTGAAAAGGATCCTGATACCCCGGGAAGTCTGGGTATGGCCATCTCTGAAGCAGTTGAGGATGCAGCATCTCACAGCAATACCAACTACGCCCTGGGCTCGGTTTTAAACCATGTATGTCTTCATCAGACCGTTATTGGACTTGAATGCCGTGAACAGCTCGCAATGGTCGATGACTACCCCGATGTAGTAATTGGATGTGTTGGTGGCGGGTCTAACTTTGCCGGGATATCCTTCCCGTTTGCCGGTGACAAGTTGACCGGAAAACACAAAGATGTGGATATTGTTGGTGCCGAGCCTGCGTCTTGTCCAACACTTACTAAAGGGCTGTATACCTATGATCTCGCGGACGAAGCCGGTTATACGCCGCTTCTTAAGATGTTCACTCTCGGCCACGATTTCGTGCCACCATCTATGCATGCAGGCGGTCTCCGCTACCATGGAGATTCGCCGATTGTCTCCCGTCTGGTGCATGATGGAGTGATGCGGGCGGTAGCTTATCACCAGAGTGAGGTCTTTGACGCCGCCCAGACCTTCGCCCGTTCGGAAGGTATTATTGTTGCCCCCGAGACGGCTCATGCGGTGAAAGCCGCCATTGATGAGGCACTCAAATGTAAAAAGACCGGAGAAGAAAAATCCATCCTGTTCAACTGTTCCGGTCATGGCAATTTCGATATGACGGCATATGATGCCTATTATGCGGGCAGCCTGGTAGACTATGAATATCCGGACGAGCTGATTAAAGAGGCAATCGCCCGGATACCCAAAATTTCCTGAAATTTATTTTTTTCTATGAAGCGCATCGGATTTCTTGTCAACCCCATCGCCGGTATGGGAGGGGCGGTGGGGCTCAAAGGAACCGATGGCAAGGTTGAGGAAGCCCGCCGTCGGGGAGCACAACCTCGTGCAAAAGACCGGGCCCGTATCGCGCTTGCGCTGCTCGTACATGATGAAAATCTGGATTTTCTTACCTGTTCAGGTGAAATGGGAGAGGACACTCTGAAGGAAGCAGGGATTCAGAGGTACCAGGTACTCTATCGATTCGAAGGTGACAGCAGTGCACACGATACCTCGCTGGCAACACACATGTTTTTGAAAGCCGGAGTTGACCTGATTCTTTTTTGTGGCGGTGATGGGACTGCACGGGACATTTTTGATGTGGTGGGCAGGGATATCCCTATTCTCGGGATACCGGCAGGGGTGAAGATGTACTCAGCTGTCTTTGCCATTGATCCGGCAACTGCGGCAGAACTGGTAATGAGATACGATATACAATCACTGCGTGACTCAGAAGTGGTGGATGTAGACGAGGATGCGTACCGGTCAGGGGAACTGAAAACCCGGTTATACGGTATAGCCCGCACCCCTGCCCTGATGGGGAAGATCCAGCTCTCAAAGCATGTGTTTGAAGAGGCAGATGAAGACCGTGCAAAGAAAGAAATCGCACGTTTTATTCATGAGATTATGATCCCAGATGTACTCTATATCCTCGGTGCAGGGACAACTACCGAATCAATTGCCCGAAAACTTGGTGTGCATAAAACCCTCCTGGGTATTGATGCAGTAAAGAACGGGAAGATTGTTGGCACGGACCTTGACGAAAAAACACTTTGGACATTGCTCAGGGATGGGCAGGAGGCAAAAATTTTCTTAAGCCCCATCGGTGCACAGGGTTTTATCCTCGGCCGGGGGAACCAGCAGATCAGTCCACGTATTGTGAAACGCGTTGGGATTAGGAATATCATCGTCGTCGCCACTCCGCATAAACTTCGGGAAACCCCATTGCTTTATGTAGATTCGGGCGATTCGGTGCTTGATAAGGTCTTTGGAGATTCCGTTCAGGTTATTTCCGGGTACCGTATGGCCCAGCGAAGGAAAATATTCCAGTCATTGTGATTTTTAAAAAGGATTATTGTTGATGTGCCGCTTTTGGTGGCTTTAAGAGCACAAATGCGATGATGAAGCCGACAAAAGCAAGGACAAGCACATAGGGAAATACCCCCAGATATGACCCGCTGGAGGTTTTGATGAACCCGGCCAGCTGAGGTCCTGCAATTGCCCCCGCACCGTACGCCAGGAAGAGAATCCCGTAACACCGTGGATAGTCACAGGTACCAAAGTAGGTGCCACACGATGTCGGTGCTATGGCCAGCCAGCCCCCCAGACACCCCCAAAGGACAACAAATGCGATGAGGTAAACTATCACAATCGGGATCTGCCACATAAGAAGCGATACCACGGCGATTAGGCTGAACGACACCATGGCAGTAACCCGTGGGGTCAGCTTGTCCGTGAGGACACCAAAGACAGGACGTCCAAACCCGTTGAAGATCGCAAAAACACCTACCAGAGCTGTTGCTAGTCCGGTCTCAATTCCCACGTCAGTACCTACCGGTTTTGCGATGGATATTGCCATAAGACCGGCAAGACAGCCTATGAAGTAACATGCCCAGAGGGCATAGAATGAGGAAGTCTTAAGCATCTGTGACCGGGTCAGTTCACAGGTTTTTTGTTCTCCCTGTTTCGGAGCAGGAGGTGTCCAGCCCGCCGGGACCCATCCGGTTCTCGGAAATTTCAACGGCAATGCCAGAATTATAGTCAGGATTATGAAAACAATTCCAAATATCCTGAATGTGGTCATCACTCCGTATGCGCCGATCAGGTAACCTGCGATGTTGGCAGTAAAGAACGCGGAGAATCCGAAGCCGAGGACGGTAAGACCAACTGCCAGGCCCCTCTTATCAGGGAACCAGCGGGCAGCAACCGCAACCGGCACACCGTACGCGATACCTACCCCGATGCCCCCGACAATACCGTACATGATATAGAGCATCGGTATAGAAGTTGAAACTGAGGCAAGAAGCCATCCCAGACCCGTGAGGACTCCACCGACAACAGTAATATTTCTCGGTCCGTACTGCTCGATATATTTCCCGGTCAGAGGCATTGCAATCGCGAAAAACGCAAGGAACACCGAG
>Ga0105098_10000533_pt1 | contig 13203 bp, 12 predicted proteins | sample PPLLak21cMay2015_FD_79137 | JGI IMG/M metagenome (GOLD analysis project Ga0105098, IMG submission 79137) | Freshwater sediment microbial communities from Prairie Pothole Lake near Jamestown, North Dakota, USA - PPLs Lake P7 Core (1) Depth... | ecosystem: Environmental > Aquatic > Freshwater >... | reverse complement strand
GGACTTCCCAGGAAGCGTCGGGGGGAACAGTCTTGGCGAACTTGCGTGCGTACCACAAAGCCCAGCGGTCGGGCAGATAGTTGAGTAAGGGCAGTAAGGTAGTGTGCGTTTCGATGGGAAACCTGGCATCAGGTGTCTGGTTTATGAATAAGATGCCTTCCGGTCTCAGACACTCCCACATCCTGAGCAGAAGGGCCCCTCTTTCATTAGGCAGCAAGTGCTCCCACACCGCTGACAGGAGGACGAAGTCCAACTCAATTGCCTCTCTGGGGAGTTGGTCCGGCGCAGGGGAGTGGAGTAACTCGACGTTCCGGAGCCGGTAGTGCTGCGTCCTCAGGCGGGCAATCCCCAGAAGCGCCTCATCGAGTTCAACACCCATAACGCGGCAGCCTGGGAACGTTCGGGCGATGATCACCGTTGATGCTCCCGAACCACAGCCGAAATCCATTATGAGCTTCCCATCGAAGTCACCCTTGCTTACATAGGACAGGAGGGACATCATCAGGTCACTCTGAACATACTCGGTGTCTTCATCCCGGGCGATCTCGTCACAAAGCCATGCCGGCCCCTTCACTTGAAGGATGGCTTCGATCAGAGCCAGCGGATACCTTGTGTCACAAGACAACCGCGGCGAGTAGGATCTAGGGTCCTTCATTCTGACGACTACTCTCCTGGTCTCGGAGTCTTTCTCTTCGACCTCAATGACTGCGTCCTTATGTTCGATAGTCGATGTCATTCCGCGTGTGTACCCAATCCTTCAGAGATGGCTCAGTATACAGGCAGGTTTCTCAGTGCGGCGGGTCATGATTTCGGACGGGACAGCTGCTGCGTGTTGGGGAAGACAAGGCTTCTCAAAGCAAGCCAGACACTCGAGAACGCCTCGACTCTTCGCTTGTCGCCAGATAGCCATCATTCGTAACGCAGCGCTTCCGCCGGATAAATCTTGGAGGCCTGCCATGCCGGAAGAATGGTCATCAGCATCGAAGCCACCCAAGACACCCCTGCGATGATGGCCAGTTCCATCCACGGCATCTGGAACTCCAGGTTCTCCATGGTGTCCTTCATGTCGTTCAGAACCTGGTAGGAGAGTGCCAGGGCCAGGACCGAGCCGATGATGATCCCCAGCGTCGCCACAATGGACGACTCCAGCAGGAAGGCAGCCTGCACGCTGCTCCGTTTGAAGCCGATCGCTCTGAGGATGCCGATTTCGTGACGCCGCTCCACCACCGCCCTGGTGCTGATTACGCCCAAGGCCGCGATCCCCACCACCAGTCCCAGTCCCATGAAGCCCGTCAACAAGGAGTTGATGATGTAGCTGATCCTGTTGCTCTCTTTGAGTTGATCTTCAATCGCCGCAGCTTGCATGCCGTTTTCCAGGAAGGCCGACTCCAATCTATCAGCCATTTTGCCGGCGTCCTCTTCATCACTCAGTTTGAAGAAGTAACTGGTGACCGGTATTGGAAAAGGGGACGCCTCATCCACGGTCTGCTGGGACGTATACACGCCGTAGTTGAAACTGACCATGTCGAGCACCCCAATTATGGTCAGGTTCTTCTCGATAGCCTCAGTCCCGTCAGCACCCGGGATGGTTCTTCTAACCTGCACTTCAATCGGGGACATGTCCTTGTCACTCTGATCAATGCCCTCCAGCATGAACATGCCGCCGAATGACATGCCCATTGAGGACATGGCCGGAACGGCATCGGCGCTGATGACCGCCAGACCAGGATTGTCCCGCAACGCCAGCCAGACCTCTCTGGGGGATTCGTAGCCTTGCGCCATCAGCAGGAACTCGAAATCGTTTGTCTCCAGGTAGGTATTGTCTGCGCCGTTCACGACGTACTCTTTCCAATCCTGGCTCTTCTTGGCACCCACCTGCCTGATTTCCAACGGGATGGTGGACATCGCGGCCACTGCCTGGAAGTCGTTGAGGTCAAACCCCTTGTCTGCCATGGCCGCCTTGATATCGGGGATGGCGTTGAGGTAACTTACGTTCGCGTTGACATCGTATCCGCCGGCGATGGAATCGGTATCGGACAGGATCGCCGTGTTGGCCCGGATGACGACCGACATGAAAACAATGCTGAAAATAACCACGGAGAACATGGCCATTGTCAGTCCGGTTCTCATCCGGTTCTTCATAGGGTAGGCCATGGCTGATCTGAGAATTGGAGCAGCGCTCCTGATCCGGCCCAGAGAAGCAGTCAGGATGCGCAGGACGATATCCAGGTTGTAGGACACGGCCCAGATACCACCCAGGACCATTGTCAGACCAACGATGAAGAACATTTCGATTCCCATCGTCATCTCGCCGAAGATGGCCTCGAACCAGCTGGACGGCAGCAGAGACCACGCCACCAGCAAAACACCGGCGATGGTGAAGACGGGGCGTTCCCTGGCTCCCCGCCACCGCGCGAACAGCGCCAGACCTATGATGATGAGAGCCACCCCCAGGTAGAGCAGACCCGCCTGGTCGACACCTATGCCGGTGACAGAGAGCATCAGGCCAAAGATTCCCACCGCCACACCCAGGGCCAGTGTGCCACGACCTACTCTCTTGAAGACCGGTTCGGGTATGTCACGTATCGCCCTGACGATGTTGAGACGGCTCACCTTCCAGGCAGACAAGGCTACCGTAGCGAAGGTGACCAGCATGCCCAGAGTGAAGGCCACTATCAGGCTCGTCGGTTCAACGTGGACGGTGATTTCAATGGGAAAGTTCTGTGGTATGACACTCGCCATGATGCCGGCGATGGCATATGTGACCAGCACGCCCAGTCCCACACCAACGACGGCCGCCATCACGTCGTAGACCATACCCTCGAACAGGAACATCTGGATTAGCTGGTTTCTCTTGGTTCCCACCGCCCTGGCCATGCCCATCTCGGACTTGCGGGCCGCCGCCAGCATCATGAAGATGAGGAATATCAGCAGCACGCCGGCAGCGACGGAGAAGAGGCCAAACAGGACGAATACGGAAGTGATCATGGCTCCCGCCATATCAGCCGCATCGAGCGTATCCTTCTTCACGGTCTCGATCTGGAGTCCAATCTTTTCGAGAGGCGCTTCCAGCCTCTCCTTAATGTCATGGCTGAACTTGGCTCCGTTCAGCGCTCCGCCGGTGTTGGATATGTAGACAGCGTTGATCTGTCCCGGCTTGTTCAGGATGGACTGCGCCCTGTCGAGAGGCATCAGGACAAACGAGAAACTCACCGATGAAGCCCCTTCAACTATCCCCGCGACCTTGAGGGGTTCAGGCTCTGCCCCGACATACAGGTAGAGCCGATCGCCAATCTCAGCTTTCAGGTCCTCCGCCGTGTTCCTATCTAGGAATACCCTGGTATCACCCTCGGTGGACGCGAGGTCCTCGAACGTGACCTTCTCCCCCTGAGTGGTAGTCAGCTTCGTGTACTCGGTATACTGGGGACCGGGGGCAAAGAGGGTAACACTCGGCGCGCTGAGCAGTTGTCCGGGATTGAACAGTGGGACCTGCTCCTGGATCACCGGCAGGATTCCGTCGACATCGGCACCGGAAAGCTCTTCGCGGACCTGACCAACGAGAGTGTCATCAAAGTAGCCGGAGTTGGGCGCCGTCTCTGCGTTTGGCACCGTGATCACTTCATCGGTGTTGCCCAAGGCATCCACTGCCACTGATTTGATGGTGTAGACCAAGGTATCGCCGGTGCTGAACGCGGCTGTGATGAGCACCGTGCTGAGCATGAGACCAAGCACTATCAGGGCGGTCTGGGCTGGACGCTTGGGTATGTTCCTGACGCCAAGCTTGAACATGATCCGGTTGCGCACGGCCAGAGTCACCACCACGGCAGCTACAATGCCGAAGAGAACCAGCATGACAATGGCAATCGTGGTCAGCGGCGCCCCAAACAGCTTCTGCATGGCTACTTCCCGTCCACGATCAGGCCGTCCCTCATCCGGACAATGCGGTCGGCCCTCTTGGCCACTTCGTCCGAGTGGGTCACCAGGACGAAGGTCTGCTGATTGCTCTTGTTGAGCTTGCAGAGGAGGTCCATGATCCCCCCCGTCGTTTCACTGTCCAGGTCGCCGGTGGGCTCGTCAGCCCAGATGATGGCTGGTTGGTTAACCAGCGCCCTGGCGATGGTGACCCGCTGGCGCTGGCCGCCGGAAAGCTCAGCAGGCAAACGGTCTGCCACCCCCGGAAGCCCCACCATGTTGAGGGCATCAGCGGCCATCTTCCGGCCCTTGGTCGGAGAGACGCCGGAAACCAGTAGCGGCATTTCGACGTTCTCTACGGAACTAAGCACCGGCAGAAGGTTATACAACTGGAAGACGAATCCCATGCGGCGGGCCCGGTAGTCGGTGCGTTCGTTGTCGGACATCCTCGGGAGCAGTTTCCCTTCTATCACCACCTCGCCCTGGTCGAAACTGTCAAGACCGGAAAGGCAGTTGAGGAGAGTGGTCTTGCCGCAGCCGCTGGGTCCCATGACAGCCACCATCTCGCCGCGCTTCACCACGAAGTCAACGCCTCTCAAGGCTTGCACCTCAACTGTGCCGGTGCGGTAGGTCTTATGGATCCCCTTGGCGCTGATGATGTTCTCTTCCTGTGCCATTCTTCACCCCTGATTTTCAAGCAATACTGCCCAAACAGAGACCGATCGGATGACGTGGTTGGGAATGCAGAGGACCACACTGTCTGTGACCTTCCGGCCCGGTCTTTTGACGTGCCTCTTCATCTCACTTGGCTGGCCATTATACTCTAAAGAACGCGGGCCACACCAACGCATCCAGCACTGCCGTCTGAAGGCAGAAGGCGGCACTTCCGGCGATAGCCAGCCAGTAGGCATGCGAAGACCCGTCGGTGCGCAGGCTCAGCAGCGCCGCCAGCAAGGCGCCAGCAAGGCCATCGAACCCAGGCCTACCACGGCCAACACGATGCGTATAGCCCAATACAGCCCGGTGCTGTGATTCCCGATTGCGGCATAAGTGAGGGGCATCCAAAGAGCAGACGGCAGAAGGATGAGGGCGTAGATCAGGTAGAAGGCCCAAAATCCGAAGCGGCTGGCGACTCGGACATCGCCTGCATCAATCCGGAACAGGATGAAGTAGGTGAATGCGAAGTACCCGAGGGCCGCCGTGATCATGCTGACGGTGTAGAGCGGCTGCAACGAAGCCGGCACGCCACCCCAGAGCGCTTTTCGGTTTTCCGGATGGGCTATTAATCCTTGGACGTAGCTGCCCAGTACCAGGATGCCGCCCACGAGGTTGATGGCGATCAGTGTCCACTGCAGAGCATTCATGCCGAACCTCCTTCTCAAATGCACTCTCAGCCGCCTCACCGGGAGGCAGGCCATACACCGTGGCTACTGCAGCGGCTTCTCTGCGATCAAGGCCACCCCCACCGCACGCGGCCCCACCTGGGTTCCCATTGACGGCCCGATGCTGGCGCGGTAGATCCGTTCCCGCGGGAAGACGGACGAGAGGCGGCGGACCACGTCATCAGCCTCTGCCGGTTCTGTGGTGCGCATGACCGACAGCTCTCGCAGTGTTCCATGGCCGCGCACGATTTCGCACATTCTCTCGACTGCACGAGCACGCGTGCGCACTCTCTCCACCGGCACCACCTCGCTCATCTTGATCGCCAGTATGGGGTTTAACTTGAGCAGCGTCCCCAGAAAGGCCTGGGCCCTGCCGATACGGCCTCCTCTGGCCAGGTACTCCAGCGTACCAAACACACCGTAGGTGACGGTGCAAGGTATGGCCTGCCGCACCATAACTTCGATGTCCTTAAGTGATTCGCCAGAGCGAGCGGCCTTGGCGGCGATAATGGCCAGAAGGCCGCACGCCATCGATGCCGTCTGGGAATCAACCACAGCGACCGGGCACTTCGAATCCGCGCTGGCCTGGCGGGCTATGTCATAGGTGACGCTCAGCTTGCCCACAACATGGATCGATATGATGCCGTCAGCTTCCTCAGCGATGCGGCGGTAGACGGAGTTGAACGTAGAGATCGAGGCCGGCGAGGTCTTGGGTAACATAGGGCTGGATTGGAGCCTGCGGTAGAACTCGTCAGCGCCCAGTTCGACACCATCAAGAAACACCTGTTCACCAAACTGGATTTGTGCAGGAACAACGGTGATACCCAGCTCTCTGGCCACTTCCAGAGGCAAGTCCGAAGTGCTGTCTGTCACGACGCCAACTCTCACTGAACCTCTCTACATGACCAGCTTGTCTCTCTTGGGTTCCGCGGTATTTGGACTCCCTACAGCATTGCCGGTGAGACCTGGACTCTTGCTGGCGAGGAATGCGCACGGGGCAAGATGGCCCAACATGAGAAAATTAGAGTATGCGCAGCACCTTGTCAATAGGCAAGTGCGCACTGGCGAGTCTTTTGCCAAGGCGCGGCACTTTTGCACAAGCTTGACCCCTGACAAACCAATCAGGTAAGATCGTTCCGCGTGTTTGACTCGGGCCGGTCTATTATGTTATAGATTAAGGCTGAGCCCAAAGGAGGTAGGTATAGCAAAAGATCTGAGAATCAATCAGTGGATCAGAGCCAGAGAGATACTGCTGATTGGGGAGAAGGGTGAACGCGTTGGTGTGATGTCGGTTGCCCAAGGCATTCAGCTAGCGCGAGAGCGCAATCTGGACCTAGTGGAAGTAGCGCCGACAGCCGTACCGCCCGTATGTCGAATTCTTGACTACGGGAGGTACAAATTTGAGCAGGCCAAGAAAGAGCGGGAGTCCAGGAAAACCCGAAGAGCCTCGCTCTTGAGGGAAGTTCGGCTTCGGCCAAGAATAGACAATCACGATCTGGAATCGAAGACCCGTTTGATTGAACGGCTGCTGGGCGAGGGCGACAAGGTCAAAGTCACGGTTACCTTCAGAGGAAGGGAAATCACCCGCCCGGAGCTCGGCAAAAGGATTTTGCAGCAGGTTCTGACCAACCTGAAAGACAAGGCTGTAGTCGATCAGCCTCTGGTGGTGGAGGAGAAGAGCCTAAGCATATTCTTCTCGCCAGCCAAGACTATCGTTAAGAAGGCAACGTCGGAGGTTACCAGTGCCCAAGCTAAAGACAAATAAGACTGCCGCGCGCCGTTTCAGCGTTTCCGGCACCGGCAAGATAATGCATTCCAGAGTAGGCAAGAGCCATCTCCGGCGGAAGAAGCCTGCCCGAGTGAAGCGTCAGTACGATGGGAAGGTGGCGCTCGATCCCGCCAACAAGGGCAGAATAAGCAAACTCGTGCCGTACCTGTAAAGGAGGACCAGTGCCGCGAACCAAAGGTGGAGTAGTCACCAGACACCGCCACAAGAAAATACTGAAGCTGACAAAGGGCCATCGCGCCAGTAAGCATAGCCTCTATAGCCGCGCACATGAATCCATGCTCAAGTCTCTGAGCTATGCCTATCGTCACAGACGAGAGCGCAAGGGTGACATGCGCCGCATATGGATACTGCGCATCAATGCTGCTGCCAGAGCCGGTGGAATCTCCTACTCCCAGTTCATGCATGGCCTGAAAGAGGCCAACGTAGAAGTCGACCGCAAGATGCTGGCAGACACCGCCGTCAGAGATCCCCATGCCTTCTCTCAATTGGTGGCAGTCGCCAAGGGGGAGAAAACGGGCAAGTAGTCGATGCTGAAGGAGCTTGAGGAACTCAAGACCGAAGCGGTCAGCGAGCTCGACGGCATAGACAACCTGGGCGATCTGGAGAAGTGGCGGGTCCGCTACCTCGGGAGAAAGGGATCTCTCACCACTGTCCTCAGGGGATTGGGTGTTCTCTCTGTCGATGAGCGTCGCACTGTTGGTGCAGTGGCCAACGATCTCAAGGCCACGCTGGAATCCAGCCTGCAACAGAAGCAGGACGCTCTGAAGAGCCAGGACCTCGTTGACACCATTGAGCAGACCCGCATAGATGTCACTCTGCCGGGCTATCCGGTATCGATAGGACGCCTCCATCCGACCACTCGAACGCTCCGGGAGGTTTGTGGCGTCTTTGCCTCCATGGGCTTCCAGGTGGTGGAAGGGCCGGAGGTGGAGTGGGACTACTACAACTTTGAGGCATTGAACATCCCCCAGGATCACCCGGCGCGCGATATGTGGGCTACCTTCTGGGTGGACACAGAAGGCGCGGGGCGGTCCAGGCTGCTCCGCACCCATACGTCCCCAATGCAGATCAGGCTGATGGAGAAGACCCGGCCACCGATAAGGGCGGTGGTGCCGGGCAAGACTTACCGCTACGAGGCCACCGACGCCACCCATGAGTTCATGTTCCATCAGGTCGAGGGCCTGGCAGTGGACAAAGGCATTACGATGGGTGACCTGAAAGGCACGCTGTTCGAGTTCGCCCGCCGTCTCTTCGGTGCGGACCGGAAGGCGCGCTTCCGCTGCGACTACTTCCCCTTCGTTGAGCCTGGAGTCGAAATGGCCATCGACTGCTTTGTGTGCCAGGGCGCCGGTTGCCGGCTGTGCAGCAACACCGGATGGATTGAGATACTGGGAGCCGGAATGGTTCACCCCGACGTATTGAGGAGGGTGGACTACGATCCTGAGGTCTACTCCGGATTTGCCTTCGGCATGGGCGTGGAGCGCATCCCCCTGCTGAAGTACGGCATCGATGATATCCGCCTGTTCTATGGCAACGATCTGCGATTCTTGAAGCAGTTCTGATAGGTTTTGGGCAGATGAAGGTTCCATTCAGTTGGCTGCGGGAATATGTCAACGTCTCCTTGGGTGCCAAGGAGATCGCCGGGCGGCTGACCATGGCCGGTATCGAATCCAACGTGACCGAGGCCACCGGCCAGTCCTGGGATAAGATCACGGTGGGCCAGATACTGGCCCTTGAGCCCCATCCCAATGCCGACCGGCTGCAGCTCGCCACCATCGATTTCGGCCAGGGACAGTCGAAGGTGGTCTGTGGAGCCCCTAATGTCCGGGTCGGCGACAAAGTGCCTTTCGCCCAAGTGGGAGCCGAGCTTGTTGACGGGCATTCCGGCAAATCGGCAAAACTCAAACCGGCCAAGATACGCGGTGTGACTTCTGAGGGCATGGCCTGCTCCGAGAAGGAGTTGGGCATCTCTGACAGCCATGAGGGCGTGCTGGTGCTGCCCGCGGATGCCCCGCTGGGCGTTCCCCTTGCGGAGTATCTGGGAGACGCCGTGTTCGACCTAGAGGTGACGCCCAATCGTCCTGACTGCCTGTCTGTCCTGGGAGTGGCCAGGGAGGTGGCGGCTCTGACCAAACAGGAGGTGCGGCTTCCTTCATCCGCCTACGATGAGGCGGGGCCGGAGATAGACAAGCATGTCTCAGTGGAGATCGCCGATCCTGACCTGTGCCGGCGGTACTGCGCCAGCCTGATTGAAGGGGTCAAGATCGGCCCGTCGCCGGCCTGGATGCAGCAGAGGCTGACCGCCTGTGGCATGCGGCCCATCAACAACGTTGTGGACATCACCAACTACGTGATGCTGGAATACGGTCAGCCGCTTCATGCCTTCGATTTCCGCAAGATCGGCGGGGCCAAGATAGTCGTTCGCCGGGCCCGCACGGGCGAGAAACTGACCAGCCTGGATGGCGTGGACCGGGAGTTGCGTCCGGACATTCTGGTCATCGCCGACCAGTCCATCCCGGTGGCCATCGCCGGTGTCATGGGCGGCGCGGATAGCGAAGTGACAGAGGTGACGACCTCCGTCCTGCTGGAATCGGCCAATTTCAATCAGGTGAGCATTCGTCGGACGTCGTCCGGACTGAAGCTGCGCAGCGAGGCGTCGATGCGGTTCGAGAGAGGCATCAGCCCGGAATTGACAGTGCCGGCCCTGAGAAGGGCGACTCAGCTCATGCTGCAGATCGGCGGGGGCCAGGCTGCCAAAGGCCTCGCTGACGCGTACCCGGGCAAGAAAGAGGCGAAGACCATCCAGTTGCGCACCTCGTCAGTCACGCGACTGCTAGGCTTGGATCTGACACAGGAGCAGATCACCAATACGCTCGCCTCTCTTGGTTTCCAGTGCGCGCAGAAGGATTCTTCAGAGACCATAGTCACGGTTCCTTACTGGCGCATGGATGTCAACCAGCCTGCTGATTTGGCCGAGGAAGTGGCGCGCATCATGGGCTATGCCGCTATCCCCACCACGACGCTCGGCAGTGAGTTGCCCCGGCAGCAGCTGGACACCGCGCTGGCCTTCCGGGAGCAGTTGCGCGACCTCATGGTCGCCGCCGGGCTCCAGGAGATCATAACCTATTCTCTAACCAGCCAGGACAAGCTGGCCAGGGCGGCCAGTGCCGAGAACGCCATTCGGGTGGCCAATCCCCTGAGCACGGAGTTGGAGTATCTGCGCACCAGCCTCCGCCCCGGTCTTCTTTCCACGCTGGCAGCCAACCAGAAGTATGAGGACGGGGGGATCCGGCTGTTCGAGATTGGCCGGGTGTTCCTGGGCAGGGGGAACGACCTGCCCGATGAGCGGGAGGTTCTCGGCGGTGTGATCAGCGGGCCTCGCGGCGCACTGTCATGGCTGGGAGACAAGGGCCAATCTGACTTCTTCGATGCCAAGGGGACAGTGGAGTCTGTGCTCTCCAGGCTAGGCATCGAGGCTGACTACGAGGCCGGCGGGGAAGAGAAACTCCGCCCAGGGAGAATGGCCAGAGTAGTGGTCGGCCAGACCGTCGTGGGCATCATCGGGGAACTGCACCCCAAAGTGGCCGAGAGCTTCGATCTTCTGCCCCAGCCGGTGGCTCTCTTCGAACTCGATATCGAGCGTCTGCTGTCCTCTGTGAAAGAGAAGCGCGGCTACCGTCCACTCTCTCGTTTCCCCAGATCGGTGAGGGACATTGCCGTCCTCGTGGATGTCCAGGTGCCCGCCAAGAAGATGCTGGAAGTCGTCCGAAGCGTGCCGCTCGTGGGCCAGGTATCTCTCTTCGACCTCTATTCTGGGAAGCAGGTTCCCACCGGCAAGAAGTCCGTGGCCTTCCGGATAGCCTACCAGTCAGATACCCGAACGCTGACTGAAGAGGAACTGGAAGCAGCCGAGAATGAGATACTGTCCAGGCTGGCCAAAGACACAGGCGCTACCCGGCGCGCCTAGTCTGCGCCTGATTCCACCGGCGGTTGACTGCCAATGGAACCATCTGGCGCTTTCCCTGCTTGACCATCCTCGGACCGCAGTTCACGCAGCCATTTGGCGGACGCCACCTCGCGGTCCAGAACATAGGTGACGTAGCCTTGCATCAGGTCCTCGATCTCTCTGGCCAGACGCGGCTTGATCCTCAACCTGCTCAATGCCGGGCATTCGTTCTGAGTGAAGAAACGCAGCACTTTCACACAGTCCACCGATGCAGGCCTGTCCAAGCCTTCCTTGCCCCTGCAATCGGGGCATAGGAGCCCTGCTGCCGCCGGGCTGAAGTAGTTGGTGGTAGCCTCCAACTTGCGGTGGCACAGGGCGCACTCCCATAGCTCGGGCAGGTAGCCGGAGCAAGCTAGAGAGTGTAACTCGAAGTACCGAAGGACGAGTGCCGGATCAACTCCGCTAGAGAGTGAGTGCAGCGCGTTCAGAAGCAGGCGGAAGAGAGGGCGGTTCTCGGCGCCCTCGGCACCGAGCCGGTCGGTCAAGTCAGCCACGTACAGGCCGCAGGAGAGGAGCCAGAGATCAGACCGGAGGGCTTGGAAGGAATCCAGACTCTCGCAGCCGGACACGATGTCGAGAGTCCGCCCCTCGGCCAGCATCATGGTGCAATGGGTCAGTGGCTCCAAATGGCCGGCCAGTCGGCTCTTGGGCCGCCTCACCCCCCGGGCGATGGCCCGCAGCTTCCCCCGGTCGGGAGCACAGAAGGTCAGGATCGCATCCGCTTCCCCGGTGTAATAGTGCTTCAGGACCACGCCTTCCGTTTTGTACAGCCGGGACATGGCCTCATTGTATCATCCCTCTTGACTCGAGTGAGATGGGGCAAACCCGAGGGTTCTTCACAGGAAGGTAGGCTTTGCCTATGACGCAAGAGAAGGCCGCTATTGCGGCAGATGATATACTACAGCCAACGGCCGTGACATGAGGTGACGTCCTCACAGTTGATCGGTCAACGCAAATCGCAGAAAGGAGGGAACGAAGAGTGCTAAAAGAGTTCAAGGAGTTCATCATGCGCGGCAACGTCATGGACATGGCAGTCGGCATCATCATCGGCGCGGCCTTCAGCGGCATCGTCAACTCCCTGGTGAAGGACATCATCACGCCGGTCATAGGCCTCATCTTCAAGGCTGACTTCACCAACCTGTTCTTGGTGATGAGAGATGGGAAAACGGCCCCCCTGGACGGAATAGCCTATCGCACTCTGGCTGAGGCGCAGGCGGCCGGCGCGGTGACGATGAACTATGGCAATTTCATCAACTACCTTATCACCTTTCTCATCGTCGCTTTCGTGATCTTCATGCTGATCCGTGCCATCAACAGAATGCGCCGATTGGCCGAGAAGCCGAAGGAAGCAGCGGCTCCGACAACCAAAGACTGCCCCTTCTGTCTCTCCGCGATTCCCATCAAGGCCACCCGCTGCCCGCATTGCACATCCGAATTGAAGACCGCATAGCAAGACGCTCCATCTCGGGGTGCTCGCGAACAAGGCCCACTTTGCCGGGCTGAGGCAAGGTGGGCCTTACTCATTCCGCATCGCGCCTGCCTCGTGGAGACATTTTTGTGATGTCCACAATGTCCTTTGAGAGGCAGACATGACGCGGAAATGCTAGGTTTGATTGGAGAGTACATGTCGCGGAGAATAGATGTACATGAGGGGCGTGATGCGGGCAGTTCGCAATGAGCGTGGCTTCACCTTGGTGGAGCTGCTGGCGGTGTTGCTTATTCTGGGCGGGTTGTCTTCCATCGCAGTGTTGGCCATCACGCGTTTCTTGGGGGCCGGCGTTGCTGAAGCCGCGAACACAGAGGTGCACAATGCCCATGCTGCCATCTCTTGTTGCATGCTTGAGGCAGGCGTGAGTCAATTGGATGCTGGCGGGCCTGTGGGTTGGGACGGCAGTGATGACGTAGTGACGGCAACGGACGCCGGAGGAGTGGTCTTCGATGCCGCGGATTCCCTTCGTGGCAAACGCCTCAAGGCCACCTATCAGGTGACCCCGGGCGGCGAAATCACCGGAGTGACCGATCAAGAATGGGCCGGCGTCAGTTGGGAAGACGGCTCCTGGAAGAAGAACAAGTAGGCGCGTTGCCACCCGCGTTTCTCGAATGATATTGGCGGC
>Ga0105098_10000531_pt1 | contig 13210 bp, 11 predicted proteins | sample PPLLak21cMay2015_FD_79137 | JGI IMG/M metagenome (GOLD analysis project Ga0105098, IMG submission 79137) | Freshwater sediment microbial communities from Prairie Pothole Lake near Jamestown, North Dakota, USA - PPLs Lake P7 Core (1) Depth... | ecosystem: Environmental > Aquatic > Freshwater >... | reverse complement strand
TTTGTGGGTAGTTGTACCAACGGAAGGATCGAGGATTTCAGGGCTTTTGCTTCGGTAGTCAAAGGAAAAAGAAAAGCCAAAGACATTACCGTGTGGCTTGTCCCCGGATCACATAAGGTCGAAGACCAGATCAGGGAAGAAGGCCTGCTCGATATTTTCACTGAAGCCGGTTTTGTTCTGCGGCAGCCTGGTTGTTCTGCTTGTCTTGCCATGAACGATGATAAAGTTCCTGCGGGCAAATACGCCGTGAGCACATCGAACAGAAATTTTGAGGGCAGACAGGGCCCCGGCTCAAGAACCCTGCTGGCAAGTCCGCTGGTGGCTGCAGCCGCTGCAATTACCGGTAAAGTGACCGACCCGAGAGAATTTTTATAGGAAGAGAATCAACAATGATAATAAACAGACTTTATGGCTTACGATAAATTTAATGTTTTAAAAAGTACAGCATACCCATTGCCTATAGAAAATGTGGATACCGACCAGATCATTCCCGCCCGTTTTTTAAAGGCTACAGAAAGAAAGGGTTTTGGTGATAATTTATTCAGAGACTGGCGTTACCATCCGGATGGCTCTTTAAAAAAAGATTTTGTGCTCAATGATCCCAAATACAGCGGCACGATTCTGGTGGGCGGAAAGAACTTCGGTTCAGGCTCTTCGAGAGAGCATGCTGCCTGGGCTGTATATGATTTCGGTTTTCGTTGTGTGATATCCAGTTTTTTTGCCGACATTTTTAAGAATAACTGTCTGAATATCGGCGTACTGCCCGTTCAGGTCAGTGAATCTTTTTTAGACAGCATCTTTGAAGAGATCTATAAAGACCCGACCACCAACCTGGAAGTGGATTTAAAGGAGCAGAAGGTTACGCTGTTAACGACAGGCCAGAGCGAGAACTTTGTGATCAACGGGTATAAAAAACACAACATGCTCAACGGTTTTGATGATATTGACTATTTACAGAATTTGAAACCTGAAATTTTAGAATTTTCAAAAACCAGACCCTTTTAATGAGGTCATTTATTGCATAACCCTATGAGTAAAAGAAAAATAGAAATAATGGATACCACACTCCGTGATGGAGAACAGACCAGTGGTGTGTCCTTTACTGCCTCAGAAAAACTCACCATTGCGCAGTTGCTTTTGGAAGAGCTCAAGGTAGACAGGATCGAAATAGCATCAACAAGGGTTTCAGAAGGAGAATTTCAGGCTGTAAAAAATATTACCGGGTGGGCTGCAAAGAAAGGATATCTCAACCGGGTAGAGGTGCTTTCATTTGTTGACGGAGGATTGTCCATTGACTGGATGCTCGAAACAGGAGCCAAAGTGCAGAACCTGCTCACCAAAGGCTCACTGAATCACCTTGTACATCAGCTGAAGAAAACTCCCGAAGAACACTTTGCAGGTATTGCACAGGTAGTAGCAAAAGCTCAGGAAAAAGGAATCGAAACCAATGTGTATCTTGAGGACTGGAGCAACGGTATGAGAAATTCTCCTGACTACGTTTTTCAATTTCTTGATTTTTTACAAACGCAGCCTGTAAAAAGGATCCTGCTTCCGGATACGCTGGGTGTGCTAACCCCCAGAGAAACATTTACCTATATTGACCAGATTCGAAAACGATACCCGAAATCTCATTTTGATTTTCACGGGCACAATGATTACGACCTCAGTGTTTCCAATGTAATGGAGGCCCTGTATGCCGGAGCAAACGGCATACACCTGACCGTGAACGGGATGGGCGAAAGAGCCGGTAATGCACCGCTGGCGAGTGTTGTGGCGGTAATCAACGATTTTATGCCTGAATTGCAGATTGGGGTCAATGAAAAAGCTTTGTACAAAGTAAGCCGGCTTGTGGAAACCTTTTCCAGTTTTAGAATTCCTGAAAACAAACCTATTTTAGGAGATAATGTGTTTACACAAACAGCAGGTATTCATGCCGATGGCGACAATAAGAACAACCTGTATTTCAACGATTTACTGCCTGAGCGCTTTGGCAGAAAAAGAAAATACGCCCTTGGCAAAACCTCCGGCAAGGCGAATATTCAAAAAAACCTGCAGGAACTCGGTCTGCACCTGAGCGATGCAGATATTTTAAAAGTTACGAACCGGATCATCGAACTGGGAGACAAAAAAGAAGTGGTCAGCACGGAAGACCTGCCTTATATTATTTCTGATGTGCTGCACAACAACCAGCTTGAAGATAAGATCAAGGTTAATTCTTATGTTTTGACGCATTCAAAGGGACTGCGACCCTCAACCACCATCTCTCTGACCATAGATGAGGAGACTTTTGAGGAAAATTCCCAGGGAGACGGACAGTTCGATGCTTTTATGAAGACACTGCACAAGATCTATTCAAAAAAAGGCCTGGGTTTGCCAAACCTGATAGATTATGCCGTTAGAATACCACCCGGATCGAATTCGGATGCCTTATGCGAAACAGTCATTACCTGGCAGCAGAAAGAGCAGGTATTCAAAACCCGCGGACTGGATTCTGATCAAACCGTTTCAGCCATTATTGCAACACAGAAAATGTTAAATATTATAAAGTAAGAAATGAAACAACCAAGTCGAATTTTTGTAATGAAAGAGAAGGTTGATGGGCTGTTCCATCCGACCAATAAAAAGAAATAAATTATTAACAGATGAAAATAAAGATAGCCTTATTGGCAGGAGACGGAATTGGCCCGGAAGTAATCGATCAGGCTGTGAAAGTTTGTGATGCCGTAGCCAGAAAATTTAATCATCAAATTACATGGATGCCCGCCCTAACTGGGGCTGCGGCCATTGATGCCGTTGGAGATCCGTATCCGGATGAAACGCATGAGATTTGCCTGCAGGCGGATGCAGTTCTGTTTGGTGCCATCGGCCATCCGAAATACGACAATGATCCCGGTGCAAAGATAAGGCCCGAACAGGGCTTGCTCAAAATGCGCAAAAAGCTGGGACTTTTTGCCAATATCCGGCCTACCTATACTTTTCCGTCGCTGATCGACAACTCTCCATTAAAAAGGGAGCGGATCGAGGGAACCGACCTGGTTTTTCTCCGTGAACTCACCGGAGGAATTTATTTTGGTGAGAAAGGCCGGACGGATAACGGTAATGTAGCCTTTGACCATTGCGTATATTCCCGGGATGAAGTTAAAAGACTGGCGAAAAAAGGATTTGAGCTGGCCATGACCAGAAGAAAGAAATTGTGCTGTGTGGATAAGGCCAATGTTTTGGAAACTTCAAGACTCTGGAGAGAAACGGTTCAGCAGATGGCAAAAGAATATCCCGAAGTAGAGGTGAGTTATGAATTTGTTGATGCCGTGGCCATGCGCCTGGTGCAATGGCCAAACAGTTATGACGTGCTGATAACAGAAAATCTTTTTGGAGATATACTAACAGATGAGGCTTCTGTTATTTCGGGCTCCATGGGCCTGATGCCTTCTGCATCGGTAGGAGAGAAGACCTCCCTGTACGAGCCCATACACGGATCATACCCGCAGGCTGCAGGCAAAGATATAGCGAATCCGCTGGCAACTGTTTTATCGGCAGCCATGATGTTTGAAGATGCCTTCGGATTGGTAGAGGAGGCAGAAGCGATCAGAAAGGCGGTGAACAAATCCCTGGATTTGGGAATTGTAACAGAAGATCTTTCCAACAAAGGCAAACCCTACAAAACGAGTGAAGTGGGTAACTGGCTCGCTTCAAATATTTAGTTTTATACAGTAATTTTTCCAAACGATCCGGTAATTGAAAAAATTATCGGATCTTTTTTTTGTTAAATACTGTAAGTCAAGGGTTAAGCTATTGAAAAAGTATGCGAAAAATATTTGAAAAAATTGCTATACAACCTTATCAATACGCTATTTTTGTAACTTGGTTTTTAGGAGAAAAATGGTATTGACAGAACTTGAAAAAGAAGACAGAAAATTAGGGAAAAAGCTCTATGATTACCAGCATGGAGCGATTGATATGATCTTTGATCACATCAACTCCAACCCCGACAATTATAACCTGTTGTACCAGCTCCCCACCGGTGGCGGCAAGACCGTGATCTTTTCCGAAATTGCCAGAAAATATATTGCAACTACCGGCAAAAAGGTATTGATACTCACACACAGAATTGAACTGAGCAAGCAAACCTCTCAGATGCTGCTCGAATTTGGAGTTTCCAACAAGATCATTGACAGCAATGTGAAAATGGTAAGCAATGACCCAAACTATCACTGTTTTGTTGCCATGGTAGAAACGCTCAACAACCGCCTGAAAGAAGGAAAGGTGAGTCTTTCGGATATCGGCATGGTCATCGTGGATGAGGCGCATTACAACTCTTTCAGAAAACTGTTCAAATACTTCGAGGCCTGTTTCATTTTGGGTGTGACAGCTACACCCCTGAGTTCAAACATACTTCTGCCCATGCACCAGATCTACAAGGATCTGATCGTGGGCGAAAATATCAGTTCACTGATTAAAAACGGCTTTCTTTCGGAAGCGAGTACTTTTGGTTTTAATGTCAGTCTGACCTCTTTAAAAGTTGGAATGAACGGAGATTACACCGTAAAATCTTCTGAGGAGCTCTATGTGCAGACCAGTATGCAGCACAAGCTCGTCAAAGCGTATGAACAGGAAGCTTTGGGTACCAAGACCCTCATCTTTAATAATGGTATTCAAACTTCGAGATATGTTCATGAAACCTTTTTAAACGCGGGTTATAAGATCAAATACATAGACAATACCAATACCAAAGAAGAGAGAAGGGAGATCTTAAAATGGTTCAAAGAAACACCGAATGCGATCCTGACCTCGGTTGGAATACTCACCACAGGCTTTGATGAACCCTCAATAGAAACGATCATCATCAACCGGGCTACAAAATCACTGGCCCTTTATTTTCAAATGATCGGAAGGGGTTCAAGGGTGTTTGGCAAAAAGAATAAGTTCCGCATTCTGGATCTGGGTAATAATGTTTCACGTTTTGGATTATGGACAGATCCCATAGACTGGAGGTACATTTTCAACAACCCGAATCAGTTCCTGGAAAGCCTGGAAAGCGATGAGGAGATAGAAAGTAAATTTTCCTATCAGATGCCGGATGAGATCAGGAGCCGATTTTCACGCACTGCAGTCATGGGATTCAACATCAAGGAAGCGTATGATGCGGTGATGAACAGTGGAGGTAAATCAAAAATGGTACTGGAACATTCCCTTTCACAACACGCACAAATGTGTATGGAAAATGCGGCTAATCTCCTCGAGGCTTATGAACTTTCAGGCCTGTTAAAGGAAGATATCGCTTACCGGATCAAACAGTATTCCTATTGTATTATGAAAAGTTCCGACAACTACTTAAAATGGCTGGAAGAGGACTATCAAAGACAGCTTAAGGTGAAAATTGCACAAAAGTACAGACATTAGTATTTCGTCCAGAATTCTCTTTTTTTGTTGAGTTCAGTTTCTGTTTGCGCGTATTCTTCCACCGGAACAACCTTTAAAAATGAAGGATGCTGTTCAATAGCGTATTCCAGCTTGGTAACGATGTCATCCACCGAATCGTTTTCGTAATCGATCTCCAGGGGAGGCTTGATCACCATCGATTGCAAAATGCCTGTTTTTTTCATAAACAATCCCTTTTTGTCAAAGGACCTTCTGAAACCATCGATTACAATCGGAATAACGAGGGGTTTGTTTTTGAGTATGATATGGGCAGTTCCCCTTCTGATCGGTTTAAATGGCGTGGTGGTACCCTGTGGAAAAGTGATCACCCAGCCGTCATCCAGCGCCTTGGTGATGTTGGAAATGTCGCTCATTTTAACCTGCTTGTTCACATCTTTACCCTTTTCTCTCCAGGTCCTTTCAATAGAAACTGAGCCAATATATTCCATGATCTTGGGTAAGATGCCGGAGCGCATGGTTTCCTTTGCTGCAACGTAATAGATATTTAGTTTGGGATTGTAGAGATAGCCTATATCCCTTATATTATCAACCCTTCCGCTCAATGAAGCATTAAAAACATGCATCATGGCAGCTACATCTGCAAAATAGGTCTGGTGATTGGATACGAACAAAACATTGGTGGGGGGAAGATCCCGAATGATTTCGGATCCGTCTATTTGAAGTTCATTAAATCCACGATACCTTCGGTGTGAGATCAAACCGAAAAACTGAATCAGTTTTTTCTTTATGAATAAACTTTTTCCAAATACATCTTTCTTAAACATCTTCATCTTTCCTTAATTGGACGGCAAAAATAAATATTTTTGCGGATTATATTGATTTTAATAGATCTTTTATTTCGCTTAACATCATGGCAGTTGCTCCCCAAACCACGTGGTTGTTGAGTTGAAAGCAAGGTATATCGATTTCCTTCATATAACTTGTAGCCATTTTTTTTGTAGTTAAGGCGCGCTCATCGAGGAGTTCGCTTACCGAAACTTCCAGAATTTCTTCAACTTCATGGTTCTTTTTAAATTCGGGCTTAAAAGGAATGGTACCCATAAAAGTATGTACCAGAAAATTGCTCGGGGGTATATAGGTATTTGTGATTTGTCTGATCAAGTTGACATCATTTTTTTCTACTCCGGTTTCTTCGTTCGTTTCACGCAGTGCGGTGTGAGCCAGGTCTTTGTCATGTTTTTCCATTTTCCCACCCGGAAAACTGATCTGATCGGCATGCACACCTTTATAGGAGGCTCGTAAAGTTAATAAAAAAGTGGTATTGTTAAATCTGTCAGGATAAAAAAGTGCAAGAACTCCGGCAGGCCTGGGTTTTCTGAGATTAATTTCCTCCCAACTGAGTAACGGTCTGCCTTCAGGTATCATTTTGAGCTGTGAACTCAGCCCACCCAGGGAAATTTCGGATAATTGCTTTACATGCTGCTCAAAAAAGCGATAGTTCATTAAAAAGCGTATTTTTGTTTTTTCCAAATGTAATAAAAAACAGAAAACCGGGATGGATGTGCCTGGAATCCTTTTAATAATAAATCAGATAAAATGAAAATAGGAATTGTGTGCTACCCTACCTATGGTGGAAGTGGCGTATTAGCAACCGAGTTGGGAATAGGCCTTTCAAAAAAAGGTCATGAGATCCATTTTATTACCACCCATCAGCCGGTCAGACTGGAATTTCTGAGTGCCAATCTGTTTTTTCATGAGGTCTTTGTTGAAGAATATCCCTTGTTTCATTACCAGCCCTATGAACTGGCCTTGTCGAGCAAGCTGTTTGAAACGGTCATCAAATACAAACTCGAGATCCTGCACGTACATTATGCCATACCGCATGCTTATGCGGCCTATATGACCAAACAAATGTTAAAACAGAAGGGCATCAATATCCCGATCGTGACTACGCTACACGGTACAGACATTACACTGGTGGGAAGCCATCCCGTTTACAAGAATGCAGTGGAGTTCAGTATCAACAATTCCGATGTGGTTACAACCGTTTCGAAAAGCCTGAGAGAGGACACCCTTCGCTTGTTCAATATTGAAAAGGAGATCAGGGTGATCTATAATTTTGTCGATTTTGAGCATCGTAAAGAGCTGGACGAAAAGAATTGTATAAGGGCAAGCCTGGCCGCGGCCGATGAAAAGATCATATCGCATATCAGCAATTTCAGACCCGTAAAAAGAATTAAGGATATAATCACCATTTTTGAAAAGATCCAGCACAAGATCAAAGCCAAATTGATCCTGGTTGGCGAGGGTCCGGAAAAGGAAGCAGCTGTGATGTACGCCAAAGAAATTGGCGTAAAGGAAAAGATTCTTTTTTTGGGCAATAGCGATGAGATCAATAAAATCCTCTGCCATTCAGATCTCTTTTTGCTGCCTTCACAAACAGAAAGTTTTGGACTGGCGGCACTGGAAGCAATGGCTCTTAGAACGCCGGTGATTTCCTCCAATACCGGTGGTCTGCCCGAAGTAAATGTGCAGGGTATAACCGGATTCTTAAGTGATGTGGGGAATTGCGAGGAAATGGCAAAAAATTCGATCTACATACTGGAAAACGAGCAGCGGCTCGAGGAGTTTAAAGAAAATGCCTACCGCAATGCACAGCGTTTTTCCATTGAAAAGATACTTCCTCAATATGAAGAGGTATATGCCACCGCACTATCAGGTATAGAAGTGTAATGCTTGTTTCAAAACAGATCCAGCTGTGGCGATGCGGGAGAGATCCTTTTTGCCACCAGCGCCGGTGAATTTGTTTTAAAGTCCCCGAGCGGAGCCTGTTGCAACCAGAACTTCTCATTCGCTTCTGTAAGTATAACCGGCATTCTTTTTTTGCTGTTATGGATCTCACTCATCAAACTGTCGGCCTGGGTCGTTATCACAGTAAACGTATGAAACTCCGTCATATGAACAGGGTCTTTCCAAAGAGACCAGATCCCGGCAAAGGAGAACAGGCCTTCATCCTGTAATCCGATCTCGTATTTTTCTTTGGCCTTACCTTTGGCATCCAGCCATTTCCACTCGTAAAAACCATTCGCGGGGATCAAACACCTGTTGCCTGTATATTCCATGAACGAGGCTTTCGTTTCCAGCGTTTCTATCCTCGCATTCAGGGTGTATTTTTTGATGGTATCATCCTCAGACCATGCCGGGATCAAGCCCCAGTTAAAAAAATCGATCATTGAAGGATCGGCAGAACAAATGACCGGCAGACCCGGAAAATTAAAAGCCTTGATCTCTTTATCAGGCACATAGCGGGCTTTATCGGTAAAGGCAGCCTTAAATCTGCTCTCGATCTCTTCTGCTTTTTTTGTGAGTTTGGAATAGAAACACATAATTGCAATTAAACAGTTTTTATTTGTGTATCACTTATATGAAACTGCAGGTTATTTTTATCAAAATGGATCAGTGTATTGTCGAATAAGCGGCTGACGTGGTCGTTTTCTATGAGTTTTTCCGGTGGTCCGGAATATATGCCCTGTTCGTTCATCAACCAGATCACATCTGCTATTTGCAGGGCCAGCTGGATTTCATGGGTAGATATGAGTATACATTTGTCCAGCTCGCGGGCAAGCTTTTTCAATAAATGGAAGGTCTCTATTTTGTGCTGGATGTCGAGATGTGCAGTGGGCTCATCCAGAATGATGAGTTCCGTATTCTGAGCGAGTGCCCTGCAGATCATTACCCGCTGAAGCTGTCCGTCGCTGAGCTCATCCACTTTTCTGTCCCGTAATACCGACAGATCAGTCTGCTCCAGCGCCAGTTCGATTTCCTTTTTGTCCTCCTTTTTTAATGTTCCCATCCAGTTGGTATACGGATGTCTGCTTAAGGCCACCAGCTCATAAACCGAAAAATTGCCGGTTTCGGGTTTTTCGGTAAGCACTACAGCGATCTTCCGGGCTACATGCTGCCTGGTGATGTCTTGCAACAAGGCTTTCTTTAACCTGATCTCTCCGGCTAATGCAGGCTGCACACCCGTGAGCGTGCGCAGGAGCGTTGACTTGCCTATGCCATTCTTGCCCAACAGACAAACGAGTTCCCCACCTTGCAATTCCAGGTCCAGATCTTTCGCGACGACGCTTTTTACCGACTTCTTTTTATAGCCGATAACCAGGTTCTTTGAAGATAATATGGGAACATTTTTCTTTGTCATACTGTAAGCTCAGGAAAGTTTGCGTTTTTTTAGCAGTAACCAGATCACGACAGGAGCTCCAAACAGGGAGGTTATTGCATTAATGGGCAGGACAAAGGCCGCATTGGGTACCTGAGCAATCGTGTCACAGATCAGCATAATAATGGCACCCATCAGCAGAACGGCAGGGAATAAAACCTTGTGGTTGCTGGTTTGCAAAAGCATTTTAGTGATATGGGGTACGGCGAGTCCTACAAAAGCGATCGGACCTGCAAAGGCTGTGATCACTCCGGTAAGTACTCCGGTTATCATGAGTATCTGATTGCGTGTGGAGGGTATGGACAAGCCCAAACTTTTCGCGTAATTTTCTCCGAGTAAAAGTGCGTTGAGCGATTTTATATTGGGGATAGCCCAAAGGAGGCACAAAATGTATATCCCCGATAAAATGGGTAAGGCAGACCAGCCCGTATTGCCCAGACTCCCAAAGCTCCAAAACATGTATTGCTGCAGGTTTTGTGCAGAACTGAAATAGGACAATATGCTGATTATTGCCGTAGTAAAGCTTCCGAACATCAGGCCGATGATAAGCAGCGCCATGGTGTTTTTTATATAGCCTGATACGGTCATTACCGTAATAAGAATTGCCAAAGCTCCAAGAATACCGGCAATAACCGTGGCGATCTGGTTGTTGCCCAAAGCCAAATATTGACCTCCTAAAATGGACGTGCCCATGATCAGCAGGGCAACACCCAGACTTGCACCTGAACTGATGCCCAGCACATAAGGCCCGGCCATGGGATTTCGGAATAGGGTTTGCATGAACAAACCGCAGACACTTAATCCGGATCCCACCAACACGGCAGTGATGGCTTTTGGCAACCTGTAATGGGTGATGATATAAGTCCAGGTATCGTTTTCAGACGGTATGCCTGAGAGGTTCTTCAGGATTTCCATTGCAGGAATAGAAACGGAACCCAAACTGATGTTTGTGATGAAAAACACCAACAAGGTCAGGATCAGCAAAAAGAAATAAAAACGCGTAGTCTTGATCGGATTCAATTCAATAATTAGATTGTAAAATTATAAATCTTTATTTAATTTCCATGGCAGGTACATCCAATGGTTCTAAAAAGTAGGTGTCATAGTCCGGAAGCAAGTCCGGATGGGCTATTTTAATAATGTCTTTTAATACGATATCCGGCATGATGGGTGCCAGCTCAAGAAACAAAATCCCGCCGTTATTTCCTTTCTTTTTTGAGAAGGTATAAACCTGTCTCTTTTGAAAGGCATCAAAACTGGAGTAATGGGCATTGCTGCTTTCCATTTCATGATAACTGGTAAAGATGCCCGATCCAATCCAAAGATCCGCAGTTCCGGCCACATCCAGAACAGATTCCAGACCCAGTACCAGACTGCCGGTTCCCGGACTGTCTTTCCATAAATACATCGTATTCGCATCCTTAAAAAAAGTGGACATAAAGCTGCCACCGGCAGGCAGGTGCCATTTGTCCTGAAAAAGTGAGCCGGTAAGCACGGTTGGACTTTCCTTTGCTTCAGAAGCCAGCTTTTTGGCACTTGTATAGTTGTTTTCTATAGCCAGAAAAAGGCTATCCGCTTTCTTTGTCTGATCGAATAAGGCACCGAACAATTTCATCCATTCAGCCCTGCCCAGCGGTGTTTCCTCAAGCCAGTCGCCGTTGAAAAGTACATTTATTTTAAGTGCAGACAAATTTTTAAACACTTGATCATTTTTATCCATGGTGAAGGCTATTACCAGCTCAGGTTGCAGGTCGATCAGGATTTCCATATTCAGGTCCTGAACACTGCCGAGTTCGGCCACTTTTCCCTGAAGTATCCTTTCCACAGTGCGCTCGGAGGAAATGTAATTTGTTTGGGGAAAACCTACGAGATTTTTCTCCTGATTAAAAAGCTCGATCATGGGAATATGCGTGGTTGAAGTGGCCACCAGTCGTGTGAGCGGAGTGAAAATGATATTTTTATCGGATAACTCGGCCGGGACCGACGTATTTTTAGGAACCAGGTAATATATAAATTCCTCAGTGGCCCCGGGATACGGATCTTTAATAACCAATTTGTTATAACCGTTAAAATACTGTAAATCAAATCCATTAGCGTATTTTATCGATGTATTTACTTCACTGCTATTCTTATCCCGAGTTTCAGGGGAAGAAGTATTTTTACAGGAAATTATTCCTGCAAAGACAAAAAACATGCAGTACAAAAATTTCATTTGTGGGGCATTAGCACCTCAATGTTACGAAAATATTCTTCAGGTTTAATCAAATAAATTAAAATTTAACCACATTATTATAACTATATTTGTTTCGAATTTTGGTGCTGGTTTTAAATCATTGTTTAAAACTTAGTAAAAGGGAATCCCGTTAAAATCGGGAGCTGTCTCCGCAACTGTAAGCTCAGCCATTTATTTGGTGCTTGTTGAAATTCTTTAGTCACTCTGTATTTCAGGGGAAGGCATTCAACAGGACGCAAGCCAGGAAACCTGCCAAATTTTTTAACTCTGATATTTTCGGAAGAAAAATATTTGTGATATGCGAAAAACGATAGCAGCCTTTCTTCTTTTCTTTTGCCAATACGGGTATTCCCAGTATGATTCGATCAATCAGCTGGAGGAAGTACTGTTGTATGGCAGGTTTTCAGAGGTGCTGCAAACAGGTTATAGCAATGAGATCTATTCCGATTCGATAATTAATTATGAACTGTCAGGCCTGGGTCATTTTCTTCAGAAAGAAACGAACTTGTATTTAAAGGAATACGGCGAGGGAATGATTTCTACAATTTCCCTCAGAGGATCAACAGCCTCACAGACCGCAGTATTTTGGAATGGAATACCGGTCAATTCCTCCCTGAACGGACAAACAGACTTCAATTCACTGGTAATCAACAGTTTTAGTCAGCTCGAAATCAAAAAAGGGGGTGGCAGTGTTGTTCTGGGTAGCGGAGCCGTTGGCGGTGCGATCAACCTCGCCGATAAAATTGAGTTTGGCAGGGCAAGCCGGTTTTTGGCTACGGGTTTTGCCGGTAGTTATGAAACTTATACTGGTGCCATACAGGGCGTATGGAGTTCAAAAAAATTATACGCAAAAGTTTCGGCAACTTATGGTCAGAGTGAAAATGATTATGCCTATCCCGATACCAATATAAAGAATAAAAACGGACAATATAGAAATTCCGGATTTCAATATGTGCTTGGAAATCAAATCAATGAAAATAATATAGTTTCTTTCTATGGCGCGCATAACAAAAATGACAGGAATTTATCAGGAAGCCTTACAGCCCCGGGCAGATCGGGTTTGGTCACAACTTATGACAGGCTGGCCCTGAAATGGAACAATTCGGGTAACAACTATTCCAGCAGCCTGACTGCAGCCTGGCTGGCCGAGCGTTATGAGTACTTTCCGGTTAAAGTCCAGCCGCTGTCCAATGAAAACAAAGGCAGGAATTTTGTTGGCACCTATGACCTGAGTTATTTTTTGAACAACAACACCCGTTTGAGCGCGGGCCTGGATTACAATGCATCCCATGCTGAAGGGGATGATCTGCCGGACAAAGACCTGGACAGGGTGGAGGGTTTTGTCGTATTCGGAAGCAACGTAAAAAGGAAATTAA
>Ga0105098_10000528_pt1 | contig 13223 bp, 8 predicted proteins | sample PPLLak21cMay2015_FD_79137 | JGI IMG/M metagenome (GOLD analysis project Ga0105098, IMG submission 79137) | Freshwater sediment microbial communities from Prairie Pothole Lake near Jamestown, North Dakota, USA - PPLs Lake P7 Core (1) Depth... | ecosystem: Environmental > Aquatic > Freshwater >... | reverse complement strand
TGCCGAATATTCTTGAAGAATTGCCCGGCGGTACGAACCTCCGCCCCGTTGACCTGGCCCTGCTCAGCACCGTCGACAGCGGATTCGAGTCGGTAGGCGGCGAGCTGGAAGCTGTGCGCCTGCGCTCCGCCCTGGGCGAGGCCATGAAACTCGCCAGCGCGGTCAACCAGTATCTCGACCAGACGTCACCGTGGTCGGAGGTCAAGCGCGATAAAGCCGAAGCCGCCAAGACGATTTACACCGCGCTGCGAGCCATCGACTCGCTCAAGGTGCTCTTTGCTCCGTTCCTGCCGTTTACTTCGGAGAAGCTGCACCACTACCTGGGCTATGACACGCCCCTCTTTGGCGAACAATTCACTGAGGAAGTGCAAGACTCGCTTGGCACGCACAATGTGTTGCGCTATCGTCCTGCAACTGACCCCGAACCAAAATGGAAGCGCAGCCAGTTGGAACCAAATCAGCAATTGAGACAGCCAGGTCCATTGTTCAAGAAGCTGGAAGAAATTGTTGTCGAGGAAGAACGGAACCGTCTAGGGAAATAATATGAGTTTCCTGTTCTACTAAGAGACTCAAAACATCAGCCGCGAATTTCGCGAATTCACGCGGATTTTCAAACACGTTCGCGACGCCGCGCCAAGCTGCGGCAGTTCGCGTAAATTCGTGGCAAGAATTTTTTTCGTGATGACGAATGAACGATATCCTTATAAATACCAAAAACAGCTATGACCAGGTCGCGGCTCAATACGCCGAAAAATTCAAGGACGAAATGGATGACAAGCCGTTCGACCGCGATTGCCTGGACCGCCTGGCACGCGAAGTTGGAGATCTGGGACCGATCTGCGACCTGGGCTGCGGACCGGGTCAGATCGCGCGCTATCTGCACCGGCAGGGCGCGGAGGCCCTCGGCGTCGACCTCTCCCCGCGCATGATCGGCGAAGCGCGGCGCCTGAACCCTGACATCCCTTTTCATGAGGGCAATATGCTCTCCCTGCCCGACGCGGACGACTCCTGGGGCGGGATCGCCGCTTTCTATTGCATCATCCATATTCCACGTGAACAGGTCATCGATGCCTTGCGCGAGATGAGACGCGTCCTCAAGCCCGGCGGAGTGCTGCTCGTCACGTTTCATATCGGAGACGAAGTCAAGCATATTGAGGAATGGTGGGAAAAGCCTGTCAATCTGGATTTTGCTTTCTACCAACCCGCCGAGATGGAAACCTGGCTGAAAGAAGCGGGATTTGAATTGGAAGAAACGCTCGTCCGCGAGCCTAACCTTGAAGTGGAGGTCGCGACGAGGAGGGCATATGTGTTTGCGAGGAAATCAAACTGACATCCATGCCTAATTTGTAGAAGAAAATTAGATTTTCGCAACAAGTAAATTTTCCAGTTCCTTAACTTTCTTTTCATGTTCATGCAAAATCGAAAAATTAATTGCAAAGCTCATAAGGATAATTATGCCAAAAGCAAACAACAAGATTCCTAGAACATAAGGAGTGGCAGCAATTAAAGTATGCCAGAGGGAACTAAAGAAACCAGTTACTACATTCCATCCCTTATTTGGGGATGACTCGCTTTTCCACATTATGATCATTGAGACGATACATAATATAGGTGCGAAAAACAAGATAAGCATCTTATATTTTGTCAAACTAACCACAGATGGCCTAAACTTCTCTTCATAAGCTCTGAGCAGTTCTTCTTTAATCGCTAAACGCGATATGTTATTCTCTTTAGAGAAAACCATAATATCAATAAAGTCGCTAACTTTTGCTTGGGACGTAATGTTTTGAATTACGCAAATCACTAGATCGTTCACCTCTTGGCTGGTTTCCCCAAATTCTTTTATGTATAGCAAACTTTTGGACAATCCGTGTGCCAAAAGTGATCTCGAGATAATTTTGTATTTAAAAAGATAGAATACAATTTCGTCCAATTCATGCTGATTGGGCAGCTTATTACTTTTGATGTTTTTTCTAGCTTTGATAATATCCTCAGGAGCCACGTTAATCATATTCCTGGAATCTGCTTTTAATTCATCGAACAAAAGTCGTAAAAATTTCCCCAATTCATCTGAATGGAATCCAAACTTCCGCAATAGTTTTTCTGTTATCGCGAAACCGTCTCCATAAAGAGATATTATCAATAGCTTCTTTGAATCGACACGAATAAATGAGTTTTTGACTAAATCATATTGTTTGGAATAAACAGAAGAGTTTAGAACTTTTCCATAAACTTTTAAAAGTTGTGCATAAAATTCTTTTTCATCATCTTTTGTCATTTTTGTACGAACAAAGAAAGAAACACAAGCGGAAAACAGTTTAGAAACATCATCAGCAAAACCATCATCGTCACTACTACGGATCCTTGTACCGATGCTGGTTATTGACGTTAACAATGTTGTAAAGATATCCCAGCCAAGACGTTGTTTCGACTCTCTCAACTTCAATTCGAGCAAGGTAATATGAAATTCCAAAAGCACTTGAGCACTAAGTCCCACACGGATTTTGGTATCCTGATCCAAGGAATTCGTATAAGCGCAATCAAGATGAAACAATACTTTGTCCATTGTTTCTTCAAATCGATGAAATGTGTTTTTTGGATCCTGCAACAATAAGACGGGTGCATAAAATGCGGCTTTCAGGTCCACATTGATGTCTTTTGAGTTCACTGCTCTGCGAGAGTATTCGGCATACTTTCCAAAATAGGATTGAATTTCGGGGCCACTTAGAATAATATTTTTCATAGTAAATGCTCCTTGAAGAGATTACTTGTATTTAGAAGTCGAATGACGGAACCGAATTATCTATAACAAACCAATATACTCCTAAAACCATTAGCAAAGTATTATTAGCAACTATTTGATCATCAAGTTCGGAACAATTGCCACGCGAAAACCAATCGCGACGTAATACGATGACTCGTAATTGCGGTACGCAGTCCGCAACTTTTCTTGACTGCAATTACAGGCACCTCCTCGCAACACATAACCATCGCCCCCTACTTTCTCGTCTTCATACCGAGTCTTATATGGATAAAAGGAAAATATACTGCGTGTCCATTCCCACACATTTCCCGCCATATCAGCAGCACCGTATGGGCTATCGCCTCGAGGTGAATAAGTCCCGATCGGTGTAGGCTTCTTGTCACTCATAATCGAATTACAGTTGTTACTATTAAATTCATTTCCCCAAGGATAGATTTGTCCATTGGTGCCGCGGGCAGCCTTTTCCCACTCAGCTTCCGAGGGCAAACGAAACATATATCCTTTTGGCAAATCCATGTAATAGTTAAGGTTTAACCAATGAATGTATTCTTGAGAATCATGCCATCTTACCATCCAAACTGGATACAAGTTAGCGCCTGCTGGAAAATCAAATGCACGGCCCGTTCGTTTTGAAAAAAATGCAAACTGACTGTTTGTCACTGGAAATCTACCAACCCAATAATCATAGGATATATTAAACTTGTGCTGTGGTTTTTCATTATCATCAGCATATTTATCATCGTCGTTACTCCCCATCAGAAATTCTCCTGCTGACACTTTGACGAACTCACTTTTACCAAAAAGAAAAATCTGATGTCCAGCCGGAGTAAACTTCTCGTGTGCCAAAGACTTATCATAATAGATATCTAATGATAGTGCACGGGCTTCCAACGATTTTAATAATCTTTCAAAAGCATCCGGTCTGGCATCTGCTGGAAAATAATCAGTATATTGCCAATTCTTTATTTTATGTGGAATGAGACAATTATCTAAGCGTGCAGGGAATATAAAAATTGTTCCTTCTGGCTTCTCCTCTGCTTTATCTACTACCCCTCTTAATTCTTTCTGAACATACCCTTCTTTTGTCACTGAATTATTCGATAAACACACAATCACTGCATCGGTGGCTTCCACAGCTTTCTCGATTTCCAAGTCCCAATCCTGACCCGGAAGCAGTTTCTCTTCATCCAGCCAGGGATCGATCCAGCCTTCGGCGAGGAGACGCTGATACAACTCGCGCACAACAGGTTTATCTTGCGAGGCGTGACAAAGGAAGACACGGAGTTTACGGTCAGTGGTGGGCATGATTGAAGGTTGTTTATGCGATTATATATCGGCCTCGAGAAACATACGCGGCGAAATAATGGAAATTTTTCGGAAGGGATTCAAAACTTGTAAATCGCCATCGCCGCTAATGATGAAATCCGCTTTGCCGTTGACAGCGAGTTCGAGAAATTTGTCATCTTTTGGATCACGGCACTCGGAGATTCGCTCTTCAATTTCAACCAGGGTTGACTCTTTGACCAGAATTGTCAGGAATTGCAGACGGTCATCCTCGTCAATGTAACGATCAAAAGCGGGACGGCCAAGCACATCATACAGTTCTTCGATGACTTCGAAAGACAACAAAATATCCCCTCTTTCTCTCGCCCTATCAAAAGCACGACGCGCCACTGACCTTTTGATCAGCAGCGCGCTCACAATCACATTCGTGTCAAAGACAAACCGCCCCTTTTTAGCCATTCAAGATCGACTCCAGAATTTCGGCTGTAAGTCCGCGTTCCTTTGCTTTACGACTCATATCATTCATCAATTTATCCAGCGTTTTGGACGGCTTTTCAAACTCACGAAGCCACAGACTCATGAGGAGTTGCATTTTCTTCTTATCAGCCAAGGGCGCTTTTTCATAAATTTTGGCGGTTTCATTATCTAATGGTATGTTTACTGTAGCCATATTTCACCTATTCTCTCAGTTTACGTTCAGTCATTTCAAGAACTCTTTGAAGTCGAGTGGCAGCTCGATGTCCATAGTTAATTCTGCTCCCATGCACACAATTATACCCTCCCAACAAAAGCAGATCCAACCTTCGATATACAATTAACGGAGGGCATAAGAGCCTGTTATGAACTTTTGGAGATGGTAAACTCCTGGAATGACCAGGAAACCTTATCCAAGTGATGTAAGCGACGATGAATGGGCATTTGTCGCACCCTATTTGACCTTGATGAAAGAAGATGCACCGCAACGAGAGCATAGTCTCCGAGAGGTGTTCAATGGTTTGCGCTGGATCGTGCGCACGGGTGCCCAATGGCGAATGATGCCCAACGACCTACCACCCTGGCACACCGTCTACCAACAAGCCCAACGCTGGATTGCCGCGAGCGTGTTTGAAGACATGGTGCATGACTTGCGCGCCCTCCTGCGACTGGCCAAAGGCAAGAAAGAGCAACCCTCTGCCGCTATTTTTGATGGGCGGACGGTCCAATCGACCCCGGAAAGTGGTGAGCGAGCGGGGTACGATGGGTACAAACGCAAGAAAGGCAGCAAGATCCATATTGCGCTCGATACGCTCGGTTTCTTGTTGGCGGCGCATGTCACACCCGCCAACGAACAGGAACGTGCACAAGTCAAGGAATTGGCGCAAGCCGTGCAAGAAGTCACACAAAATACTGTAGAAGTTGCTTTCGTCGATCAAGGCTATACTGGTCCGGTTCCGGAACAGCAAGCCAAAGAAGCCGGTATTGACCTGATGGTGGTCAAGTTGCCCGAAGCCAAGAAAGGTTTTGTCCTCTTGCCCAGACGCTGGGTGGTGGAACGCAGTTTTGCCTGGACCACTCGTTTTCGCCGATTGGCGCGTGATTTTGAGAGAACCCCGGAAACCTTCCGCAGCTTACATTTCGTCGCTTTTGCAATCCTGATGCTTCATAACTTTATCAACTCAATCGCTCACCTCCTTTGAAAGTTCATAACACTCTCTAAGACTGTCTCCAGATAAATTTCAAAATCATTTCGGATTCTTTTAGTCCAAATTCGGATGTATAATGCACGCCATGCCAGAGTGGATCGGGCAGATTATTGGTAAAGTACGGATCGAGAAGTTCCTTGCGCGCGGGGGCATGGCAGAGGTTTATCTTGGCACGCATTTAACCCTTGAGCGGCCTGTCGCCGTCAAAGTGCTGCATCGCCACATCGAATCAGAACCTGAATTACTGGCACGTTTCCAGCGCGAGGCCAAAGTGGTGGCGGGCTTGCGCCATCCGAACATCGTCCAGGTCTTTGACTTCGACACGCATGAAGGGCATCCCTACCTTGTGCTGGAGTATATCAACAGCCTGTCATTTGCCACGTATTTGCGGAACCTGCATGAGAAAAACCAGAGGCTCTCCCATAAACAGATCGCGCACCTCCTCCAGGGACTTGCCTCCGGCATCGACTATGCCCACTCACGCGGCGTCATCCATCGGGATATCAAACCGGCGAACATCCTGCTCCACAGCAAGAGCGGAGATTTTTCCCTTGAAAGACCATTAACCAAAAACACAGACCCGATCCTGACCGACTTCGGTCTCGTGCGGATCGCTCATTCGGGCACACAGACCGCCTCGGGCCTGGTCAGCGGAACGCCCAAATATATGTCTCCCGAGCAGGCCCGCGGGGATAAAGTGGATCACCGGACGGACATCTATTCATTGGGCGTCGTGCTTTACGAGTTACTTGCGGGTCATGTGCCGTTCGAAGGCGATAACACGTTGGTCGTGATCTACAAACACATCCATGAACCGCCTCCGCCCATCAAGGATATCTCTCCCCGCTTGCAGGAAGTGGTTAACCGGGCGTTGGCCAAAAGCCCGGAGGATCGTCATCAAAGCGCTCAAGACCTGGCTGAGGATTTTCTCGAGGCGATCGGCATGCGCGCGGAATCGGAGACCCTCCACGCGCCTCGGCCGCGGACGCCCAGGCCTGCTGCCGCTTCCGGGAAGCCGAACCCGTCCCGAGCTCCGGCCTGGATCGGCGCCGCGATTTTTGCCTGCGCCTGCCTGGGCGTGGCTACGGTGGGCGCGCTGGGACTCTCCGCAGCCTCGTTGTTTCCCCTGCAGAGAACCGTAGAAACCGTGGCTCAGCCGACGGCATCGCCGACCGGTGAATTACTTCCTGTGACCGGCCACGACGTCAGCGGACCCGCGGGTGTTTTACGCTTTCAGAATGGCACAACCACCATGGACCGGATCACCGTCAGCGCAGAGCTGGCGCCACTGCCGGAGAGAATGCACTATGAAGCCTGGCTCATCGATGATGACAATGAGCAAAGCAGGAGTCTTGGCGTTTTGACACAAAGCACTTCAGGCAAATTCAGCCTGACCTTTGTCGATCCGCAGAGCCAAAACCTTCTGGGCAGGTTCAACCGCATGGAAATCACGCTGGAGCCCGATCCGGACGACAGCCCCAATTCATCCAGAAACGTGCTTTACTCCTCCTTTATCCCATCTGGTTCGTTGGAGCACATTCGTCACCTGATGGTCGGCACAGATGAAACCCCGGACCAAATCGCAATTGCTCCGGGATTGATGAACAATGTTTCCCTTCTCAAGCGAGCTGCAGATGCAATGCTGGAAGCCTCGAATTCCGGCGACCGGGCAGGCATGCAGTCCAAAGCAGAAGAGATCGTGAACCTGATCGTGGGCAGGGAGGACACCGTCAACTATGGCGATGGGAACGGGGATGGAGCGATCGCTGATCCCGGCGATGGTTACGGACTCCTCATCAACGGCAGTCAGGCGGGCTATCTGGACGGTATGATCCACCATGCAAGCTACGCTGCCGGAGCGTCCGGCGCAACGAATGAACTGATCATGCACGCCGGGCATGTGGAGGTCTGCACGCAAAACCTGGAGGCCTGGGCGCCTGAACTAAGGGATCTTGCCCTCCGCATCGCGCGCGCACCTCAGGACGAGGATGTAGCGGCGGATGTCCGCAAAGCGGCGGTCCTGGCAACGCAGATGCTCGATGGCATAGACATTGACGGAAATGAATCCGTCGATCCGGTCGCGGGGGAAGGTGGAGCAGCCACTGCTTTTGAACATACGGGATATATGTCGGATATGGTGATATTGCCGTCGGAAGATCAGGCGTCTGTGCCGTAACCGTTTACTCTCAAACATATTAATTTCATAATTAAGACCTTATTACGTAACTTTAGGCCATAAGGGGCGTCATGTCTCCGATTATTTATCAGAAACGGAGACAAAATGCCTTTCAGGAAGCATCACCTAATTCCTACCATCATTCTGGTTATCGTATTGGGCGCCAACTTTCTAAGCGTTCGTCCGGTGCACGCCGATGGGGAGAATCCGCCCGAGCCGCCCGCGCCCACCCAGGTCGCGACCGAACCGTCGACTGAACCGCCGGCCGAACCATCCGCCGAATCCACGCCGGAGCCTGTGGAGGCGACCCCGGAACCGGTCGAGGCGACGGCAACTCCCCTCGCCGAGGTCCTCATCCAGGCGCCGGAAAACACCGAGGTGATCGTCCTTGACGAAAACGGGGATTCTGTCTCTCTTGCCTCACAAGAAGCAGCGGAGATCGCAGAAGTGACCGATCCAATGTGGTGTCCTGCAGGGGTCCTTCCCGGTGGATCTGGATCTGGATGTACGAGTAACTTCTTGACGATCACCGCCCTGATCAACCATATGCGTAACAATCCTTCAAATTACGATGAGCCCGGCGTCATTTATTTCACGCCCGATCCTGGAACCCGATCCTTCACGTTAACAGATGCACCCACAAGCCTGGGAAGCAGTTTTGATATTCTTAAAACCTTCGATCTCACGTTGCAGGGTGGTTGGAACGGAAGCAGCTCGTCACCTGCAATTATTAGCGAGACAAATTTCGGAAACCGTCCTCTTACCATTGGCACGGATGGCAGCATCCCGGGTGGCAATCCGTGGATCGGCAACATCACGCTCAATGATCTTATGTTTAGCTATGCCAGTTCCACATCGGTGGAAATTCACACCACAACGGGAGATATTACCCTGAACAATGTGGATGTTGATAATCAACGGAATGGAGGTAACACCGCCCTGCTACAAAGCACGTCCGGGGATATCACTGTCACGGATGGAATCTATGATGGGAATAACTCAAATAGCGCGGGATTCTCTGCGACTACCGGCAGCGGCTCCATCACAATCAGCAATTCCTCTTTCACTGAGAACAGAAAACCCGGATCTGGCAATAACTCCGATGGCGCAACGTTAAGCGCGCCCACCGTCACCTTGACAAATGTGACTGCCACCAATAATGACGGGAACGGAATTACGATCAACAGTAACACTGCTACTCTCTACAACGTCGTGGCGAGCAACAATGGGACGGATCCCCCAGGCTTGGGCGGCAACCAGGGCTCAGGCGTGTTCTTCGGTGGAAATTTGGGATCGAGCCTGTTTGTCAATGGTGGCGCGTTCGACAACAACAAGGAGTACGGCATTGAGCTTGCGAACCCTGCAAATACAACGATTTATGTTGGATCCGCTCCCAGTTGTACAAATAATGTAAGCGGTTGTACCAATGGAGTACTGGTCGATGCAACCCCACCGACTCTGACCGTTCCGCCTGACATCACGACCCCGGCTACCGGTCCCACCGGCGCAGTTGTAAGCTACACTGCCTCGGCCACAGATAACATGGATCCAACTTTGCCGGTGACTTGTTTGCCTCCTTCCGGCTCGACCTTTCCCGTGGGCACAACAGTCGTCAGTTGTTTTGCCACTGACACAGCCGGGAATTCGGCAATAGGCAACTTCCAGGTTACAGTGACGGATACGACGGTTGTCGTCCCGCCCACCCCGCCTGCGCCTACCCCAACAGTCCCAGGCTCCGGAACTTCAACCCTGGGCTTCTCCTACTCACCGTCAGGCTCGATACCACTGATCATCCCGGTGACGAGCGGCAGCGTGATCGACCTGGATTGCGGGAGTGCCTTCTGGGCATTTGGGATCAAGCTTTCCTTTCTGGGCCTGTGCGATCATCAAACCACTTTAAATGACATCAGTCCGGATAACCTGCCCGGCGCATTACCCGATGGATACGCCTTCGAGATGGGATTGGGTGTGAGCATCCTGAGCGAAAACCAGGCGATCGAAGAACTGCCAAATGGGACCGGCATTCAAATGGACTTCCCCATTTTGAGCGGCTCCAAAGATCAATTCGTCGTCCTGTACTGGGATGGCAGCCAGTGGATCGAGGTTTCGGAACAGATCAGCGCCGAGGAGATTTCACAGTTCGTCGATGGAAACAGCGGCAATGAGCTTTTCGAGGTGGACACCGAGCTCGATACCTTCTATCAGGTACTGACGACAAATAAGACGGGGATCTTCGTCCTGGCGAAAAAGTAATTTCAAAGAATTCCTTCTCAGAGGAGGGACGGTACACGCCGTCCCTCCTTTTGGTTTTAATGGTGAGCCTCTTACTGGATTTGCTGCTGGTATAATCACGACAATTCTTGTCCTAATTTATCAACTCATGAACGTGACCACTCAAACCAGACGTCTTCTCCATGCCAGTATTCAGGCATTGCACCGCTCCGGCTGGAAGAAGCTTATGATTGATTCTGAATGAACGGTCTCGCACAAGCCCTTTCCATCAAACCGGGCGAAGGCCGCATAGCTTTACCAGTGATCGGCATTATGCTGGTAACAGCGTTCGGCGCGGCCTTAGGCGCGGTAGGCATCGAGACGCTGTTCTTTGCGCGCTTCGGGGTGGAATATCTCCCCTACATGTTCCTGGGGCTGGGTGTCACCAGCATGGTCACGTCGTTTGGCCTGAGTGCGCTGCTTGGCAGCATTCCGCGCCGTGTTCTTTACATGGCCATCCCGGTATTCCTGGCGCTCGTTCTCATCGCGGCGCGGCTGGCCTTGCTTACCGGGCTGAACTGGTTATATCCCGCGCTGTGGCTTGGAAAGGAGATCGTGGCCTCGCTCGTCAGCATTTTGATCTGGGGGATTGCGGGAGTGGTTTGTGACACACGCCAGGCAAAGCGACTCTTTCCACTGTTCAATGCCAGCCGGATTCTCGGTCAGGTCATTGGCGGGTTCCTGACAGGCGCGCTGGTTGGTTCGCTGGGTGTGGAGAATCTGATTCTGGTCTGGGCGGGCGCATTAGCCCTGACATTTTTCTTTAGCCGCGCGCTCATGCGCCAGCAGCAAATTTCGGCCGCGCCGAGATCACGACAAAAGCCGCCGCCCCTGATCCAGGAAATGCAGCGCGGTTACCAGTATGTGCGCAGGTCCAGACTCATGCGGTGGATCTCGCTGGCTGCGATCCTGTTCTCACTTCTTTATTTTTCGATCGCCCTGCCTTTCTCCCGAGCCGCCACTGAGCAGTACCTCAATGAGGAAAGCCTGGCCGCATTTCTCGGTCTTTTCAATGGGTTCAGTACCGCCGCGGCGTTCCTGGCTTCACTCTTTCTTGCAAATCGCCTCTTCGCGCGCTTCGGCATCATGCTTTGTCTGCTCTTCTTCTCGATCATCTACCTGGTTGGATTTGCCAGTCTCGTCATCCTGCCCATCTTTGCCGTCATCGTTTCGTTTCGCTTCGTGCAAATGCTCTGGCTCCCGGGCATTGCTGACCCGGCTTATCAAGCCATGTTCAACGTGATATCACCCGAACGCCGCGATCAGGTCCGTACTTTCATCGAGGGTGTGCCTGAGCAGGCAGGTACTTTTCTTGCCGGTGCAATCCTCATTATTGGTGAGCAAAGGCTGGCGCCTCAGCAGCTCTATCTCGTCGGACTGACTGCCGCGGCGTTATGCACCTACGCCATTTATCGGGCGCGGCAGGGGTACAACGAGGCGCTTGTCGAGGCGTTGCACGCGGGCAACCCGCATCTCTTTTACAGCGAGGAACAGCCCTTTGGCGGGTTCCGGCAGGACGCGGCTGCGATCCGCCTCACGCTCGATGGGCTGAGAGACCCGGATCGCCTGGTCCGGCGCGTGTCCGCCGAAATCCTCGAGCATCTTTCCCTGCCCGAAAGCCATAAGGCGCTCCTCCATGGATTAAGCGATTCGGATGCGCCCGTACGCGCCGCGTGCATACGCGCGTTGGCCCGGGCAAAAGTGGTTTCGGCGTTGGACAGAATCGCCGCGTCGTTACGCGACCTTGAGCCTTATGTCCGTTTCGAGGCAGTCGCGGCGCTGGCAGCCTTGACCGTTCCCCCCTCCGGGCTGGAGAGACATCTGAGCCCGATGCTGGACGACCCGGATGCGCGTGTCAGCACGCGTGCAGCGAGCGCTCTTTTGAAGTTCCCCTCTCTCATTCGCGCTGAGCGGAGCGCTAGCGGAGACGAAGCGGGGAAAGGGGTTAGAGAGAGGGCAAAATCCTTCCTCCGTACCACTGCAGTCCTGGGTGAGCCTTCCGATCGGGAGCACGCGATCATCGCCATGGGAGAATGGGGAGATGCGGAAGCGTTAAAATTTTTGGTCAACGAATTAGAAGACAGTGGTCTGCCGGTCAGGATCCGCCGCGTGGTCCTGACTGCACTGGCGCATATTGATGACAGCAAATCCATGCCGTATCTGGTGGAGGCGCTGGCGCACTCAGACGTATCCATTCGAGAAACGGTTGCAGGGCTGCTGGGCCAGATCGGTGGAGCAGCCCTGCAGCCCGTCCTGCTTGCATTGCGGAATCCACAGCAGGAGGAGGGCGCCCTGCTCGCGCTGAAAAGACTGCCGGTGCCGCCGCCTTCGGCAAAGCCCATCGAAGAGTACGCGCATGCGGCAGTAGCCCGCGCGGTCGAGTATGACTGCCTGATGCGTGGAGTCAAGGCTGAGGCTTCGAACGAGGCGGCGGATCTGCTGATCGAATCCCTGCAAAAGAAATCAAACCAGCATGGTATCCGGGCCCTGCGCGCCGTCGGGCTTCTGGGGGACCGGGCTGCGATGGACCTCGCCATCGAGATCCTGGAGACGCCCAATTCCGCGCACCGGGCAAACGTGATCGAAGCGCTTGAATCGCTCGATGCCCACCGCCGGAAAATTATCCAGCCCCTGATGCATCTGTGGGAAGACGCGTACGCGGCCGCCTCGGATGAGAAAGTCGACTGGCAGCGATTGATCGCAGATGAAGATGAATGGATCCGTGATTGCGCTCTGTTCGCCGCTCATAAGATTGGAGAGATGAAAATGGAAAATATCCCCAGCCTTTCTTCGATGGAACGAATTTTGTTTTTCAAGCGGGTGCCGCTGTTTACAGACCTTGCCCCGAGCGATCTCAAACAAGTGGCTGCGATTGCACATGAGGAAACATTCAGCGATGGCGTGACGATTGTCCGGCAGGGTGAGGTGGGCGATGTGATGTTCACCATCGTCTCGGGAGAGGTCCGGGTCATTTCAGACGAGAGGCAGAAGGAAATCGAGCTGGCCCGACGCAAGCCCGGCGAGTACGTCGGGGAGATGGCGCTCA
>Ga0105098_10000527_pt1 | contig 13226 bp, 15 predicted proteins | sample PPLLak21cMay2015_FD_79137 | JGI IMG/M metagenome (GOLD analysis project Ga0105098, IMG submission 79137) | Freshwater sediment microbial communities from Prairie Pothole Lake near Jamestown, North Dakota, USA - PPLs Lake P7 Core (1) Depth... | ecosystem: Environmental > Aquatic > Freshwater >... | reverse complement strand
TCTTCCCATTCCGAACAGAGAAGTTAAACCTGTCAGCGCCGATGGTACTACCCATGGTGGGAGAGTAGGTCGTTGCCTTTCTTTGAAAACCCGATTCATACAGAATCGGGTTTTCTGTTTTTAATATATTTGAAGAATCTAAAGCGTATAAAAAATTGAATTACCCCTTTTGCTAACACCCGGGAACTTATTTTTATAAAACTGAATTTTATCTGTGTGGGAACTGCTTCGGGATTTTTAAAGATGCCGGAACCTATCTTTCCGCAGTAGAAGAAAAAGCACGGTATGAAAAACACAAAAATGATGTCAATGATATCGGATTTCAACAGTTTGTTTTTCCGATGACATCCTATATTCTAAATAATTTTGTGCTTTCACACAGGGGACTGAATTTTGGATCCGGAACAGGATCAGCCGTTTCAAAAATACTTCAGGATCATCACTACCATATTAAACAATACGATCCGTTTTTTACCGACAAGCAGGCATTAACAGGGCAGAAATACAATTATATAGCCTGTTGCGAAGTAATGGAACATTTTCAAAATCCGGACGAGGAATTTCAATTGCTTTATGAGCCTCTGGAACAAAATGGAACCCTGATCTGTATGACCCATCTGTACGATCCTTCAATAGATTTTCACCGCTGGTATTACAAAAATGATCCGACACATATCTTCTTCTATCAGAAAAAGACAATTGAATTTATTAGCAGTCGCTATCAGTTTTATTCATTTGCCATTCATAATCGGCTGATCGTTTTGAATAAATAACATCAACTACTTAACTGCTAAATTTAATTTTTTACTTGTTAAAATATTATTTGAAATATCTTTTTTATAATTAATCCGTCCTTCAAAAAATCTTTTATACTTTTATTAACGTTCCCGAATGTTTCTGTAATATTGGTCAGGACAGTCGGGTTGATTGTTGTAAAATACATGTTATGAATGAAAAGATAACCTGTCCGAATTGCGGACATCAATTTGACATAGAAGAAGCCTTAGCAGGAAAACTCGAAGCGCAGTTCAAAGCTGAATTTGAAAAAAAAATTGCTGATCAGGCGCTGAGATTCCAACAGGAAAGGGAGCGACTGGAAAAAGAAAAGGAAAATCTTGAGTTGCAAAAAGAAAAGCAGGAAGAAATCCTTAAAGTCAGACTTTTAAAAGAAATTGAGCAGGAGTCACTTAAGATCAGGCGCAGGGCACAGGAGCATTATGAGGAAAAATTAAATGCACTGCAACAGGAAAACGAGAAAAGAAAGGCAGAAAATAAGGCGCTGAAAGAAATGGAAGTTTCTCTTATGCGGCGCGAATCAGAACTGCGCGAAAAACAGGAAGCCGTTAAACTGGATGTAGAGCGGGAAATGCTTTTAAGACAAAAAGAAATAGAAGATAAAGCCCGAGCAAAAGAACGCGAAAGCTTTGAGTTGGAAAAATTGAAACTGCTGAAGCAAATCGATGACAACAAAAAGCTGGCTGAAGAAATGAAACGCAAGGCTGAACAGGGTTCCATGCAGTTGCAGGGTGAAGTCCAGGAACTGGCTCTGGAAGAACTGCTTGCAAGAAACTATCCTTTTGACCAGATCAGCGAAGTACTCAAAGGCATGCGCGGCGCTGATTGCATTCAAACCGTTGTAAATGTTTCACAACAAGTCTGCGGCAACATTGTGTATGAAAGCAAACGCACAAAGAACTTTTCCAATGACTGGATCGATAAACTGAAGCAGGACCAGGTTGTCTGCAAAGCAGATATTTCAGTTCTGGTTACAGAAACAATGCCTTCCGATATGGAAAGATTTGGCGAGCGGAATGGTGTGTGGATCTGTGGATTTCACGAAGTCAAAAGTTTGTCATTTGTTTTGAGACAGATGTTGATCAGAACCCATGCGGTAAAGCTGTCACAGGAAAATAAAGGAGACAAGATGGAACTTCTGTACCATTATCTGACCAGCAATGAGTTTGTTCAAAATATCAGGAGGATCGTAGAGAATTACGATTCCATGATCGACCAGCTCAACAGCGAGAAAAAAGCGATGTACAAGATATGGGCGAGCCGCGAAAAGCAAATATGGGTGGTACAGGAAAATATTTCTTCTCTGTTTGGTTCTATAAAAGGAATAGCCGGAAAAGAACTGGAAACAGCCCATGTCCTCGAACTTCCTGTGAAAGAGATAGAAGATTAAAATGAGAATGAATCCTAATTTCAGAAATAAAAACATCCATTATGCATAAAATATGTACTGCCCTGGCACTTTGCCTTATTCTTGTTTCCTGTAAACAAAAAAGTAATGAAAAACCGATGAATATTGAGATCAGCGTTTCATTTGCGGAAGAACTTTCAAACAAAGCCCTCGACGGGCGGTTGCTGCTTATTTTTTCTGACAACGACAAAGAGGAGCCCAGGTTTCAGATCAGCGAAGGACTCAAAACCCAGATGATCTTTGGAATGAATGTAGACGGGATGTCACCGGGTAAGGTGATCTCCTTCGATGAAAGTATCTTTGGCCATCCCTTCCCAAGTATAGCAAACATACCCGAAGGTGAATATTATGTACAGGCCCTGCTGCATGTATATGAAACTTTTAATCTGTCAACGGGACAAACCGTAAAATTGCCCATGGACAATGGTGAAGGCCAGAAATGGAATCTCTCACCGGGAAATTTGTACAGTAAACCCTTTAAGGTCAGGGTCGGGGCCAATGGTATAGAACCTCTGGCTGTACTCATGACAGAAATAATACCTCCGATCAAAGAACCTGCGGACACAGAATGGGTTAAACATATCAAAATCAAATCAGAAAAATTGTCAAGGTTTTGGGGCAGGGATATGTATCTCGGAGCCCATGTGCTTTTGCCCAAAGGATTTGAAGATCATCCCGAAGCGAGATATCCTTTGATGGTGTTTCACGGGCATTTTCCTGCAGATTTTGGTGGTTTCAGAACCACCCCTCCGGATAAGGATCTGAAACCCGAATTTTCTGAGCGATTCGGTGTGGAAGGATATAATATAATCGAGCAACAAGAGGCTTATGATTTCTATAAACGCTGGAATGAACCCGATTTTCCCCGTTTTATAATTATAGAAATTCAGCATCCTACACCTTATTATGACGATTCTTATGCAGTAAACTCTGCAAGTCAGGGGCCTTACGGCGATGCCATTACCCATGAACTGATACCCTTTATCGAAAAAAAATTCAGGGGTCTGGGTGAAGGCTGGGCGCGTTTTCTTTATGGTGGCTCAACCGGAGGATGGGAAGCACTCGCTGTTCAGGTAATGTATCCCGATGAGTACAACGGTTGCTTCGCTGCCTGCCCTGATCCCATAGACTTCAGAGCCTATACGCTCAATAATATCTACAAGGACAAGAATGCCTATTTCTACGAAAGCAAATATAATAAGCTTGAAATTCCTATGCATAGAGATTACCTTGGACAGATAAATTCGACCATTAAAAATGCGAACCACCTGGAATTGGTCCTGGGAGATAAATCGCGTTCCGGAGGTCAGTGGGATATTTGGGAAGCTACCTATTCCCCAATGGGCGAAGATGGGTATCCGAAACGCATCTGGGACAAAATGACCGGAGAGATCGATCCTGAAGTGGCTACCTTCTGGAAAGAAAATTACGATCTCAGGCATATCATGGAACGCGACTGGGATAAACTGGGTGAAAAGTTAAAGGGTAAAATACACATCTATTGCGGGGATATGGACAATTATTATCTCAACAATGCTGTTTACCTGATGGAAGATTTTTTGGAAAGTACCACTGACCCCTATTATGCCGGTGAAGTGGCTTACGGCGACAGAGCAGAACATTGCTGGAACGGTGATCCCAATCAACCCAACCACATAAGCCGCCTGCGATATAACTCTATGTACGTTCCAAAGATCATGAAACGCATAGCCGAAACTGCCCCGAAGAATGCAGATCTGAGCAGCTGGATCTATCCTTAATACACTTGAGTTTGACTTCCTTAAAATGGAAAAATAAGCTATATCAAATGAATTGGTATATGACAGATCAATTTCTTTTGACTTGCATTGAATGAGATCCGTATTAGGTTATCGCCTTTTTTTATTTTTTCTTTGTGGGGATGAAATTTAATCCGGTATACCTGATTTTGATATTGACCTTTACCACGCACGCACAGGTAGGCGGTGAGCGCATTTATACTTTTTTAAATATACCGGGCTCTGCCAGACAAGCAGCGCTGGGTGGCGACATCTATACCATGAATGACGATGTAAACCAGCCGCTTTGGAATCCGGCCAGTATCAACCGTTTTCTTGACAACCAGGCATCCATAAATTACGTGAATTACCTGGGTGATCTCAATATGGGTTCAATAACCTTTGCCCATTTGATCACAAGAAGGTTTGGAACCCTGCATGCCGGCATTCAATATTTGAATTATGGAGATTTTATCGCCGCGGATGAGGACGGAACTGAAACAGGAGAATTCGGGGCCTCAGACTTCTCTTTCTCCCTGGGTTATGGATATCAGATCCCTTACACCAACCTGCACCTGGGAGTTAATTTAAAATTTTTGCATTCCACCATAGAAAATTATTCGAGCTCGGGCTTTGCCGGAGACCTGGCGTTTTATTATTTTGATGATTACAAACCCTTTACGATTGCGGCGGTGCTCAGAAATGTCGGCTACCAGATCTCATTATACGATGAAGACCGGGAGGATCTGCCTCTGGAAATTGCACTTGCCGGCAGTTATAAACTGGAGGATGTGCCTTTAAAATGGCACCTGACCTTGAGTAATCTGCAATCATGGAGTATAGCCCAGCCAAATCCTTCGAACAGCGAAACGGATCTGGATGGCAATGTCGAGGAAGAAGAAATTAATTTTTTTGAAGAAGCCATCAGGCATGTTGTGGTTGGGGCGGAGTTTTTCCCTGATAAGGCCTTCAATGCAAGGCTGGGCTACAATTTCAGGCGGGCGGAGGAACTGAGTCTGACTGAAACCCGTACCTTTGCGGGATTCAGTGCCGGCTTTGGTTTAAAGATGGGCAGGTTTAAGTTTGATTATGCTTACACAAAATACCATCCTGTAACCAATTCAAATACAATATCTTTGTTAATAGATTTAACCAGAACCGGATTCTAGTATGCAAAATAAAAAGATCATCATCGCCATAGATGGCTATTCTTCAACCGGAAAAAGTACGATAGCCAAAATGCTGGCCGAGCGACTGGGTTATATTTATGTGGACACAGGTGCCATGTACAGGGCCATTTCGCTTTTCGCAAAAAGAAACGGCTGGATAGATGAAGATCATTTCGATAAGGAAATGCTGATCAGAGGATTGGAAAACGCGCATCTGGATTTTGTTTTTAATGAGCAAGCCGGCTTTGCTGAAATGTATTTAAACGGTGAAAATGTAGAGAAGGATATCCGTACTATGGATATTTCAAATTTGGTGAGCAGGGTGGCAGCGGTTCCCGAGGTTCGACAAAAACTGGTGGCTTACCAGAAGGCAATGGGTAGAAAGAAAGGTCTGGTCATGGATGGCAGGGATATTGGAACAGTTGTTTTTCCGGATGCCGAACTCAAACTTTTTTTAACCGCTTCCCCGGAAATCAGAGCCCGCCGCCGGTATAAGGAAATGCATGAGAAAAACGAAAAAACCACTTTTGAGGAAGTCTATGAAAATGTGGTTATGCGGGATCGACTGGACACCAGCAGAAAGGATTCTCCACTCGTTATGGCAGCCGATGCCATTAAGATCGATAATTCTGAGCTCAAAAAAGATGAACAGTTTGAACTCATACTCGATATAGTAAAGAAAAAATTAAAAGAAGTTGATGCCTGATTTAAAACAGCTTATCAGGATCATTTTTCGCGAAGGCAACCTCATTTATAAGTACAATGGTTATTCTACCATATCTTCTCACTGTGAAGACTATGGAATATGAAGGTATTTATGCGTTTGTAGAGAGATCTTCCATTTTGGATTTTCCATGACATACGCAACGATAAGCGGGGTCATTTTCTCCCGGTTACTCCATTCCGGCTGCAAGTATAAAATACAATCGGAGCCTACCTTTGCTGCCTGCTCCTCAGCAAAAATAAAATCGTGTTTGTTGTACACGATCACCTTTAATTCATGAGCCTTTTCGAGTACCTCGTTCAGAGGCAATTTGTTCTTTTTTGGAGACAGGCAGATCCAGTCCCAGATTCCGCTCAGCGGATAGGCACCGGAGGTTTCTATATGTGTGCTGATGGTATTTTCCTTCAGTTTTTTTGTGAGATAGTCAAGATTCCACATTAGGGGTTCGCCACCTGTTACGACCACCGTGTTAGCGAATTTTAAGGCATTGCTGACAATTAGTTCCGTATTTGTTGCGGGATGAAGAGCCGCATTCCAGCTCTCTTTCACATCACACCAGTGGCATCCCACATCGCAACCGCCTATTCTTATGAAATAGGCCGCCTTTCCGGTATGAGACCCCTCACCCTGAATGGTGTAAAACTCTTCCATCAAAGGGAGCATCAATCCTTTATTGATAAGAGCTGTTGTATTTTTGTCCAATCTGTTATATTTGTGGCAAAGATATTTAAAGAAATAGAATTTTTACCTTTCATACATTTAAACTATTTTTATAAAAAAATTTATATGCCTACCAAACAAGAATTTACGGATATCATAGAACAGGGTTATCAAACAAAGGGAGATGCCATAACCTTTGGTGCGGCCATGTTCGGAGGGGAGACGGTTACCAATGCCTTCGTAAAGATCCCGTTAAAAACGATTGCCAGACATGGTTTGATCGCCGGTGCTACCGGTACGGGCAAAACAAAGACCCTGCAGGTGTTTGCAGAAAATCTTTCTGAAAATGGTATTCCTGTACTTGTGATGGATGTTAAAGGTGACCTAAGCGGTATAGCTGAACCGGGAGAATTGAATCCGCATATAGAAAAAAGGCATGCGCAAATTGGTTTGCCTTATACCCCAAAAGGATTCCCGGTCGAGTTTTTGACCCTGTCCAAACAGAACGGCCTGAGGCTCAGGGCAACGGTTTCGGAATTTGGCCCGACGCTGCTTTCGAGAATTCTCGATCTGTCCGATGTGCAGGGAGGCATCATAGCCATTATTTTTCAGTATTGTGATGACAACAAGCTGCCGCTCATAGACCTGGAGGATTTTAAAAAAGTATTGCAGTATGCCGCTCAGGAAGGAAAAGCAGAGTTTGACGGGAAGTACGGAAGAATTTCGCCTGCTTCAGCCGGATCTATTTTGCGCAAAATAATTGAGCTGGAACAACAGGGCGGTGATCTTTTCTTTGGAGAACGGTCTTTTGATGTAAATGATCTTACCCGTATTGACAATGAAGGCAGAGGCATAATCTCCGTTTTGCGTGTAACGGATATACAGGATAAACCAAAACTTTTTTCGACCTTCATGCTGCAGCTGCTGGCTGAGATTTACAATACCTTTCCCGAGATCGGTGACAGCGGACGCCCTGAACTGGTACTGTTTATTGACGAGGCACACCTCGTTTTTGAGAATGCAACCAAAACATTACTGGATCAGATAGAGAGTATCATTAAACTGATCCGTTCAAAAGGTATCGGTGTTTATTTTGTAACCCAAAACCCAAAAGATATCCCGGCCGATGTGCTGTCTCAACTGGGTTTGAAAATACAACATGCCTTACGGGCCTTTACTGCAAACGACAGAAAAGGAATTAAACTGGCATCACAGAATTATCCGGAATCAGAATTTTATAACGTAGAACAGATCATCACAGAACTGGGTATGGGTGAGGCGCTGATCACTGCATTGAACGAGAAAGGAATACCAACCCCTTTGGCCAGAACCATGTTACGCGCTCCCATGAGCCGCATGGATATTTTGACACCTGAGGAATTGGAAGGAATCATCAATTCCTCGAAATTAGCACAAAAATACAACGAAAAGGTTGACAGAGAAAGTGCCTTCGAAATACTGAGTAAAAAAATAGAAGATACTTCAAATACAACTCAGGGTAAAGGTACTTCCAGAACTAAGGATTCCACCAAATCTGTTATGGCACCTGTCTTAAAGGTGGTTACGAGTGCTACTTTTATCAGGGGAGTTTTTGGTATATTAAATAAAGTGATGAGAAAGTAATTAATGATATGGGCAGAATTTTTATTTTATTGGTGGTCTCCCTTTTTTTTATTCAGTGCAATAAAGAAAAGGAGTTTAAAATTACAAGAGACCAGGTTGGTATAATAACGAAAAACACAACTAAAGAGGCCATCATAGAGCTGTTTCAGAATGACTCGTTGATCATGTTTCCCAAAGATGAAAAGATGGTTAATGAATACATCGTTTATCAAAAAGGAGGGAAGCATCTGTTATCGATATTTCCTAAAATGTCAGCAGATTCTATGCATATGATCGAAAGGATACATATTTATTCTCCCAGTTATAAAACCGAAAAGGGTATTTCTGTAGCCTCAACTTACCGGGACGTTGCAGCCAGTTATTCTTTTGATAAAATTGACCCGACCTTTACTTCGGCAATTATTTATCTGGATGAGATCAACGGTACCATAGTCCTTGAAAAGAGTGACCTCGGACTGGCGGAAGACGATTTGAATAAGATCCAAAAAGAGCAAATACCGGATCATGCCAGAATAAAATACATTACTGTTTGGTTTGATTAGTTTTATATAAGCAGAGCTAAGGATTCTTGGTAAAAAGAAGTGTAGATTCGTGCCTCAATCATGTTGCGGCGCCACAGGTTCTTATTTACATGAATAAACCGACTTTTTTTTGATTTTTAATTGATTTAATAAACTTAAGGCAGATGTTGTCAAATGCTTCCAAATATGCGATACGGGCTGTAATCTTTCTGGCCGAGAGCAGTAACAAATCCAATAAGTATGGGTCCGTTGAAATTGCTGAAGCCCTGCAGATTCCAAACAGTTTTATAGCCAAATTGTTGCAGCAACTGGCTAAAGAAGGGGTGATCTCATCCACTAAAGGACCCAATGGCGGTTTTTTTCTTACGGAAGAAAATCTGGAAAGGAAAGTTTGCGACATACTGGAGGTTATCGAAAATAAAAAGGTTTTTGACAGTTGTTTTTTGGGACTTCCATACTGCAGCGAAGAGAATCCTTGTCCGATGCACGATATTTTTTCAACCTTCAAAACTCAGATTCTGGAAAGATTTGAACGTCAGACAATCGCCGAACTCACCAAAGACATCAGGGCAAAAGGAACTTTTATCTCGAGAAAATAAGTTCTCTTCTTTTCTGAAGAATACACTTCATAATTTTGTAATACAAGGCTGTTATTATTATCGGAAGAAGAAAGGTTTATTTGATGTGTAAACTTTTAATAAGGCACACGCCTTTTTGGAAAATTTTCATATTATTTTTTATTTCAATTTTTAATGCGATTTTGCTATAATTGAAATAAATTAAATTTGACTGTCAAGCCATATCACTAACTGAGATTTAATAAGGCCGGATGATTGAAAAAAAAATGACCAACAACAAATTGTTCTTAATACCGCTGGTATTTTTTGCTTCTTCTGCAGGTTTGGGCCTGCTCATACGATTTAGTCAGGTTTATGGCCCGGTCTTTACCGGTTTTCAAAATTTACTCCAGGCACATTCTCATGTTACTTTTTTAGGTTGGGGTTTTTTGGCAGTCTTGCTCCTCATTCATGATTATTTTGAAATTACCTTTGATAAAAAATACAAATGGTTTTGGAGTATTTTAGTTTTAACCGTGATGGGTCTGCTCATTTTTTTCCCAATTTATGGGTACACCCTGATACCCATTTCCTTTTTGGTATTATTCCTTCTGGTGAGTTATTTCTATCTGGGCAGGTTGTTAAATTGTATCCAGGGAGCGCAAGGTTTTGAATACAGCCTGCTGAGGTTTGGTATATATTACTATTTTTTATCCAGCCTGGCGGTATGGTTTGTTCCTGTGGTCTTGCTAAAATTTGGCAAGAACATACTTTATTACGACCTGGTTTACTTTTACCTGCATTTTTTGTACAACGGATTTTTTGTATTTGTTTTGTTCAGCCTTTTTATCAAATCACTATTGCTGGACCGGACGGATTTTGAATATCAGTATATAAAAAAAGGCCTCTTTCTAATCAATCTGGCGGTCATACCCACTTTTTTTCTGTCGGTTTACTGGCATACCTCAAATTCTATTGTGGTAGCAGTAGGGTCGGCAGGGGCAGTATTCCAAATGCTGGCCTTACTATTTTTGTCAAAAGGCCTTGTCAGGGGCAAAGCAGCCATATTCAGACCACAATTAATTTACCTGATCGCAGCCATCTTCAGCATAAAGATTGTCTTACAGTTTTTGAGTGCCCATCCGACTCTGGCTCAAAATGCAATCGGTTTAAAACCCTTTTTTGTTGTGGGCTATCTTCATTTATTTACCATTGGTTTTTTGAGTCTGATTATTTTCTGGCTGATGAAGTTGAACACTTCGATTGCAAACAAGTCCGGCTTGGTATTGCTGATTTTGGGATTTGTAGTCACTGAAGTATTGTTGTTTTACCAGGGATCCGCCATCTGGTTTAACCTGCCACCCGTGGAATATTTTTACAAACTGCTTTTATGGGGCAGTTTTTCCATGTTTTTAGGAATAATGCTGATTCTGCTTGGCAGGAGCATTAAGAGATAATTGGTCGTTCAGGATATAATTGGGTCTGCTCTTTTGATCAGCCGAGCATTTTTTTACCTTCCGGTGTGATCAGACCCGAATGCCAGCGCGGTTCAAAAACCAGATTTACATCAACCTCAAAATCTTTATATTTATTCTTTATACTTTGCCTGACATCCTGGATGATTGAATCTCCCATAGGGCAGGAGGGTGTTGACAAAGTCATGGTAATTAAAACGGTTTGTTCACCATCGTATTTCAGGTCATAAACCAATCCAAGGTTGACAATATCTATCTCAATTTCAGGATCCATAACCGCTGTCAAAATATTTTCTATTATGTCTAATTCAATTTGAGCAATTTCATTGGAACTTTTAGTTGTTTCCATAGTATTTTTGTGTGTTTAAGGTTGCTATTGCAGTTCTTTCAGTTGAACTTTATGAAAGACTATTTTCAAGATGTTGTATAAATTTATAAAAGCCGTTACTATGAGCATCAGAATGCCGGCTTTGAGCAATGGTAACTGTTCAAAGAAAATACCATTCATCATCAGTATATAGGCGGGGAGAAACAAGTACATTTGAATTTTTGCGAGCTGTTCAGAATAGAGTTCACGTGGTAATGGCGTTTTGTACTTACCGACATATTTTTGATATCGCTCCAGCCAGATAATAAAAGGTAAGGTTTTATAGATTTGTCCGAGAATTAAAGTACTGATAACACCCAGAATTACACTCAGGCCATAGTTCATTGAAACTCTGATAACTTCCTGGCTATCCGCTTTAAATCCGATGAGGTATAATGATATAATAACAGGAATCAGGAGGAAGACTACCGCCATGACTGAAAGTTTCAATCCGGTATCCAGCTTTTTTCGGAGACGTGTCTTGAATACCTTATAAACAAAGGATAAATAAAAAGCGATCCCAAGAATGATAAGGGCAGAGCAAAAATAAATACCATAAATTGAATTAAAAAATAACCAGTCAACAGACAGTCCAATCAGCCCAAGATTTATCAGGTAATAACTTATATTGAGCTTTTTGGTTTGGGTTTCATGCGAGATCATAAACATCGGAATCAGCACGGAAGAAGCACCGATAATCAGTAATAAAAACCAACCTATCATCCCCAAATGTGCATGCACTTTTAAATAATGCAGGTGTGAATCAGACAGAAAGTTTAACTTAAAGTTCATGGCGATCAGGGTACCTAGAAGTTCTGTTGCGCCCAGCCAGTAAATTGAGCTGGCAATAAATTTTGACTGTATGCTGCTTTTGTTGCTTTTTTTATAGGTCATCACAAGGTTGATAACAAACAAAAGCAGGGAGAAGAACATAAGTAAGGAGCTGTAAAAAAGCAAATTTGTATAGGACGTGATCCAAAATGAATAAGACAATAGTACAAGGCTGATCACATACAACAAGAATGTGATTTTAGCAAGCTTTTCACTGTACAGGGAAGTCTCATAAATAACAGGAATGAGCTGGTATAAGGCTCCCAAAGCGATCATGGTAGCCCAACCCAAAACCCCGATATGAGTGATTGCAATTAATTTGGGATGGTAATAAAGGGAAATCCATTCTGAAGCGCTCAGAAACATCAGAACAGCCATAACAAGAAAAGCGAGACCTCCGGCTATAAAATGAGGTACAACTACTTTTGGCGATGGGGCATGAGCCGTTTGTAATCCATTCATTTACTTAGATTTATAGATAAGCATGTGAACATATGCCTCTGATATATCTTTGGTAAGCCAGACAAATCCCCTGTTCTTTAATTCCGGAAGCAGAAATTGAGGCACCTTTTTATGATGGACGAAAAGCGCATGACCTTCAGGCAAGACGGCGATAGCATTTAAAATGGTAACCATGGGTTCAGGCATCTCTAACTGCCGGACATCGATTTCTACTATATTGGAGCCGAAACCTATCACTTTAATATCAAATGAATCGGCTGAATCGATATCTCTATTCATTTCTGCGTTTTCATCAGTAATTGCAGTTTCGACTTTTTTGAAAAAGGTATGGTATTCATCAGTGGCAACCTGCTTAGTCCACGCTTCAAAGCCTTTGTTTTCCATAACACTGATCAGTGGCAAAGGCTCAAATACGTTAATTATTCTTAGGGTATGGTTCACCTTTAAGGATTTTGTGGCCAGCATTATTTTCTGGAAAGGGTCAGCTCCGGAAACTATAATGGGCCTTACATCCAGTGTTATTTGATCCAAATCCCCAAGTTCAGATCCCTGCTGTATAGACTTTGATTCTTCAGGCTCGGTCGCACTTAATTCAACTTCAAAACCTACAACTGCCAGTTTTCTTAAAAAATCATTTATAGGAACTCCTCCAATTTTTGCGGCATCTTTTACACTAACTCTTGATGCCAGTACTTTCCTCAGAATGGGGTTCTGCAATTTTTTGAAATGACTGCTGATGCCTGCTATGGCATCAATGGCTTCCGGTTTTTCATTGATAATTTTTGAGATCTTCGTTTTTTCGTCAATGATCATGATGAAATATTTTGGCAAATTTAGAGTTATCCCGAATAATTAAAAGATAAAAATGTATTTTTTT
>Ga0105098_10000524_pt1 | contig 13250 bp, 8 predicted proteins | sample PPLLak21cMay2015_FD_79137 | JGI IMG/M metagenome (GOLD analysis project Ga0105098, IMG submission 79137) | Freshwater sediment microbial communities from Prairie Pothole Lake near Jamestown, North Dakota, USA - PPLs Lake P7 Core (1) Depth... | ecosystem: Environmental > Aquatic > Freshwater >... | reverse complement strand
CGGCCCGAGACCGGATTGATCCACAACCTGACTGGTGGATCAGGCCCATATCAATACGGCATCGTGGATTGGCCGCCCTCCATGCGCTATGGTTACGATATGGCGACCGAGGCCCGCACGGTGATCAACGCGTATGCTTACTTGGATTATGTATGTCTCTCTAAAATTGCTGCCGAGCTGGGGGACCTTGAGGATCGAGACACTTATCAGGCTCTGGCCGAGGAGATCAAGACCGCGATCAACACGAAACTGGTGAATCCGGACGGACTCTACGTGGATGGCCTGTATGCCGACGGGAAACAGAGCGCCCACATCTCACAACACGCGAATATGTTCCCGTTGGCACTCGGGTTGGTGCCGCCGGAAAGGCAGGCGGCTGTCCTGGCGGCAGTCAAAGAGCGCCGAATGAGTGTGGGGATGGTGACGGTGGATTGGTTGATGCGGGCACTGGGGGAGTCCGATCAGGGAGAACACCTGCTCGATCTGTACACGAACGTGGAGTGGGATGGCTGGGCCAGGAATCTCGCCCAGGGTGCGACCTGTACCTGGGAAAGTTGGGACGCGGCGGAGGGCGGTGTTCTGAGTCAATCCCATGCCTGGGGCGCCGTCGGCTTGTGCGGACTCCAGCAGTATGTGCTCGGCGTCAAACTGCTGGCGCCGCAGTCCGAGAAGATCCAGGTCAAACCATTAGACTTTGGGGCAAAGCTAGCCAGCGCCAGCGGCCGCTTGCCCACCGAACGCGGCGACGTCCATGTGAGCTGGCAGCGGGAAGCGGACTACTTCCGGTTAACGCTCGACCTGCCGATGAACGTGCAGGCCCGCGTCTACCTGCCGAAGCTGGACCGATTGGATGCAGCCGTGTGTGTCGATGGCGTTGAGGTGATCGGGGTGGTCGAGGGGAACTACGTAGCGGTGGATGAGGTTGGCTCTGGGACGCATACGTTCGAGCGGTCGTGTTAAATCCGATCGAGCCGTTCACGCATCGTAGATCTCGCCATTGCGGAATTTAGCCCAGGTGGTCTCGAACCAGGCCTCGGTTTTTGGAATTGGCCGGCAGTCAACCCATTGGCTCTGCACCTCTCCATTGGGGGAAGCGCTGGTCTCCAGCACTTTACTTTTGAAATCGCCAGTGTCTGGGGCGATGCACCAGCGCTCATCCAGCCGGTCATGGATCTTCACCCCAGCCGGATCCAGAACAATGGATGAGCCCCGGCTGCCAACGCCGTCTTCCAGGGCGAACCGGATCGCTTCCAGATAGACCAGATGGGCAAAGCAAAGCTGCCGGGTGCGCAAAGCTTCCCCCAGTTCGCCCGGCGCGCAGGCACAAGCTGTCTGTCGGAGACGCTGCCATTGTTCTCTGGCTTCAGCGACTGCCAGCTTGATTTCTGTTCTGGAGCGGATGTGCGCGCCGGCGCGGCTCATGCGTGCCTGGAACTCGGCGCGCTCTGTTCGCCAGTGCGTGGCAGCACCAGCGCACCGACCCGTCCAGTCCAGAATTTCTGCAACCGCCGCGGCAGCGATTTCTGTGACCGCCTCTTTCGAGACCGTCCACTCCTGGTAGCGCTGGGAAATGAAATCAGCGGCGCGCAGGCTGCCCACCTGTCCCGCGTTGAGTGAGGCGCCACCGGGACGGTAGACGCCGTGCGAACCGTTCACCTCTCCGACCGGAAATAAGTGCCGGATGTTGACGGACTCCCACCACAGGTTGCCTATCAGTCCGCCGTTGTTGTGTTGGGCGCACACGGCGATTTCCAGCGGTTCGGCCGTCAGGTCGATGCCGTGCTCGCGGTACAGCTCGACGGCCGTCGGATTCATCTGGCGCAGGCGCTCGATGGGTGTCGCCTGCAAAGCCTTTGAACGGACCAGGTACTGGTGTGCCTCCTCGCTCAGGTCGTCAAAACTGAAACCTTCCGCATTTCGGCGAAAATCCAGGAATACACGGCGTTCCTTCAACACCGATTCGATATACACCAGGATGTCGATCAGCGATGAACCGCCGACTGCTTTGCGTGCGTCAAAGGGCCATTGGTAGCCCTTCAAGAACACGTTCGAGTTCATCTCGCCGGCGGTGTTGAAATATTCGCGCAGGAATTCTCGCTCGTCGCTGAGGCCGTCCGGTGCGGTGCTGATGAGGCGCGGCACGACTTGCATGTAAGTGCCGGACACATTCCAGCGATATTTGATCGAGCCCATGCCATATTGCGATTCGGTCAAATTCTGCGCACGGGCACCCGCCAGCAGGGCCACACCGATCGCCCCGGTGTGCACGACCGGATAGACGCTGGTCCGATACAAACCGGCCGGGCCTCCCACAGCCAACACGACATTCTCCGCGCCATATACTTCCAATTCGCCGGCCGGGTTGATCATCACCGCGCCGGCAACCCGTTTTTTTTCGCCCTCGTCCAGGATGATAAGCTGCACCAAGTTCAGATTCTCACGCACCTCGATGCCCAACTGCTCCACCCGGCGAATCAGCATCCGGCACATTTCCCGTGATGTATACGGCCCAATCGAGGTGGCGCGCCGCCGCGGGTCATGGTCTGTCTTATAGCCGATGAACTGCCCAAAGCGATCGCGCGGAAACGGTACTCCCAGGTTGACCAGATTGATGAACGCTCGAGACGAGTTGCTGGCTTCCACCAGTGCCAGGTCGCCGTGCATGCCACCACCGGCAAAATAGGTTTCAGCCATCGCCACTGGAGAATCGGCTTCGCCGCCATACAGGGAGATCTTGTAATATGTCTGTTTGTCGCTGCCGGTGTTGATGGAGGTGCTCTTTTGCAAGCCCTCCGTCAGGATCGCCAGACCATGAATGCCCTGGGTATGCAGTTGTACCGCGGCATTCAGACCTGCCGCGCCGCTGCCGATGACCAGCGTATGTTTCCAAATAATGGGAAGTGTTTTCATGGAAACCATTAATCCTTTTGACGCTATAACCTTTGCGAAGTCAGGCCGCCGTCGACCAGGATCACCTGACCCGTCGAATAGGGTAGCTCGCTCCGCACCAGCATGGCGACCGCCCGCCCGACATCTTCCGGAAGCCCCCAACGTTTCTGGATGGTCAACCCCTCGCCGATCAAGCGGTTATATTTCTCTTGTACGGTCTGGGTCATATCGGTCTGGATAACGCCGGGACGGACCTCGTACACCGGGAGGTTGAACTCTCCCAGGCGCGCCGCCCAGAGCTGGGTAGCCATGCTGACGCCTGCCTTGGAAATGCAATATTCGCCTCGGCTGGTCGAGGCAACCGTCGCGGAGATCGAAGAAATGTTGACGATACACCCATCGAAATCGGCAGCCGCTTCCCTTTGGGCGATCATCCAGTTGGCGACTGCCTGGGTCAGGAAATATGGACCCTGCAAATTGATCCGGATGAGCCGCTCGAAACTTTGCTCGCTTGCTTCCAGGATGTCGGCGCGCACGGCCGGCGCGACGCCGGCGTTGTTGACCAATACATTCAGCCGTCCAAAACGCGCTTTGATCTCTCCCAGCATCCGCTCCCGGTCCTCGGGTTTGGACACGTCCGCGAGGCAGTACAACACCTCTGCCCCCAGCGCTCGCAGACCGTCCAATGGTTCCCGCACAGCCGCCTTGGGGCGGGTACCACACACGGCCAGGTCAAAGCGCTCGGCTGCCAGACACCTGGCAATCCCTAATCCAATCCCGCGTGTAGCTCCGGTGATCAGTGCAACTTTTTTCATAAATAGATCCTCTTGTCAAACTTGGTGACAGGGCTTTCTTGGAGTAAAAAAGAGTCCGCTAATCCACACTAATCTTCGCGAACTGTTTTGAAAATTCGTGTGGATTGGCGAAGATTAGCGGATAATGGGCGGGGGAGGAAAGCTTTGACAAAAACATACCAGTCATATATCATATATGATATATGACTGATGATAGATAGTCAAGAAAACATATGAACAAGATATCCGAAAAATTTACAACTGTAGGGCCTTTCCAGACAAAAGAAGATTTCGTTTACCAAACGCTTCGAGCGGCTATTTTGCAATGCGAACTTCAGCCCGGTGAAAAACTAGTAGTCGATCACCTGAGCGTTCAACTGGGGACAAGCACCATCCCCATTCGGACCGCCTTGCAGCGCCTGCAGGCGGAAGGACTGGTGGAAATCGTTCCCCACACCGGAGCCGTGGTGACAGAAATATCCACTACCCTGGTGAGCGAAGTTTTTAGCATGCTGGAGGCATTGGAGAGCGTAGCTTTTGTCCACGTTGCCAGCCACCTCGAAGAGTCAGATCTGGTCGGACTGCAAGATATCCTGAAGCGAATGGACGAAGCCCTGGAAAATCGTGATTCCAATCTCTGGTCTGATCTGAACAGCCAGTTTCACCGGCAGGTTGCTGAAATCACGCACATGAAGCTCCTGGTGGAGTTCACGCACCGCACATTGGACAACTGGGATCGTCTGCGCCGCTATTTCTTTAAAGGAGATTTTTCCGAGCATATCCCCCGGGCCCAAGCCGAGCATCGCAAAATGCTGGAACTTTTGCGTGAAGGCGATGAGCCAGCATTGATGGCAGCCGTTTCAGAACATAACCGGAATGCCAGAGATATGTACTTCAAGTTGCTCGAATCAGCAGGAATGGACAAAGGCAAGAGTGGATAATTATGTAGGCTAGCCCTATACTTTCACCGCGGTGTGCTCCGTAGTGAGAAAGTATATAGCCCATTCTTTTCGCTACAGCCAATTCCAGAGATCTGCAAGGAAAAGATCAAAATGTCGAACTACACGCGCATGGCACAACTACGCACGCCCGAAGGGTTTCGCGCCTATGTGGATAAATTAGGTATTTCCCTCCCTATCGACGAACAGATTCTCCCCGCTCCAGATGGGCCGCTGGCGCAGCCCTACACGCTCAAGAACGGACGCCGGATCGGCAACCGTTTCTGTGTATTACCAATGGAAGGCTGGGATGGCACTCCCGATGGCCTGCCTACTGAAAACACACTGCGCCGCTGGGCAAATTTCGGTCGATCGGGCGCCAAGCTGATCTGGGGCGGCGAGGCGATCGCCGTCTGCCACGCGGGCCGCGCCAATCCCAATCAATTGACGATCGAGCCGCACACGCTCTCCGGCCTGGACCAGCTTCGCCGGATGCTGCTGCAAGCCCACGCCGGGAACTTTGCGAGCGTTGACGATCTGTTACTCGGTCTGCAACTGACCCATTCCGGGCGCTTCGCACGGCCCAATGACAAGAGACGCCTGGAGCCGATGATCCTCTATCACCATCCACTGCTGGAGGAAATCTACAAGACCGATCCAGGCCTTCCGGTGATGACAGATGCCGAGATCGACGGGCTGATCGGTGACTTCGTTCGCGCCGCCAGGCGAGCCTACGAGCTGGGCTTCGACTTTGTGGATATTAAGCATTGCCATGGATATTTGGGCCATGAGTTTCTGTCCGCATACAGCCGCCCGGGCCCCTATGGCGGCAGCTTCGAGAATCGCACCCGCTTCCTGCGGGATATCGTCACAGGCATTCGAAGCGAGGCGCCAGGCCTCATGATCGGTGTGCGCCTGAGCGCCTACGACTTTCCTCCCTTCCGCCCCGGTCCCGATAATGTGGGCCAGCCAATCAACTACCGGGACCAGGACGGGCGCTATCCCTTTGCCTTCGGCGGCGACCCGCAAGATCCACTGCGTATCAAAGCGGATGAGGCGATTCGTTTCCTCGATCTGCTGCAATCCCTGGGGATCGAACTGGTCAACCTGACGGCGGGCAGCCCGTATTACTGTCCGCACATCCAGCGTCCGGCCGCCTTCCCGCCTTCCGATGGTTATCAACCGCCGGAAGATCCACTGGTCAGCGTCGCCCGATTGATCAACCATACGGCCGCGCTCAAAGCACGCTTTCCAAACCTGGCGATTGCCGGCACGGGCTACTCTTACCTGCAAGAGTGGCTGCCGCACGTGGCGCAGTACGCTGTACGCACGGGCATGACCGATTTCGTGGGTCTTGGACGCATGATCCTGTCCTATCCGCAGATGCCCGCCGATGTACTGGCGGGACGCAAGCTGGATCGCAATCACATTTGCCGCACCTTCAGTGACTGTACCACCGGCCCACGCATGGGACTGGTTTCCGGCTGCTACCCGCTGGATGCACATTACAAGCAGTCGCCTGAGGCTGAGGTTGTGAAGAAGTCTAAAGTGCAAGCTAGATCAGAATCCAGGGAGAGTCGACGGATTTGAGATTAAAGGTGTCCTGGTAATTGTTCGCTCTGCGGCAGAATGGATGCTAAATCCATAACTTCAATACAAGTTCTTCAGCTGATCGTTGGTATCATGTGGGAGCAGAACACTAGTTGACAACAAGATAATCTGAATTGTGGTCATCGCGATGACCTTATCGAATTCAGAATTGTGCAGTGATTAAGCGATTCTTTGGTTCTGTACCAATCGCCACTCTAAAGCCGTAAAGCGCTGGGCTACTTTGTTGTTTCTCACGGCCATGCCGATAGCCCGCCGGCTGCCGGCCAGCACACATAGTTTGCGAGCGCGGGTGATGGCTGTGTAGAACAGGTTACGCTGCAGCATCATGTAATGCTGGGTCACGATCGGCATCACGACCACAGGGAATTCCGCCCCCTGGGCCTTGTGAACCGAAACCACATAGGCAAGCGTTAACTGGTCCGCTTCGCTCCAATCGAAGGTGATGGGCCTGCCATCGAAGTTCACGCTTAGAGTCTGTTCAATCACATCCATGGATCGGATGAAACCGATGTCCCCGTTGTAGATATCCTTGTCATAGTTGTTCTGGATCTGCATCACTTTGTCGCCCAGGCGGAAGACGGTGCCAAACAGCCGTCGCTCCGGCTTGCTGTTTGCCGGCGGATTGAGCTTTTCCTGCAGGCGGTCATTGAGCGCGATCACTCCGGCGGGTCCGCGGTAGATGGGTGCCATGACCTGGATGTCATGGACCGGGTCGAAGCCGAATTTCTGCGGGACTCGTTCCGTCACGATCTGGAGGATCCAATCTGCCGCGGCGGTCGCATCTTCGGCTGGAAAGAGAAAGAAGTCGCCCTCACCCTGAGAGAACACCGGGTATTTGCCTTGGTTGATCAAATGGGCATTGGTGATGATCTTGGAATTCGCCGCCTGCCGGAAGATGGTATTCAGGCGCGTAATCGGAGCGATGCCGCTGCGGATCAGGTCCCGTAGCACATCGCCGGCGCCGACCGATGGAAGCTGGTCCACATCTCCCACAAACAAGACATGCATGCCGGGTCGTACAGCTTTGAGCAGGTGATTCGTCAGCAATAAATCCAGCATGGAGGATTCATCTACCACCAGGAAGTCCAGATCGAGGGAATTTTCCCCATTGTGTTTGAAGCCCTCGATCGGAGAGTACTCCAATAACCGGTGAATGGTGCTGGCAGACCTTCCCGTCGCTTCGGAGAGACGTTTTGCCGCGCGCCCGGTTGGGGAGGCGAGAGCATATGTTTTGTGTTGTATCTCCAGCGCTCGGATCAAGGCTTTCAGGCAGGTGGTTTTTCCGGTTCCCGGCCCGCCGGTCAGGATGCTGACCGGATGGGTGAGTGCCATCTCGATGGCTGCCTGTTGTTCGTCCGATAGGTTTTCGGCGGGCAACAAACTCTGATCCATTGTCTGCGTAGGGGAAGATGAATTTGTCAGGTTTCTTAATCGTTCTGCGACTCCCTTCTCCCCGAAATAGAGCGGGGTCAGATAGATCACGGGGGAGCCATACACTCCAGCAGATTCCCCAACCGCTTGCTTTTCTTTTCCATCCTTCCCATTTTTCAGGGGAATGACATCCGGGCGAATGCGGTCCTCCTGTGCCAGTCGGTCCAGAGCCGGGGCGATCAATTCTGGAGAGACCTCCAGCAACTCGATGGCTCGCTGTCCCAGGAGTTCCCTGGGGACATACACATGCCCCTCATCGATCATTTCGTTCAAGGCGAAGACGATACCAGCTTCAATCCGGGAAGGATGATCTACAGGTAAACCCAGGGCTTGTGCGATGCGGTCGGCGGTTTTGAAGCCGACACCATAGATATCACGTTCAAGTTGGTATGGATTTTGTTGAACAGTCTCCAGGGATTTGTCACCATAGGTCTTGTAGATCTTGACTGCGAGGTTGGTGCTCACCCCGTGACCATGCAGGAACACCATGATCTCCTTGACCTGTTTTTGTTCCTGCCAGGCTTTGGTGATCCGGCTCACGCGATCCATGCCGATGCCAGGCACATCGAATAGTCGTTCAGGATTTTGTTCAATCACGTCGAACGTATCTTCCTTGAACTTTCCGACAATCCGCTCAGCCAGTTTTGGACCGATCCCTTTGATCATGCCTGACCCGAGATACCCCTGAATGCCAACAATAGTGGCTGGCAAGGTTTGTTCGCAAACCTCTGCTTTGAATTGTGAGCCATGTTTTGGATGCCTGTCCCATTGTCCCTGCAATTGCAGAAATTCCCCTGGTGAGACTTCGGGTAGATTCCCCACAACGGTCGCCAGGCCGTCGGAACTTAAGCCGGATTTTGGCGCAGCGTGGATGCCTTTTTGATGCTCCGGGCGCAGGCGCAAAACCGTGTATCCATTTTCAGGGTTATAAAAGGTGATGCGCTCGACAGAACCGGAAAGAATGTCCATGAGAGCAAGTATACACGGCGCAGTGGCGCTCCAGATTTTCATTTATCCAGTCTCAAAAGAATGTAGGCAAAAGATGGATATCATTAAATTAGACTGTTTAGATGGGTCGAATACAGGGCAAATAAGGGGAGTTCACTGTATATTAATCAAAACAGTCGGAGCCAAAGATCAATTGTAGAGAAAAACAAAGCTGGAACAGTGCTATCCTAGCCAGTAGCAGCCGTCTTCGCAATATGATATTGTTTCAGTGAGAGCACACCCCACGCTGATGCAATGTTATTTTCCCACTCGAGGGTACTTATGTGACGATTATTAAAGCCTGGCTTGGGACGGCATACTCCCCAGATGTAGAGAGGTTCAACACACGCCCGGCGTGAACCTTCACGATTAAATTTGACGTAAATAAATGATGCTCTTTTGAGCCGCAGTTTTAGCATCTGGCTTGGGTAAAAATTCGCCAGAAATCCAACCCTGATAGCCAATGGATGTGAGCGTTTCCCGAATGGACCCGAAATTCAAGTGACCTGCTCCGGGATACCAGCGATTGGAATCCGCTACATGGAAATGAAAGATATGCCTGCCGCAGACGCGTAGGCTTTCTTCGATGACTGATTCCTCAATGTTCATGTGGAAGGTGTCCAGCAACAGCCCGAAATTGTCCGCGCCGACGCGCTTGATAAGTTCCAATCCCTGTGTGGCATTGTTGATGAGCGTTGTCTCATAACGGTTGATCGGCTCAAGCGCAAGTCGGATGCCACAGGGTTGGGCTGCTTCACTGCACTCACGTAATGCCTGTATAAGCCACTTCATAGCTTGCTCGTCATTCACGCCTGGTTTGACGACGCCGCGTATCAGGCCGATGATGATGATTGCCTCAAAACGGGCTGCAACGGGGATATGGCTCTTGATCCGTTCGATCGCTGCCTGCCGGACGTTGGGATCGGGATCGGTAAACGAGAGCCCTTCCTCGCCCCACGCCTGACCTGTGCCAATGGCTGGTACTTTCAAGTTGTATTTGCAGGTGAGCTCATACAGATGATCCAGATCAACCAACTTTGGATCGCGGATGGCAAGTTCAACGCCTTCATAGCCGAGAGAGGCAATGCTTGCCAGATTGGTTTCCAAATCACCTTTGAATGTGGCGGCTTGGAACTGCGCAGTTTGTGTGGAGAGGACGATGGAGAGTTTCATATTCCGACCATAGACCATGGACGACAGACCACGATCTGTGGTCCATCGTCCATGGTCCGATTAAGATTATTTCGCGATGTACGTCACCTTGCATTCCGAACGATCGGTTTGCAGCTTGATGACGTTCTCAGGAAGTTCTTCGAGGCTGATCTTCTTGGTGCTCATCGGGGTCATGTCCATGCCTGAGGCCATGCAGTCGATCACACGTGGGAACGTGCCGTGTCCGGAATGTCCCTGCGCGCCGACGATGCGCGCCTTGCGCACCTGAAGCACTTCGCCCATGACCGGCATCTTCGCTTCCGCACGCGCCGTGACAACGACCGTGCTCAGCAAGGTTCTGCCTTCCCAGATGACGCGTTCGATGCCCGGATAGACAACCTCGGGCAACCCGGTGGCTTCCATGAACATATCGGCGCCCATGCCATCTGTGATCTCAAGCACGCGGTCGGCAAAATCCTCTTTCAGTGGATTGACGTGATAGTCAGCGCCCAGTTTCAAAGCCATGTCGGCGCGTTCCTGCTGGGTTTCGGAGATGATGACCTTGGAAGCACCGGCGCGCTTGAGAATTGCACACGCCGCGATCCCAACCGGTCCGCCGCCGAGGATGACGACTCTGTCACCAGGCTTGATTCCACCGCCGCGCTCGATGACCGCGTTATATGCCACCGAGGTCGGTTCGACGAGACTTCCGGCAACGAAAAGATCATCGCCCTTGTATCGATCTCGAAGTGGTTCGAGGCTCCAAAGGGTACGGGCGGGCAGCACCATATACCTGGTGTACGCGCCGTTGACATTGAAACCAACTTCATCCAGTTGTTCACAATGATTAGGCTGGCCATCCGCGCAGGGTCGGCACTGTCCGCACCACAGCATCTCTTCAGAGGTGACCGGCTCGCCGCCTTTGAACGGTTTGTTCGTCCGCTTGTCACGTGCCTTCTTGCCGGCTTCGACGACGACGCCTGAAAACTCATGTCCCAGAATGCTGGGAAAGCCGGTCAGCCCGGGATAGAAAATATAGCCATCTTTTCCGGCTTGTGACATGTGGACATCCGAGCCGCAGATGCCGCAGGCTTTGATCTCGATCACCACTTCTTCCGGTCCCGGAGTGGGAACATCATATTCGCGGATCTCGAAGCGCGGGTTGCGCCACACCTGGCTGCCCAGGTACGTCTGGCGGCCTTCGATATCCTTCGCTCCGAGTTTGAACCCTGGTTTAGGTTCCCAGTCTGCTAATAAGGTAACGCCTTGCATTTTGCCTGTCATGGTTTTACTCCTTTAATCAATTCCATCGATCCAATCAATAATCACCATGTCATTCTCCCGAAGGGACACCGCTTCGGGACGGTGTGAGGAGCGTAGCGACGACACCTGCCCCGAACCGCAGGTGCGGGGAGAATCTCATTTTCAACTATAACTTTGGTTGCGAATGAGATTCTTCGCTCCCGCTGGTCGCTCAGAATGACATGACTTTAATTACACTTCTGTTCCCTGACCAATGCGCGGGATGCTATAGACCGTCTTCCAGCCTTTGCTGAGTGGTTCGCGCAGGTAGGGTTCCATTTCCTTTTCGGTGCGGAGGGTCACTTCCTCCACCGGCGGGACTTTGCCAGCCGGGAAGGCATCCAATACATCGTCATGCCACAGCGTGAGGTATTTCAGGATGGCTGCCATCGGGCGTTTCCCTTTTTGTGCGGTGCCTGATTTTGCTTTTCCGACCACGCCTTCGGGCGTCGCGGCGATCTCGATGGCAAAGTGTCCCTCGCCCTCCGACCAGCGGCTCGGGCGTCCGTACGGGTCCACCGACTTGTCGTAATGGCCTTCTGGAAGATAAGCCTTGCCCTCGGTATCCACCGCGTAGTTCATATCCACCATCTCGGGATGCAATAACAGACTGAGCGAGGTCTCCGATTCATCCGCATGGACGAAGTTCGTGCTCATCTGTCCGCCGCGCTCCGCAGGGCGGAAGAACTCGCGCACGCCGCGATGCCAGTCGATCACGCGGAAGATACCCGGTAATTGGTAGCGCTTCTGGAATTCCTGCACGGCCGATTCGAGCATCCACAACTGGCCGTGATTGTTGACGATGAGCTGCTTGCGGAACCCATCGTTCCACAGACCGAGCATGACGTCGATCATCATTTCACGCACCACGTGTTCACGCACAATGACCGTGCCCGGCATACCGAGGTGATGATAAGGATGCCCGCCATAATTCAGTGGAGGCAAAGCCAGGTTGACGGGCGCGCCGCGCCTGGCAGTGAAGCGGCGTACACCTTCGCAGATCGCGCTGACGTAAAGAGTGTCGGCGGCGGAGGGCAGGTGCTGACCGTGCAGTTCGGTGCATCCCACCGGGATAAAGACAACATCGTTCTTCTTACGGTTGGCTTCCACCTGCCAGCGGGTTGTTGTCTGGATGTATGAACCGGGTTTGCCCCATTCCACCGGCGAGGGGATGCCATACTCCGCCAGGATGGCATCGATCTGCTCGTCGCTGGCTTCCCAGACTTCCTTCTTCATGCGGCCCACTCCGTTATCTTCGAAGAACAGGTCAGGCTGAGTAGTGGGCAAAAAACCTTTTGGTACAAGTGTGTTTGTCATTTAATTGCTCCTTTTAGGGTGTACAGACCTCACAGGTCTTAAGACCTGTGAGGTTTATTAAATTAATCCGGAAATACCTTTCCCGGGTTGAGAATATTCAACGGGTCAAGCGCCTGCTTGATACTTTTTTGAACGTGGATGGAGACGGGACCGAGTGCCTTTTCCATGTACGGGCGTTTCAGCGCGCCGACTCCGTGCTCGCCTGAGAGCGTGCCACCGAGCTCGAGGGCAAGCGCGAACTCCTCGGCGACCATCTGCTCGACCTTCTGCCATTGTTCGGGGTCTCGCTTATCGAACAGGATGTTGGGATGCAGGTTGCCATCCCCGGCGTGGCCAAAGATGACGATGGGCAAACCGTATTTCGCGCTGATGGCTTTCAAACGACGGATGGCTTCGGGAATGGCGCTGCGCGGCACAGTAATGTCCTCGCCGAGCTTGTTGGGAGCTTTACGTGCCAGGGCAGGGGATACAGAGCGGCGCGCCTTCCAGAGATTGGCGCGTTCCGCCTCGTTCGCCGCGACCCTCACCTGGCGCGCCCCGCACTGGCGGCAGATCCCGGCGACGGCTTCGATCTCCCGCACAACTGACGCTTCATCTGTGCCATCTGTTTCGATGAGCAGAGTAGCCTCCACGTCCAATGGCAAGCCAAGGTGCATGGCTTCCTCGATGCAGGCGAGGGCAGTTTCGTCCATGATCTCAAGCGTGGCTGGGACAATCCCCGCGGCGAGAATTGCATTGACCGTGCGGGAGGCATTTGCCAGGGCGGAAAATTCGACCAGTGCGGTGCGGGCAACAGTCGGCTTCGCGAGCAGGCGCAGCAACACTTCCG
>Ga0105098_10000522_pt1 | contig 13280 bp, 17 predicted proteins | sample PPLLak21cMay2015_FD_79137 | JGI IMG/M metagenome (GOLD analysis project Ga0105098, IMG submission 79137) | Freshwater sediment microbial communities from Prairie Pothole Lake near Jamestown, North Dakota, USA - PPLs Lake P7 Core (1) Depth... | ecosystem: Environmental > Aquatic > Freshwater >... | reverse complement strand
TTGCACGGTTTTAAAACAAGCGCAAACAATAAAGCAATTGTGTTTAACGATGAAACAATTAGCGACAACCCAAACGGTCGAAGCGGAAAAACTTTGATTGCAAACGCTGTTGGTAAATTAAAGAAATTCTCAATGATTGACGGTAAATCTTTTGACTTTGGAAAATCATTTGCTTATCAAACCGTTCCAGTTGACACACAAGTTTTAGTATTTGACGACATTAAAAAGAATTTTCCTTTAGAACGTTTGTTTTCAGTTATAACGGGAGGTTTTACAATCGAATACAAAAATCAACAAGCCGTTACAATGTCAGTAGAAGACAGCCCAAAAATAATATTGAACACAAATTACACATTAAAAACCGAAGGAGATAGCCACAAAGCGAGGGTTTTTGAAATTGAAATGAGTAATTATTTTAATCTTAATCACACTCCATTTGATGAATTTAAGTGTATGTTTTTTGACGATTGGGATTTACAAGAATGGGCAAGGTTTGACCGTTACATGATTAATTGTATTCAGTATTATTTAACAAATGGTTTAGTAGAATCTAAGACTAAAAATTTAGCAATTAGAAAATTGATTAACGAAACAAGCCAAGATTTCTTCGAATGGATTGATAATAATAGAATAAAGAAAAACGAACGTGTATTAAAAGAAGATCATTTTTCAGCATTTAAAAATGAGTTTGAAGATACAGCAGTTTGGCTAAAAAGAAACACACTTACAAAATGGATTAAAAAATATGCCGAAACTTTTGGATATAAATATTCAGATGGACAAAGTAATTCAATCAAATGGTTTCAAATAGATACTCCAGACTTAGATAATAAAAAAGAAATTGAATCAGATGTTTGGGACGAATTAAACACAAAAGCAGGATTATGACCTATAAACTAACATACGCCAACACCGAAAGCTGGTATTTTCCTAATCGTGCTTTGTGCAATTGGAAAAAGAAACAACTTATTGCTACTGGGAATTATTCACGTGAATTTAAAATAGAAATGGTATGATTTACACTAAGGAACAAATAATAAAAGAACTTGCTATTGGGGACTATTCAGATAATCCAAATATAAAAGCAAAAGATTATAAACTAATTGAAATAAAGAGCTTTACTAAAGATTTAATTTTAGCTTTGTTTACTGTAGATAACGAACAAAAGTTTATTAATTTTAGTGGAGAAGTTGCAAATAAATTGTATTCTATTTATAATAATCAATTCCCTAAATTTTAATGCCTATCTACACCCTAAAACAATTTATTGACTATTGCCACATGATTGACTGCCTAAATTCAACAGCACCTCCGCATACGATAACGAAAAAGAAGTACAGCTTAACGAAACGCAAAGCAGTTCAGAAACGAATTACTGAACTTCAAACGGACGAACGTGGCGTACCTTTCGAAGTAGTGAAACAACCGTTAGTTAGTAAGTCTGTAACTGATACCAACGGCATAACGAAACTAATAGTTGATTACTTGCGTTATGTTTACGGCAGTAAGTCAATACGTAGGATTTCAAGCGAGGGGAAGTGGCGACAAGGTATTGGTTACATTCGTTCTGAAAATAAAGGAATGAGCGACATCGAAGGAATTGTTAACGGGAAATTCTTATCTTTGGAATTGAAGATTGGAAAAGACAAACAACGTGATTCGCAAAAAGCACGACAAATTGAAGTGGAAAACGATGGAGGAATTTACTACCTTTGTAAGTGGATAGACTTTGAAACGTTCCAAACTGAAATACAGAACTTAATACCTATTGAATGAAAAAACTTATAGAATACTTAATTTCATTAGGTTACGTTGGTAACGGTTGCACTTCTTTACAATTTTCAAGCGTTGTAGAAAACGGATGCATAGTAACTTACACTAAAGAAAATTCACGTTTTACATTTGGATTGAATGAAAAAGGAAACCCACCTACAATGATTTTTCCAAGAAAGTATAAAAAAGAAAACAACTATATTCATGAACTATCAGACGCTGAAACATCAGGGTATTTACTATCAAACGAACCCGAAACCATTTACAATGAATTATATAACGATTCTTTAAGATAATATGAAAAAACCACACCCAACAAGAATATTTAAGACACCCGAAGAACTTTTTAATGCGTGGATTGAATACAAAGAACACGTTAAACAAGAATCTTTTAAGTGGATTAAAGTTCACTTTGTAGGTAAAGACGGAGAACGAGTTGAAGAACCGCAAAAAGTACCTTACACTAAAGAAGGATTTGAGATATTTTGCTATAATAATTATGGTTGTGTTGGTCAATATTTTGACAATAAAGATAAGTTATACAATGACTTTGTTGCTATCTGTTCGCGTATAAAACAAGAAATTCGTCAAGACCAAATAACGGGCGGTTTATTAGGGTTTTACAATCCAAGCATAACACAAAGATTAAACGGATTGAAAGAATCAACAGAAACAACTATCATTGAACAACCACTTTTTCCAGATGAATAAATGGAATGGTTAGGGGAAATAGCTAAACATCACAAAGATTACGTTCGAACGATTAACAAGTTTGGCGAGTATTTTTACGCTGAAGATTTGGTGCAAGAAATGTACTTGCGATTAGACCGAAACAAGCGACCCGAAGACATAATTGTTGACGGAAAAATAAACCAATACTTTATTCACTTAACGCTTAAATCTATATTCTTAAACTTTCTAAAAGCAAAAAAGCAAATATCTAAGATAAATAATTTACCTTTGGAAATTGCAGACGTTGATAATAGCGAATTTTACGAAGCACAAAATAGGTTCAGAGCAAAGATTAACGATGAAATAAACAAGTGGCATAGTTACGACCAAACACTATTTAGATTGTATTTAACGGGCAACCATTCAATGCGAGATATAGCCAACGGAACGGATATTAGTTTACGTTCAATCTTTGAAGTGATAGGAGAATGTAAAGAAAAGATAAGAATTAATTGTGGTGATGACTACTTAGATTTAATTAATAACGATTTAGAATTGATATAATGGCACGAAAAAAAGCACAAGGATTAGGCGACACTATCGACCAAATCACAACAGCAACGGGAATCAAAGCACTTGTTAAATTTGTAGCAGGCGAAGATTGTGGTTGCGACCAACGAAAGGAAGCGTTAAACAAACTATTCCCTTATTCAAAACCTAATTGTTTAAGCGAAGCAGATTATAACTTTTTAAAGGAATTTTTTGAAGTTACAAGGGGTTCAGTTGTTCCAACAGTACAATACAGAATTAACCAAATTTATACAAGCACGTTTAACAAACACGCTGAATTTACTAATTGTGGTAGTTGTTTGTTAGATAGGATTAGTGAACTTAAAAAAGTATTCGACCAATATGTTCAAGAGAACGACGGCAGTCAACAAGATACTTAAAATGCAATCCCGTATTCGTGTTATTCAAGGAGGCACGAATGCAGGGAAAACATACGCTATCATTCCAATATTGATAGACCGAGCAATCAAAGAACAACGAATAAAAATAACCGTTGTTGCAGAAACATTACCAGCAGTTAAAGAGGGAGCGTTAGACATTTTCAAAACGATAATGGTTGAAACAAATCGTTGGATTGAAAACAACTGGAACGCTTCAGCACTAATCTACACTTTCACTAACGGCTCAAGAATGCAGTTTAAATCATTCGATAGTGACGGTAAAGCAAAAGCAAGTGGAAAGCGTGATATTCTATTCCTTAACGAAGCTAATCACATTCCTTTTATAATTGCTGATGCTTTAATGATTAGGAGCGCAGAAACTTATATCGACTTCAATCCTGATAATGAATTTTGGGTGCATTCTGAAATATTACCGCAGCACAACGCAGAATTTTTACTACTTACTTATTTAGATAACGAGGGTATTTCAAAGGAAACTTTGGAAGATTTAATGATTAAAAAACAAAAGGCTAAAACGTCAAATTATTGGGCGAATTGGTGGCGTGTTTATGGCGAGGGTCAAATCGGAAACTTACAAGGGGTTGTATTCAGCAACTGGAAAACGATAGATACTATTCCAAGCGAAGCCCGATTATTAGGAATTGGATTAGACTTCGGATATACTGCAGACCCGTCCTCAGCAATTTCAGTTTACAAGTGGAATGATAAACGAATTGTTAAAGAATTGTTTTACCGTACTGGAATGCTTAACAGTGACATAGCAAATGCACTACCAAAAGACACGGTTATTTATGCGGATTCAGCAGAACCGAAAAGCATTGAAGAAATACGGCGTAGGGGTTTACAGATTTACCCCGTTACGAAAGGCAAGGATTCAATCAATTACGGAATTGATGTTATGCAACAACAAGAATACTTAGTTACTTCGGATAGCACAAACCTAATTAAAGAACTTCGAGGGTATTGTTGGGATGTTGATAGAACGGGAAAAACAACTAATAAACCGCAAGGTGGCAATGATCACTGTTTTATTGGTGATACTTTAATAACTACGATTAATGGCGATGTTAAAATTAAAGATATTCAAATAGGGGATTTTGTTCTTACTTCAAAAGGCTATAAGAAAGTGTTAAAAACTTTTAATAACGGAATGAAACAAGTAAATAGATACTCGATGCTATTAGGTACTAATTTTGTACATTTGTGTTCAACAAAAGAACATAAAATTAAAACTACAAAAGGATGGAAAATTATATCAGAGTTACAACAGAACAGCACTCTTTACCAGTTCAAATATTTAACGGAAAAAAATATTGGTTACATAAAGGAGAAAGATATTTTAGCAGTTCAAATAAAAGATTACACATTGAAGTTTGGAAATTTTTTAAAGGAGAAATTCCAAAAGGTTATCACATTCATCACATTGACGGAAATCGAGAAAATAATAATATATCAAATCTTGCTATGGTTCAAGCTGAATTGCATTTACGTTTTGAAGGTAAAAAAAGGTTTAGAGAAAACCCAGAATGGGCAAAAGATTTTCATTCAAAAGGAATTGAAAAAGCAAAAGAATGGCATAAATCAGATGAAGGTAGAAAATGGCATTCAGAACACGGAAAAAAAACGTGGATTAATAGAGAATATAAAATATTGGTTTGCGAAGTATGTAAAAAAGAATACAAAACAAGGCATTCAGGAAAATCAAAATATTGTCATCCAAACTGCAAAGCTCAAGCACTTAGAAATAGGAGAAAGTTGGATAGCACCAGTTTATGACATAATGGTTGAAGATTGTCACGAATATTTCGCAAATGGAATATTAGTTCACAATTGTATTGACGCACTACGTTACCACGAAATGGAATCCATAAGCACGAATAAAGGCGTTTACAACATTTATTAGACTTTGTAGTTTAATAGGTATGAGACTTGAAATAAACATACCAACATCGATTGCAGAAATACCACTTAGTGCATATCAAAAATTCGTTAACGTTTCTCAAAATAGTGACGACGAAGATTTTTTAATGGAGCAAATGGTGCAATGTTTCACGGGATTAGAATTGAAGTCAATAGCTAAAATGCGAATGACTGATTTAACTGAATTGATAATTTCACTTACAAAAACTTTAGAGGCCGAAGGAACGTTTCAACAGCGTTTTAAAATTAAAGATTTGGAGTTTGGTTTTATTCCAAATTTAGAAGAGATTAGTTTCGGCGAATACGTGGATTTAGAAAAGTATTTACAAGACGTTTCTACTTTTCATAAAGCAATGGCGGTAATGTACCGACCAATTAAGGAAACATTTAAAGACCGTTATTCAATTCACGAATACAAAGGTAGCGATGAATACAGCGACTTAATGAAGTTTGCGCCGTTACAAATCGTTAAGGGGGCGAATGTTTTTTTTTGGACTTTAGAAAAAGACTTATTGAAAGCTACCCTGACATTTTTGGAGACGGAGACAACGCAGGAAATGAAAACTCACTTAGTGAAAGAACTCAATTTGGAAAGCAGTGGGGGTGGTATGGAAGCCTACATGTCCTCGCTCAAGGAAACATTACAAAATTCGATGCAATCACCAAATTGGGACTCCGCAAATGCCTCACTTTTCTTACGTTTACGAAACAAAGCGATGAATTACAACAACGAGAATTTAAACGCTTAACGAAATGAGTCAAGACGAAAGAGCAAAAGCACTTCAAAAGTTTGTAGACGGAGTTGTTAAGCAAGCAAGAACGAATTTAACGAAACGTAAAAAGAACGCTTCTAAGAAACTTTATAATTCGATTAAAGGCGAAAGTAAGGTTTATCCAAATTCTATTCGCATAGGCTTTCAGATGGAAGATTACGGGTTCTTTCAAGACCAAGGGGTTAAAGGTGCAAACCCTAGTAAGGTATCAAAGAACGCAAAGATAAGAGGGCAACAAGCACCCAATAGCCGTTTTAAATTTGGTTCTGGAAATTATGCAGGAAGTTGGCAAAGTTTTGTAACAAACATTGAAGTTTGGGCAAAGCGAAAAAATATAAGATTAAGAGACGAACAAGGCAAATATAAAAAAGGTAATTATAGAACAATAGCGCAAATAATAGCAGGAAATATTTACAATCGTGGTATTAAGCCAACTATGTTTTTTAGCGATGCTTTAGAAACGAAATTAAAGAAATTACCAACTGAATTAATTAACCCCTATGTATTGACAGTTAGCAATATTATAGACATAGCAATTAAAGAAAATGTACGCAAGAACGCCGTTTTTAGTTCAAGTAAATGAGGCAGGGCAAACAGGCTCAAAGGTAGAATTGTTTATTAGTTTAACATCTACTTTTCCTGCAACTGCAACTTACACACTTGAAAAGAATAATCCAAGTAGCACAAACAACGTTACACGCTACAACGTTACTCCATTTGTACGTGAATTTATTAGTAACACGTACCAAAATATTAGAACGTTACCGAGTACAGCTACATTAACACCAAGTGGAGCGAGTGCATACATTCAGATAAAAAGATATAAGAATGTAAGCGGAACTTACACACTACTTGACACAAGGACTTATCGCTCGTTTGACGGTTACCGTGCTTATGTTGATAGTGGAGGCGTTGCAGTTTTGCCGTGGAATAATGAAGTAACAACTTACAATAGTGCGTTTCCTTTGTTTTCCTATCCAACGGGAATGACTTTTTATTATCCGCAAACAAGTTCAGCAAGTGTACCAAGTGGACTTTTATCCCCTGGTTATTTCACAGCTTTTATTGGAATTTCAGCTTATGTAAAATATATTTCTTTAGCAAATCCAGCACTAACAGAAACAACGAACATAGATGCAGTAAACCAACGTTATTGCGATTTGCCTTGTGTTTGGCAAAGCCCAAGTTTTCCAAATACAAACTATTATGCAGGTGGGAATATAGTTGAATTTTACAGCCCTACAAACGTGTTACTTCAATCGTTTACTTTCAAGCCGTTAGCAGAATGTAGATATACACCCGTAACGATTGATTTTATAAATAAGTTAGGAGGGTGGCAACGTGTGTTTTTCTTTAAGGCATCTATTGATAAAATCACAACAACAAGCGAAGACTACAATTTCCTTACAGCCGTTCCAACGGTTAATCAATGGACTATTTCGGACGGTCAAACAAGGCAAATGAATCGAAACGCACGCAGAAAAATAACGGTTAATTCAGGAAGCGTAGATGAAAACTTTAAATTTATCATTGAACAATTGATGCTATCTGAAAGAATAATGGTTAATAATTTACCTGCAAAAATATTGACAAACGATGCTGATTTATTTAAAATAGTAAACAAGAAAGACTTGAACTACACACTTGATTTTGAATTTTCTTATGACGAAGTTGCAACTATTTATTGAGGGAGTTGAAGTTGATTTATTCAAAGATGAAATTGTAACGGTTAATAGTTCCGTTGCAAACGTTCAAGATATTAGCAAGGTATTCAGCGACTTTTCACAATCGTTTTTAGTACCAGCGTCACCACGAAACAACGCTATTTTTCAGCATTGGTACGAAAGCGATGTTGTACCTACAATCGACCAAAATTTAAGACGTGACGCATTTATAGAAATCGAAACGATGCCTTTTAGGGTTGGTAAAATACAACTGAATGAGGCGGTAATTAAAGACGGTCAAGTAGTAAGTTATTCGCTTAATTTCTTCGGTGCATTGACTTCGTTAAAAGATAGGTTTGGTGAAGATATATTAGCTAATTTAGATTATTCAAGTATTGGTTTTACTTATACTGGAACGCAAGTTTATAACAGATTAACGGACGGAACGACAAGTTATGATATTCGCTTTCCTTTGGTTTCGCCAACAAGGTTATGGAGCGATGTAGCAGGAGTTGATAACATTTTTAATGCAAGCACCCCTTTATCTTATTTGGAGTTATTTCCTGCCGTTCGTGTTTCTAAAGTTTTTGATTTTATAGAGGCTAAATATGGAATTACTTTCAATAGCACATTTTTCAGTTCAACACGATGGACGGATTTATATTTCAGACATCAAATAAATAATAAACCTAACTTATTAACAAATAAACATTTGTGTGGTTATGCAAATAATACTGGGGTTAATTTTGTCACGTTTAATTCAGCAACAAGCGAGGTTTTAATTTTAGAATTTTTAGAAATTGATATTACTATAAATTTAGCTGCAGTAAGTTCAACAACAGCAAAGTTTTTTGTAGAAGTATTTAGAAATGATACACTATATTCAACGACTGAAATTGCACCAACGTTAACGGGAATTGCAATTAAAAAAGTTGCGAGTACTCCTATTCAAGCATACGAAGCTGAAAACGTACCTTATAAAATATTTCTTTATGCAGATGAACCAGTTACTTGTAACGCTTCAATAACATTCGACCAAGGTTTAGCGGGAACTTTTACTAAAAATGTAGTTTCACCAATAGTCTTAACGAGTACCGTTGCAACGGCTTTAAATAGCACGATGAAAGTTGCGGATTTTGTTTCAGCTATTTTCAAAGCATTTAATTTGATTTGTGTTGGCGAAAACGAAACAACATTCACAATTGAACCTTTGCAAGATTGGTATTCATTAGGAACTGAAAAGGACATAACGAAGCACGTTATTAATTCAAGTAACATTAAGCGATTACCACTTTACAAACAGATAGCATTTAAGTATAAAGAAAGTAAATCATTTATAAATAAAAATTTCTTAACTATTTTTAATCGTCAATACGGCGACTTAGATTACGCTTTTGATTACGATGGAAGTGAATTTAAAATCGAGTTACCATTTGAGAATACACAATTTGCAGAAATAACGGGAACTAATTTATTTTGTTCTTATTGTTTAGATGAAAATAATAGTGGTTATATTCCAGAACCGCAATTAATGTATTTAGCAGGCGAAGAAACGGCAACGTCAACTGTTAAATTTTTCGATGGTACTTCAAATTTAAACGTAACAGATTACGCACTTTTCAACAGCGTTAACACAACGGGTTTTAGCTTGTGTTTTGGTAACGAATTTAATATCGTGACGCAAGAAACAGAACCAAACAGCCTTTACCAAACTTACTATTCTAATCATTTGGGTAACCTTTACGATTTGCAACAACGTTTGTTTTCATTTACAGCGATGTTACCAACGGGAATGCTTGCGAACTTGAAAATGAATGATAAAATTATCATTAAGGATAAGCGATATTTGATTAACGATATTAGTAGCACGCTAAACAACGGCGAAGTTAAAATGAATTTAATTAGGGAATTGGTAACGATACAGCCCGATTGTGAATGTATAAAAATAACTTACACTTTAGTAGGTGAAGAGCCTGTAACGGTGGAGGTGGAGAAAAATATAGATAATGAATACAATGTTATTGATTTATTTTCTTTAATATTATTTTCAGGAGCATGGTATGTTAGAAATGATGACGGATTTCAAGCTACCCTTTCAGAGGACAACCCTTGTCCTTTCGGAACTTACACAATCGAAGAAGAAAGCATCTTTGAATCCTTTATTGTAGAACCTTGTTATTAAATATTATGAGAATACACACAATTATACAGTTACTAAAAGTTAGCGACCACTTCGGACAATCAAAGGCGATTGATGTGGCAAAAGGTTTGAACGAATACACAAGTTCAACTAAGAAAATATTGAAACAAGAATTAAGAAAATACCATGGAAAAAAAGGTTATTGAAATAGAAGTTAAGGATAATTCTAAAAACCTAAAACAGCAATACAAAGAGGCGGTTTTAGAAGTTCAGAAACTTGCTCAAGCATTTGGTGAAACATCAGTTGAAGTGCAAAACGCTGCCAAACGTGCGGCGGAATTAAAAGACCAAATCGAAGACGTTAACGATGCTATCCAAGCGCAAAAAGGTGAGGGTACATTTATTGCTTTGGGGAAATCTTTATCTTCGGTTGCAAGTGGATTTAGTGCGGTTGAGGGCGCAATGGGTTTAGTAGGTGCAGAAAGTGAAGACGTGCAAAAAGCGATGCTACGTGTTCAAAGTGCTATGGCTTTGGCGCAAGGTTTGGAGGGTTTAGAAGATGCAGGACGGGCGTTTAAACAGTTGGGAGCGGTTGTAAAATCAACAACGGTTTACACTACGCTTTATAACTTTGTAATGGGCGTTTCTAATAAAGAAACAGCAACAAATGTAGCATTAACGGAAGCAGATACAACAGCGAAAGTTGGGTTAACGGGTGCAACTGGTGGACTTGCAACGGTTACGGGTGGAGCAACAACAGCAATGAAGTTGTTTAGAGTTGCGTTAATAGCTACGGGAATCGGTGCAATAGTTGTTTTGGTTGGTTTGTTAATTGCAAACTTTGACAAAGTAACTAAGGTAGTTACAACGTTAAGCGGGTACTTAATCAAAGCGTATGACTATTTCGATAATTTAGGAACGGGAATAAAGGTTTTAATAGGAATATTTTTTCCTCTTATTGGTGTTATTTACGGTGCAATCAAAGCACTTGAATACTTTAATGTAATCGACACTAAAAACGAGCGTGATATGTCAGCAAGGCACGTGGCAAACATGAAACGTGTTGATAAAGAACTTGCAAAACGTGAACAAGCAAAGAAAGCACGTAAAAAAGCATACGATGAAGAAACGGGAAATATAGACCGCCAAATTAAGTTATTAGAAGCGCAAGGAAAATCAACGGAAGCACTAGAAAAATTACAGCTTAAAAGGTCGTTAACAAATCAACGTGAACTAATCAAAGAGGCACGTTTAAACTTACAAATTTTAAGAGCAACGAATATTGGCGGTGTTAACGATGAAATGATTGAGGAAACGAAAACCGCAATCGCTGAAATGAAACAAGCAATTTTAAATACTGAAACGGATATTAAGATAGCACGAATTGAAACCGCTAAAGAAACAAAAAAGGAAATTGAAAAAATAGGTTTATCAGGGGAGGAATTAGACTCTTTATTAGATGAATCTTTAAAAAAACTTAGCGAACCAATTGTTTTACCCACTCCAGAATTTACAGACGAACCGATTGATTTGTCAATAGTTGATGAAGCTACACACGAAATTAATAACTACTGGGCTGAATTAGAAGACGGCGCTTTAAAATCTTTTGAGGGTTATAAAACTTTGCTTCATGCAAGAATGGAGGAGGAGTTAAGAGTAACGCAAGCAACGGGGGCAGAAGCCGAAGCTATCCGTAAAAAATACGGTGATTTAGAAATAGCAAGGCAAAACGAAATAAATAAAACTAAACTACAATTAACAGCAGATGCTTTCGGAGCAATAGGTGATTTAATTCAATCTTTCAATGCTAAAGATGAAGCAACCGCACGTAAACAGTTTAAGGTTGCAAAGGCGTTTAATTTAGCATCTGCTTTAACGAATACTTATTTAGCAGTAACTTCAGCTTTGGCGACGAGTAAAGAGTTATTCCCTGGTCAAAGATTTATTGAAGCAGGAATTGCAGGAACAACAGGTTTGGCGCAGGTTGCGAAAATTGCAAGCACTCAATTTGGTGGTGGTGGTGGTGGTGGTGGCGGTGGTGTTGACGTTCCAAATCCGTCAAGTATTATCGCACCTAATCTTAACGTTGTAGGAGATACTGGAATAAACCAATTGGCAACCTTACAACAACAGCCCGTTAAAGCATACGTAGTAAGCAACGACATAACGAGCGCGCAACAGTTCGATATGAAAGTGCAACAAACAGCAAGTTTATAGTTTAAAAGGTATGGAAGTTTACGAATTAGTAATCAAAGATGAAAAGAAAGACGGTGTTTTCGCCGTTTCACTTGTTGAAAAGCCAGCGATGGAAGAAAACTTTATTGCACTTTCAAAGGAATTTGTGGAACTTAAAGCTATTGACGAAAAGCGAATTGTTTTAGGTGCGGCGTTAATTCCAAATAAAAAGATTTACCGTAAGGATAAAGATAAAGAATTTGAAATATTCTTTTCTGAATCAACGGTAAAACGTGCAAGCGAGTTGGTATTTATGCGAGGTCAACATCAGAACGCAACGGAGCAACACGCTGTAAAAGTTGACGGAATGACAATTGTTGAATCGTGGATTATTGAAGATTCCGAAATGGATAAATCTAAATTATACGGTTTTGATTTGCCAAAAGGAACGTGGATGATTGCAATGAAAGTTGACAACGATGAAACGTGGGCAAAGGTAAAAAGTGGCGAGTTAAAAGGTTTCAGTATTGAAGGTTATTTCGCCGAACGTTACGAAATGAGCGCACGTGAAAAGGTAGTACAAATTATAAAATCATATAAATGAAAACAAGTTTAGAAATTATCAACAAGCTATCGGAACAAGAAGCGGTAAAATTAGAAAGTCAGTTAGTGGAATTGGGTGTTTTGCAAGAAGTTCAAAAAGAATTAGCAATAGCTGAGGCAGGAGCAATTAAATCAATCACTATTGCAAAATCAGCTTTAAAACCTGCTCAAGAATCTTTAAGGTTAAATAGAGAATTGCTTGTTAAATTTCAAAATTTCACAAAACAAATTAAAGATTTAGGAATAACAGCGCCTCAAAAAGAAGTTGAAGATGGGATTGTTACGGTTAAAAAAAATATAAAACTGATTGAAACTCTTATAACAAACTTACACATAATCTAATTTATGCCAACAAAAACAACATCACCTAAAGGCGGAAAACGTGGTTGCTTATGCAAAGACGGTAAGTACAAAAAAGAATGTTGTGAGGGCGAATTATCACAGCAAGGTATTGGGTCAACGGTAAGTGGTGGAACGCAAATAGTAATCAATCCGAGCCAAAATACAACGGTAATAATTCGCTAAAGTGCAACAGAACAAAAGTGTAATAGTTTAATAAAAAAAAGTCAAATGAATTATAAAGAAATAG
>Ga0105098_10000520_pt1 | contig 13304 bp, 8 predicted proteins | sample PPLLak21cMay2015_FD_79137 | JGI IMG/M metagenome (GOLD analysis project Ga0105098, IMG submission 79137) | Freshwater sediment microbial communities from Prairie Pothole Lake near Jamestown, North Dakota, USA - PPLs Lake P7 Core (1) Depth... | ecosystem: Environmental > Aquatic > Freshwater >... | reverse complement strand
GTTTGCATTTGCAAAAATCTGTCATGAGATACTCGACCTGGATCTCATGTTTTTCTTCTATTCGGACATGCAAAAGGAGAAGTTGTTCATTGAAGAGTCAAGAAAAATTTTACAAAACATGCCGGTATTCAACCGGATCTATAACCGGGTAATCAGCGAGAACGGGTTGTCAATCCCCCCGGTAGATGCATCACATGTCCCGTTCTGGTACCATTGCGGATGTGGAGGAAAAGTAAACCTGTTTCTTAAGGATTCCTTATCTTTCGATGGATCCTGTCCCCTCTGTAAAAAAGAATTCCACCTGAGCTTTGATACCGGGTTTAACAACCTCGACGAATATTTTGCTGACATGGATTTTAATGCCGTTTCGAGAAATGTTGTCATGGCAGAAGGGCTCGGAGATACCCTGTTCATCTCAGGGACCGGGGGATCATTACAGTATGGCCTGATCGCAGATCAGGTTTCTCATGAGCTTGCGTTTCACCACCCGGTTTCACTTGCCTGGCGGTCCCAGGATTTCTATCTTGGTATGACCCATGCATCAGCCCTCCGGAACCTCATGAAAACCTTCATGCTTTCACCCGGGGATTTGTCCGGGCCTTCCCTGAATGAGATGATCCGTCAGCAATCAGGCCTCCTGGCCGGAAAACTGAAAGAAGCACAACAGAAAAAAGATTATGAGATAATGAATACGCTGACGGGAATGTATAATAATGCAAAGAACTGGCCGGTTATCACCCGAAATATTTTTTTGACAATCCCGTCGTTTATCGATATCCTGTTCAACCAGGATTTCACTGAAATTGCCGGGCTGTGGAAAAGGGCACTGGACGATGCCGAGATATCAGAAGCCAATGGGGTGAACATATTCAGGGCAGATATTAATTATAAAAACGACCTCATTAATGATATAAAAACTGAAGACGTCCCCCACATCTGCCACATAATCAGGGGATTAGAGGTTTGACCGTGCCAAAAAAGATCTTGATTATCAGCCCGCATACAGATGACGGAGAACTCGGTTGCGGGGGGTCAATCGCCCGGTTTATTGAGGAGGGTAACACCGTTGAATACGTCGCCCTCTCCTGCTGTGAAAAATCCATACCCCCGGAATATCCTCCCGACATCCTCTCCCGTGAAGTAAAATCAGCAACAAAGATCCTGGGAATACACCAGCCGATCCTCTTTGGTTTTGAGGTGCGGGAGTTTCCGAAATTCAGGCAGGAGATTCTTGATACGCTCATCCGTCTGAGAAATAAGATTCGCCCGGATATAGTATTCACTCCCTCCCGCTCTGACACCCACCAGGACCATAAGACCACCGTTGAAGAGACCATGCGGGCCTTCAAGAAATGCACCATCCTCGGCTACGAACAACCCTGGAATAACATCACGTTCAACACCCATGCATTTGTCTCGTTACGGGAGATTCATATCCAGAAAAAGATCGCTGCACTTGCCTGCTATGAGACCCAGAAGGACCGGGCGTACACAAACCCCGACTTTATCCGGGGACTTGCCCTTACCCGCGGGACCCAGATCGAAGAAACCTATGCAGAAGCATTTGAAGTTATCAAGTGGGTTATGTAGAGAGGGAGAGGCGAAACTACCGTGAGAGTGCTCATCGATATCGGGCATCCTGCCCATGTCCATTTTTTCAAGTACCTGATACGGAACCTGGAAAAAGACGGACATGTGGTAAAAATTACCGCACGGGACAAGGAAGTCACGCATGCCCTCCTGAATGCCTATGGATTTGACTTTGTCAGCAGGGGCGAACTGAAAAAAGGCATGCTGAACAAGGCATTCGGGCTTTTTTCCGTCGATTATACCGTATACCGGATTGCAAAGGAATTCCGGGCCGATATTCTGATGGGCGTCCACAATCCCTACGTGGTCCATGCCGGAAAGCTTTTAGGAAAACCATCCATCATCTTTACCGATACCGAAAATGTGGGAATCGCAAGTCTCCTGACCTTTCCCTTTGCTGACGTCATCCTGACACCGTCGTGCTTTATGGAAAAGATCAACCCGGAAAAACAGGTAAAACTAGCTGGTTTCAAGGAACTTGCCTACCTCCATCCCAACAATTTCCATCCCGACTACTCTGTTGTCGGGCGGCTGGGGATTTCCCCGAATGAAAAATATATTATTGTCCGGTTCATTTCCTGGGCCGCCTCGCATGACACCCGGCTTCATGGCATACACCGGGGCAAGGAACCTGATTTTATCGAATCCCTGGAAAAGTATGGCAGGGTGTTTATCACCTCAGAAAGGCCTCTCGGTGACCGTCTTGAAAAATACCGCGTGAAGATACCACCGGAAGACATGCATTCCTTCCTGTACTATGCCGACCTCTATATCGGGGAAGGGGGGACGATGGCAGCTGAGGCAGCTGTCCTCGGAACACCGTCTATTCATGTCGAGGCAAACGGGGATGGCGTTGCGACAGGTACGTTCTGCGGTAACTTCCGGGAGTTCCGCGACAGGTACGGGCTCCTCCATTTCTTTGCCGACCAGGACGAGGCTTTTTTAAAAGCAGTCGAACTGCTCGAAAACAGCCAGGCAAAACAGGAATGGAAGAAGAAACGTGAGAACCTGGTGAACGATAAGGTCGATGTCACCGCATGGATGACGAATTTCGTTGAGCATTATCCGGAAAGTCTGGAGCAGTACCGGAGAAACAATGTATAGCTCAGTCTTCCGGACCCTGGTATTTCCGGCGCTTGAATGGTACTCGGGTACAACCATTCAACCGCATCTCGCGGCTTTAAACAAATCCCAGTGGTGGTCAAAAGACCAGATCGCGGAACTGCAGAACAAAAAAATCAGGATGCTTATCCGTCATGCATATGACAATGTGCCCTACTACCACAGGATTTTTTCACAACGCGGTATTACTCCCGAAAGTATAAAAACAAAGGATGATCTGAAAAAAATTCCGGTATTAACAAAAGATGATATCCGGAAAAACCTGCCCGATCTTATCGCCAGGAATATTCGTCCATCCGACAGGATCGAATCGCACAGCAGTGGTTCGACTGGCGAGCCGCTGAAATATTATATCGATAAGAGGTCATATTCTGCCGGGTGGGCCCAGACATTCCGCTGCTGGAGCTGGGCCGGTTTTCAGCTGGGAGATCCCTACGTAAAAATCAGCCTTAACCCCCGGACATCCATGGTCAAAAAAATTCAGGACCGGGTATTACAGACAAAATATGTCTTTGCCATGGGTATTACTGATACCACCATTGCGCAGGAAATTGAAAAAATCCGTGAATTTAACCCGAAAATAATCAGGAACTATGCATCGCACATGTATACGATGGCAAAACTCATGGAAAAAAATGATATACGGTACCAGGGTGCAACGGTTGCCACAACGGGCTCGATGCTTTTTCCCCCGTATCGTACCGTCATTGAACAACAGTTCAATTGCAGGGTATTCGATGCTTATGGTGGCGAAAGTACGGCAGTATCCTTTGAGTGCGAAGAACACAACGGGTACCATATCAGCGATGAAGATGTTATTGTGGAATTTCTCAAAGAGGGAGAACGGGTCGTTCCTGGTGAACGCGGGAGGATTGTATTTACCAACCTCGAAAATTTCGCCATGCCGGTTATCCGGTATGACATTAAGGATATCGGGACATACACGGATGAATCCTGCCCCTGCGGGAGAGGACTGTCACTGATGAGTTCGGTTGAAGGCCGCGACAGCGATATCATCATGACACCGTCCGGGGATTTTATCGTGGTCGAATATTTTGTGATCCTCTTCGAATACATGACTGGTGTCGACCAGTTCCAGGTGATCCAGGACACCCTTGATCACCTCACGGTCAAGATCATCAAAAACCAGCAGTTCACTGACGGCGAGTTACATCACATCAGGAATGAAATCCAGAAGCGTGCCGGTCCGGATGTCCGTCTCACCATAGAATTCGTTCAGGATATCCCCGTATACGGCAGGGAAGGCAAACGAAGACTGGTACTATCCCATGTACCTTTGAAAATATAACCTGTGCAAAAATCCATGAACATTGTTATCCAGTCAGCAGATACCGCCAGTTCCGATCAGGGGTTACACTATTTCCTGTCCCTGTTCGGGTTCCCGGCGGGTTCTGCTGTAAATCAGGTTCCGATCCAGAGAACGCGACCGGAAACCCCGATGGGTCTCGATCACCAGATTCATGGCTGGATTACCTGGAAAGGTGCGAAGCTCCCCGTTTTCCAGAGACCTGCTGATCTCAGCAACCGGGGAGAGGTGGTGCTCACCTATACGGACGGATCATCATCCTTTCCCTGTGCAGTGATCCGGCAGGGCGACATTATCATAAGTATTGATATTTTTTCCCACCTGGGCCTGATCACGGGCGGGTATTTTGAAGAAATTCTGGCCAGCCTGAAGGAGGAGAAAAAAGAGATCGTTGCCCTCCCCTTTGCCGATTATTATTGCGATTTTTTATTTTCCTGTATCGGGATCGCCCAAAAAACAACAAAAACACCACTTGTGCATAAATCATTCTGGCCGGAAGGAAAAACCTGTGCGGTATGTCTCACGCATGACGTTGACGAGGTAAAAAAAACCTACCAGTGGGTTTCGTATCCGCTGAAACTGATACGACAGGGAAACTTTGCGGGTCTTGTATCCCAGTTTCACTCGTTTATTGAAAAACTCAAAGGACATGAACCTTACTGGACATTTGACGAAATTACCCGTATTGAAGGTGCAAGGGGGATAACATCTTCGTTTTATTTTCTCAAAGAGACCGGAGAGGTATCTCTTTCCGACAGAAAAACATGGAGACATGCAGGACGCCGGTATGATTTTAACGACAAAAACGTTCGGGATCTCCTGTCAGCGTTACATGCCGGAGGATGGGAGGTCGGGCTCCATGGTTCATTTTATTCTTACCTGGACCCGGAGAAACTGAGAAGTGAAAAAGCGGCACTGGAACACGCTCTCGGTTCACCGGTCATCGGGGGCCGCCAGCATAACCTCAACTTAAAAATCCCCGATACATGGCTGAACCAGGAAAAAGCGGGCCTTTCCTACGATACAACCCTCGGATTTAATGACTGCCCCGGCTTCAGGTGGGGGATTTCGTTTCCTTTCCGGCCCTGGTATGCCGGAGAGAACCGGAATCTCGCAATTCTCCAGATCCCCCTTGCCATTGAGGATTTACCCTATTTCCGGAGCCAGCAGCCGTGGGATACATTTGTACATATTTTTAACCAGATCGAATTTTCGCACGGGGTGTTAACATTATTATGGCATCACTCTGTTTTCAATGAGCATGAATTCCCCGGATGGGCAGCTGATTACACAAAAATGCTTGATTATGCTCAAAAACGGAATGCCTGGATCGGGACTGCACACCAGATCTGGGAGTGGTGGACCCGACGGGAAAAAACTACTCTTGACGTAAATTATGAAGGTACGCTCCTGAAGATATCCCCTCATCCGGGAGAAGAGCAGCATTATATCAGAATACTTTTTCCTGAGTCAATGAAAATAAACGAGGTAAGGAAGGCAAAGATCATCTCCTGTGACCGGGAATCCTGTGAAATAAAAACAACAGCCATGGAAAAGGGGGAATGTGTTGAAATAGTCTTTGCTGACACCTGATTGAAATAGTGAAGACAGCCGGGTGTGTCCGGTCAGGGACCGGCTGGATGCATGACAAAGCGGGAAGGAAAACAGTATTTCACCGGTATGATAATTAACCGGTCGTGTTTCTTACCCGGAAAAATACTTCATTGTTTTCCTGAGGTGTCCGGTACTGCACGGAAATTTTTACCGGATAGACCGCGTCGTCCGGGAGCTGGATCACTTTTCTTTCTTCATAGGTCTCACCAGGTGCCAGTACAACCTGTTTTGTTTCTATCAGGGTTTCTCCGGCCCGGATGGTAACGGTATAGCTGGTGGTTACCAGTTCATTGGAAGTGAGTCCATAGACAAATGATACCAATCCGTTTTCAGGATAATTGGAATAGGTATCGGGATTGATATAAATCGCCGAGAATCTTTCCGTGCGGATTTCAAGAACAAATATTCCCACCGCTATGCATATGCCAAAAATTATTGCAATAACTAATGCGATACGGATCTCTGAAGTATTTTTTTCTTTTTCAGGGGGTTGTTCCGGCATTGTATTCAAAACGTGTACCCGGTACATGAGACTTAACATTATTTAATGAAATCCATGGAACACCCCACTGCCCCGCCGTTCCTCGGAGAAGCCCTGAGACGGGGAACCCTCATTAAATTACAAGGTGTAATGATTTTCATGGTTCGGGGGTGAACTCTCGTTCGATGCCCGTTTCTGCAGAACAAAAAAAAAGAAGGGATTCTCTGAATCAGGCGTTTTCCATCAGTCACCTGATCGAATTGCCGTTCTGAACCCTTATTTTTGCATCTTTTTTTTGCTGACCCATTCATCAGTAGAGCACTGGACACGTGCCGGATTGCCAAACGCCACACTATTGGGAGGGATATCTCTCGAAACGACAGATCCCGCTCCTATGAGGGAGTGGTGTCCTATCCGGACTCCCGGGAGAATTACCGATCCGGCTCCGATATACACGTTCTGTTCGATAATTACCTCTTTTGTGACCAGTTTATTTTCCGAGGATACACATTTATAACTCGAATCATGGGCGACGATGATTACACAGGGACCCAGATCGACATTGTCATGAATAGTAATACATTCCGGGAAATGCTCTTCTAAAAAAACCCCGTAGGAAAAATCTACGTGGGCACCTATTTTTGACCCTCTGAGCCGGTAGAGAATTCTCTTCGCATGGGAGTTGGGTATATGCATCGCTAAAAAATGAAACTTAGTGAGCAGGATATAGTGAAGTTCTTCAGATATTCTCTGCAGGAGCACCATTACCTAATTACCCCGGTTTTTAATGAAATTAAATACGGTCTCGACCGCTTTCCAGACATCCGACGAATATTTAACGGCAGAATACCAGATGACCAGGTCAGGATTATACTTCGATTTGAAGTGTCTCAGGCGCGGGTCGTCCCCTGAATCCATCTCCTCGTATTGTTCCAGTCCGTTCGCATGGGCCCATTTAATCGCCTCCCAGTTAATCAGATCATTCGGAGAAATTCCTGATAATTCAGATTTAGGGACTCCCACCCATAAATACATGACATTTTTCCAGCACAGGTTAATCGTCCCGCTAATCCTCCGGCCCTGGTATTCTGCGACAAATATTTTCAGGTTTTCCGGAGAGAAGGTGTCGTAAATGGCATGTAAATATTTTTTATTATCAGAAGGGCTGAAACCCTGCTCCTTATACCGGGCATACAAAATATCGTGAATAAAATCAAGGTCGTCCTTATCTCCGATCCGTACGGTCACCCCATCCTTTACTGCCTTGTTAATCTTAACCCGTAACTTGCCTTCAAACCGTTCCCATACCCGATCGATGCCCACGGTCAGATTAATCCTGTAGGTGTAATAAGGATCGACTGCGTACCCGGACCATCGTAGTGGCCGGGAATCGTATAACCCGGGAGACGTCCGGATTCTGGCGTATCTGCACCCCCGGGTTCCAAAAATATAGTTGTCCATTTCCTGCTGGATCTGGAGGTATAAACTCTCTTTTTTATCCTGGTTTAATGTGTCATAATCTGCAATTACCGGACCCAGGTATAAGATATAGGACCGTGGCGGGGGCGATACTGCAACGTCAATGATACCTTTTTTTTGCACAAATACCGGATAAATTCCCACCAGCTGGGAGCCTTTGTAAAACATCAGGGGAATAAAATCGGATTGTGTCTGTTCCTGTGCGAGTCTGAGCCATGCAACCGTATGAAAGAGGGTGCTGTGTGACGATGACCGTACCACATCGTCCCATGCTTTTTCATGAGCGCTGTCAAGGATTTTTATCGTTAGTGCCATGGTCGCTTCTGATCAGTATACCAATCAGTTCTGTTTTATTATAAGTATTCGGCAGTCTTTTGTGAGACAAACTTTTGTTATCATCTCTCAATTTTGTCAGAATAATGCGTTAATTCACATCCATACGGTTCAATCTGGCATTGGGGATAATTCTAAGGGAGGTTAACGCTATCGACTGACAACGTGATCCTGGAGAAGCAGGGAGTAAGATCCGATGAAAGGTATCATTGTCGGGATGTTCGAATCTTTTGTAACTGGAGTACCCGTTCCGATGAATAATAAAATCCGGCAAAGCACCAGTACATTGCATACATCGTTGGAATGCCTGGGGGCAGTCCTCTTCATACAGAAGAACAATTGAGAATTAATTTTTTTATTGTTGAGGGTAATTCCTGCGATTATTGAGCTCTGCAAAAAGAACGGAGGATATGACTGTTTGTATTCTGTGTTGTGGTGAAAAAGAGTCTTTGTGATCGGTTCTCTTACATCACACCGAAATGCGCTGAACGTCCCCTCTCCCAGCTGGCCATAGAAAGAACGCAATCGCCCAGGTTACAAACAGCAGCGTGATACATGCAGGAATGAGCAAGGGGTCACGGTTTTCCGCAGGTCGGGGTGTGGTTTCTTTTGATAACCAGCGGTCCATGTGGTAGGCACGTACCACCGGGTTCATTTCCGCCAGTATCTTTTCACAAGGATTCATATTCACTCAAATCCGCCACAACTGCCAATACGGGTAGTTGCAGTGCATAGGTTCTTACCTCTTTTAAGCATTGCTGCCAACAGACCGCAAATATAACCGTTTGGAATTTTTCCATCCATCTGGTTTGGTAAGCAGATTCGAATCCTTCAAAGCAGCATAAGGTCATGGGTTAAGTTCTCTATCAAAAATCAGAGCCCGGAAAAGCAGGAGGGGAAGATCCGATGAAGGATTTGTTGTTCCTAAGATCAACCTGGCAGGACCTTCCTTGAATGACTAATATTTTTATGGCAATACAAGCGTTTGTACCCCCACCATGAGAGACCCCAACGAAAGTCATGGGGGTATCTTCCTCAATGAGAAGAAGAATCTTTCCCTGAAATCGAGTGAGAATTGTGGCATTTCTGGGTGAAGGGTTGGATTTTGTCAGGTCCAGCACCGATCACTACACCATCATACTGCTCCAGGGGATTTCTTCTGGTAAAAAAATCACTCTTTATTTGTTTTGATGTGTCGTTTTGTGCATCTTCTGGAGTATTCTGAAGGTGTTTGTGAAAAAAAAATTCAAATTACCGAAAGATTTAAAAATAAGATAAGGAAAGAATTGCACAAAGCCGGAATGATTTTTTTGAAATTGATGAGAGGCTGGGATTTTCCTCAAAGGAAACATTGATTTTGTTGAAAAGGTGCAGTGATGGAATCAGGAATGTACGAAATGACATTTAAACGGAGAGTAATTCATTGGATTCGGCATAATCTCTACTTCTTTATTACTGGTCTGCTCTGTATCGTCTGGTTCCTGTTCCGTACCGGTACAAAACCTTCACGCATTGAATACCCATGCCAGCAGGCATCAATAGCAGGTGCAAATCTTTGGCTTGCCGTTTATCTGTTTCCACTTATTTCGATTGTCAGATCAAATCTGTATAAAGGTGGTCAGAACAGGAAAATCCTGGAAGTGGGAATACTTTTTGCCATGGTAAGTATCAGTGCCGTGTTTTTTATTGATTTTGGAGGTAGTAATCCGAAAGCCTTCACCTTTACAGAAGATGTGGCACTGTCCGGTATAACATCAGATATTTTTGTGGTGAACGGGACGTCGGGCAATGATGGCGGAGTATCCCAGCTCCTCAATCTCATGGAACGTGAAGGTACTCCATTCTATGCAGTCAGAAATGGAACGCCGAAAACGGGATTAATTGCAAAGGACGATGTCGTGATCATCAAAGTGAACTGTCAGTGGGATGAACGGGGTGGAACGAATACCGATCTCGTTAAGGCGCTGATTCAGGCGATTGTAGACCATCCGGATGGATTCACCGGAGAGATAATTGTCGCAGATAATGGCCAGGCGCAAAATGGTCCAACAGGTACTGGAGGGAGCTTGAGCTATACAGAAAATAATGCGGAAGAGAGGTCCCAGTCAATGACCAGCGTAGTCTCATCTTTTTCCGGAACATACCACGTCTCAACCTATCTCTGGGACACCATTACCACAAAACAGGTGTACGAATATGCTGATGGTGATATGGATGATGGATTTATTGTGAATGAGACAAAGAACCCAAGAACGGGCACCCGTGTCTCGTATCCAAAATTCAGGACGCAATATGGAACCTATGTGAGTTTTAAAGAAGGTATCTGGAATACAGAAAAACGTGCATATGAGGAGGACAGGCTGAGGATCATCAATGTTCCTGTCCTGAAATCGCACAATCAAATGGGTGTTTCCGGAGCCGTGAAGCATTATATGGGAGTCCCATCGGAGTATCTCACCCACGCACATTCTTATATCGACAATGGAGGGATGGGAACAGAGATGGCAGAGACCCGGTTCCCCACCATTACTGTTCTTGATGCTATATGGATCAATGCCAGACCGCTAAAAGGCCCAACGAGCTCATATGGTTCGGCAACACGGACCAATATAATCGCTGCAAGCACCGATCCGGTTGCGCTCGATTTCTGGGCAGCGCAAAATATCCTCATGCCTGCGGCAAAATCCCTGGGTTATACCGATCTGTCCTCGATGGATCCTGAAAATAATTCCAGTGGAAAATTTGGAAACTGGCTCCGTCTTTCAATGATGGAACTTCGAAAATCGGGATATAATACAACAATAGACAGGAATGCAATGAATGTATACTTTGATATCGCGTCACCGGTGCCCGTGCCCACGGCAACCCCGACACCAACTCCTACTTCCACAATTATTCCCACTCCTACTCCGATACCAGATTGCGCTCCCATAACGGTAAAGATAAACACGACAAGTGCGAATGACGGATACGTGGGAAGATACGGAACGAATCTTGCTTTTTCTGATATACGCACTGGCGCTGGTATCGGGAGAGATTATACAAATACGTTATCGCTTGTCAGAATAACAACGGGTACAACGACAGATCGTTGGAATGAAAACTGGCGTCCTGTTCTTATTTTTAATGGTGCGAGTATTCCAGACGATGCTGCTATAACATCAGCGACGTTACGTACGTATGTCAGTTATGTTTACATGGCTGGTAATGCTGATTATGCAGTCGTAAAGAATAATGCAGGTACTTCGATTGATGTGTCGGATTATCGTTCAGTTGTATTCCAACCGTATTCAGATTATATAAATACAGCATCAATGAATCCACCCCGGTTTATCTCCTGGCCATTAAACTCTTTGGGCATATCCAATATTTCAAAAACGGGGCTGTTCGGGATGTCAATTGTCGGATCGTATGATATTCAGAATATACCTCCAATTTGGGTAAGTGGTGGAAGTAAGAAATATGGGTTTTCATTCAGTACATCAGAAGCCACCAGCGATCCATATCTTGAAATTACGTATGTCCCAACATGTGAGACTCCTGCTCCGACTCCTGCACCAAGCCCTTCACCTACACCGATACCTCTCCCGTGGAAATACATTGCAGAGAATGGAACATATACTCTTTATCGGAATGATATAGTAATAGGATATACCCTTGAAGAGCAATGGGCGATTATCATTGTAGATATGATGAATATGAAAGAGTAAGATGTAATGAAAGAAGATTAAATTTTACGACCGAAAAATTAGATTGTGGAGATGGGTGTGAGAACATCAAACCGAAGCTCATACCCGGAAAAAAGGATTATATGCTCTTATTCTTTTTTTGAACCGTATGCGAGGGATGGGATTCGAACCTTATTCGCGTTCTGTTGGCAGATCTCGCATGCCCGCAGATGTTTCTATGTGGCGTCAGTCTTTTTTGAACATACCACAATCAATGCACATCCAACCGCATGGGCCGAAAGTTGAGTTTACCTTTTGTAAACCCGCTGCATCTTTGCGCCGCATTTTGGGTGCTGGCATTTCGGGTGTTTTGTGTCAGCCATCCAAGATGTATACAACTTGAGAGAAAAAATAAAGGTAATCCGGAAAATATCGGCTCCTTTTTCTTGCTATTTTTCTCTCACTTTGTCTTTTATGTAAAAAGAAAAGAGAATTAATCAATTTTGGATCTGGTTTGTGCGCATTATCAGAGGTGAGTGCAAAAAAAACAAAGTAAACGCCTCTAAACTTTGTCTTTATTTAAATAAAAATTCTGATTTTAAAAGAAAAGGATTATACCTCTCTTCCATAGAATTTACATGAAAACTGTTCATGCGAAATCACCAATAACTGATGCAAACGGGAAAACGGGGGACAGATATCATGGAAAAAAAACTCTCATACTATACCTTTTATTATTTTATGTCCCTTGTCCTGATGCGGGGCGGGGGGATCCTTGCAAAAATCCTCCTGGCACGATCCATTACCCCCTATGAATACGGGCTCATCACCTTGTTTGTTATCGCGCTGCCGGGAATGTTCCAGAATATCACGACGTTTTGTTTCTACGATGTCCTCGGCCATGCAACAGAGGGAAAAAAATACCTTGGTTTTGCATTGAAATACGGCACACTTGCAACTGCAGGAATTGCTATCCTGTTTTTTATTTTTCATGCAACGGTTTTCACCTTTCTCAATGTATCACCCGATTACTGGGAAATTCTCTCCATTATTTTTGTTGTTGCTCTCCTGTCAGTTACGCTGAGCGGAGTTATTATCGGTTATCTCCGGGGGGCACGGAACCATGCGCTGGCCGCTGCCGTTTCTACGGCACCGAGTGTTCTCCGGCTCCTTTTCCTGGTTTTAGCTCTCTTTCTGTTCGGAATCGGAGACTTCTCACTTATTATTATTCTTTTTACCCTCCCGCTGGTGTTCGTCCTGGTCCCGGTTATTATGGCCAGATTCCGGGAAATCAGTTTTTCATTGCGCATGGTCTCGCTCCCTACCCGTGAAATGTTCCTGTTCGGTTTCTCGTTTTTTATCCTGAGCATCTGGTCGGGGTTAAGCCAGCAGATCACCTCAATTGTTATCAGTCATGATCTTGGCGTCGTCTGGCAGGGCTATTATGATGTCTCATTGAGTCTGGCTGCGGTGATTACCTTCTTTTCCTCCTCGATTTACCTGATCTCTGCCCCTGAAACTACCACAAAAAGCGGTATATCGGACATTCTCCGGAGAAAAGGGGGTCTGGGAGATATCGGCAGATTCCTCTTTTCCCTCTCGCTGTTATTCGTGGTTATCATCTATTTCTACGCCCACCCGTTGATCTCACTGTTTTTCACCGCAAACTACGCTCATGCAGCTGATTACC
>Ga0105098_10000518_pt1 | contig 13312 bp, 14 predicted proteins | sample PPLLak21cMay2015_FD_79137 | JGI IMG/M metagenome (GOLD analysis project Ga0105098, IMG submission 79137) | Freshwater sediment microbial communities from Prairie Pothole Lake near Jamestown, North Dakota, USA - PPLs Lake P7 Core (1) Depth... | ecosystem: Environmental > Aquatic > Freshwater >... | reverse complement strand
GGCGGCTTTGGCTGCCGAATACACCGACCACCCCGGCCACGAACGACGGTCACATGCGCTGGACACGTTGATGATCTTCCCGAACCCCTGCTTTTTGAACTGCGGAGTAAAGGTGCGGCAGCTCATGATGGTGCTGGTAAGATTCAGGTCGATGATGCGGCGGTTGATCTCATCATCCATCTCTTCGATGGGAGCCACCTTGAGGGCACCGCCCGCGTAATTGATGAGAAAATCAACCCTGCCGAAGTTATCGAGCGCTTCCTTGAGGGCGCATTCAAAGGTCTCGAGCTTGGTCACGTCACACGTCAAGGCAATAACTTTTGATCCGGATGCCCTGCAATTAGCGGCGGTAGCCTCGAGGGCTTGCGCGTTGTAGTCGATCAGGATCAAATTCACCTGATCGGTTTGGGCGAATAGTTCCGCTGTGGCTTTCCCGAACCCGGAACCAACTCCCGTGATGACTGCTACTTTTCCTTTTAGCGACTCAGCCATATTCGTACCTCCTTCTTTGGTGATTTATTGGGTTGCTTTATTTTGCAACTGGGTCAGCAACTTGCCCAGTTCTTCGTCATCAATTGCGTAACAGTGTTCCGAACCCGGGAATTGCCCCTTTTCAACTTCCGTCCGAAATTGCGTCAGTGCTGTCACAATGATCTGCGTCAGGTCCAAATACACTTTGAGGAAGCGCGGTGACATTTCCTTGAACATCCCCAGCATGTCTTGTGTGACCAGTGCCTGACCATCACAGTCTGGTCCGGCGCCAATGCCGATGGTTGGAATTTCCAGGCTGCGGGTGATGATCTGCCCGAGGCGGTCGGGGATGCATTCCAGGATCAAAGCGAAGGCGCCTGCGTTCGCCAGCGCTACAGCGTCAGCCACGGCTGAGGCTGCGCTGGCAGCCGTCCGACCCTGGATTTGGATCGTTCCCGTGCGGACGATCTTCTGCTTGGTGATTCCCAGGTGTCCCATCACCGGCACGCCCGCATGCCCCAATGCTTTTAATTTGGGCGCATCGGCAACGGTGGCTTCCATGTGGACCGCATCGGCATGGCCTTCCTTCATCAGGCGTACGCCGGTGGTAACCGCCTGCTCCACAGTCTCGTACGACCCAAATGGTAATGTCGTCACCACCAGCGCGCGGCTTGCCCCACGCGCCACTGCCTGGGTGTGATAGATCATCTCTTCCACGCTGACGGACACCGCTTCCGGACGGCCCAACCCCACCGTGCCGACGGCATCACTGACCAGCACCATATCCACTCCGGCGTCATTAATGAACTTCGCCATGGGAAAATCATAGGCAGTCAGCAGCGTGATCTTCTCGCCGCTGCGCTTTTTACGCTGCAGGCGCGCGACTGTCATCTTAGCCGGCTCGCTCATCCCCGGCCGCCTTTACTTTGACTCTGACGGCAATATCGTTTCGAGTTCCAAGTGTGGTCCCGGGATCAGCCTGACCGAAACCACATCGCCGACGCGTCCCGCCGCTTCACGTCCCGCGGCCAGCGCGGTCTTGACCGCGCCTACATACCCGCGAACCATCACCGTCACATAGCCCCCGCCGATCTTCCGCTTTGCAAGCAGGGTTACGTTTGCAGCTTTCACCATCGCGTCGGCGGCTTCGATGCTCGCCACCAGCCCGCGCGTTTCGATCATTCCCAACGCCTGAATTCCAATTACTTCCGCTGTATCTTGAGCCATATCACCTTCTCCTGATTAGCTTTTTCTGTACGTGATCTTGCCGTTGTGCTGCAGTGAGTCGAGGATCGCCACAATCACGGCGTCCACCGGCCGGTTGGCATCTCCGGCTGCGACACGAGCCGAACTGCCTTCCGCGATCATGACCAATTCGCCTTCGCCTGCGCCCACCATATCCAGCGCCACGATTGGGATCCCCTGTTCCTTGCCCGCTGAGTCAGTGGCTGCTACAAGCAGGCATTTGCCGCCTTCGAGCCTGCGGTCTTTGACCGTGGCAATTGCCATGCCCACTACTTTTGCGATCCGCATCCTAGCCTCCTTGCTTCTTCAGCGCGCTTACCGCTTCCACCAGTTGATCCACTACGCGACCGCCGTTTGCGGTGATTTGAGCATGGCTGGAACTTGCGGACAACGGTCAATGCTGGCAGCCTCGTGGTTTGCCTGGCAGCGTCTCGTTCCTTGCGGGTGCAGCTGGCAGCGTGGCTTTGCCGGTTGGCGCCGCGCCCGGTACAACCAGGACGATCCCCAATTCCTCCGCCAGCTGCCGGGCCGCATCGGTGAGCACCACCTCCGGACCCACTTCCAGCTGCCGAACGCCGCTGGCTGCCAGGTCCTCAATGTCACTTTCCGTGTAGAACGTGCGCATGACTAGCTGCCTTTCGGCTTTCGACCGGGCAGGGACTCGATTGCCTTTACCGCTGCGTCACGCGCCTGGCGCACCTCGGCATCCGTGCCGGAAAAGTACAAACGTCCCGAACGGCCGCGTGGGGTGTAGTTCACCAGTGTGATGTTCGCTGCCTTTTCTGCTTCGTTGGCCGCCAGAACGATGTACGCCGCTGGCATCACTTCCAACACACAAAGAGTTTGACGAGCCAGGAGCAGCCCTCCGAAAGAGGTTCGGTTGATCAACTGCGCCTCAAAGGCATCCACATTCGAGATTAGAATCGAAGAGAGGATCTCAGGCTTCAGCCGGTCATTCTCGGTCAGCCCCAATGCTTCCAGCGCACAACGCCCGGCTTCCAGCACGGATTCCTGATGGTTCGAGTGAATTTCCAGGGAACCATACTCGCGTTCAACCGCCAGCGCTCCAGCCCGTACGTCGGTGGTCTTGAGGGCGATGTCCATGACACGATAGATGTCGGAGGCCGGCGCGGTCTCGATGTAGATCTCCGCCATCCCTTCCACCGGGATTTCGCCTTGCATGGTTTTGCCGGTCAGCGCCCCATATTGCGGCTGCATCTGGTCAATGAGCAGGTAGGTTCGTATTTGCATGACTGACTCCTATTCACTGGCTTCCGGATGCATGACCTGCACGCCCCTGGGCAGCAAGGGTTCAATCGCCGCCTGGGGGCGGGCAATCACATGCACTGCCACCAGTTCACCTGCGCGCTTGGCCGCCGCCGCGCCCGCATCCACCGCGGATCGCACCGCACCGATCTCTCCCCGCACAAAGATCGTGGTGTAGCCCCCGCCAGCATCTTCCTGCCCCGTGAGCGTTACATGCGCTGTTTTTAACATCGCATCAGCCGCCTCGATCGCGGCCACCAGTCCCCTGGTTTCGACCATCCCCAAAGCTGTCATCTGCAGATTCGTGGTATTCATATTTGTTCATACCTCCTAGGATATTCCAAGTACTTGATGCGCGGCTTTGATGCCCGCACTGATATCGACCGGGCATCCCAAATTGCGCAGGGTGGTCCCGGTGGCATTCAATAAGTCAATTACGCGGTTGCGGGAAAGATCGCTGAACTTCGACGGGTCGAGAAAAAAGGCATTGTCATTGATCCGGCCAACTACTCCGTTCGCATTCACGACCTGCGCCAGGCCGCGGACAATATCGTCAGAGCGCAAATTACCGGGGCACTGAATTTCTGTTTGAGTGCCCGGACAAAAACGGCGGGGCGAATCACAGCCGGGGCACTCGCGTCCGTCAACGACCAAAGAAAGTCCCATTTCGCTTACGCCCCAGCGGATGGCTTTCGCCGCAAGTTCGGGCAGTGCAGAAATGGGAGAGGGAGTACGAGAGGCAGAAATACTGGTGGCAGAGCGTGACCACAAATCCGCGAGAGCCATCCGCATCTGGTGGGCGACGGCTCGAGGGTCAGCCGCCTCGCGGATGTGACGTCCGCAGATCAGAACGGACACGGGCAGGTCTGCGAAGAAGGGGAGAAGATCAAGCGTCATTCCCCCGGTAATCGTAACTTTGTAGCCCATATCGATCAACTTGCGGATGATGTCCTTGTCTTCTTCGGTCCACTCGCGGCCAGCGGATTGGGCATCCCATTCGCGGTGGTAAACAATTCGGTCCACGCCGATCCGCCGCCACTCGGTTGCCCTCGCCAGAATATCGCGGACGCCCGTAAGCTCCATGAGCATGTCCTTACCCCTCTTGCGGGCGACGGCGAGTGCCTCTTTCACTGTGGGCAGCGCGGCGCCGCCGATCACGGTCAGCATATCTGCGCCTGCGTCAAAAGCCATGGTTGCTTCGAGTCCGCCGACATCCGGGGTCTTGAAGTCGGCTAAAATGAGCTTGTCAGGGCATATTTCGCGCATTGACCGAATTGCATCAAGCCCGGCTGCCTTGCAGAGCGGCGTGCCAATCTCGATAATGTCTACTTCAGAAGCAACCAAGGTTGCCATTGCCAACGCTTTGGGCAGAGAGGTGTAATCCATGGCAATTTGGAGCAAAGGTGTGGGGTTCATAGTTTGGTTTGGCCTCAATGTTGGCTCAGGGACGAGCCTGGAGTATTAAGTTGTCTATTCTGGGAAAGTTGGTTCTTGCCGTTGCGAAAATGAAGGTTTTCGATTTGGCAAATACGAGTAAATTTATTTTATTGAAAAAATAAATGTGGGAAATTTTTCACCACATGATAATATTATCAAATACAACATATGCTTGTCAATTCTTTTCACAAGGTTGTGATAAATGTCACGTGAATATGTTACATAAATCATGGCATAAGAGAATACCAAAGGCTCCCCACGGTTGTCCCATGGCTTTTTGTGCTGTTTTAGACGAAAACGCGCCCAGTTGGGCGCGTTTCTGATATAGATGGCAGGTTATCGACCTGATTTTTTGCTAGATTCGCAGGTATTTACTGTGTTTCGCGAGGTGGGCTTTCAGAATACCTTCTGAGTTTTATTTCTCACTTGACTTCAAGAACAATATTCCCATTTACCCGACCTCTCTCAACCAGATCGTGAGCTTCGGCGATTTGCTCAAGCGATAGGCGGGCCGCGATATTGTGGATCAATTGATTGCCTTCCAACAGCGCTGTCAGATCAGCTATTGCACGCTCTCGGACCGCGGGATCCAGGTTGTAGACAATGAAGAAGTACAGATGGACACCCTTCCGAATTGCAGGGGAAAAGGGCACACTGATTTCCGGGACCCCGCTGCCGTAGACGATCACCTCAGCATCTTGTCGTAGAACGGCAATATCCGTGTTGATATTGGCGGCGAAGTCTACCTCCACAATACGGTCTACACCCAGACCATTTGTGGCCTGATCAATTGCAGCCGGAAGATCATCGGTCCTGTAATTCAGGACAACGTCTGCTCCCGCTTCACGGGCCAGCGCGGCTTTTTGCGGTCCACTGACGGTTGCAATGATCTGCCGCGCTCCTTTGATCCTGGCCAGTTGAATGGCGTAATGTCCCACCGCTCCTGCGCCCCCGGCAATCAGGACGTGCTTGTTTTTAACACCTCCATCGGCAGTGACGGCATGATAGGCGGTCAATGCCGGGATACCAAGGCAGGCTCCGGCAGCCAGGTCCGTGTTCTGCGGCAGCGCCACGGCCTGTTCGGAGGGTAAAACAACGTATTGTGCCGCTGTGCCAAATGGACGCATCCAGGCCGCGTTCCAGATCCACACGCGTTCACCGATCCGCGCGGATGGGACATTCGGCCCCACCCCGTCGATCACGCCCGCACCGTCACTATGCGGGATGATGTGTGGAAAGGGCAGTGTCTTCGTCCGTGTGCCCGCGCGGGATTTGACGTCCGACGGGTTCACACCCGACCATACCACCCTCACCCGCACTTCTCTTGGACCGGGAACCGGGGTAGGCAGTTCAGCTATACACAAAACGTCGCTTGCTGATCCGGTACGGTCATAATAGGCTGCTTGCATGAACGCTCCTTTGAATTTGTTATCTGCTATAGCAGTTTAGAGATCAGGAAATCCAAATGCCAAAATGATTATCATTAGACTTTATTGGAAATAGCGATCTGATCGGTGAATGCTCACTTACAAGGATCTAAAGAAAAACGTTCGGAAATTGGTGTCCTGACGAGCCTGACACCCGAAGAATTCGATTTTCTGTTGCCAGCCTTTGAGCAATCCTACCTGCGTACTTTCCCTGTCTCCAAGACGATCACTGGGCAAAAAGTGAACGAAAGGCGGGTGGAGGTCGAAAAGGAACTCTGGCGAGTATAGAACAAAAGTTATTGTTTGCGTTAGTGTACCAAAAAAGTTATCCGGTACAGTCGATCATGGGTGAACTGTTTGGGATGGATCAATCGCAAGCCAATGCGTGGATTCACACCTTTCAATAGTTTGTAAACAAAAGAGCTAGTGATATTTATATAATGGGTATCTATAATATCTATTAAGTCCTAACAGGATTGACAAAAGGCTATTCACATGTATCATGAACCAGCTAGCAGTTGTCCAGGTAAATAAAGCTACATATTCAAACCGGCGACAGTTGCTGGGGGAATTTTACGGGTATTTCACCCTCAGCCCAAACAACTAAATACAATCAGGGGCGGTTCCTGGTTGCAGGCAAATGGAGGAGGAATCATGTTTGCACATAAACCTTGGACGGATATTGTGAAGCGTGTATCGCTTCTAGTATGTCGCATATTGCTCATCGCGGTGATCTTGTTCAGCGCGCTGACGCTGAGTTGTGCTGGCTACTTGGCTCATCCGCCCGGGTTTATGCGGTAAAAGAGGATTATCATGCTGTTTTACCCTCATAATTTCGCGGGAGCAGCATGGTTAGCAAAACCCTTCTCTGGCTACAAGAGTGCATCAAACTCTGGACAAAACCAGCCACTTCAATCTTAATCATCGGCATACTTTCAGATCTAGCCCGCAACCGTACCGATCTGGTTGTAGAAAATGCATTGCTGCGCCAGCAATTGATCGTGTTGAATCGGCAAGTCAAGCGACCTCAGCTAACCAACTCTGATCGCTTTTGCCTGGTGTTTCTAACCCGCTTTACGGTGTTCTGGAAACAAGCGTTACATATCGTTCAACCGGATACTTTGTTGCGCTGGCATCGAGAATTGTTTCGCTTCTATTGGAAGCGGAAGTCGCAGGGCAAGCCAAAGATCTCAGCGGAAACGATCGACCTGATTCGCAAAATGGCCGTTGAGAATTGCTTGTGGGGAGCCGAGCGGATCCGGGGCGAATTGCTAAAACTGGGAATTGAAGTGAGTAAACGGACCATTCAGAAATACATGCCGAAAGCCAGGTCATCCCATGTTGCGAGTCAAACCTGGGCAACCTTCCTGAAGAATCAAGCCGGAGAGATCTGGGCTTGTGATTTTGCCGTAGTTTACGACTGGTTGTTTCGGCAATGGTATATCTTTGTGGTGATGGAACTAAAAACGCGTCGGATCGTGCACATGGGTGTCACAAAATACCCAACGATGAATGGACGGTGCAACAGTTGCGAGAAGCAACGCCGTGGGGGAGAGGACCAAAGTATCTGATCCGCGATCGTGACAGTAAATATGCCACGCACTTTTCGGCAATAGCAATTAGCTCAGGGATCCAGGAGCTCAAGACGCCCTATCGAACGCCACAAGCCAATGGGATCTGTGAAAGGTTTGTGGGTAGTCTGCGAAGAGAATGTCTGGATCAAATTCTCTTCTATGATGGCAGGCATGTACAACGGGTGATCAGAGAATATACGGCATACTTCAATCACGAACGACCGCATCAGGGTATTAGCCAGTGTATTCCCGCACAGTATAATCTGTCGAAGTCAAAGCCAGCAAGTGGGCGAATCATCTCGAAGACAATTCTTGGCGGACTGCATCACAGCTATTCGCGTGCGACTTATCTGAATTAGCCTATCTTGTATTCCACCAAAACTTTCACGAGCAAGGTTGGATGGCATGAAGCGATCATCAGGAATTGCAATCGAGTTGTGTTTGGCTGCTTATGAATGACACGGACTCCCAAGGTAAACTTTCAGAAGCATTCTTGAGGATAGTTGTCTAGCGTACGGGCTGGCAAAATTCCCATCTATACTTCCCAAAAAGCTGGCGGATGAAGCAAGTAGCCAGTACAGGGGCTGCACATGCCCCAAAAGCTCTCATTGCGGGGACTATAAAATTCAGAGTTGACTTTTGCTTCAGAATGACTACAATAGTAATTAACTTGATGTAAGTAATTATTACATGTAGTAAATAACCAGGAAGGCTTTTATGGCGCAACAACCTACCATCACTTCAGCTGAGATGCGCGGTATAAACCGCTCTGCAGTCCTGGAGATCATCCGCCGCGAGAGTCCTATTGCGCGTACTACAATCGCCCAACGTCTCGGTGTCAGCCTGCCGACCGTGATGCGTATTGTGGATAGTCTGATCGAGGAGGGTTTTGTCCGCCCGCAGGGAGAAAGCGAATGGAGCGGCGGACGGCGCCGTCCCCTGCTTGAGTTCAATGCGGATGGATATATTGTCCTGGGAGTGGACATGGGCGGGACGGAAAAAATGTATGGCGCACTCTCAGAAATCGGCGGCAATATCATCAATGAAGCAAATATAGATCGTCAAGGTGCATCGGGAGAAGAATGTTATAGTCTGTTGATCAAGCTAATTGACACGCTGCTTGCCAGTCCGGGACTCAAAGGAAGACGAGTGCGCGGGATTGGAGTTGGAGCACCGGGGATCACACATCATCGCGAAGGAGTCGTCAAATGGGCATATGCTTTGAATTGGAAAGACTTTCCGCTCAAAGAAAGGTTAGTAAAGCGATATAAATTGCCCATCACTGTAGATAACGATGTAAATTTAGCTGCGCTGGGGGAATATTGGTTCGGTGCAGGGCAGAGCAAGAACATTCAGAACATGGTCATGATCGTAGACGGTGCAGGGATTGGGGCCGGCATTATCATTAACGGTTCTTTATACAGGGGATCAAGTGAGGCATCTGGCGAGATCGGTCATATGGTCCCGGGACGCGAGTTTTTGAGGAAAAGCTTATCAGATTTTGGAGGTTTGGAGAGTGCCGCTTCAGGTACGGCCATGATCGAGATGGCGCGGGCAGCTTTAAAGTCCAGAAAAGGCGCGCCCAATCTCAATCATCTGCGAGCCGACGATATTTTTGAATCCGCTCAACAAGGGGAAAAGTGGGCATCTGCTATTATCAACGAGGTTGTTGATTATTTGGCGATTGCAGTTGCGAATCTTTCCGTTTCTTTTGATCCGGAGTTGATTGTGCTCGGCGGAGGCGTGACGAGTTTTGCCAGTATGCTAGTGGAACCCATCTTGCATCGGCTCGAGGGTGTCATACCAACACCACCCAGGTTGGTAGTTTCAAACCTAGGCGTAAGGGCAACTGTCATGGGTGCAATTATCACAGTGCTTCATAACACATCCAATTTTTATGTTGTCCATAAGTTGTCCTAAGAGAGGAGGCGCCCATCCAGTGAGTGAATTGAACAATAAGTAATGGAACATTTCAATCTATACATGATGGAAGGAGAAGAAACCATGCGTACGTTATATAAAATCAGCCTGCTGGTATTAGCCCTTCTGTTTGTAGCGGGGACAGTGGGTTGTGCACCCAAGCCGGCAGCGGATGTCGTTACCATTCACGTGCTAACGATGGATCAGGCGGGTCTCAAGCCGGCCGAGATCGATCAAATCGCCCGTGAATTTGAAGCCAAGAACCCGGATATCAAAGTAAATATGGAATATCTTGGTTACGATTTCATCCATGACAAGATCACTACAGGCATGGCTGCCAACCCTCCAGCCTATGATGCAGTGATGATCGATGTCATCTGGCCGGATGAATTCATCAAAGCCGGGTATTTGCTGGATGTTACCGACCGCATTACACCCGAGATGAAGTCTGGCATGTTCCCGGCTTCCTGGAATGGTGTCACTCGCAACGGCAAGGTCTACGGGATGCCCTGGCTGATGGATGTGAAATACTTCATGTACAACAAGGACATGCTGCAGAAGGCTGGTATTACTGACCCACCCAAGACTTGGGAAGAACTCGTTGATCAGGCGAAGATAATTAAGGATAAGGGTATTGTAGAATTTCCCATTATCTGGTCCTGGAATCAGAAGGAGGGTGTTGTCTGTGATTACGCCGTTTTGCTCTACGGAAACGGCGGTTCATTTGTGGACGCCAATGGCAAGCCGGCATTCAACAACGACAAAGGCGTTGAAGTCCTAACCTGGATGAAGCAAACACTTGACGATGGCTTGACCAATCCAAGTTCCATATCGTCCGATGAGAATATGGTTCGAGATAACTTTATCGCCGGCGAATCTGCCTTCGCTGTGAACTGGTTGTTCCAGTACAGTGATTCGAATGATGCATCCAAATCAACAATCGTTGGGCAGGCCGCCTTTGCGCCTATGCCAGTGTATCAAGCGGGAGCTGATGCGGGCGTCAAAGGTTCAAGCGTAGATGGTTCGAGTTCCTTCGCAATCATGGCGACCACTCCCTATCCCGATCAAACCTGGAAATTCCTAAGCTATTTAACCAGTAATGAAGTCCAGACCAGATATTCAGCAGAAATGCTGCCTGTCTGGCAGGCCGACTTCGAAGGGGAGGCCTTGAAACAGCTGGAAGGTGCGACTCCGAACAATCCGGTGACCGTTCCGGCGTTTCTGGCGCAGTTCCCTTATGCGAATGAGCGTCCAACCGTCCCTTACTACAACGAAGCCTCCGCTGCACTGCAACTCGCAATTCAAGAAGCATTAACAGGAGTCAAGCCCCCTCAGCAGGCCTTGGATGATGCAGCTGCCAAATGGATTGAGCTGGCAGGCAAGTAACCTGGGCGCAGAAAATGAGTGGATCTGCGTTTTTACGCAGGTCCACTCATATTTTCAATATGGCAATGAATTCAATCAAAAGGCGGCCTACTTTGCAACAGCAGGATGCGCGCACAGCCTGGCTATTGCTTGCCCCAAGCTTGGTGATCCTGCTTGGCGTCACGTTATGGCCGGTTATCTCCACATTTATCCTGAGCTTTTTTCACGCACCAACCGGTATTAACCAGGTACGGACATTTGTCGGCTTTGGCAATTATCTGGAGATGTTAAGAGATCGGACTTTTTGGGAAACCATTGGGCGGACTCTTTACTTTACGGTTGTCTCTGTAGGTTTGGAGTTGATTTTAGGACTGGCAATTGCTCAGTTAATTCATTCACGTCCATGGGGTTGGCAGTTTTTACGCTTCAGCCTGATCATCCCCTGGGCTGTGCCAACCATTGTCAATGGTGCGATGTGGCGCTGGATTTACAGTGCTGATTTTGGAGCACTGAATGGTCTGTTGATGCAGCTGGGTTTGATCAAACATTATATTCCCTGGCTAGCCCAGCCCAATATGGCAATGAACCTGGTGATTGTGGCAGATATCTGGCACACGATGCCGTTCGTCGCTTTGGTCTTGCAGGCTGCTCTGGCAACTCTGCCAGGAGATTTGGAAGAGGCTGCCGCGGTAGATGGCGCCAATGCCTGGCAGCGTTTTTGGCAGATCCGCATCCCTTTATTGAAACCAGCCATCCTGGTCGCGCTGATCGTACGGACTGTGGACGCCTTCCGAGTATTCGACATCGTTTACATCCTCACGAGTGGGGGGCCCGCCTATAAAACAATGACAATTACTTATTTGACCTATCTAAATTCATTTGCGTTCGGAAAACAGGGAACCGGTGCCGCGTTGTCTTTCCTGATCTCTGCGTTCACTATCACTATGGCTCTTGTTTATATTCGTATTTTCTATCGGCCTGAGGAGACTCAGTAATGTCGCATCACAAGTTGACTCAAAAGCTATGGTTATCTCTTCTCACCCTGCCGGTGTTTTTCTTTATTTTCTTTCCCCTGCTTTGGTTGTTCAGTGCCAGTCTTTCCACACAGGTGGAATTATTCGCGGTGCCTCCGCACTGGATTCCGCAGGCACCCACTCTCCAAAATTATCTTGATATTATCTTTCCCGGTCAAGCTGCCTCGTCTGTGCCGCGCACCTTTGCAACCGCATTATTGAATTCGGTCAAGATTGCCTCAGCAGTGACGATCGTTTGTGTTTTTGTGGGGAGCATGGCGGCCTACGCTCTGACGCGGATCCCGTTCAAGTTTAATCGTTCGATTCAGCTTGGAGTTATCGCAACGCGCATGATCCCGGAAGTATCGCTGGTCCTGCCGCTCTTTATCATCGCTTCGCGCCTGCAGTTGATCAACAAGCCTATCGTACTGGTCCTCACCTACCTGAGTTTTGCCCTCCCCTATGCGATCTGGTTAATGGCTGCTTACTTTCAGACAGTTCCGATCGAACTGGAGGATGCAGCCCGTTTAGACGGCTGTTCCCGTCTGGGTATCTTGTTCCGCGTCGTCATGCCGATCTCTGTGCCTGGATTGGTTTCTACTGCCATGTTTGTGTTCCTGCTCGCCTGGGATGAATTTTTCTATGCCCTGATCTTTACCAGCACACTTGCTGCAAAGACCGTCCCTGTGGCAATTGCAGAATTTGTGGGCCGTTATGTAGTGAATATCAACGGGATGATGGCCGGTGGAATCCTTGCGGCTGTCCCGCCTGTTTTAGTGGCACTGATTTTCCAGCGTTACATTGTGAGAGGCATGACAGCCGGAGCCGTAAAAGGCTGACTGCCGTCCCGGGTGATGCGGTCCCTTGCAGTTCGCTTATATTCGCCTGCCCAAAATCGGCGTAGTTTTATAATGCTCGCTTGCATGGATACAATGCCAAGATGAGAATCCTGATCGTTGACGACGAGTACCTCGTAAGGGCAAGCCTGATAAGCATGCTTGGTGAAGTTAACTTGCCTATCGATTCCATCGAAGAGGCAACGACCGGCGAAGAAATGATAAAGATGATTGCGCAAGGCTTGCCCGATGTGGCTTTCGTTGATATTCGTATGCCTGGTCTCAGCGGGCTGGATGCAATCAAAGTGGGAAAACCATTATCCCCTCAAACTAAGTGGTTCATTTTGACCGGTTTTCCTGAATTTGACTATGCTCAGGAGGCTATCAGACTAGGAGTGTCTGGATACTTATTGAAACCGGTTAGTCCCGATGAATTGAAGAGAATCCTCATGGGCTTCCTGGAGGAGAACAAGAAACAAAAGACAGCTCAAAACAAACAGTTTGAACGGGAATTAATGGCGTTGCTCTATGGCATGACATCTCTGGAGTTCGAAGATTCAGAGAGCTTCATTAGAAGAGCACATTTTATCGGCGCAATTTTTTATTTCGATAGTCATCTCCCTGAAAAAATAAGAGCGGAACGGCAATTCGCCTTCTATCGCAGCGCTCAGGAGATTATCGATGAAAACTTGGATAATTACAACAGGCTGGCATTAATCGTACTGCCAAACGGTGAGTTGGCAACAGTTGGGGCCTGG
>Ga0105098_10000516_pt1 | contig 13369 bp, 13 predicted proteins | sample PPLLak21cMay2015_FD_79137 | JGI IMG/M metagenome (GOLD analysis project Ga0105098, IMG submission 79137) | Freshwater sediment microbial communities from Prairie Pothole Lake near Jamestown, North Dakota, USA - PPLs Lake P7 Core (1) Depth... | ecosystem: Environmental > Aquatic > Freshwater >... | reverse complement strand
GGCGGCGCCATCGCCAAAAATGGCCGCGCTCACAATATTCGCCATTGAATAGTCATCGAGTTGAAAAGTGGAGGTCGGAGATTCAACTGCGATTACGGCTGCCCGCTTTTCCGGATTTGCCTTTAAAAAATTCCGGGCATAGATCATCGCGGAAACTCCGGCTACGCAACCCATTTCGGTAACCGGCAGGCGCACAATATCCTGCCTCAGTTGCAGCCTGTTGATCAGATATGCATCTACCGAGGGGATCATGATCCCGGTGCAGCTCACGGTGATGATGTAATCCAGCGCTAGGGGATCAATTTTGGCTTTGTCAAGTGCTTTTCTCAAGGCCTGCTCCGCGAGATCTGTGCATTCCCTGGCATACAGGGCATTCTTTTCCTCAAAAGAAGTATTCATAAATACATCTTCGGCATCCATAATCGAATAGCGCCTTTCTACACCTGCATTCTCAAACAATTTGATAACTTTTCGCTGAAATCTTTTTTCCTGACCGGACAGCCAAACCTTCAGAAAAGGCAGAATCTCTTCCGTAGTTCTGGTGAACTTCGGCAATTGTTTTGCGACGGAAATAATTCTTACTGCCATTTATTTCTTTATTATCCATTGGTAGCGAAAAGCCCATTTCCACTGTATGCTGCTTTTGGCATTAATACTCTTTGACATGTTCTCGAGATCTTCCCTTTTAAATGCTTTGCGAATGGAGATCAGGCCATCCTCCCTGGTCATCGGATTCCGGATGAACAGACCCAATATTTGGAATAAGGAATAAGCCACCGCATTTCTGTGGAGATCATTCACGACCATTCCCAGGGTAGCGGTTTTCATAACCGACTGCAACAGGGTGACTATTTCTTCTTCAGAAAAATGGTGCAGGAATAAGGTTGCCAGAACCAGATCGTATTCAAGTTTTTGAAATTCTTCTGAAAAAACATCCAGTTGCTGAAAACTGAGTTCCTTGTAATTGCCAGACAATTTTCTCGCATAGGCAACGGTATGTGCATTGGCATCTATACCGATCAAACGGAAATCGTAGCCCGCTTTATTGCCGTATTCGGCAATACACCTCAGCACATCGCCATTGCCGCAACCCATATCGACAATCGTGAGCGGTTTGTCAGCGGGATGATCCTTCAGAATTTTTCTCAAACCGTTCATGGTTACCTGATTTCCGCCGAGATACCTGTTGATCCGCGCCAGCTGGTCCAGTGTTTCGGTCAGCAAGTCACCCTGAACAGTAAAGTCATCCATCTGCTCAGCCTCCATTTTCCTTTTGCTTGTGTCTATTAAAAAACTCATTCTGCTTTCATCGGTTTTCCATGTGTTAAAGTAATGATTTTTGTCAAGGTTTTTGGGAAGGCTCTTAAAATAGAAAATAAAGAACCCGATAAGCCGTACTTTTTAAATACTGCGGCAATCACCCGGCCCGCTTTTAAGCGATATTTAAATTCAGCATTCCAGGCTTTTTCATAACTCTTTTCCATGGCTTGGCGCGAAGGGTACTCTTCATTAAAAAACGAGATAATGTGCCTTGACAGGATTTGTGCGCTGCGTATGGCCATTCCCATACCGTTGCCACATAAGGGATGAATGAGGCCTGCGGTATCGCCACACATCAGGATATGATTTTCCACCGGATCCTTGTCCTCAAAAGAGATCTGGCTAATGGTCAGTGGTTTCGGAAACAGTGGTTCACAATTTTCGAATACAGCTTTCAGGTATGGATTTTTATACAATACGCTTTTTTGAAATTCTGCTATATCCCTGTATTTTTTAAATGATTCAAAATCCGTGATGTAACAGGCGTTTATACTTCCATCCTCCACTTTCGACAGTCCGCAATACCCTCCTTGAAAGGTGTGCAGCGCAACCAAATCTTCGGGAAAATCTCCTTTCAGATGGGTTTTAACTGCCAGAAAAGGAGCCTCCCTCCTGATAAAATCCCTGTTCAGGGCTATATCCAGTGCCGCGCGTTTTCCATAGGCAGCTACCACAATTTGTGCGCTTATCCATTGTCCGCTCCGTGTCTTTACCCTGAAATGGTCATTTTCAAATTGTATGTCCGTTGCTGTTTCTTCCATGATAATAACCCCCTGTTCTCTTGCCTTTTGGGCCAGACTGGCATCGAAAGCGTAACGCGACAGTCCGAAGCCGCCCAAAGGCAGGATCGTTTCAAGATGTCTGTCTCTGGGTGTACTGAGGCGGAACCTGGATATTTTCTTTGCTCCCATACCAAAAGGATCAATACCCAGCCAGTTCAAATAAGGAAGCACTTCATTGGAAACATATTCCCCGCAGACCTTGTGTCTGGGATAGTCGTTTTTTTCGAGAACCAGGGTCGCAATTCCGAACCTGGAAAGATGAATTGCAGCAGTCAGGCCGGCGAGTCCTCCTCCCACAACGATCACCGCATAGTCTGTTTCAGGTTTTTTTATATTCTTGCTCATTTTCGCGGTGTAATTGATTCTATCAGGATCTGTTTTAAATATGCTGCCGGGAATAAAGTTAAACCTATTTTTTTGCTTTAAAAATCTTATTTTCGTAACTAACAGTAATCAGTAAAAATTTAACAAATAATTTGGCGATGGTTAAAACAAGATGTGCCTGGTGCGGCGAAGACCCGCTTTATATTGCTTACCACGATCAGGAATGGGGAAAACCTGTTTGGGATGATAAAACACTTTTTGAGTTCCTGATACTGGAAACTTTTCAGGCGGGTTTGAGCTGGATTACTATTTTAAGAAAAAGAGAAAATTTCCGGGAAGCTTTTGATCATTTTGATTACAAAAAAGTTGCCGGGTATGGAGAGGAAAAATACGAGGCACTCATGGGCAATCCGGGTATCATCCGCAATCGGTTAAAGATCAGAAGTGCCATCAGCAATGCGGTGGCTTTTATGAAAATTCAGGAGGAATTCGGGTCTTTTTCTGATTATATCTGGGCTTTTGTGGATCACAAACCTGTTGTCAATGAATGGAAATCCATGAAGGATCTTCCGGCCCGAACAGAAATTTCGGACCTCATTTCAAAAGACCTGAAAAAACGCGGTTTTAAGTTTGTGGGTTCTACCGTGGTTTACGCACACATGCAGGCTACCGGTATGGTAAATGACCATGTAACCCCTTGTTTCAGATACCCTGAATTAATAAAATAAATCCACAGTTTAGAACGGCATGAGCCTTATTCCTATTCCGTTGTTATGGCTGTTATTGCTTTCGGCTGCACGGGTATATAGATCTCCGTGATCAGGTCTGCAGGATTCGGTGTGGTTGCGGGGCTGTTGACATAGATCTCAAAAGGTTCACCGTTTTCAATCGATTGATACTCCGTAAGTTTTGCCGCTGCCTCCATGGCACCTTTCCATGCATTGTCCGAGTTTTCATAGCCTCCTTTGAGAATGGTTTTGAAATAGGTACCGGCAGGCATCAGTCCGGAGGTGACATTACTGCTCAATGGAGTTACCATTTTTTCTGCTACCGGATAACATACGGAATATATGGCTGTACCATTTGTTTCATCGTATTTGTGGTACAGTGTAAATGGACTTCCGGTTGATCTCACCTTGTTCTCGTCAATAAACGCCTTCATTTTAAGCATCATTATGGGGTATTTTACACCGATCTCATCAATGCGGCTGGACATGGTAGTTCCCAGATAATAACCTCCGCTATACTCAACCACACCCACATTTTCTATACTAAAAACCTTTACTTTCTTTTGTATATGGGCATCCAGCAATTCCAACCCCCTTGCTTCCATCGGCCCCAGCTGATCTTCCATGCTTTTCGCCATCCAGCGTGTAAAAAAGCCCATTTCCCCACTCATTCCCCAGGTTACATGCGTGCCCTCCTTTACTTTTTCCAGGATCCAGTAAACATCGGATTTCATATCTCCCAAAGGGGTATTGAAAACAACTTCCTGGTCCAGTCTGGTCGGTTTTTCGACTTTTAAGGTTCTCATCATCCCTGTACCCTCCTTGCCCGTCCAGGTATAGCTTGCCCCTTCACCAACCGTATTTGCCGGATATTCGGCAACCAGAGTCGGGTCTTCCTCATTCCAGGGCCCCCAGACTTCCCAGGTCTTATAATCGTTCAACTCATTAAAAACTACTTCCGGTTCTGCTTTGACCAGTGCCGAGCGCTTTACATCGTATTTTCCGTTGAGTGTAGCCAGATAGATTGCTCCGATCACAACAATGATTAACAAAAACAGAAGAATGTATTTTAATGCTTTCATGAAGATTGGGTTTAATATTTAAAACAAATATATGAATTTAGTAATTTCTTTTAAAATATATTAAATTTTTGCTGATGCTGATAATTCCGGGCAGGTTTGATTTTAAAAACTTTAAAATTTAAGTACAGCCCCCTGATTTTAATTTTTATGCTGTAATTTGCAGTCTGAATGGAGGACAGACAAAACCCCGGAAAAATGACTGGAATTGTGGTAAAATCTACCGGTAGCTGGTATGCTGTACTGACTGATGAAAAAGAGGTCCTGTGCAGGATCAAAGGTATTTTCAGAACCAGGGGAATAAAAAGTACCAATCCGGTGACTGTTGGAGATATCGTTGATTTTGTCATGGAAGAAAAGCATGGGAACGGGATCATAACCCGCATACATGAGCGAAAGAACTACATCATCCGCAAATCCGTAAAACTCTCGAAGCAGACGCATATCATAGCGGCAAACATAGACATCGCCTTTCTGCTGGTCACTTTGGACCATCCGCCTACCTTTCCGCCATTTATAGACCGCTTTCTGGCCACGGCCGAAGCTTATGGCATTGAAGCTGTATTGTTGTTTAACAAGGTCGATCTTTACGTGACAGAGGATATGATCGCCCAAAAAAATGCGCTGATCGCCCTGTACAGAAAAATTGGCTACACCTGCCTGGAGATTTCGGTAGCTACGCGGTTGAACATAGACCAGGTAAAAGAGCTTATGCTGGGAAAAATAACCATGTTCTCGGGTCATTCAGGGGTAGGCAAATCCTCATTGATCAATCTGCTGGATCCGGAACTAAATCTCAAAACAGCTGAAATTTCAACCCAGCATAAACAAGGGCAGCATACAACGACTTTTGCTGAAATGTTTGTGCTTCATACAGAACCTGTAAGCTATATCATCGATACCCCCGGTATCAAGGGTTTTGGTGTGGTAGATTTCAGTCAGGAAGAGGTTGGCGACTATTTCAAAGAAATATTTGCTTTGAAACAGCATTGCAAATTCAGCAATTGCATTCATGTAAATGAACCGAAATGCGCTGTTAAAGAAGCCGTTGAATCGGGTGAGATTGCACTCTCCAGGTATAAAAGTTATCTTCAGATCCTGGCCGGGGAGGACGAAAACTACCGGACTGATACATTTTAATCTTTCAATTAAATCACAATGAAAGCTGTAATACAAAGGGTTTCAGAGGCATCTGTACGAATCGACGGAAAAATCCACTGCAAGATTTCTGAGGGCCTGCTCATCTTATTGGGGGTAGGTACAGCGGATACCCAGATTGATATTGACTGGTTATCAAAAAAAATAGCCAATCTGCGCATTTTTGATGATGAAGCCGGTGTCATGAACAGATCCGTTACAGAAATAAAAGGCGAGATCATCGTGGTTAGCCAGTTCACGTTGCTTGCCAGTACAAAAAAAGGCAACCGGCCTTCTTATATACTAGCGGCCCGACCTGATACTGCAATTCCGCTTTACGAACAATTTACGAAAAAGCTAGCTCAGGAAACAGGAATTGCAGTTAAAACCGGAATTTTTGGTGCAGATATGAAAGTCAGTCTGGTCAATAATGGGCCTGTTACCATTCTGATGGATTCAAAAAATAAGGAGTGATCTAAAATTCAGAATTTGACAGACCGGATACCCCCGAAGCATTGGGATTCCACCCTCAGATTCTCCGGCACGGAATGCAGAAAGAACAGAAAGGAATTGAATTGGAATAAAAGTGAGTTTTAACAATTGCAATCCTTACCGCAATCCGGCTTTTTCTTTTTTGGTTTGAGCACATACTTTTTTATCAAAAAATAGACTGCAAACAGCAGGAGTCCGTATGCCAGTATTTGTTGCAGCATCAGCCCAAGAGGTTATAGATTAAAAAAGACGATATATAGGCCAGAATACCCATCCCTGTCAATTGCAGTATGGGCCATTTCCAGGAATTCGTTTCTTTCTTCACAATAGCAATGGTACTGATACATTGCAGGGCAAAGGCATAAAAAAACAGCAGGGACATCCCAACAGGAAAACTAAATTGTTTTTCACCGGTATCTGCATTTACCTCGCTGGCCATTTTCTGTTTGATGGTAAGTGTATCTTCTGTATCGCCCACGCTGTAAATGGTTGCCAGGGTACCTACGAAAACCTCCCTTGCAGCGAAGGAGGAAATGATCGCAATCCCTATTTTCCAGTCAAAACCCAATGGGCTGATGGCTGGTTCAATGGCTCTGCCCATCACTCCAATATAAGAATGCTCCAGTTTATAAGAAGCCAGCTTGTTTTCATAATCTGCAGAGTTCTCATCAATGGCGTATTTCCTGGTGACATTTTCGCTTGCATTTTTAAAATCTGCAGGCCCGTTAGAAGCCAAAAACCATAAAATTATTGAAATTGCCAAAATAATTTTTCCTGCCCCAAAAACGAAAGCCTTGCTTTTTTCAACTACCGTGTAAAAGACATTTTTTAAGGAGGGTACTTTATAATTAGGCATTTCAGCAACAAAGACAGACTGACCCCTTACCTTAATTATTTTATGAAGCAGGTAGCCCGAAAACAGAGCTGTTGCAAAACCGAGAATATACAGGGCAAAAAGCGTTAAACCCTGGAGTCCGAATACGCCTAGTATTCTGGTTGGAGGAATGATTAGGGCGATGATTATAGCATAGACAGGCAAGCGTGCAGAACAGGTAGTGAACGGGGTGACCAGAATGGTGATCAGGCGTTCTTTCCAGCCCCCTATGTTTCTGGCCGACATGATAGCCGGAATGGCACAGGCCGTACCCGAAATCAGGGGCACCACACTTTTACCGCTCATACCGTATTTCCTCATGATCTTATCCATTAAAAAAACAACCCGGCTCATATAACCGGTCTCCTCCAGAATTGACACAAAAAGAAAAAGAATCACAATTTGCGGAATAAAGATCAGAATACCGCCAATTCCGGGAATAATTCCTTCGGCCAGAAGGTCTGTGAGCATGCCCGGGGGTAAATGCGTACTTACCCAGGAACTCAGCCGGGCAAAATTCACATCGATCCAGTCCATGGGGCCGCTTGCCCAGTCAAAAACCGACTGGAATACCAGAAACAGGATACATGCAAAAATAAGATATCCGTAAATTTTATGTGTCAGAATTTTATCCAGCCGGCTTCTGATATCCGTAGCCTTTGAATTATCCTGCATTACCGTTTCCTTCAATACTTCATTGATCTTCTGATATCTGAGCACGGTTTCCCTGTGCTGAAACCTTTTTAATTTTTCGGGGTCTTTTCTAAATGATTCCAGGTTGTCTCTTTCCTTCTGACTGAGATTTTTTAAGGGAAGGTGGTTATGGGTAATTCTTAACCATGAGTTGTATAATGACGCATTCGGAAAAGATTCTCCTAGTTTTTTAAAAAATTCAGGATCGATCCTGTCGGTCAATTTGGCAAAAGGCTCTCTGTTAATACTCTTATACCGGCATATCTGATCCTTGAGGTCTTCTATCCCAAGACCCTTTTTTGCGCTGATGAGGACCACTTCTGACTTGAGCAGTTCCTTTAATTTTGCCACTTCGATGCTGATGCCTCTTTTTTCCATCATATCCGACATGTTGATCGCCAGAATTGCGGGCAACTCCAGGTCTTTTATCTGGGAAAACAGCAGTAAATTGCGTTTCATGTTCTCTATATCGGCAATCACGACTACCATGTCAGGAAAATCGGGGTTTTTCGGATCGAGCAAGGTCTCGAGTACAATGTTTTCATCCAGGGAATTTGGATTGATGCTATAGGTACCCGGAAGGTCAATGATCTCGGCAAATAAATGGTCGTGCAGTTTTATGATCCCCGACTTCTTGTCGACGGTAACTCCGGGATAATTTCCAACCTTCTGTTTCAGGCCGGTAAGTTCATTGAACAGCGAAGTTTTGCCTGTATTTGGATTGCCAACAAGTGCAACTTTTATGGTATTCAGCCTTGCCATCCGGATTACAATTTGATAACAACAATCTTTTCGGCAGTTTCTCTTCTGATCGATAGGTAGCTCCCGTTTACCCGAATATACAAAGGGTCATTGAAGGGTGCAATTTGCAGCAATTCAACATCAATACCCGGAAGACAACCCATCTCGAGCAAAGCCAGGGGAATGTGATCAAAGGCGATCTCCTGGATCAGGGCCTTTTCTCCTATGTTCAGATCTGCAATGGTCGTGTTCAATTAATTTAGACTGATTATAAATACACTACGAAAATACGGAATATAATTTCTTTTGACATGACATTTATCACAATTAAGCAATTTTTATTTCCCTGTATCCTTTCAGTTATTCCGCCTCTTCCTTCTTTAAAATAGCAATATCTTGTATGATCCGCTGCATTTCCTTTTTGTCTGTTCCGTCATAGAAACCTCGGATTTGCTTCTTTTTATCGATCAGTATAAATTGTTCCGTATGAATAAAGTCCTGGTCACCTCCGTCTCCTTCATCCAGAACAGCAAAATAGGACTTCCTTGCCAGTTCATAAATGTGCTTTTTATCTCCTGTAGTGAGATCCCATTTTCCGTCAACAGCCCCCTTTTTATCTGCATAGTCCCTGAGTACAGGTACTGAATCTATTTCAGGAGTAACTGAATGCGACAAAAATTTAACTTCCGGATCTTCCAAAAAATATGACTGCAATTCACCCATATTTACAGCCATAACTGGACAAATGGTCTGGCATCTCGCAAAGAAGAAATCTGCCACGTAGATCTTATTTTCATAGTTCTTCTCAGTTACCGTTTCACCATTCTGGTTGGTCAGGGTAAATGGAGCTATTTTGTGGTCTTTGGTAATGTGCTTTATTTTTTCATCCACCAGGCGCGGATTTACATCTGCCGGGTTATAAACAGGCAATTCTGTTTTGGGTTTTGACAGAAAATACAGAACCGGAACAAAAATCAATGTAAAAAAGAAAAGAAAGATCAGGGTTGATTTGGATTTTTTAAAAAATTCTATCAGATACATTATTCGTATATTTGTATTTATTATAGCATGTTTATGGCCAGACAAATTTACTTATATATTACCAAAATAACCTTGTTTTTTCTGGTCTCAAACTATAATATTTCCTACGGTCAGGTCATAACTGAAAACGACTGGCTGTCAGATGCAATCGTGAAGCAGGAAAAATTAAGTGCTGCAAAGAAAATTGCTTTTAAGGCAAATCCCAATACCGGTAATTACGATCTGTATTACCACCGTCTTTTTTGGCAGGTCAACCCCGAAAAGTCCGAAATATCAGGCGAAGTGACCTCCTATTTTACGGCCCGTGAAGACCTTCAGAACATCACCTTTGAAATTGCGTCAAATCTAATGGTGTCCAAAGTACTTCAGCGCTCTACAGAGCTCAGTTTTGTCCAGAACACGCAGGATGAACTCGTCATCACCTTACCCGGTAGACTTTCAAAAGGGGCAAAAGATTCCCTAACTGTAGTCTACAGCGGAAACCCGGTGAGCTCAGGTTTTGGTTCCTTTGAAATAAGTAAACACAACAATGTACCCATACTATGGACTCTTTCTGAACCCTATGGGGCAAAGGGCTGGTGGCCCTGCAAGCAGGATCTGATCGATAAAATTGATTCGGTTGATATTTTTATCCAACACCCAAAAGCCTATAAAGCTGCCTCTAACGGACTTTTGGTATCTGAAAAAACTGCAAACTTATTTACCCTGACGCACTGGAAACACAGGTACCCCATTCCTGCTTACCTGATCGCCATTGCAGTAACAAATTACAGCGTGTACAGCGATCCGGTAGAAAATGAAAGCTTTGAGGTACTGAATTACGTATATCCAGAAAACCTCGCTGCAGCCAAGGCCGGAACTGCCATTACGCCAAGAATCATAAAATTGTTCAGCGATCTTTTTGAACCCTATCCCTATGCGAAAGAAAAATATGGCCATGCGCAATTCGGCTGGGGCGGAGGCATGGAACATACAACCATGTCCTTTATGGGCTCCTGGGGAAGGCAACTGATCGCACATGAACTGGCACATCAGTGGTTTGGCAACAAAGTAACCTGTGGTTCCTGGGAAGACATCTGGCTCAACGAAGGATTTGCCTCTTATCTGGAAGGACTTACCATTGAAAATTTTGACGGTCCTGCAACTGCCCTGACCTGGAGAAATTCACTGATCAACAACATAACAAGTGTTCCCGACGGCTCGACATACGTTAGTGACACGACCTCCGAAAGCAGAATTTTCAACCAAAGATTATCATACCGGAAAGGAGCCATGATCCTTCATATGCTCCGTTATAAATTAGGTGATGATCATTTTTTCAGATCCATTAAAAATTACCTCGCCGATCCGGAACTGAGTTTTGGCTATGCCCGAACAGCAGATCTGCAAAAGCACTTTGAAACAGCCAGCGGAACGGATCTAACGGAATTCTTTAAAGACTGGTTTTTAGGAGAAGGCTTCCCCAGTTATAGCCTTATCTGGTCGCAGGACCCTAAGAACAGCCTGACAGTAACTATCAATCAAACGCAATCCCACTCATCAGTAGATTTTTTCGAAATGCCCTTACCCATTCAGATTACCGGAGCAAATGGTCAAAAGGAGATCCTGAGGTTGGAAATTACACAAAACAACCAGTCTTTTACTGTAGTAGCACCATTCAAGGTGACAAACATTGAGATCGATCCGGAAAAACACATCATTTCAAGAAATAACGGAGCCGTATTAGGTTTGGATTCGTTCCAGTTGAATGCCCAGGTCTCCATCTATCCGAATCCGGTTGACGATAAGCTGTATATCAAAAATAACAGTGCAGCCATCCTGAATCAAATTACCATCTTTAATATTTTGGGCAAAGAATTGCTAAAAATGAAAATCGATTCTTCTAAAATCGACTTGCAGGCCCTGCCGCCGGGAGTCCATTTGATCCGGGTTGAGACTTCACTGGGCAATTTTTACAAAACGATCATCAAGACCTGATTCTGTCTGTATTATTTTAACAGAGTTTTCAATTTGTTTTTAGAGTAATTTCATCTTAAACCCTTACATTTGTGCGATTTTTAAAAAATTAAAAAAGATTAATGGATACATATATTAAGATCGCTCAATTTCTTTTAAGCCTTTCACTCCTGATCGTACTGCACGAATTAGGGCATTTTATACCAGCAAAAATTTTCAAGACGCGGGTTGAAAAATTTTATTTGTTTTTCGATTACAAATTCTCCCTTTTGAAAAAGAAAATCGGAGATACCGTTTATGGAATCGGTTGGATCCCTCTGGGCGGTTATGTAAAAATAGCCGGAATGATAGATGAAAGCATGGACAAGGAACAAATGGCCCAGCCGCCAAAACCATGGGAATTCAGATCAAAACCGGCCTGGCAGCGCCTGATCATCATGCTGGGAGGTGTAACCGTAAACTTCCTTCTGGGTATTTTTATCTATATCATGATCCTCAATGTGTGGGGTAAAGACTATGTAGCTCCTGAAAATGTTAAAAAAGGATTTGCAGTGGATAAGCTATTTAAAGAACTCGGTTTTAAAGATGGCGATCAGATTATAAAAGTTAACGGAGCCGCGCCCTTTAATGCCCTTGATATAAATAAACATCTGTTCCTCAGGGATATCAGCAGCATTGAGGTGAAACATGAAGATGGAGCGAACAGTACCATAAACATTCCTGAAGAAATCGGACTGCAAATGTGGGCTTCCGGGATCATGGAACCATTTACACCGCGTATAGATGCAATTATCGACAGTGTATTACCGGGTTCTCAGGCAGAAAAAGGAGGTTTAATCTCCGGGGACAGGATCACTGAGATCAATGGTCAAAAAATTGCCTATTGGAATGAATTCACCGATATCATCAAAGGGAATACAGCCAAAGCAGACCTTGAGATTAAACTGAGCCGAAATAATGCGGAAGAAATTTTTCGCATCAGTCCCGGTGAGGATGGAAAAATTGGAGTATATCCGAAAGGATATAGCGACGAAGTACTGGTTGTTGATCACAAAGATTACGCTCTGGGAGAAAGCATTCCTGCCGGAATAAAAGAAGGTTATTGGACTCTGAAAGATTATATGTCGCAGTTCAAATATGTATTTACCAAAAAAGGGGCTACCAGTCTGGGAGGATTTATTACCATTGGCAATATCTTTCCCTCTACCTGGGATTGGCAGATTTTCTGGAATATCACCGCTTTTCTCTCCATCATGCTGGCCTTTATGAACCTGCTGCCTATACCGGCACTGGATGGTGGGCATGTAGTTTTTACTTTATATGAGATGATCACCGGCCACAAACCCAGTGATAAATTTCTGGAGTACGCACAAATTACAGGATTTGTAATTCTGATGGGACTGCTGCTGCTCGCCAACGGCAATGACATTTACAAATGGCTTACCGGTAAGTTCTAAGTTCCTTTAATGACATTATTCCTTGAAATAAAGGCAAAAAAAACTCCGCTGCAAGGGCGGAGTTTTTTGTTTTTATAATTACTTCTTAATCTACAAGAATTATAATTTTATTGTCGTTCAGTTCTATGGTACCACTTTCGATCGGCAGGATGATACTGTTACCCTCTCCTTTTGAAAACCTGGTTTCATAACCTTCAACTGTATTTACACCACCTTTTACTTTTACTTTCCCCTTTTGCAATAAAGATACTATGGGGGCATGGTTCTTCAGCATCTGGAATTCTCCCATTACTCCTGGAACCGTTACTGATTCAACTTCTCCTCTATAAATACTGGCTTCTGGGGTTACGATCTCTAAGAACATAGGTTGTCAATTAAGCTTCAGCGATCATTTTTTCCCCGGCCTCAATGGCTTCTTCAATGGTTCCTCTCAGGTTGAATGCAGCTTCAGGATATTTGTCAAGCTCTCCGTCCATGATCATGTTAAATCCTTTGATGGTGTCTTTTATGTCAACCAGTGAACCCGGAATCCCGGTAAACTGCTCGGCAACATGGAAGGGCTGTGACAGGAATCTCTGCACACGTCGTGCCCTGTGAACGATCAGTTTATCATCCTCGCTCAGTTCTTCCATACCCAGGATCGCAATGATATCCTGTAATTCCTTATATTTCTGTAAAGTCTCTTTTACTCTCTGAGCTGTATTATAGTGTTCATCCCCAAGTACGTCCCTGTTCAGGATCCTGG
>Ga0105098_10000515_pt1 | contig 13386 bp, 11 predicted proteins | sample PPLLak21cMay2015_FD_79137 | JGI IMG/M metagenome (GOLD analysis project Ga0105098, IMG submission 79137) | Freshwater sediment microbial communities from Prairie Pothole Lake near Jamestown, North Dakota, USA - PPLs Lake P7 Core (1) Depth... | ecosystem: Environmental > Aquatic > Freshwater >... | reverse complement strand
TTTCATACACTTCTTCTCATCAGTACCCTATTTTTAACATGCATTATGATTGCCCGGACGTGTTTTTGCAGGGGGAGATCGCGCACAATCCCCTTATGACTTTTGCAAGACGCCCGATACCGGTGATGATCTTCTGTTCGGTAGAATTGGAGAAGTTGAGCCTCAGGGTATTCGTACCACCACCGTCGATATAAAACGGGGAACCCGGCAGCACGGCTACGTTCTTTTCGAGGGCTTTTTTAAATACCACCATGGATGAACACCCCTCAGGGAGCGTGATCCATATGAACATCCCCCCCTGGGGTTTTGTATAGGTTACCGATTCGGGGAACTCCTCGGTTATCGCCTGGATCATGCAGTCGCGCTGGTTTTTATAGGCAGTACGGATCTTTCGTATATGGTCGTCGATATCCTGCCGGGTCAGGTATTCGTATGCGATCCGCTGGGAGAGATAATTTGAGTGAAGGTCGGATGCCTGCTTTGCGATAACGATCGATTCCATGATCTCGTGGGGAGCGACCACCCAGCCTAATCGCATACCCGGGGCAAGGATCTTGGAAAAGGATCCGGTGATCACTGTCTGGTCCGGTAAAAATTCCCGCATGGAAGGCATCGTTTCTCCGCCAAAATTGAGCTCTCCATAGGCATCGTCCTCGATAAAGAGCGTGTCTGTCTTTTTCATGACAGATGCCACTTCACGGCGCCGCCTGCCTGTATAGGTGATCCCTGAAGGGTTCTGTGAGTTGGGAACACCATAGAACAGGCGTACCGGCCAGGAATCCAGCACGTGTGCGAGCATCCCGGGATCAGGACCATCTTCATGGAGCGTAACCGGGTGGAAGACCGGCTCGTACAACGAGAATGCCTGGATTGCCCCAAGATACCCCGGCCGCTCGAGGGAAACATGGTCACCTGCGTCAATGAAGACCTTCCCGATCAGGTCAAGACACTGCTGCGATCCGTTGGTAATAAGGATTTCATCGGGAGAGACGGACAATCCGAGCCGTTTTTTATACCGGTCCGCAATATACTGGCGGAGAGGGGGGTATCCTTCGGTTGTCGAATACTGGAGGACACTTCTTCCGTCGTCCTCCAGCACAGCTGCCGCAGCCTTCCTGATCCCTTCAACATCGATGAGTGCAGGGTTCGGGAGCCCTCCGGCAAAGGAGATGATTTCGGGATTTGTGGTAACTTTGAGGATCTCGCGGATGAATGATTTGGGAGTTTTTGCCATTCGCGATGCAAATGTATAGTGCCGGCCTTGCGCCTGATTCAGACCTCCCGTAACGGGTTTGTGCGTATACATGATGACCCTCAATTGTCCTTACAAAGTTGAAAGGATAAGCCGATAAAATGATCAGAGAATTCCTTTTTTTTTATTCCGGAAGTTTCTCCTTTTTAACGCATGCATACCAGGAGATAGTGTTGTTTAAGGAAAAATAAAATTGATATCTGAGCAACGAGAGCCCTCGCTCGATCTTTTAAGTCTCCCGATACGAAGATAGTGATTGACAAAAAAGGTAAGGGATTTATTTTTCTGTCGGTTTCCCGTTATAATGCTCTTCCCGGGCAAGTGCCTCCTGCTTCGTCTTACGCACGACCTTGTCCTGGTGCTCGGGGGGAGAGTAGATCGTGTACAGCTTGAGGTTTTTTGTCTTCGAGGTGTTCACCACGTTGTGTTTCGCCCCTGAAGGTACTATCACTCCGCTCCCATCCTTCACCACGTTCCTGACGCCATCAATTATGACAACGCCTTCCCCCTCCTCGAAACGGAAGAACTGGTCAACGTCATCATGGGTTTCCTCACCGATATCCTCCATTGGCCTGAGGCACATCAGTACGAGCTGGCTGTATTTTCCGGTATACAATACCCTGCGGAAATCTGTGTTCTTCCTCGTTTCTTCTTCGAGATTTGCGGCAAAACCTTTCTTCATTTCGTTCACCTGACCAAGTATTCTGATTTTCTTGTATAAGCGTTTTCAAGCATTAAGCTGATGTTCGGGGATTTATCCTGAATGATGAGCATGTGGTTTTGATGACGCACCAGCCTCATCGGATCCAACGGACCCTATTTTCCTGAAATTTCGGGTTCGCGCCGCACACAGCCATGCATCCACAAGAGAAACGATTGTGATTCTCATGCATTGCTGGTCTTTTCCTTTATTATCAGGATAGTAATGACTGACGAATAGGGTAAAATCGTCGTATAGAACTACAAACTACATTTCCAAAATGCAAAAAAAGTTATCTCTTTGTGGTTGCGTCCTCTTTCATCATAAACTTGACAATCAGGAACACAACAAGGGCTATGATAATGAAATCAATAACAGCCCCTACAAAATCACCGACCAGAAATTTTACCGGACCGGCCATAACGACCTGAGTTCTCCAGTCCCCCCCGGGGATGAGCACGGCAATAATGGGCATGATGATATCACTAACACAGGCAGTTACCATTTTTGTCGCCGCTGCACCTATGATAAACGCAACGGCAAGGCCGATGACCTGGTATTTCATGAGGAAATCCATGAATTCCCCCACCGCTCCTTTCTTTTCTGCAACTTTCTTTTCTTCTGCCATGAGTATACCTCTGAACAGAGAACGAATAATTCGCTTCTGATTATAAATCGATTCATTTAATATGGGATAATGATTTCGAAAAAGGAGAATAAGAAGATTTCAAGAATTTAACCTGGATCTGATTAGTAATATATAAATCTTTCAGAATGTTACCTATCCATAGGAAAGAGATGATATTCTCATCAGACGGGCTGACTGGCTGATTCCCATGCACACGTAGTTCCGGCAAAGAGTTACATCATGATTCGCAACGTCAAGAGATGGCTTATCATCGCAATTATCGTTATCGTTGCGAGTGGAATTGCACTAACTCTGTGGACTGCTCAGCATGAGGACAACCAGCTCCGGGAGGGACTCCTCATCAAAACCCGTCTTGTACAGAGCGGTATCAGTACTGGGCATATACAGAAATTGACCGGTTCTGATTCTGACCTCGTTTCACCGGAATACACTGCCCTGAAAGATGAACTTATGATCGTACGATCGGCCGACCCCTTGGTCCGGTTCGTCTACCTCATGGGGCAGCGGGCGGATGGGACGGTCTTCTTCTTTGTCGACTCCGAACCTTCCGAATCTGAAGATTATTCACCGCCGGGACAGGTGTACCCTGAAGCATCTGCAATCCTGCTGAATACGTTCGTTTCAGGAAAGGAGACGACAGAAGGCCCTCTGACCGATCGATGGGGCACGTGGGTGAGCGGTATCGTTCCGATCAGGGATGCCGGCAGTGGCAGGGTTATTGCACTCCTTGGCATAGACATTGATGCCTCTGACTGGAACCTGCAGATTATCACTGCCTGTGGACCTGCAATTATAGCGACCCTCCTGCTCCTGTTTCTCGTGCTGATTTTTTATTATATACTGGAGCGTAATGATCGCGAGAGGCAGATACTTGCAGTATCTGAGGCTGCCATCCGTAAAAGTGAGGAACAGTTTCGGACGGTTTTTGAGAAAGGACCGCTCGGCATGGCAATTTCAGACGCGAGGTCCCGGTTCATAAAAGTCAACCCGATGTTCTGTACGATGCTTGGATACACGCAGGAAGAAATGCTCACGAAGAGCTTTGCTGATATCACCCATCCGGACCACCTTAAAGAAGATATTTCCCAGGTGCAGCGGCTCACTGCCGGTGAGATTCCGGAATATACAACAGAAAAAAGGTATATCAAAAAGAATGGAGATGTGATCTGGGCTTCAGTCGTGGTATCCGTAGTAAGGGATATGGATGGAAAATTTCTTTATTATCTCGCCATGATTTCCGATATTTCCGAACGTAAGGCTGTTGAAGCAGAGATGCATTTCTATACCAGCCAGCTGCAGCAATACGCAGATGCCCTGACGCAGACAAACGACAAACTCAACCTGTTGAACAGTATCACGAGGCACGATATCCTCAATCAGCTTACCGTGATACTGGGGTACCTCGAGATCATGAAGATGAAATTTCCCGACCCCGCTTTGCAGGATATACTCGACAAAGAGACCCTCGCTGCCAGCAACATCAGGACCCAGATTATGTTCACCAAAGATTATCAGGATATCGGAGTGAAGTCCCCGCAATGGTTTGATATCGGGAAGGTGATCTCGTCGGTTGCAGCAAGCCTGCCGCTTTCTCATGTCTCGCTTGAGGTGCATCTCGACAAGCTTAAGCTGTACGCCGATCCCCTGCTTGAAAAGGTTTTTTATACGCTCATGGAAAACACCCTCCGCCACGGGAAAAATGTTACGACCATCAGATTCTCCTTTAAAACGCATGATGACGGTCTGGTGGTTATCTATGAGGATAATGGAGGAGGGATACCTGCAGAACATAAAGAGGCGATATTCGAGCGCAGGTTTTTCAAGCATACCGGCTTTGGATTGTTCCTTTCCCGGACAATTCTTGGTATCACCGGTATGACGATCCGGGAAACAGGTATCCCAGGAAATGGTGCCCGGTTTGAGATTTTGGTGCGCACGGGAGCATACCGGGTTACAGATTCTGCATAAATACAACAACACGGGCAAGAGAAACAGGTAAATCCGGCCTACACTCGCCAGGATCTTTTTTAACCATATTGTGTCGTCAGTTTCAGGTTCTTTTTATCGGTGCCGAATCGGATACTTTTTCGTGACCCGTGTCAAATTGTGATGACATGAGTGGCAATCAGTACCCCGTGATCCTGGTGCATGGTTGGAACAGCCATCCCGGGATCTGGAAGAAACTGGTTGTTCAACTTGAGGCAGCAGGAATCCAGTACGGAAAATTTGATCATTCGGGAATGAGAGATCTTTCGTTACCGGAGATCTCCGGAGCTCTCCATGAGTATATCCGCACCGTACGGGACGAAAACGGCTGGTCCGGTCCTGTCGATATCGTCAGCCATTCGATGGGAACCTGCATCGTACGTTATCTCCTCGAGGTGACAGACGGGGTCGAGCATAACCAGAACGTCAGGCAGCTGATCGGCCTTGGACCGCCCAACAACGGTTCGGCGCTTGCAGAACTCTTTCATGACCCGAAACGCGGCGAAGAAATAATCAATAAGCTAACCGGCATTTTTGTTCCGCAGGGGTTTGATCCGGCCTCGGACCGGATTGTGCAGGATGTACGACCCGGGAGCCCGGTCATGCATCGCCTTCGCACAGCAGGTTTGCGTTCAGATATTACCTACCGGATCATTGTGACTACGAATCCGGAAAACAATTTCGGTTTCTTCCCGTGGTTTGATGGAAAGACATGGGAGATTGCAGATGACGGGCGATACCGGGCGACCATATATGGTGACGGGGTCGTACCCCACCGTGAGTCCGTGCTCCCGGGTATTTCACTTGACATCATGCCGGCGCCCGGTGAACAGATGGATCATCTTCCTGCTCCGGATCAGTACTGCCACATTAACCTGCCCCGGAACCCTCTGGTGATTGATCGGATCATGCAATACCTTACCGGACCGGCAGTCACTAAATAAGAAAGGGGGCATACCAACCAGGAATTTCTGCTTACCTGGTCCGACACTGAATTTCGTCAACTATGACATTATCCTCATCACTGCCCTTCAAATTGACAGGGGATACTGGGGAGCACGGTTGATCGGGACACATCTGCCGCTGCAGTTCCAGTAATGAATGCTCCCGGTAAGAAAATGCGATCTTTAATAGCGAGAACAACATCGGGATTTCAAAAATCCCGGACCATTCTCTCCGGAAATCCCGTTTCCGCGGGACTGAAAATGTTCATATTTCTGCTACAATCTTTAAAGACTGCGAAAGATTGTGAGTTCTTCTGCTTTTTTTTCCCAGATAACGGTTCCCCGGCTTGCCTATCTCCAGTGGCCGATTTTGTCATTTTCTCAAAAAATCGTCGTAATAGGTTCAAATGAGGGATTTTTCATGGATTATTTTGTAAAATACTAGTAAAATGAGCCTTGATTAAAATAAATATATTTATTAATTATTAAGTAATTATAAACATTTACCTGGACAGTCGGGATTGTATGCGGCTTGTGCCCATATTTCCCGTATCCTTTTAAAGGACAATGGAGGGACGTATCATGTGTGGGGACGGCAAGGAATCATTTCGCGTGCCAGCAGTGATGTATAGTGATGATTTGATCAGCTATATTGCATCTGTCTGCAATGGATGCCTGGAGTACGGCAAATGCGAAATTGCAAAGAGCTTTTCTGTACTGGATCGGTGTGAGAATTTCAAGGGAAAAGAGATGCCGGTAATTTGCGATGGTAAAACGTTCTCAGCATAGTCCGTTTTTCTTTCAAGACCAGTTGCCACGTTTACTGCATATCATAAAATACCCCGGAAGAGATTGAATAATGACTTCACAGGAATACCGGAAATATCTGCGTCGTGATAAAAGATGGTAATACCCGAGAAAGAGCCACAGTCCCTTTGTGGGCGCAGCACCCGCACAGGTATCCGCCATGATACTGAAACGGTAATTTCTGATATCACCCGTAATAAAATCAGTTGTTACTTGTCTGCAGGTTATTCAACACGTGTACAATCTGTTCTGCCAATGCACTCCCACCGCTGAACCGGTACTGATATATCGCGATATGAAAAAGATTGTTCACCCGATAAAGACAAAATTTTCTGATAGCAATTTCCGGCTCTATCCACTGCAAAATTTAATTATAGAGAGACATCGCTGTGGTGTCTATGAGATCCCCCTTTGCGATAATCCTTCAGAGAGAACCTGGATAGGGGATCAATGAAGCCCTGACAGGAATTACAGAGTCATCCCAAGTGCAGAGGTGGATCAAGGGGGGGGCAGGCACCGTCCCTCCTAGATTTTCGATCGGTTTTTCAGATTCCATGAAATTTGAACTTTTTTCAGGCAAATTCAGGAAAATTTATTCTGGTAATTATCACATTGACATCGGGGGTTAAATGGTAAAATACCTCGGGAAAACAAAAAAGATCAGATGGGCCCGCTGAGATTCGAACTCAGGACCTCCGCCATGTCAAGGCGACGTCATAGCCAACTAGACCACGAGCCCGCTCAAGTCTGATGCTCTATAACATCTGTCATCTTATTATTAAAAAATAGTGTACAGGAGTCGTTCAGAAATTCACCGGTCCTTCCCTGCTTCGCGGGCAATATAACAGCGCCTGGACACGGGGGATACAGAAGAACACAGACATTTTATTACCAGCGATGATCTACCGGTTCACGATATCATATGACTGATATACCAGGTTCACCACGACAACTCTTTATGTTTGAGCATGACGCAAGCCGTCTCGAACTGCTTATCCGTATTGTGTACTGGATTCTCATCGGCATCGTTCTCTGGATTTATGGGCTCATTACATTTATCGTCCTCTTTATCCAGTGGTTCCACATCCTGATTCTCGGGCGGCGGAACGGGAGTCTGTCAGACTTTGCGAAAGGTTATCTCGAATACCTGGTGCACGTGATGAATTATACGTATATCATGACCGACAAACGTCCCGAAATCCTGCCGGTGCCGGTAAAGATATACGAAGAGTGATCGACATAAAGCAGGAAGTCATCTCTTTTTTAGATCACGTGAAGCGACAGTATCCCGGTTTTTAACGGGGAACTGTCCGGGGAAACCGGTATGAAAAAATAGTTTAGATCTTTTCAGATGTGATCTTTGCAAACGTCGCGGTAAATATCCCCGGCATGGAACGTATCTCTTCCATCACCTCTTCGGGCACTTCGCTGTCTATGTTCAGCACCATGATCGCTTCTTCGCCAGGATTGATGCGCCCGACCTGCATGCCAGCGATATTGATATTGCATTTTCCGAGAATGGTGGATGCACGCCCGATAACTCCGGGCTTGTCAAGATGTCGTGAGACGATCACGTAGCCTTCGGGGATCATATCCATGGTATACCCTCCGACTGCCACAATCCTGCTCCTGCCTTTGAAAAACACTGTGCCGCTCACGGTCTCTTCGGTCTTGTCCGTTTTTATGCGGATCGTGATCAGGTTTTTGAACCCATGGGATTCCTGGGTTACGGTCTCGCTTACGGTGATGCCACGCTCCCGTGCGATAAACTCCGCGTTCACGATATTCACCGGCTGCTGGAGGATTGGATCGAGCAGTCCCTTGAGCGCAAGCCGGGTGACAAATTTCATGCTGGCTGCATAAGCAGAGAGGTCCCCGCCGTAGATGCATTCAACGGAAGAGAGACGTCCCGGCGCGATCTGGATCGCAAACCTGCCCATCTTCTCGGCCAGCTGTGCATAGGGTTCAAGCACTTCCGCCAGCTCAGGCGGGACCATAGGGGCATTGACAACATATTTTGCAGCCCCGCCGTTCAGGACCTCGATACACTGCCGCGCAACCGAGATCGCCACGTTCTGCTGGGCTTCGACCGTGCTTGCCCCAAGGTGGGGGGTAACAATAACCTGGTCCAGCGTGAGGAGCGGGGATTCGAAGGGGGGCTCTGCTTCAAAGACGTCAAGTGCTGCTCCCGCCACCTTCCCGGACCTGATTGCATCGTAGAGCGCTTTCTCATCAATGATGCCACCACGGGCGCAGTTGATAATTCTCACTCCATCTTTCATGGTGGAGAGGGTCTTTGCATTGACGAGGTGTTTTGTCTCTTTGATCAACGGCGTATGAACGGTAATGACATCCGCTATCCGGAACAGCTCCTCAACCGACATCATTTCCACGCCAAGCTGGGCTGCCCTCTCTTTGGAGATGAAGGGGTCGTAGGCAACGCAGCGCATATCCAGTGCGTTTGCCCGTTTTGCCAGCTCCCGTCCGATTCGCCCGAACCCGACAATTCCCAGCACCTTGTCGTTCAGTTCTACACCCATGAACTTCGAGCGCTTCCATTCCTTCTTCTTGAGGCTGGCTGTTGCCTGGGGGATATTTCGCGCCAGCGAAAGCATCATTGCCATGGTGTGCTCCGTCGCTGCAAGAGTATTACCTTCGGGCGCATTCGCAACAATAATCCCTCTGCGGGTTGCTGCGTCCGTATCGATATTGTCCACCCCTGCGCCGGCACGCCCGATAAACCTGAGCCGTTTCCCGGCTTCTATCACCTTTGCGGTTACTTCAGTACCGCTTCTCACCAGCAGGGCATCGTAGTCCCCGATGATCCTGCATAGTTCGTCTTCTTTGAGATCGGTTTTGACATCAACATCGCACGCCTTTTTCAGGATCGCGAGCCCCTCTTCAGCCAGCGGATCGCTGACGAGCACTCTAAAGTTAGCCATAAAAACCCATACTATATCTGCACCATACTTAAAGAGGGTTATTCTTCTGACGAGGGTAAAGACCCTGGCCGGGACTAAATAGTCCCCCTGAAAGGATAAAATCCGTGCCAGATATAAAAAAACACCGGTGATGATAATTATTATACAAAAGAGGTCGACATCATAAGTGGTGCGAGCATGAAAGAGGTCCCCAACATTCTATGGCTCGAAGAGATCCGGAAAGAAGACATACCCTCGGTCGGAGGAAAGGGAGCTTCCCTTGGTGAGATGGCATCCATCGGTCTTCCCGTCCCAAAAGCTTTTGTTGTCACTGCCCAGGCTTTCCGAAGGTTCCTGGTCGAGACAGGTATCGAAAAGAAGATCTTTGCATCCTACGAAAAACTCGATGTCGAAAATAATGAGGCTCTTGAAAAAGCTGCCAGCGGTGCAAAGAATATGGTGCTCAAGGCAAAGATGCCGGCGATCCTGAAAGACGAGATCCGGAAAGCATACAAAAAAATGTCTGCAGAAGATCTGATTGTAGCGGTCAGGTCGAGCGCCACAGCAGAAGACCTGCCGGATGCGAGTTTTGCAGGACAGCAGGAGACCTATCTCAATATTAAAGGCGAGTCAGCTCTTTTAACTGCCGTGCAGATGTGCTGGGCATCCCTGTACGGGGCGCGGGCGATTTACTACCGTGCAAAGCAGGGATTCGATGACCACAGCGTGAATATCGCCGTAGTAGTCCAGCAGCTGGTACACTCGGAAAAAGCAGGAGTCATGTTTACTTCCCACCCGATTACCGGAGAGCCCCTCACGATTATTGAAGGTTCCTGGGGACTGGGAGAAGCGGTTGTCTCCGGTACCGTATCCCCGGATAAATACATCTTTGACCAGCGGTCACAAAAAGTGATGGACGTACTCGTATCCAACAAAAAAGTCGAGATCATCGCTGACGGGGACCACGGGACAAAAGTAGTGGAAGTGACAGGCGCACGGCAGGATACCCGTGTGCTGTCCGATGCAGAAATTGACAAGCTGGCAATGTACGGCAAGATAGCCGAGGACCATTATGGCATCCCGCAGGATGTGGAATGGTCAATTGTTGGAGGGACCATATACATCCTCCAGTCCCGCCCTATAACTACCATCGGGAACAGGAAAGAGGTAAAAGGCATGTCTTCTGTAAAACAGAGTGCAACGATAATTCTGAAAGGCCAGGGAGCAGCACCGGGTATCGCTTCAGGCAGGGTCGTTATCATCCGGGACGTAAAAGACACCGGCAGCGTAAAAGCGGGCGATATTCTCGTCACCAGGATGACAAACCCTGACATGGTTCCGGCAATGCGGAAGGTCGCAGCCATTGTGACCGACGAAGGCGGGATGACATGCCACGCAGCGATCGTGAGTCGTGAACTGGGGACCCCGGCCGTAGTCGGCACGAAAACAGCTACCCATATACTGAAGACCGGACAGATGGTCACTGTTGATGGCGAGATGGGGCTTATCTATGAAGGAGAGATCCCCCACGCAGCTCCCGCCGCGGCAGCGACTCCCCAGCAGGGAGGTGCCGGACCGGCCGCTATCATTACTGCGACATCGGTGAAGGTGAATGTCTCCATACCGGAAGCAGCCGTCAGGGCTGCAGCGACCGGTGCTGATGGTGTCGGGTTACTCCGGATCGAGCACCTGATCCTCGGGCTCAACAAGACACCGGGCTGGTTCATCGCCAACAACAAAGAGGAGGATTTTGTCAGGGAGCTCCACGACGGTATAAAGATCGTTCTCGATGCATTTCCCGGAAAACCCGTGTGGGTGAGGACCCTTGATGCCCCGACTGACGAGTTCCGGAACATGATGGGGGGAGAGAACGAACCCCACGAGCATAATCCCATGCTCGGCTGGCGTGGCATCCGGCGCGACCTCCAGAGCCAGGACCAGTTCCGGCTCCAGGTCGAGTCCTTCAAGCGTCTCTGGAAGGAGGGTTATGACAACCTTGGCATCATGTTCCCCATGGTCTCCCACCCCGACCAGTTTGTCGCAGCAAAAGCGATGATGAAGGCGTTCGGAGTCGATGTTGAAAATGTTACCCTCGGCATCATGATCGAAATACCGTCAAGCGCGATCATGATCGAGGAGTTCATCCGGTGCGGCATAAAGTTTGCATCCTTTGGTACCAATGATCTTGTCCAGTACACGCTGGCAATCGACCGGAACAATGAGAATGTTGCCGACATGTACCAGCCCCAGCACCCTGCGGTGCTTCACCTGATCCACAATGCGATCCAGGTATGCCGGGAATATAACGTCGAGTGTTCGATCTGCGGGCAGGCCGGCTCCGACCCGAAAATGGCCATGTGGCTTGTCGAGCACGGTATTTCGAGCATCTCGGCAAACATCGATGCGATTGCCAAGATCCGACAGGCAGTTGCCCGCACGGAAAAGCGCATTATTCTTGAGGCTGCGAGAAACCGCGATGCTGAATAAGGGTTGTTCAAAAGAAGAACTCTTCTCTTTTTTCTCCCAAAAAAAAAGGGAGGATATCGACCACAGGTATATCCTGAGCTCCATGTGCACCATCCCCCACCCTGTAGCAGTGCAGGCTCATACGATGTTCATGGAAACAAACCTCGGCGACCCGGGGCTCTTTCCCGGGACGGCATCGCTGGAACGTCTCCTCATACAGCGGCTTGGCGCCCTGTTTCATAATGAAAAGGCAGGCGGATACGCTACCTCCGGCGGGACCGAATCCAATATCCAGGCACTTCGTCTTGCAAAGGTCCTGAAGAACGAAATTGTAAACCCGAACATCGTCGTTCCCGAATCTGCACATTTTTCATTCAGAAAGGCATGTGACCTGCTCTCCCTCGAGATGCGGACCGTACCCCTTGACGGCAATTTCCGCATGGACGCACACAAAGCGGCAGAACAGATCGACAATAACACGGTCTGTCTTGTCGGTGTGGCAGGTACTACCGAGTATGGTATGGTTGATCCGATCGCTGATCTTGCAAAAATTGCCAATGCGCACGATCTCTTCTTCCATGTGGATGCGGCCTTTGGCGGCATGGTTATACCCTTCCTGAAAAAACCCATTCCCTTCGATTTCGCACTGCCCGGTGTTACCAGCATCGCCGTTGACCCGCACAAGATGGGTATGAGCACAATCCCGGCAGGGTGCCTGCTCACCCGGGAGCCTGACATGCTCCGGACGCTGAACATCGATACCCCTTACCTCTCGGTAAAGCAATGCTTCACACTCGCCGGTACCCGTCCGGGTGCTCCTGTTGTCGGGGCACTTGCTGTGCTGGACTACCTGGGCATTGAGGGGATGACAGCAGTTGTTTCCGGCTGCATGAAGAACATGGAACGTCTGATGGCGGGTCTGGATACGTTCGGCATTACGCGAGCTGTGGTACCTGACGTGAATGTGGCAACCTTCGCATGCAGGAATATACCCGAGCCATGGAGGGTTTCATGGACAAAACAGGGACACATGAGGATCGTCTGTATGCCCCATGTTTACCGTGACAGGATTGAGGCATTTATAAAAGATATTGGTGAAATGTATGCTTGAAAGACTGGTAGCATCCCTTGAGACATGCCCGATGGTAAAGCGGGGAGAATATAACTATTTCATCCACCCAATCACCGACGGGGTACCGATCATGGACCCGGCGCTCCTCCGGGAGGTTTGCACAGGGATGGTCAAGATGCTTGACCTGTCCGGTGTAGACAAAATCGTCGTAGTTGAGGCGATGGGTATTCATATCGGTTCGGTCCTTTCTGTCATGACCGATATCCCCATGACCATCATGCGAAAGAGGCCGTACAAATTGCCCGCAGAGATTGCCGTCCACCAGACAACCGGCTATTCAAAAGGTGAACTGTACCTCAATGGCGTTTACAACGGAGACCGTGTCGTAATCATTGATGACGTGGTAAGCACAGGCGGCACCATGAGAGCCCTGTTAAAAGCCCTTGAAATTGCCGGTGCCACGGTCGTGGATGTCTGCATTGCCGTGCAGCGTGGTGACCCGGATATCGGGCGCCCGTATAAATCACTCGTAAAGATTGAGGTAACAGACCGGGTGTATGTTGTTGAACGACATCTCTGACCTTATTGA